>MTKY01051060.1_pt1 | contig 16460 bp, 14 predicted proteins | sample 1042731 | NCBI WGS metagenome assembly MTKY01 (sample SAMN06212206, study PRJNA360538) | anaerobic digester metagenome | biome: Wastewater treatment plant; material: sludge; isolation source: anaerobic digester fed with sludge from wastewater treatment plant | place: Denmark: WWTP Soeholt ... | reverse complement strand
GATATCACGCGCTGCTACGACGAATCCGGCGAACATCCCGATCCGCGCGTGTGGACCGCGGAGCGTGACCAGGAAATGTGGCACTCGCTGCAATCGGCGCTCGACACACTGGACAACTAGGAAGCGGAGGCCCGGCATGAAGCTGGCATCACTCAAACACGGGCGCGACGGCAGGCTGGTGCTGGTGTCGCGCGACCTGAAACGTGCCGTGGATGCAACCCATGTGGCCGCCACGCTGCAGGCCGCGCTCGATGACTGGGAGCGCGCGGAGCCCGAATTGCGCGCGCTGTACGATGAGCTGAACGAGAACAAGGCGCCGGGCGCGTTTGCGTTCGAGCAGTCGCAATGTGCCTCCCCCCTGCCGCGAGCCTACCAATGGGCCGATGGCAGTGCCTATGTCAACCACGTGGAGCTGGTGCGTCGGGCGCGTGGCGCCGAGATGCCCGCGACCTTCTGGACCGATCCCCTGATGTACCAGGGCGGCGCGGATGATTTTATCGGCCCGCATGATGATGTGGTGGTGCCAGCCGAGGACTGGGGCATCGACTTCGAGGCCGAGGTGGCGGTGATCACCGGCGATGTATGCATGGGAACGGACGCGGTCGCGGCGCGCGGACATATCCGCCTGCTGATGCTGGTCAACGATGTTTCACTGCGCGGGTTGATTCCCGCGGAGCTCGCCAAGGGTTTCGGCTTCCTGCAATCGAAACCCGCCTCGGCATTTTCACCGGTCGCGGTCACCCCCGATGAACTGGGCGATAGCTGGAAGGACGGCAAGCTGCATTTGCCGCTGCTTTCATTCCTCAACGATTCCCCGTTCGGCAAACCCGATGCCGGTGTCGACATGACTTTCGATTTCGGGCAGTTGATCGCGCATATCTGCAAGAGTCGCAATGTGCGCGCCGGATCCATCGTCGGCTCCGGCACGGTCTCCAACAAGCAGGATACCGGGCACGGCAATGCGATCAGCGAGGGGGGCGTCGGTTATTCGTGTATCGCCGAGGTCCGCATGATAGAAACCATACGCGACGGCAAACCCGTTACCCCGTTCATGCGCTACGGCGACCGCGTGCGGATCGAGATGCTGGACGCATCCGGACACTCGATATTTGGCCGTATCGAGCAGAGCGTTCGCAAACCCGCCTGAGCCGGGCGTGGCAACGGCAGTCGCGAGACTGTACCTTGCTCCGCAGCCGCCCTTTGCGCCATGGTGGCCCGGTTGATCCGGAAGCGCTGTCATTTTCGATAGCGCCGGACACCCCGATGTCTGTAGATTGTGTGAAAGAGATGCGGTGGGAGAATTGCCATGATCGAACCATATAACGCGGTCGGCCTTGTTCCGACGGTCTGGGGTATCAGCCAGCGCGAAGACATCTTTCGCAACATCGAGCACCACCGCCACATGATAAAGGCGGCCTGCTGGCTGTCGGATATCGATCTTCCGGTCAAGCTGATCATCCTGCCCGAAGGTGCGTTGCAGGGCTTCAATGACGAGGTGCTCGACGTCGATCACGCCACGTTCGCCAACAGCTGTGCCATCGACATTCCCGGTCCCGAAACCGATGCGCTGGGGGAAATTGCCAGGGAGTGGGGTGTCTACATCATGGCTCAGGCCAAGGCGCGCCATCCCGACTTCCCGGACCGCTTCTTCAACATGGGTTTTATCATCGACGACCAGGGCAAGGTGATCCTGGTACACCACAAGACGGTGCCGTTGCTGCCGGTGGAGCATTCCATGACGCCTCACGATGTCTGGGATTGGTGGATCGAAAAATACGGACGCACGCTCGAGGCGTTCTGGCCGGTAGTCGATACGCCACTCGGACGCATGGGCATCATGATGGCCAATGAGGGCTCGTACCCGGAAAATGCCCGTGCCCTGGCGATGAATGGTTGCGAAGTCGTGTACCGGGCGTCGATTCCGCACCCGGCGGCCTCCAACGACTACTTCGAGATACAGAATCGTGCGCGTGCGCTGGACAACAATTTCTACGTGATCGCACCGAATATGGGCACCTACTATCTGACCCGGGAGTCTGACACGCCGATCGACACCTTCGGCGGTGCCTCGATGATCGTCAACTACCGGGGGCAGATCGTCGGCAAGCAGTCCTACGGCGGCGTTTCGACCTTCATCTCGGGGCCCATCGATATTGCGGCCCTGCGCCATCATCGGGCCAGTTCCAAGTGGACCAACTGGATGAAGGACCTGAAGACGGAGATGTACCAGATCATCTACGAGCAGGCCATCTACCCGAAGAATCTCTACCTCGATCGCGCGCCGATGAAACACGCCGAGTATGCCGAAAAGGTGACGAAGCGGCAGATCGCGCTGATGCACGAACGGGATATCTGGAAAAAATAGCTGGCAGGAGGATGCGATGGCGGCAATCAAACAGTCCGAACTGTGGATCGGAGGCGAGCATCTGGCGCCCTCCTCGGGTATGTACTTCGACGATCTGAATCCCGATGACAACTCGGTCTACGCGCGTGTAGCCAGCGCTACGGCAGAGGATATGGACAAGGCCGTGCGGGTCGCCCAGCAGGCATTCCTGGACAACCGGCACTGGCTGGCCGCGGACCGCGAACGCTGGCTGAGCAACGCTGCGGCGCTGGTCGAGCGCGACCGGCAGGAGTATCTGGATATCCTGATCGACGAGGTCGGATCGCCGCGTTTCAAAGCCGAATTCGAGGTTGGTTACTGCATCAGCGCGCTGCGTGCGGCGGCCGGGGTGCCGCGAAATCTCAAGGGGGAGGTGATCCCCTCCGATATGCCGGGCACCTTCAGCATGGCGGTACGTGAACCGGTGGGCGTGGTGGCCGGGATCTCGCCCTTCAATGTGCCCCTGCTGAAAGTCACCAAGCAGGGCGCGATGCCGATTGCCACCGGCAATGCGACGGTGCATCTGCCATCGGAGTTCGCCTCGCAGGTGGCGTTGCGCTTTGCCCGCACGCTGCACGAGGGCGGTGTGCCCGCGGGCCTGTTCAATGTGGTCACCGGAAATCCGTTCGCCATCGGTGATGTGCTGACCACGCACCCGCTGGTCAGGAGCATCAGCTTCTGTGGTTCACCGCGTATCGGCAAGCACGTCGCGGAACTTGCTGCCCGCGACCTGAAACCGGTCACTCTCGAGCTCGGCGGCAAGAGCCCCTTGATCGTGCTCGACGATGCCGATATCGACGAGGCGGTGCAGGCGGCGCATCTGAGCATCTTTTTTTTCCAGGGCCAGGCCTGCATGGGTGCCAGCCGCATCTTTGTGCAACGCGGTATTGCCGAGGAGTTCACCCGCAAATTCATCGCTGCGGCGCGCGATTCGAAAATGGGCGATCTGCGCGCTGCCGACACATCGATCGGGCCGATCATCAGCGAGCGTCAGCGCGAGCGCGTGCGGCGTCACATCGAGGATGCGCGCGCAAAGGGAGCACGGATTCTTGCCGGTGGCGAGTGGGTAGGCAACCGCTGTCAGCCAACCATCCTGCAGGATGTGAGCGAAGCCATGGAAGTGTGCCGTAATGAGACCTTTGGTCCGGTAACCTCGCTCTACGTGTTTGACGAGGTCAGCGATGCCATGGAGCGGGCCAATGACACCGAGTATGGACTCAGCTTTGCCATTTTCACACGCGACATCGATACGGCGCTGAAGCTTGCCCACCAGGCGCGATCGGGTATGGTGCACATCAATCGCGCGACCATCCAGGACGAGCCTCACGTCCCGTTCGGCGGGCTGGGGTTGAGCGGTTTCGGGCGTGAAGGAACCGGTGTGGACCTCGACTTGCTGACGGAATGGAAGTGGATCACGATCAGAATGTCCTGACATGACAGTCACGGTATCGGAGTACCTGCTGCGGCGTCTCAAATCGCTGGGAGTCGATCATGTGTTCGGCATTCCCGGTGACTATATACTGCCTTTTTTCGAGCAGCTGGTGGCGAGCGATGTGAGCCACGTTGCGGCGTGCAACGAACTCAACGCGGGTTACGCGGCGGACGGTTATGCGCGGCTGCGCGGGCTTGGTGTGGCCGCGGTCACCTACGGACCGGGCTCGCTCAGCATCGTCAATGCAACGGCGGGTGCATTCGCCGAGGGCGTACCGATGCTGATCGTCACGGGTGGGCCGCCGCGCGAGGCGTACAGCACGATGCCCGTGCTGCATCATCTGCTGCCGGGAAAATTTGATGCATCGCTGAAAATCTTTGAACAGATCACGGCGCACGCCTGCGTGCTCGATGATCCGTTGCGCGCCGGCGACGTCATCGATCACGCCTTGGGCGTTTGCCTCGCGCAGCGCAAGCCGGTGTACCTGGAAATTCCCCAGGACATGCAGCGCCAGCGCTGTGCGGAACCCGCGCAAATGAGTTTCGCGCGTGGCATTTGCAGTGATCCCGCCGAACTGGATCAGGCGGTGCAGATGCTGGCGAGCAGGGTCGGCGGGGGCGGTCGTACCGTGGTGCTGCCGGGTCATGAAATTCAGCGCGCCGGCATCGAGGACCGGGTGCGCGAACTGGCGGAGCACGGCGGGCTCGCGGTGGCTTCGATGTTCGTTGGCAAGGCCGATTTCATCGAGCAGCACCCCAACTGCATTGGCCCCTACCAGGGTGCCGGTTCGGGGGCGCAGGTACTCGATTACGTCGAGAGTGCCGACACCGTGATTTTTCTCGGCTGCGTCGCCTCCGACTTCAATCTGGGAGGATTCACCGCGAAGCTGCGCGAGGAGCAGTGTGTGCATGTTCTGGACAATCGGGTGCGCGTGGCAGGCCGGGTGTTCAGCGATGTGTCCATTGCCGATCTGGTCGGTGGCTTGCGCACGGCCTTGCCGGCAAAACCGGGAAGACCAATAAACGCGCCGCTGCAGGCGTTTGCACACAGCGCAAGGAAGCCTTATCAGGCGCAGCCGGGGACGGCGCTGTGCAACCGGCGGTTCTATGATCGTATTGCGCATTTCCTGCGCGCCGGCGATGTGGTTCTGGCCGATGCCGGTTGTGCCATCAACGCCACGAACCTGCAACTGCCCACCGCTACCCGCTACATCGCTGCCTGCTACTGGGCCTCGATCGGCATGGGTTTTGGCGCGACGCTGGGTGCCTGCTTTGCGGTCGCACCGGGGCAACGGGTCATCGCCCTCGAGGGGGATGGTTCGTTCCAGATGACCGCCCAGGAAGTCTCCAGCATGGTGCGCTACGACAAGACGGCAATAGTCTTCGTGGTGAACAACCGGGGCTACACTGCCGAGCGTCTGATCCACGACGGCCCCTTCAACGATATTGCGGACTGGAAATACCACCGCTTGGCGGAGGTTTTTGGCGGTGTGCGAGGCGAGGATGTGCACACCGAGGACGATCTCGAAGTGGCGCTGGCCAGGGCCGGGCAACACCGCGGGCCGGGGCCGTTGCTGATCGAGATCCACCTGGACCCCTGGGACGCATCGGAAGCCTTCAGGCTGATGAGCGAAGCATTGCGGAGTCACTGACATGAATACCCTGCGAGGCGCTGCCGGTGAGTGAGGGTCAGGATCCCGAGCAGGCATCGGGCCGCGCCTGGTATATTGTTTTCCTGTGCATGGTGGCCTACGTATTCTCCTTTATCGACCGCCAGGTGCTGGCCCTGTTGATCGAACCGATACGCGCCGATCTGCAGATCTCCGATACGCAGTTCAGCCTGGTGCACGGTTTTGCCTTCGCGCTGTTCTACGCCACCATGGGCATACCCATCGCCCGGCTGGCCGATACCCGGTCGCGGCCGCTGATCATTGCGCTGGGCATATTCGTCTGGAGTTTTGCCACCGCGATTTGCGGCCTGGCCAGGAATTTTGGGCAGCTGTTTCTCGCGCGCATGGGCGTTGGCGTGGGCGAGGCGGCGCTGTCGCCGGCAGCGTACTCGATGATTTCGGATTCCTTTCCACGCACGAAACTCGGCCTTGCGCTGGGCGTGTACTCGATTGGCTCGTTTATCGGTTCCGGACTGGCGTTTTTGATCGGCGGCACCGTGATCGGCCTGATCGGCGAGTTGGGCATCAGCGAATTGCCGTGGCTCGGGCCAGTCCGCCCCTGGCAGCTGACCTTTTTCATTGTCGGCTTGCCGGGTGTCGTGATCGCGGCACTGTTTTACTTCACCATTCGCGACCCGCAGCGCAAGGGTGTGGTCGATGGGAGTGCACCGGGGTTTTCGGTAGCCGAGGTCTTTGCGCATATCGGCCGCCATCGGGACACCTTCATCGCGCATTATCTCGGTTTCGGCTTTCTGGCACTGTCCCTGTTTGCGTTGCTGTCCTGGGCGCCAGCCTACCTGTTGCGCAATTTTCCGCTCACGGTGAGGGAGGTCGGCATTTATCTCGGTTGCCTGGTGTTGCTCAGCAATACCGCAGGCGTGCTGGCCAGCGGTGTGCTGACCGATTTTTTCAGTCGTCGCGGCAGCCATGATGCGGCCATGCGCTGTGGCATGATCGGGGCTCTCGGCCTGGTGTTGCCGGCGGCGGCATTTTCCTCGCTGAGCGGGCTCGAGGCCACCCTGGCAGTGTTGGCGCTGGCCATGTTCTTTGCCAGTTTTCCACTCGCCACCTCGGCTGCCGCGCTGCAGATCATGGCGCCCAACCAGATGCGGGCGCAGGTTACGGCGCTGTTCTTCCTGTCGATGAACATCCTCGGCATCACCGGCGGGGCAACGCTGGTCGCACTGTGCACCGACTACCTGTTCCGTGACGAGCAAATGGTCGGCTATTCGATGTCTCTCATCGCCACGGTTTCGGCGCTGCTCGGCGCTGCCTTGCTCGGCCGGGGCCTGAAACCCATGCGTCACACGGTCAGATCGCTGGGCTGAGCGGTCGCTACAAGGGCTCGCCAGCCTCTCCCGCGTGCGGATCGGCTGGTGGGATTGGCTGCACAACCGGGTCCTGTTCCATGTCAAGGAACAGCAGGAACACGCCGCTGGACGATTGCAATGAGGAGCGCTATGGGATATCTGGACACCCAAGGGTTGGCAACATATCGGAGTGGCGAGCGAGCCATGCCCGGAATCCGCGCCAGAACGGGCACCCGAGCGGCAAGCAGGCTGCGGGCGCCGCCGCTACACGATCGCCTGCTGCGCGAATCGCAAGCGGGGCCCGCCATGGTCACCGAGGTCTCGATGACATGGGGTTGCAGCCAGCCAGGAAAATTTTTGGCGCAATACCGGCGCCGTTACGGCGAATCACCGGCGCAGACGCCGGGAAACAGCAGGATCGTCGATACACCCTGAATGGAGAGCGATGGCATGGATGTGTCCGGATCCCCGCGACGTGATTTTTTGCGGCGCATCGCCGGCCTGCTCGGCGCTGCCGCGTCACTGGCGCTGGCGCCTTCGCTGGCCGGGGCGCGACAGCTGGCGGGAAGCCTGGATGCGATCCGCGGCAAAATCATCCGCCGTGGTGATGCCGATTTCGAGTCCTGGCGTGCCAGCATGGTGTGGTACCTGTTCAAGCCGAGGCGTTATCCGCGCATGATCGTGCGCGCCGCATCCGAGCAGGACGTGATCGAGGCGGTGCGTTATGCACGCGACAACGGTCTCAGGATCACGGTCCGTGCGACCGGGCACAATCCGGCGCGCGCGGTATTGCGCGATGACGGGCTGCTGATAGATCTGTCCGGTCTGAGGGAGGTCGAGATCGACAGTGCGAGCCGCACGGCCTGGGTCCAGCCGGGGATTCGCAGCGAGGAATTCATCGAACTCACACGCCACCATGGGCTGGCATTCCCTGCCGCGCATACCGGTATCGTCGGGCTGGGAGGCTACCTGACCGGTGGTGGCCTGGGATGGAACATGCCGGAATGGGGTATTGCCTGCCACTCGATACTCGCGGCCGAAATCATCACCGCCGATGGCGAAAAAGTGCTGGCCTCGGCCGACGAGAACAGCGATCTGCTGTGGGCCTTGCGCGGTGCGGGGCCGGGATTTTTCGCTGCTATCGTGCGCTATCGACTGCAGTTGTTTCCGCTGCCGCAAGCCATAACCAAGAGCAAGTACCTGGTTCCGGTACGCGAGCTCGACAAAGTGACTGCTGCGCTGGAGACGCTGGCGCTGCACAAGCAGCAGCGGCTCGAGTTGCTGGCCGTGATCGGGCGGTTTTATCCACCCGGGAAACCGGTCGAGGAGCGCGAGCTGGTGTGCGCGATCAGCGCGGTGGCCTTTGGCGACACACGCGATGACGCGCTGTCGCTGCTCGAGCCGGTCGACAGCAGCGTAATTCCCGCGCTCAGCGTACTGAAAAAAGAGCACGTCCAGATGTCCTTTCCGGAATTGTTCGAAGGGCAGGAAACGGATTATTCCAGTCCATTGCGTACCGCGGTGGAGAATATCTGGACCGACCAGCCGGGCGCCGCTCTCAAGGCGCTGGCCGAGCGCATCCAGCAGACGCCGCCGCGTTCGCCGCAGTCTTTCGTGCTCTCCGCGTGGGGATTCAATCCCGGCAAACCCGACCAGGACATGAGCTTCACCAATACCGCGCCACACTATGTATCGTGGTATCTGATGGCATCGAGCGAGGCCGATATCGAACCCAATTTCCAGTGGATGGATGAGGCGGTTGAATTGCTCAAACCGCTGAGCCGTGGCCATTACATCAACGAGATCGACCCGGCGCGGTATCCGGCGCATGTTCGCGAGTGTTTCGCGCCGGCCAAATGGGAGCGCATGCAGCAACTGCGCAAGAAGCACGATCCACAAAATGTGTTTCATGCCTGGCTGGGACACACCTGAGTGCTGGCCGCACCTATCGGGGAAAGCATGCATGACGCCCGCGGGGTGCCGCGATGAATGCCTGCCATCGCCCGCTGATTTCGGTGGTCGGTGCCGGTCGCATGGGCCGCGGCATTGCACTGTTCTTCGCCTACTCCGGTTACCCGGCGTGGCTGATAGACAGCGAGGCCCGTCCGGCGGCTGCGTTCCTGGAGCTGCAGCGCTCGGTAATCACGGAGTTGGGCGCGGAACTGCAGTTTTTGCAGGACCTCGATATCGTGTCCGGGCAGCAGGTCGCCGCTATCCTGGCCCGCATCAGGGTGCTGGAAAAGCCCGCGGGAGAGGCGGTGCTGGCTGACGCGGATTTCGTGTTCGAAGCGGTTGCGGAAGTGCCGGAGATCAAGCAGCACACCTATGCATGGATGCACGAGCATGTGGGTGCGAACGCAATCGTGGCGTCCACGACTTCGACCATGACGGCGGATTCGCTCGCGGTCCAGTGCCGTTTCCCCGCGCGCTTTGCCAATGCCCACTGGCTGAACCCGGCTTACCTGATGCCACTGGTTGAAATCAGCCCTGCCGCACAGACCGGTGACGCGACAGTCGGCGCACTGCGCAAACTGCTCGAGGGCCTCGGCAAGGTGACGGTGCTGTGCCGCTCGTCACCGGGCTACATCGTCTCGCGCATCCAGGCGCTGGCGATGAACGAGGCGGCGCGCTTGGTGGAGGAAGGCGTGGCCAGCGCCGAGGATATCGACAAGGCCACGCGCATCGGCTTCGGGATTCGTTACGCAGTTCTCGGCATGCTCGAATTCATCGATTGGGGTGGCGGCGACATTCTGTACCACGCCAGCAATTACCTGGCGCAGAACATCGATGAGCAACGTTTTTCGCCACCCGATATCGTGCGGCGCAACATGGAACAGGGCCGCGGCGGGTTGCGTGATGGCAAGGGCTTCTACGATTACGGCGACATCGACGTCGACGCCTACCGGCGCCAGCGGCTCGGTGCCTTTGTACGCTTGCTGCAGCACAGCAAGCTGATGCCTCACGCGGCGGGCGACAGCAATTGACCACGTGGAACAGCCGATGAAAGCGAATAAAACTCTGATGGGCGCGCTGGCGATGGCTGTGATCGCGTTGTGCGCGCATGGCGGGGATCAGCGAAGCCCTGGCGACAAGGCGCTCGATTGTGTTGCCTGTCATGGCGCACGGGGAGTCGGCGAGCACATGAACTGGCCGGATCTTGCGGGGCAGCAGCGCGCCTATCTGGCCAAGCAACTCGCGGATTTTCGCTCCGGCGTGCGCCATGACCCATGGATGAGCCCGATGGCGCAGCGCCTGTCGGATGCGGATATCGCGGACCTGGCTGCTTATTTCAGCTCGCTGGCGCGGGGCGATGATACGAATCGCATTGCCGGCACCGATACGGCAGCCTGCACCGCCTGTCACGGCGCGCTCGGGCTAAGTGACAATTCACAGTGGCCGAACCTGGCAGGCCAGAAGAAAATCTACCTGCAAAGGCAACTCGAGGCGTTTCGCGACGGGCGGCGCGATGATCCGCTGATGAGCCCCGTTGCCCGCGGGCTGTCGGATCTGCAGATCGAAGCGCTGGCGCAGTACTACTCCAAGCCCTGAGCAGCGATACGGCGACGCAACGCGCGGGTGTCTGTTGCAACCTGCCACCGACAATCCGGTGCCAGAGTTTTTCGCGCTGCCTGCAAACGGCTCAAACCGCCGGCAGGTGGGCCAGCGAGGCGAGCAGTTCCTGCTCCGGAAACGCGAAATTTTCCAGTTCGCCGGCGAAGTATCGGTCGTAGGCCGACATGTCGAAATGGCCGTGCCCCGTGAGGTTGAAGAGCAGCGATTTTGCTTCGCCGCTGGCGGTGCATTCGCGTGCGGCGCGGATGGTGGCGGCGATCGCGTGAGTCGCTTCCGGTGCCGGCACGATCCCCTCGCAACGCGCAAAAAGAACACCGGCCTCGAAGGTCTCGAGTTGCGCGACTGCCTGCGCCTCGATCAGTTTCTCGTGGTACAGCTGGCTTACCAGCGGCGAGGCTCCGTGGTAGCGCAAGCCGCCGGCATGAATGCCTGGCGGGATGAACTCGTGGCCCAGGGTATGCATTTTCAGCAGCGGTGTCAGGCCGATGGCATCGCCAAAATCGTAGGCATAGCGCCCGCGGGTGAGCGAGGGGCAGGACGTCGGTTCCACCGCGATCAGACGAACCTCCTTGCCTGCCGCCTTGTCGGCAAAGAACGGAAACGCGATACCGCCGAAACTCGATCCGCCACCGCAGGGCGCGAACACCATGTCCGGGTAGTCCCCGACCATGGCCATTTGTTTTTTTGCTTCCAGACCGATCACGCTCTGGTGCAACAGCACGTGGTTGAGCACCGAGCCAAGCGCATAATTGGTGTCGCTGCGTCCGGCTGCTTCCTCGGCCGCCTCGGAGATGGCGATGCCCAGCGAACCGGTGGTATCGGGGTGTTCAGCCAGTATCTTGCGCCCCGATTCGGTCATGTCGGTGGGGCTGGAGAAAACCTCTGCTCCCCAGGTTTGCATCATCGAGCGCCGGTAGGGCTTCTGCTGGTAGCTGACCCTGACCATGTAGACCCGCACGGCCAGTCCGAACAGCTGCCCGGCAAGCGCCAGCGAGCAACCCCACTGGCCCGCACCGGTCTCGGTGACCAGGCGACGGACGCCGGCCTGGCGGTTGTACCAGGCCTGGGCGACTGCGGTGTTGGGCTTGTGCGAACCGGCGGGACTGACCGACTCATTCTTGTAATAAATGCGTGCCGGTGTACCCAGCGCGCGCTCCAGGCGATGCGCCCGGTAAAGCGGAGAAGGGCGCCACAGGCGCAGGGCATCGCGCACTTCCTCGGGTATCGGAATCCAGCGCTCCGCGCTCATCTCCTGTTCGATGATCCCGGGCGGGAAAATCGCCGATAGCGCATCGGCGCTTGCCGGCTGGCCGTCCGCACCGAGCGGCGGCACCGGCGGATTCGGCATGTCTGCCGCCACGTTGTACCAATGGGTAGGCAGATCTGACTCCGCCAGCAGGATTTTTGTGTGCATCAGCAAGCCTTCCGCAAGATTGGTGGAGCACTGCTCTGCAGTGCGGCGGGCAATACTTTCATATCCGGACTTGAATGACCAGTTGTGTGCCAAGCGCGGCGTTGTCGCCTTCGAAAGGAGAGCCAGGCCATGGTATTACCGAGTTCTGTCTGTCGCAGGACGCCGCGAGGTTTGCAGACTGCCGGACAAGTGCGATGATACCGCGCTGTTTGTCGCCGGTGGCACTTGTCTGCACGGTCTCGAGGCGCGCGGTTTTCCGGGCGGAGTCGAAGCGCCGACTTCACGGCCGGAGATGAATACACGACCAAAAGTGTTTTACCTCAACTGACAGCAAATCCGGGAATAACAGGATGAGCAACAGCACATCGAGCATGATCGGTGACGGTTCGCGTGTCGGCTATGCGCCGGGAATGCGGCTCGATTCGTTGATCACCCTGGTGGCAGGCGCCGCGGCAATGTTCGACCTGCCACGGCTTCGCCATGTCGCACGCGACCGTCATTGGGTTGTGGAGCTTCGCTGCAAGCCGAAAAAATTCCCGCGCAACGGCCTGTCGCGATGACGCGCAGGTCCGCGTCCGTCGCGCTGGCAGCGGTGCTGTATACCCCACGCGGCAACCGGCGGGTGTTCCGCGAATTTGCCGATGAAATGAAGACGCGCGGCTGGCGTGTCGCCGGTGTGACGCAGCAATCCGTGGACGCAAGCGGCGCTTCGCGTGCCGGGGTCGATGGTGTCGCGCTCGATGGCGGTGAAACCATCGCGCTGACGCGCCCGAGCCCGGATAACCCGGGTTGCAGTCTGGTTCCCGATGCGCTGGCGCGCCTGATCGAGGTGATGCGCCGGGCAATCGATGCGGCACCGGATTTGATCGTGATCGAGAAGTTCGGTGAACACGAGCAGCGCGGCGCCGGTCTGATGCCGCTGATTCTCGAGGCGGTGGCGTCCGGTATACCGGTTGTTGTCGCGGTGCCGGCGGCAGCCATTGATATCTGGAGCAGCTATACCGGTGGGCTGGGCGAATTGCTGGCCTGTGACACCGCCGCGCTCAGACGCTGGTGGCGTGCGCGCAATGTACTCGAGGAACTGGCGCGCGGGGTTGGTCCGGAACCTGCCCGGCGCGTGCTGATCGGATTGAACTGGACCCTGGTCGAGGGTCCGCATGGTTGTGGCCTGGCGTACAGTCCGGCACGTGGTAGTGCCGGTTGCCGTTCGCTCGAGGTGGCCGGCACGCTGCACTCCCGCTCGCTGCGCGATCTTGCCGGACTGGCGAGTTCGTGGAACCCGTTCGAGGCTTCGGTCGGGGTGGCGGCGATCAATGCACACTACAACCGCTACGATCTGCGCGGCGCCGAGAGCAACGGTCTCGACGTGCTGCGGGGAGTGCCAGGCAACAGCGTGTGTATTGGCAGCTTTCCCGGAATTCGCGAGCGTTTTCACGATATCCGGATTATCGAAATGCAACCGCAGCAAGGGGAATATCCGGAAACCGCCACTGAAGCGGTGCTGAGCACGGCGGACGTGGTGGTGGTTACCTCATCGGCACTGGTCAACGGCAGCTTTCCACGCATTCTCAATGCCTGCACCCGTGATGCGCAGGTTGCGCTGGTTGGGCCGGGGGCGCCCATCGCGCCGTCCCTGGGCTACTACGGCGTGACAACGGTTGCCGGACTGGTGATAGAGAACGTCGATGCGGTGGCCGAACTCATTGCGCAGGGCGGCTCGGTCAAGGCAATCAAGCGCTACGGCCGTTACCTGACGCTGCAGACTGCGGTGCCCTGAGCGCCCCGGGCCTGGTTCAACTCTCCTCGTCCTGCTCATCCTCGAACGGGCGACAATGAAAGGCGATCACCTGCGCCGCCTGGTCGTGAATGCCGCCGCTCGGATTCATGATGCGAGCGGCGTTTGCCAGCCGGTCCGAATTGAGCACGCCGATGTGCTCCGCTGCTGTCAGCGAAGTGAATTCAACACGCTCAATCTTCCGTGAAAGCCGTGTTGTGCGGCAGGAATCGCTCGTATCCCTTGAGCATGTAGTGCCAGTAGAAAAGCGGCAGGCCGGTTTTCTTGATCCACCAGTTCAGGCGGCGCTCCCGGGCCGGGTTGAGCGGCAGCGTCGGCGTGACTTTTCCGCCATAGGTGAATTCCGCCATGATGCATTTGCCGATGGCGGTGGTCAGCGGGCACGAGGCGTATCCGTCGTAGGCCGGTTCCAGTTCGCGTCCCGCCATCGCGTGCAGCAGGTTGCGCACAACCACCGGAGCCTGCTTGCGCACGGCCGCAGCCGTCTTGGAGTTGGGTGTGGAACAGACGTCGCCAAGCGAGAATATGTTGGCGAAGCGGGTGTGCCGCAGCTTGTTCTGGTCGACTTCCACCCAGCCCGCCGCATTTGCCAGTTCGCTGTTCTTCACTGCCGCGGGCGGGCTCTGCGGCGGCGACACATGAAGCATGTCGAAACCCACCTCGATCCGCTCGCCCTGCCGCTCGCCGCCGACGATCTCGAAGGTGGCGCGTTTTGCGGGTCCGTCCACGCTGACCAGGTTGTGCTGGAAGTTGGTGCTGATGTTGTACCTGGCCGCGACCTTGCCAAGTTCGCGCGCAAAATATGGCACACCGAAGATGACGGGTCCGTGCGCGTAGAACTCGACGGTGCAGGAGGCGAGTTTGCCCTCGCGGTGCAGCAGATCCGCACTGAGATAGGCAGCTTTCTGCGGCGCGCCAGGGCACTTGAACGGTAGCGGAGGCTGGGTGAATACCGCGCGCGCGCCCGCTTGCAGGTCCTGCAGGCAGCGCCAGGTATACTCCACATGCGCCGGCGAATAATTGCTGCATACGCCGTTTGCGCCGAGCGCTTCCCGCAGACCTTCGATCCGCTCCAGATCGAGACCGATGCCGGTAGCGACCACCAACCATTCATAGCTGCAGCTGTCGCCATTGTCGAGATCGAGCGAGTTCGCTTGCGGCCGGAAGGCAGTGACCGCTGCCGGGATCAGGGTCACACCGCCCGGTATCAGGCTGCGCGTGTCGCGGCGCGTTGCTTCGAGGGGATATTGTCCTGCTCCAACCAGCGTGAATGCCGGTTGGTAATAGTGGTGTGCGGCGGGCTCGACCAGTGCGATATCGAGCCGGGGCGCGCGCCGGCGCAGGCTCGCGGCCACGGTAATGCCGGCGCAGCCCGCGCCGATCACGAGTACCTGGTGTTTGTGACTGCTCATCGTCGCCATCCCCCGGATGAAAATGCAGGTAGTCAGGTTGCCCGTTGCACGCGGGATCGCAGCGATTCCTCGCCGGGCACATGGCGCGCTGAATGATAGGTATTTCGTCAATCAAAGTCTTGCTGCCAGTGGCGGAAATATCCGGATCCTGGCAGGCTCCAGGGGTAATATGGCCGCCTGCCGGTGTCCGCGTGTCGCTGGCCGCGGCTTTTTGGGCTGGGCGCCCGGATGCCGGTGGGCGCAACCGCAGGAGAGATGGGCCGGGCGTGTCGATGCGAGCCCGTGACAATGATGTGAAACACAACGCCTTGCGGTGGTATCGTTGGACGACACCACGCGAAGCGTTCCAGGTTGGAAGGAATACGCTATGCCTGCCGGGTTGCTGGCGTTATTGATGACGTTTTTGCTTCTGCTGCTGATGCCGTTGCTGCTCGCCGATGCGATGGTTTCGGCGCTGCAGCAGCTCGGTATGACGCGTTCTTTCGGCGCATTGCTGGTGCTCGCAATATTTGCCGGCAGCCTGTTCAATATCCCGGTCAGGCGCAAATCCCGCGCCGAGGTGCTGGCGTATCGTCCGTTCGATTTCTATGGAATCGACCGGCTCGCCCCGCGCCTGCTCGGCGAGAGATCGCAGCAGGTGATTGCGCTCAATGTCGGCGGTTGCGTGATCCCGCTTCTGATCGTCATGTACCAGCTCATGCGTCTCGGATCCAGCGACGCTGCGGTGTTTCCGGCACTGCTGTTGGCCTGCGCACTGAACACGGCAGCCTGCTATCTGATGGCCCGTCCGGTAGCCGGGCTTGGCATATTGCTGCCGATATTCGTCCCGGGTTGTCTCGCCGCGTTACTGGCGCTGTTTCTGGCGCCCGCGCATGCACCCGGTGTCGCGTTCTGTGCCGGGGTGCTCGGACCCCTGATCGGAGCCGACCTGCTGCATCTGCGCGATCTCGGTCGGCGTGGGGCAGGGTTGCTGAGTATAGGTGGCGCCGGGACTTTCGATGGAATCGTGGTCTCCGGATTTCTGGCCGTGATGCTGAGCGCCTGAATAAGGGCTTTCTGTTAACCTCCGGGGGCGGCAATACCCCACCCGGAGCGTGATTCGGTATATGGACCTGGAAGATTTCAGACGCGATTACCTTGCCGATGGTCTGCAGCGCAAAGACCTCGATGCGTCGCCCTTCGTGCAGTTCGAACAATGGTTGCGGCAGGCGATCGCGACTGGCCTGAAGGACCCCACGGCGATGTCCGTGGCGACGGTGGATGCAAACGGAAAACCCTGGCAGCGGCTGGTGCTGCTCAAGCATTGTGATGCCGAGGGCTTCGTGTTCTACACCAATCTCGATAGCCGCAAGGCGCATGAAATGGCGGCGAACCCGCGAGTATGCCTGCTGTTTCCGTGGTCGGACGTGGAACGCCAGATCATCGTCGGTGGCAGCGTTACGCGGGTCAGTGCCGCCCAGAGCCTCAAGTAC
>MTKY01049122.1_pt1 | contig 16475 bp, 14 predicted proteins | sample 1042731 | NCBI WGS metagenome assembly MTKY01 (sample SAMN06212206, study PRJNA360538) | anaerobic digester metagenome | biome: Wastewater treatment plant; material: sludge; isolation source: anaerobic digester fed with sludge from wastewater treatment plant | place: Denmark: WWTP Soeholt ... | reverse complement strand
TGCGCCTCGTGAACGCCAACGACGACCTGCTGTTGACGCGCCGTGACGACGGTGGGTGGGCGTTGGCTGGCGACGATGGACCGCTCGATGAGAGCGCGGTCAATGCGTTGGTGCAACGCGCCATCTCGGTGCGTATGGCGGCGCCACTGGGCAAAGAACCGCTGCCGTCATACGGGCTCGATGCGCCCCTCTGTAAGGTGACGATCGCAACTGATGACGGAACGGTCGAGCTGACCGTTGGCGCGCCTCATGAGGACGGCTATGTCGTCAAGGCGTCTACGGCCGAGGACTATGTGCAGGTGGCAGACTACTCGGTCGAGAGCCTTATCGAGGCCACTGCCGAGTCGCTGCGTCCAGCAGCACCGGCCGCCGAGTCGCCGGCCGAGTAAGCATAGAGGGTGGCCCCCACGGGCCACCCTCGTTTTCGAAACGATGCGGGGCGTTAGCCCAACCGCTGCTTGAAGGCCTCGAGTTGCTTGTGCAGGCGCTCGGGCAGGCGGTCGCCAAAGCGCGCAAAGTGCGCTTCGATGTCGGCGATCTCGTTGCGGTAGGCGTCGGCGTCCACGTGCAAGAGCGCTTCCAGGTCCGCGGCGGGGATGTCCAGGCCGGTGAGATCCAGAGCGTCATCGGCCGGCAGCCAGCCGATGGGCGTCTCTTTGGCAGCGGCCTTGCCGTCCACGCGCTCGCACATCCACTTGAGCACGCGGCTGTTCTCGCCAAAGCCTGGCCACAGCCAGTGTCCCTCGGGCGTCTTGCGGAACCAGTTGACGTAAAAGACCTTGGGCGCCTTGTCGCCGAGACGGTCGCCCATCGTTAGCCAGTGCTGGAAATAGTCGCCCATGTTATAGCCACAGAAGGGCGTCATCGCCATGGGGTCGCGGCGCAGGTTGCCCACGGCGCCGATGTTGGCGGCGGTGGTCTCTGAGGCCGCCGTGGCGCCCATGAATACGCCGTGGTCCCAGTCAAAGGCCTGCGTCACCAGGGGCACGACGCTGGCGCGACGGCCGCCAAAGATAAAGATATCGATGGGCACGCCCTCGGGCTTTTCCCAATCGGACGAGATGATCGGGCATTGGCGCGCAGGGGCCGTGAAGCGGGCATTGGGATGAGCGCCGGGCGCGCCCGCTGCGGGCGTCCAGTCGCTGCCCTTCCAGTCGATGGCGTGGGCCGGCTTGGCGCCGTCCATGCCCTCCCACCACACGTCGCCGTCATCGGTGAGGGCGGTATTGGTAAAGATGACGTTCTCTTTGAGCGTGTCCATCGCCATCGGGTTCGAATTGTACGATGTGCCCGGGGCCACGCCGAAAAAGCCCGACTCGGGGTTGATGGCGTAGAGGCGGCCGTCGGGTCCGATCTTCATCCAGGCGATGTCGTCGCCGATGGTCTCGGCCTTCCAGCCTTCGATGGTGGGCATCACCATCGCCAGGTTGGTCTTGCCACACGCCGACGGAAACGCGCCAGCGATGTGGTATTGACGGCCCTCGGGGCTGGTGAGGCGCAGGATAAGCATGTGCTCGGCCATCCACCCCTCGCGGCGGGCCATGGCCGAGGCGATGCGCAGCGCCAGGCACTTTTTGCCGAGCAAGGCGTTGCCACCATAACCGGAGCCATACGACCAGATCAGGTTCTCATCGGGAAAGTGGCTGATGTACTTTTGCTCGATCGGCGCGCACGGCCAGGAGACATCTTCCTCGCCCTCTTGCAGAGGAGCGCCCACCGAATGCAGACAGGGGATGAACTCGCCATCCTCGCCGAGCGCCTCGATCACCGCGGGGCTCACGCGGGTCATGATGTGCATGTTGACCACCACGTAAGGGCTATCGGTGATCTCGATGCCGATCTTGGACACCGGCCCGCCGATGGGGCCCATAGAGAAGGGGATCACATACAGTGTGCGCCCCTTCATACAGCCCCGGTACAGATCGGTCATGGTCGCCTTGAGCGTGACCGGATCGACCCAGTTGTTGGTAGGTCCAGCCTCGATCTGTTCAGGGTAGCTGATGTAGGTGCGGTCTTCAACGCGGGCTACGTCGCTGGGCTGCGAGCGAAACAGAAAAGAGTTGGGACGCTTGGCGACCGGCGTGGCGGCGCCACTGGCTACCATATGAGCCGTCAGGCGGTCCCACTCTTCCTGTGAGCCGTCGCACCAGTAGATGCTGTCGGGCTGGCAGAGCTCAGCGACCTCGGCGACCCAGGCCTTGAGCTTGGCGTGTTTGACGGTGTAGGTCATCGACTGACTCCTTCTATGAACGGTGAGCACGGCAATCCGCCGAACTGCAAACTGCGCGTCGACCGCAGCATCGGGGTGCGCGACCGTCTTGGGCACTAAACGCCGCGACTCTACTATTATCAGACCATCAGCCCGTGAGCGCAAATCGCGGATGGGTGGGGTAACACGTCTCGTTGTCATGCGGGCCTTGTTGTCAGCAGATCGTTAGGCTGCAACGACACGATGCAGGATTCTCTGCATTCCGATGTCTCCAGAACAGGTGTTCTGGCTTGACGCATTATCGCCTCGGGTGTAGGGAGCCGTATGTTGTGTGAGTATGAGAGTATACCCACTACCCCTAGTGAATTGGGCAACGTACCGAGCAAGCGCGCAGGAAGTATTGCGCTGGCGCCCTCGCTATGCTATAATGCAACTGTTCGCACATACGTGAGCAAGCGGCGCTCACTTCGCCACACCTCCTCACCAGAACCGCTTATCGCAAGAGTGGTTGGGGAGGTGATTCCATCTCTGGTTTCTGGAGGCAGACTATGGCAGCGGCTACGCGCGTGACCCATGTTCGCAAGCGGGATGGACGTGTCGTCCCGTTCGATCAGGAAAAGATCACCAACGCCATCTTTAAGGCGGCACAGTCGGTGGGTGGCGATGACCGCGACCGCGCTGTGTACGTCTCGAACCTGGTCTGCGAGATGCTCGACGAGCAGTACGGCGACTGGGCCATCCCGTCGGTGGAGGACATCCAGGACCTGGTCGAGCGCGCCTTGATCCGCCTGGGGCACGCTAAGACAGCTAAGAGCTATATCCTCTATCGCGACTTGCACAACAAGCTGCGCGACATCCGCGCCCTCGTGGATGCCAACGAGCTCATCGAGGGCTACCTGGGGCACCTCGACTGGCGCGTCAAAGAGAACAGCAATATGAGCTTTTCGCTCCAGGGGCTGAACAACCACATTTTCTCGGCGGTGAACAGCTCCTACTGGCTGAACAGTCTGTACCCCAAAGAGGTGCGCAACGCCCATATCAGCGGCGACCTTCACCTGCACGACCTGTACATCCTGGCCGTCTATTGCTGCGGCTGGGATCTGCGCGACCTGCTACTGCGCGGGTTTGGCGGCGTCCCGGGCAAGGTCGATTGCGCGCCCCCCAAGCATTTCCGTACGGCCCTGGGCCAGATCGTCAACTTTTTCTACACCATTCAGGGCGAGTCAGCCGGCGCGGTGGCCTTTTCAGGGTTCGACACCTACCTGGCGCCCTTTATCCGCTACGACGGCCTGGGCCCCAAAGAAGTGCGGCAGGCGTTGCAGGAGTTTATCTTTAACATGAACGTGCCCACCCGAGTGGGCTTCCAGACGCCCTTTACCAATCTGACCATGGACCTGAAGGTGCCCGGCAACGTGGCCAACGACGCCGTTATCATCGGAGGCCAATTGCAGGAAGAGACCTATGGCGAGTTCCAGCCCGAGATGGACCTGCTCAACCGCACGTTTGCCGAGCTGATGCTCGAGGGCGATGCCAAGGGACGGGTGTTCACCTTCCCGATTCCCACCTACAACGTCACACGCGATTTCGATTGGGACAACCCCAACCTCGACGCGGTGTGGCAGATGACGGCCAAGTACGGCATCCCCTACTTTGCCAACTTTGTGAACTCGGACATGAATCCCGATGATGTGCGCTCGATGTGCTGTCGGCTGCGGCTTGACAACACCGAGCTGCTCAAGCGGGGCGGGGGGCTGTTTGGCTCCAACCCGCTGACGGGCAGCATCGGGGTGGTGACGCTGAACCTGGCGCGCATCGGTTACCTGGCCAAAGACGAGGCCGACTATTTGCAGCGCGTAGGCGACCTGATGGATATCGCCAAGATGAGCCTTCTCATCCGCCGTCGCGTGATCGAACGGTTCACTGAGTCGGGCCTCTATCCCTACTCACAGCACTATCTGGATGGCATCAAAGAGCGCACCGGCTCTTATTGGGCCAACCATTTCAACACCATCGGCCTCAACGGCATGAACGAGTCGCTGCGCAACTTTATGGGCGTCGACCTGACCGATGACGAGGGGCGCGCGTTTGCCGAGCGCGTACTCGACTTTATGCGCGAGCGCCTGCACAAGTATCAGGAAGAGACCGACCAGCTATTCAACCTCGAGGCAACGCCCGCCGAGGGGACCAGCTATCGCTTTGCGCTGCTCGACAAGGACCAGTTCCCTGACATCGTCGCGGCCGGTTGTGAGAACGGCGGCGCGCCCTACTACACCAACTCGACGCAACTGCCTGTGGGCGCCACCGATGATCTCTTCCAGGCGCTCGAGTGGCAGGATGGGTTACAGGTCAAGTACACCGGCGGCACCGTGATGCATGTCTTTCTGGGTGAGAAGCTGCCTTCGGTGGAGACCACCAAGAACCTCGTGCGGCGCATCGCTCACAACTTTTCGTTGCCCTACTTTACGCTGACGCCGACCTTTAGCATCTGCCCGACGCACGGCTATATCAGCGGCGAGCACTTTGAGTGCCCCAAGTGTGCCACCGCGCAGCCCTGCGAGGTCTACAGCCGGGTGGTGGGCTACCTGCGGCCGGTGCAGCAGTGGAACAAGGGCAAGCGCAGCGAATACGATGAGCGTCGCGAGTTCGCCGTGCCCGTGCAGGTCAAAGAGGCTATCACCGGCTCATGATCATCGCCGGCCTGCAGAAGGTGACGCTGCTCGATTTCCCGGGGCGGGTGGCGGCGTCGCTATTCCTGGCAGGGTGCAATCTGAGATGCGGTTTTTGCCACAACCGCTGGATGATTGACGCTGCCGGGGTGAGGCCAGCGCTCACAGTCGAGCAGTTCCTGACATGGTTGGGGGGGCGTCAGGGGCTGCTCGACGGCGTTTGCGTGAGTGGCGGCGAACCGACGCTATGGGGCGATGAGCTGGCCGAGCTGCTGCGCGCGGTGCGGGCTCTCGGCTTGGAGACCAAGCTCGACACCAACGGCACACGGCCCCACGTCGTCGCCGCGCTGTTCGACGAGGGCCTGCTCGACTATGTGGCCATGGACGTCAAAGCGCCGTTCGACGCGCGCTACGCCCTGCTCGCTGGCTGTCCCGTCGACCTCGATGCCATCCGCGCCACCATGGCATTGCTGCGTGACCGTTGCGTCGACGGTGTGGCCTACGAGTTTCGTACGACAGTGGCCCCACCGCTCGGCGAGGATGATCTGCGCGACCTCGCCGCATCGCTGACGTCGCGCGACCCCTGGTATCTACAAGCCTACCTCGAGACGCCCCAGGTGGACCCCGCCTATGCTGGGCAGCCCCATCTGTCGGCCGAGGCACTGCTGACGATCGCGCGCTCTCTGCGGGCCGAAGGCTGGCAGGTGGCTCTGCGCAGCGAGGACTAGGCCGCCGCCGGGCCCTGCGCGGCAGGCGCTGAGGTTTGGGCCCCTCGTCCGTGCTGGCGATCTTGAGTCGTCTGCCACGCCGTACTAGAATGGATGCGCGCGACAAGGGTTATGGGGGGGGCATGCGCAAGTCCTGTCTGGCGCAGTTGGTCATTCTGGTCGTCATCGTGGCGGTGTTGAGCCTGGCGCTCAGCCGCACCGTCAGGCGAGCCCTGGAGACCGGCCAGGTGGCCGAGAGCGGGCCGACGACCACCAGCCCCGTGCAGCAGCCCACGTTGCCCATCGGGGGCGCCCAGGCATCTGGCGCGGGCGGCTCAGCGCCTGGCACCGTCGAGCCGAGCCCGTTCGTCTTGGTAAGCAGCCGCCCGGTGATGCTCGACGACTGCCTGCCTGCGGGCCTGGCCCTCACTGCACGCGACCTCTATCTGGCGTGCGAGCGCACCGACGGCCAGGGCGGCTATGTGGCGCGTGCCTCGCGCGATGACTATGCCGTCGTAGCCCGCCAGCAAGTGGCGTCGGCAGGAGCTGATCTTGGTGGCATGGCCGATGGTCCCGATGGTGTGTGGCTGGCGCTGCGCCACGCCGCTGCCCCCGGCCGCACCGACCTGCTCCAGTTGGCTCCCGACACCCTGACGACAATCTCCACCGTGACGGTGCCCGCCGCGGTCGTTTCGGTGGCCGTCGCCGGCGACGGCGCGATCTACACCAGTAGCTGCACGCCGAGCATGCTCGTGCGCTGGTCGGCGGGCGGAGCCCTGAGCGCCACCGCCGAAACCCCAGACGATGCCTGCTACACCGATATCGAGTTACTGCGCGGCAAACTGGTGGGGGTGGCGGTGGTCCACGGTGAGGGTGTGCTCGATGTCATCGATCCTCAGAGCCTCACCTTGCTGGCCCGACATACCATCGAGATCGTTTCGGCGCGGGGCAACCCGCTAGCGGCTAATGCGCTGGCCACCGACGGGGACGTGCTGGTCTTTGCGCCCGATCCCCAGACGCCGCCGACCATCATGACCTATCGCCCGCGCGAGGGAGGGCTGGCCGATTTTGTGCCAGAGCCTCAGCCCTAGGCAACGGCGTCGTTGGGGCCACGCCAGATGTCGGTCGCTGCATCGTGGCGCCAGCCCGGCGCAGCCTCGATGCCACAGGGCTGTCGCGCCCAGCCGGCCATGATGCGTGCCTGCGTCTGCTCCCACGTCATCAAGCCGCTGGCGGCATCGGCCTGCTCCACATTGCAGGCCCCCACAGCAGCGGCCGAGTTAGCCGCCTGTGCAGGCCCCTGGCCACGCAGCAGTGCAGTGATCAAGCCCGCGATGGTGGCGTCGCCAGCGCCGACGGTGCCACGCACCGCCACGCTGTAGGCGGGCGCCCAGAGTTGACGATCGCTCCAGTCCGCCGCCTCACGCGGCGCGCCGCGTCCCAGGATCGCTGTACTGCCGCTGCGGAGATAGACGCCGCGGTGCCCCAGTTTGAGCAGCACCGCCCGCGCGCCGAGCCCCAGCGCCTGGCATGCTAGGTCGTCGATCCGCTCGGGCGACAGGGCATCGATCATGCCTGCGGCGCCATGCTGCGCCTGCATATGCTGGTACCCCGCGCAGTCGAGCATGTACAGCAGCTCCTCGACGCTGGGGACGAACAGATCGACGTGGGGCAGGGCGAGGGCCAGGATAGCGCGCCAGTCGGCCCGCCCGCTGGGCCGTGCGGGGTCTGGCATGGCGAGGTCGAGCGAAGTGGTGCAGCCACAGCCTCTGGCCCGCGACAGCAGTGCCGCCAGGGTCTCGCCGCCGTCGGCGTACATGCGCCGCATGAGCGGCGGATAGCCGAAATGCAGCACCCTGGCCTGGCGCAAGAGCCCCAAGGGCAGGTCCTCGGGTCCGAAGGTGTTGTTGGGGCCCGGGCAGTGCAGAAAAGTGCGGTCGATGCCAGGCGGACTGATGACGATGGTATACGAACTGGGCTCGCCCTCGGCCACGGTGAGGTGTTCGGCCAGAGCGGGATCGTGCTCGCAGAGCACCTCGCGCGTCAGAGCGGCGATGCGGTCGACGCCCACGCGGCCCACCAGCAGCACCGAGGTGCCCAGCCGGTGAAAGGCTACGCCGGTGTTTGACACACTGCCGCCCGGCGTAAAGGCCAGGGCGCCCGACTCGACCAGCCGCCCGGGGGCGAGAAAGCTCTCACTGGCCGCCGATTCGGCCTCCATGGCCGGCAAGATGTCGACGCAGATATGACCGGCCGTGATGACCTCGACCATTGCAGCACCTCGCGTGCAGGCTGTGTGGGGCATAGCCGCAATGCGCCACGTTGGCAAGCCACGACGACTGTGGTAGACTATGGGCGTAGTCCCTGCGGTGTGCGTGATCACGCTTTTGTATTGAGCCAACACCTAGGTCGAGGGGGCCTGACTCCAGATGTGGTGCTGATTGGAGCCAAACACTCCGCAGTGTCACGGGAGGCACCCCACTTTACGATCATAGGTTCACATACTCTGGCGAGACACGGCACTGTGGGGATTACACTTTCTGCCCTCCCTGCAGGCTGTCGGCGGCTTCACGCGCCGAACCGTTCACCCATGGCGTGTTGGCGATGAGCTGCTGCGCTGCGTGGATGGCGGCCATCTGCGTAATGGCGCGCGTGCCCAGGCGTTTGGCCACAGTGTGCGTCACAGCGTCGATGGTGGCCGCGATAGGGGTTAGCGCCGGCAGCTTTCCCTCGTCGCTCTGGCCACAGATCAGTGCAACCTCGGCCACACGCGCACACGGCGATACCGACGAACAGACCAGCGCCAGCGTGCGGGCGCCGCGGTCTCGGGCGTAACTCAGCAAGTTGGCCAACTCAACCTGTTCGGTCAGCGAGATGGCGATGACCAGGCTCGCGCCGTTCAGCTCGCTGATCAGCATCGCTAGCGACAGGGGGTCAGCGGTCAGCCATTCGGCCCGCAACCCGCTGGCGCGCAGGCTAAGGCCCAGAGCCTGCGCTAGCGCCGCAGAGACGCCCTGGCCCACCACAAAGATGCGCCGTGCCGCGATGATCGCCTCGATGACCTGTTGCGCCACCTCGGGGGCGATATGGCTGGCGATGCGCTGGGCATTGGCGAGCTGCACTGCCACGTGATCGTGAAGCGACGCGGGCGCCCCCTCGGTATCCTCGGCGACCGAGGCCTCGAGCTCGCCCTGCACGAGCGTCTGAATGTCTCGCGACATCTCGGGATAGCCCCGATAGCCCAGGCGCTGGGCAAAGCGTATCACGGTGGCCTCGTTGAGCGAGAGACGATGCGCCATCTCCGATGCCGTCATGAACGCCGCGTCACGATACGACTCGGCGACATAGTCAGCCAGCCGGCGCTGGCTACGGGTCAGTTCCGGGTAGTGACGGCGGATGGTCTCCAGAATCATCTGCTCTACCTCTGGCGCTCACTATGTCCTCAGGATTCTATGCAGAACGTACCGTTTTGTCAATTCGTCCGCAGTTTTTCCTGCGCCGCTTGACAGGCCCTGGCCGGTGTGATATTCTCGCCACAATACGCGGCCAAGAGGAGTTGCTCGCCGGTGCGAATCGATCGCATCTCTGACCAGATTTATACCTTCATTAGCGAGCTCTATGTGCAAACCGCCGCTACTGTTGTCCTCACCTCTGAGGGCGCGGTGGTGGTCGATACGTTGCCCTTTCCTGTAGAGACGCGGCAGATCCTCGACTTTTGCCACAGCCAGTTGGGGCCGCGCTCGGTGCGCTATCTGGTGCTGACGCATCACCACCCCGACCATGTCAACGGCGCTTATCTGTTTGCCGAGGCGCAGGTGATTGCGCACCATCGCTGCCGCGAACTGCTGGTCTCACAGGGGGCGGCCAGTCTGGCGCGCGCCAAGAAGCAGACCGCAGCGCTCGCCGATGTCGAACTGCGCCTGCCCGATGTCGTCTTTGATCACGAGCTGCATCTGCACCTGGGAGATCAGCACATCGAACTGATGCATCTACCGGGGCACACGGGCGACGGCATCGGCGGGTTTGTGCACGGCGAGCGGGTGTTCATCGCCAGCGACGCGATGATGCCCGTGCCGCATATCGTGGGGGGCGACGTCGGTCAGCTCAAGGCTTCGCTGCGTCGCATTCGCGACGCCAAGCCCTCATTCGTGGTGCAGGGCCACGGCGATGTGCTGCTCAAGGGCGAGGTGCATGATACGGTGCAGGCGAGCATCGCCTATCTGGATAAAGCTGTCGCGACAGTGCACGATCTCATCAAGGAGCAGCGCAGCCCCAAGACGCTGCGCCAGATGGACATCGAGGCGTTCGGCCTCTCGCGCATCCCCCTGGATGGGACGGTGAACCAGCTTCACCTGGCCAACCTGATCTGGCTCTACAAAGAGCTTTCCTGAGGGACGGTGGGCCAGCCGCGCTGGCGTAGCTTGGCCTCGATCTCGCGCAGTCTCTCGCGCTGTTCAGAGCTGCGGTTGTCGCGCGCCTCAGCACAACATTCCTCAAAGAGCTGTAAGGGGTGCAGCGAGCGGAACACGGGCGATCCGGCCAGGCTGTCGCCCAAGGCGCAAATATCGCACTGCAACACCCCCAGGGCATAGGTGAGCATCAGCCCCTTCTCCAGCTCTGAGCGGGGCGCCTCTGTCCCATCCTCGCAGGCTGCCATCAGGCCGTCGAGCAGGTCCAAGAGCTCGTCGATGAAAGAGATGCTTCCGTCTCGCTGCAGCATAAGGCTCCCTCAATGATATGTATACCATGAGAGTATAGGCGAGCACTCGATGCGCCTCAAGCGTCAAGTTGCTGTAGCCGACTAGCCTTTGCCCACCATCTGCTCGAGATACGCCTCGATCAGCCCGTCGAGATCGCCATCCAAGACAGCCGTGGTGTTGCCCGTCTCCCAGTTGGTGCGCAGGTCTTTGACCATGCGGTAGGGGTGCAGCACATAGGATCGGATCTGGTTGCCCCAGCCGGCCGAGACCAACTCGCCGCGCAGACGTGCACGCTCCTCTTCCTGCTTTTGCAGTTCGAGGTCATAGAGCCGCGCGCGCAGCACGGCCATGGCGCGCTCGCGGTTCTGCATCTGCGAGCGCTCGTTCTGGCACGATACGATGATGCCGGTGGGCAGGTGGGTCAGGCGGATGGCGGTCGAGTTCTTTTGCACGTTCTGCCCGCCGTGCCCTGAAGCTCGATACACGTCCATCTTGATGTCGTCGGGACTGACGTCGATATCGATCTCGTCGCCGACATCGGGGATCACCTCAACCAATGCAAAGGTTGTGTGGCGTCGCTTGGCGTTGTCAAACGGCGAGATACGCACCAACCGGTGCACGCCGCGTTCAGAGCGCAGATAGCCATAGGCGTTGCGGCCGCGAATCTCGATGGTGGCGCTTTTAAGCCCCGCTTCATCGCCCTCGGCTTCGTCGATGATCTCGCTCTTGTAGCCGTGACGCTCGGCCCAGCGCAGATACATGCGCTCGAGCATGACCGTCCAGTCCTGGGCCTCTGTGCCGCCGGCGCCGGAGTGGATGGTCATGATGGCATCGCTCGCATCGTGGGGCCCCGACATGAGCAACTCCAGGCGCATCTTGGCCAGCTGAGCCTGTAGCTCGGCCGCCTCGGCCTCGATCTCGGCCAACATGCCCTCATCGCCCTCGGCGGCCGCCAACTCGTCCAGCTCTACCAGGGCGCTGGCGCGCTCGTCGAGGGCCTTCCAGCTCGCGATCTCGCTATCGAGGCTCGACAGCCGCTGCATCACGGCCTGAGCGGCGTTGGGGTCATCCCAAAAGTCGGGGGCAGCGGCGGCCTGGCGTAGCTCGCCGGCCTGCCGTTCGAGGCTTGCGAGGTCAAAGGCGCTCCTGGAGCTTGGTGATCTCCTGGCGCATGGTGGGCAGCAGGTTGCGTATCGAATCCATTCCGTTCACCTCCGCTGGGTGTCTAGTTCTCGGTGAAAAGGCCTTGTACGAACAGCTCGGCATCAAAGGGCGCCCAGTCGTCGATCTTTTCGCCGGTGGCTGCAAAGAGCACCGGCAGGCCCAGCTCGGTGCCCACGGCAAAGGCCATGCCTCCGCGCGAGGTGCTATCGAGCTTGGCCAGCACGACGCCGGTGACGCCCACGGCTTCGGTAAAGTGCCTGGCCTGGGCAAGCGCATTCTGGCCGGTGGTGGCGTCCAGCACCAGCAACACCTCATGGGGCGCCTGGTGCACCTGCCGCCGAGCGATGCTGGCAAGCTTGCGCAGCTCCTGCATCAGGTTGTGCTGGGTGTGCAAGCGCCCGGCTGTATCGACGATCAGTGTGTCGATGTTCCTCGCTTGAGCAGCACGAATAGCGTCGAATAGCACCGCGCCCGGGTCGGCGCCCGGCTGGTGCGCAATCACATCGACGCCCGCCCGCCGCCCCCAGATCTGCAACTGATCGATGGCTGCCGCGCGAAAGGTGTCGGCGGCCGCCAGAAGCACGCGGTCACCCCGCTCCCGGTGAAAGTGTGCCAGCTTGGCGATCGAGGTGGTCTTGCCCGATCCATTGACGCCCACCACCAGCACCACATTGAGCAGCCGCTTGCCCGCGAGATAGGGCCGCTCATGCGCCTGCAACAACGTCACCAGCTCGGTCTGCAGGCGCTGCTGCACCTGCCCGGCGCTCTTGACGTGGCCGTCAGAGACCTCGTCGCGCAGCTTTTCGATGAGCGCCACGGTGGTTTTCACACCGACATCTGCCTGGATGAGCAACATCTCGAGCTCTTCCCAGGTCTCTGCGGAGATGTCGTCGCTGCGCAAGAGCGCGGCAATGCGCCCAAAGAACGAACGGCGGGTCTTGGTCAGGCCCTGCTCTAGCTGCGCCTTGCGTCCCAGCAACGCGGCCTCCCCTGATGCGTGCGTGTGCAAGGCGATTATACCAGCCGCCAGAGGGCGCTCAAAAAGGGGTCAGGTGCGGGCTGACATCGGCGGCAGAGCAAAGCAGAAGGTGCTGCCTTCGCCCAGAACCGACTCACACCACACACGGCCACCGTAGCGTTCGACGATAGCTCTGACGATAGCAAGGCCAAGGCCCGTTCCCTGGCGGCTGTGGCGCCTGGCTTCCTCCGTGCGGTAAAAGTCCTGGAAGAGGTGCTGCTGGTCCTCACGAGAGATGCCGATGCCCGTGTCGCTCACCGAGCCCTGCACAAGGCCCCCTTCGAGCGCCAGATGAACGGCGATGCGTCCGTTTGGGCGGTTGTACTTGATGGCGTTGCTGATGAGGTTGGTCCACACCTGTTTGAGGTGCTCTTGCGAAGCGAGCACCTGCGGCAGGCCGGGCTGCACCTCACTGGTCGCCTCGATGCCCTCTTCAGCGAAGCGGGGCTGCAGCATATCCATGACGTCGGCCAGGATCAGGTCTACATGGCAGGCATCGGGCTGAGGCTGTCGCACCCCCTGGCGAATGTGCGATAGGTCGAGCAGGTCTCCGATGATATCCAACTGCTCGTTGGCTCGCGCTTCTGCCTTGGCGATGAACTCGAGCTGGCGGTCAGGTGGCACATAGCCGGTCAGGATGAGCTGCAATAGCGATTTGATGGCGGCCACGGGGGCGCGCAGTTCGTGGGTGACCACTCGCATGAACAGAGACCGTTGCTCATCGATGCGCTGCAGTTCAGCGGTCAACGCCTCGAGCCCTTCCAGGCGAGCCGCGCAGGTGCGCTGCGCTTCGAGCAGCTCTGCCTCACCGGCCCGCGCCCGCTCGACGATGCCAGAGGCTAGCAGCGAGACGCAGATGTTGGCAGCCATCATCACCAAACTGTAGGACCATAGGTGCGCCACCTGGTGATAGCGTAGAGGAGAGCGGAACCCTGCCAGGTTATAGTGCGGCAAGATGCCCCACGCTTCGAGCAAGATCAGCACAACCCAGGCCAAGGAGGCGAAGGCCGCATGGAAGAGACTGGAGCGACGTTGAAGCAGGCTGCTGCCCACCACCACCAGCACCAGATAGAACACCGACAGCGGATTCTCAATGCCTCCCGAAAAATGCAGCAGAGCGGTAAGCGCCAGCACGTCGCACAGCAGTTGAGCGCTCACCAGCAAGACGTAGGTCTCGGCAGGCGCTGTTTCGCCCACCACCCTGACGGTGATCACGTGGAACACGAGGCCATAGAGCAACGCTGCCCCCCAGGTCCACCACAGAGCGATGACCGGCAGCACATCTCGGAGCAGCAGGGTGGCAACGCCAATCAGCAGCGCCATTGCCAACAGGGTCACCAGTCGAGCTCTGGTGAGCCAGCGCGCGCGCTCGCTCAACTCGCGGTCAACGGGGAGGCGCCAAAGGCTCATGCGATCGGCCCCTTCTTGGCACTAGGGCAGCTCGAAAGCCCGATGGAGCGCTGCCAGAGCCTGATCATAGAGGCGATCATCGATGATGCAGGTGATGGTCGAGATGGACGTGCTGACCGCCAGAATGTTGATTCCCACCTGGCCCAGCGCGTCAAAGGCGTGAGCCGCGATGCCTGGCCGCTCTCGAAAGTCTGGCCCGAACACCGACAGCATCGCCACCGGCTCGGTGAGTGTCACCCGCGCCGCGCCGAGGGCTTCTGCCACCGGAGCAACCACGGCCTCGACTTTGGGGCGATCGCTGCTGGCCACGCAGAACTGTAGCTGTGACTGATTCTCGAGGTCGATGCAGTGCACAATGAACTGGGCGTTTATCCGGGTCGACGCCAGGGCCTGAAAGACCTGGGCAGCGATGCCCGGCCGGTCTGGGGTCGACATGACGCCGACCAGGCAGAGGCGGCGATTGCTCATGATGCCACCTACAGCGATGGGAGCGGGCATCGGCGCCTCCTGTTCAGGCCGCACGCTTCAACAAGGCCTGCGTGCGGCTCAGCAGCACCTCGGGAGCGATCGGCTTGGATACGAACGCATCGATGTGAATGTACTCGTCGGTAGGAAAGAGCGCCGCATAGTCGCTGTTGGCGATCGAGGTGACCATCAGAATCGGGATGTCACGTGTCTCGGGGCTCGCCGCCATACGTTGGCTGACGCTCAGGCCATCGAGCACCGAGGCCATGATGACATCCAGAATCACCAGGTCAGGCTGGTCCCGCTGCACACGGCGCATCCCGGCATCGCCGCTGGAGGCGGTGATGATCTGGTGTCCCTGAGTTTCGAGCACCACCCGGCAGGTCTCAACAAAGTCAGGGTCATCATCGACGATCAGGATCTTGGCCATCTGCACTCCTCTCCGGCGCTAGGCTGCCTGACGATGTGGAACGGATGCGGGCAGCGATCTGGCATGGGCGACGAACTCGTCACGAAAGCGCGTGACGCAGCTACCTACAGCCGCGGCAAGGGCATCGCCAAGGGGACAGAAGGTCGTACCGACGATGTTGCGGCAGATCAGGGCGATCTCGTCTACATCGGCCACTGAGCCCGTGCCGGCTTCGAGGCCTTCGAGCAGGGCGACCAGGCGCCGCGACCCGATGCGGCAGGGCGAACACCGCCCGCACGACTCGTGGGCAAAAAAGCGCGCGTGCCGCCTCGCCACGTCGACCATGCAGGTATCCTCGTTGAGCACAACGAGGGCGCCCGTGCCCAGCGCCGACCCTACTGCCGCGAGCGACTCAAAGTCCATCGTCACATCGAGTTGGTCTGGCGTCAACACCGGCGTCGAGGCTCCCCCCGGGATCACGCCCTTGATGCGCTTGCCGCCGGGCACGCCGCCGGCATGCTGCTCGATGATCGCTCGCAACGGGGTGCCCAGCGGCAGCTCATAGGTGCCACGCCGATAGACATGCCCGCTCACGCAAAAGAGCTTGGGGCCGGTGCTCTGCGGCGTCCCCATCGCCGCATACCAGGCAGGCCCATGCAAGACGATGTGCGGCACGTTGGCGAGGGTCTCGACGTTGTGCACCAGGGTGGGCTGCCCCAGATAGCCTCGCTCCGAAGGGTATGGCGGCTTGCGGCGCGGCTCTCCCCGTCGCCCTTCGAGAGACTCGATCATGGCGGTCTCCTCGCCGCACACATAGGCGCCTGCACCACGATGCACGGTCATGTCGAGGTCAAAGCCGCTCCCCAGAATGTCGCGCCCGAGGAAACCCAGGCGATAGGCATCAGAGATGGCCTTGATCCAGCGCTTGACGCCCAGAAAGAACTCGCCGCGAATGTACACCAGAGCCCGGTGCGCCCCCACGGCGTAGGCAGCAATCAGAGCCCCTTCGATGACCTGATGGGGGTCTCCCTCGACCAGAATGCGGTCTTTGAAGGTGCCCGGCTCGCCCTCATCGGTGTTCACGCAGACGTATCGCGTCGAATCGTCTTGCGGCATAAAGCGCCACTTGAGCCCGGCCGGAAAGCCAGCGCCACCGCGTCCCCGCAGCCCAGAGGCGCGGACCATCTCGATGAGCTCAGAGGGCGTCAGCTCGAGAAGGGCTTTGCGTGCGGCCTGGTAGCCCTCGTTGGCCAGATAGACCTCGATCGACTCTGAGTGGGGCAACGTGCAGCGCTTGGTGAGTATCGGCTCGAACATCACGGCCGTCCTCCCAGTTCGTCGAGCAGCAGATCCGCCTGATCGATGGTGACGTGCTCATAGAGCACATCATTCACCATCATCGCCGGTGAACTGCCGCATGAGGCCAGGCATTGCACTGTCTGCAACGTAAAGAGACCATCGGGTGTGGTCTCTTCCACGTCGATGCCCAGCCTGAGCTTGAGGTGCGCAAGCAGGCTCTCGGCGCCGTCGGCCAGGTGGCACGACAGGCCCTCACACACCTTGATGACATGGCGGCCCACGGGGGCAAAGCGGTACATGGCATAGTAGGTGGCCGCCGCGTAGACGTCGTTTACCGGCATGTCGAGCCGCTCGGCCACCCGCGAGAGTGCCTCGGGGCTGAGATACCCGAACTGCTCTTGGGCCACAAAGAGCGCCGTCAGCAGCAT
>MTKY01046774.1_pt1 | contig 16479 bp, 15 predicted proteins | sample 1042731 | NCBI WGS metagenome assembly MTKY01 (sample SAMN06212206, study PRJNA360538) | anaerobic digester metagenome | biome: Wastewater treatment plant; material: sludge; isolation source: anaerobic digester fed with sludge from wastewater treatment plant | place: Denmark: WWTP Soeholt ... | reverse complement strand
CCGGCCACCCATCCGCGCCACGCCCGTCGCCGCGCGGCCGGCGGAGCGGCGGATTGTGTTTGCATGGAGACGATTGTGGTCATCGGGCGACGTTTCTTCCGGGGCCGCACGCTCCTCCCGCGGGCTTACGGCCCTTCGCCTTATCGGACATTGTCAGGCGGGAGTTTGACGAGCGGGGACCGGATCGCCGCTTCGGACAAAAGATCGGCCCCGGAACGTCCGAAAACAGTCTCACGCAGACCGTGCCGCGCGATCCGCGCCGCCGGGAGGAGGTCCGCCCATTCATGCTCGCGATCGGAAACCCCGACGCCCTGGCCGAACTGATCCGGTACCGCCATCTCTGGTGGAGCCTGACCTGGCGCGATCTGCGCGTACGCTACAAGCAGTCGGTGCTGGGCATCGCGTGGGCGGTGCTGATTCCGCTTTCGACCACACTGGTGTTCACGTTCGTCTTCACATGCGGGGTGAAGGTGAATCTTCAGACGGGCATGCCGTACGTCCTGTTCGCCTACCTGGGCCTGGTTCCGTGGACGTTTTTCAGCGCGTCGCTGAACGGCTGTGTGAATTCGCTGGTGGCCAATCGCAGCCTGGTGACCAAGGTGTACTTTCCTCGCGAGGTCTTTCCCCTGTCCGCCATCGGCTCGTGCCTCATCGACTTCTGCGTCGCCGGGACCGTGCTGGCGGGTCTGGTGGCGTATTTTCATCTGGGCGACAGCGGCTGGTCCTACGTTTTTCACCCCACCGTGCTGCTGACGCCGGTCGTGATCCTGGTTCAGCTTGCGCTGACCGCCGGCCTGGGCATGGTGCTGGCCATGGCCAACCTTTTCTTCCGCGACGTGCGGCAGGTTTTTTCCGTGGTTATTCAACTCTGGATGTTCCTGACGTGCGTGGTGTATCCGCTGCCCGTCGACGGCTCGATGACCGGCTGGATGGTGGCCGCCAACCCCATGACGCCCATCATCGAGGGCTACCGCCGCTGCATCATCGAGGGGCAAAGCCCGTTTACCGCCCGTTTCGCATTCGCCGCCGTGGTTTCCATGCTGATCCTGGGCCTGAGCTGGCGGGTCTTCCGCCGGCAGGCCCACCGGTTCGCGGAGTGCGTGTGATGGGCGAGGCGGTCGTTCGATTCGAGCGCGTTTCCAAAACCTTCCGTCGGGGGCAGCTTCACGACAGCTTGCGCGACGTGGCGGCGGCCGCGCTGGCCCGGCTGGCCGGCCGCACGCGCGAACGGACGGGCCTTTTTCACGCCCTCCAGGACGTGTCGCTGGAGGCCGCCCGCGGCGAGGCGCTGGGCATCATCGGCCCCAACGGCGCGGGCAAGAGTACGTCGCTCAAGCTTCTGGCCGGCATCCTGAAGCCCGATGACGGGCGCATCCGGGTCAACGGACGGCTCTCCGCCCTCATCGAGATCAGCGCCGGCATGCATGGCGACCTGACCGGGCGGGAGAACATCTACCTCAACGGCGCCATCATGGGCATGAGCCGGTCGGAGGTGGATCGCAAGCTGGACGCCATTGTGGCGTTCTCCGGCCTGGGGGACTTTCTGGACACGCCGGTCAAGCGGTACAGCACCGGAATGACCGCGCGGTTGGGTTTCTCGGTGGCGGCCCACGTCGACCCGGACATTCTGCTGGTGGACGAGGTGCTCTCCGTGGGAGATGTCGCGTTCCGCCAGCGGTGTGAGACCCGCATGCGCGAGCTGGTCGATCGCGGGGCCACGCTGGTGTTCGTCACGCACAATCTCGAGCAGATGCGGTCCATCTGCCATCGGGCGGTGGTGCTCGATCGCGGGCGGGTGAGCTTCGCGGGAGAGCCGGCGGCTGCCGTCGAGCACTACATGGAAGCCACGATGAGCGCGATCGGCGAGCACTCCTACATGGACTGCCGGCGGACGAACCACCTGCCCGGCCGGCTGGTCGGGCTGCGCTTCCGGAACGCCGGCGGCCAGGAGGTGCGGACGGTTCGCAGCCATGAGCCGCTGGACGTGGAGATGGACGTTCAGCTCGGCTCGCCCGTGGACCGGCTCAGCGCGGAGGTCAGCTTCCGGGCGCTGAACGGCGCGTTGTTCGTCAACTTCAACAGCGGCCGCGAAGGCCGGTTGTACCGGATGCCGGCCGGTCTTTCCCGTCTGCGCGTGCGCCTGCCCGCGCTGCCGCTGGCTGGCGGACATTATGTGGCGTGGGGACGGTTGTGGAACAACACGGAATGCAGCCTGGTGGCCGAGTCGCCGCAGCGCATTCCATTGCTGATTGACGATGAAGGACGGCCGACCGGGGTCCTCGCGTTGCCCCATCGGTGGCCCGAGCGGGTCGAGCGGCTGGACGCGCGTGAACCGGCAGCCGCTCTGACAGGGAGTGAACCGTGAAAATCTGCATGCTGGCCGATGCACCGTGCATTCATACGCGCCGCCTGGCTTCGAGTGTGGCCGCCCGCGGGCACTACCTCCGAGTCGTGTCGTACAAATCCGCGGAGATTCCGGGCGTCTGTGTGGAGCCGTACCGGATTCCCCGATTCGGCCTGCGATACCCCGCGCGATGGCATCGTCGCCGCACGATGTACCTGCGGCGGTTGATGCGCGAGCACGACGTGGTGCACGTGCAGTTTCTTCAGGATTTCGGACTCTCGCCGGAGATAGCCGCCGCCGGCCGCCTGCTGGTGACGCCGCTGGGCTCCGACGTGGTGAAACCGCCGGAGATCCCGGTCTGGCCGGAACCGATTGCGCGGTACCGGCGTGATTTGATCCGGATGGGGCACACCGTATGCGTCTGGTCGCGTGCGTTCACAGGGGACGTGGCCGCGTTCGCGGACATTCCCCGTGAGGCCATCGAGGTCGTACCGATGGGCGTGGACCTGGATCAGTTTCAGCCGCGTCCGCGGGAGGCGGACCGCCCGCTCACCGTCGGGTTCTTCAAAGGTTTCAAGCCGGTGTACGGTCCGACCGTACTGGCCCGGGCCATACCGAAAGTGTTGTGGCGAATGCCGTCGGCTCGATTCGAACTGATCGGCCGCGGTCCGCAGCGCGACGAGTGCCGAGCGATTGTCGAGTCGGCCGGCGTGGGCGACGCGGTGACCTGGATCGACCCGGTGCCTCATGAATCGCTGCCGGAGCACATTGCCCGGTGGGATGTCTGCGCCATCCCCTCCATCGGCGAGAGCTTCTGCGTGGCCGCGCTGGAGGCGGCGGCCATGGAGGTCCCGGTGGTCGCCAGCCGCGTCTGCGGCCTGGTGGAGACCGTGCGCGACGGGCAAACAGGGCTGCTGGTCCCGCCCGACGATGTGGACGCCCTGACGGGGGCCATTGTCCGGCTGCTTACCGACGCCGGGCAGCGTCGAACGATGGGCCGCGCCGGGCGGGAGCTGGTCGCGGCGGAATACGAATGGAACGGCTGCGTGCAACGCTGGGAATCGCTGTACGCCCGGATGGCCGGCACCCCCCGCGGATCATCACGCCTAAGCGGGACCGCGGCGCTCGCGTGAGACGCGGGCCCGGCCCGGCGCGGATTTGGAACTCAACCGGCGCGGCACGTCCGCCGATACCGTCGAGGCGGATATCGGACCCTCCGGGTTGATTGGCCCGGGCACGGCGTGCATGGGAGGCACGGCATGGGTGCATCGATCGGTCTGGGCATGGTGGGTGTGGGCAGTTGGGGTGCCAACCTGTTGCGCAATTTCGCCGCTCAGGAAGACGCGTGCGTGCGGTGGCTCTGCGACCTGGAGGAGCGGACGCTCGCCCGGCGGCGGAGTGCCTGCCCGGACGCGCGAACCACGACCTCGCTGGACGACGTGCTGCAGGATCCGGACGTGGACGCCGTGGTCATCGCCACGCCGGCGTCGGAGCACTTCTCGTGTGCCTGGGCCGCACTGGAGGCCGGCAAGCACGTTTTTGTGGAGAAACCGCTGACCCTGCGGGCGTGCGAGGCGGAACGGCTGGCCGACGCCGCCGACCGCCGCGGCCTCAAGCTCATGGTGGGGCATCTGCTGCGGCACCATCCGGTCGTGGAATACGTGCGACGACTGGTCGATGCAGGCGAGGTGGGAGACATCCGCTACGCCTACACGCAGCGGGTGAACCTGGGCATCGTGCGTTCCAGCGAGAACGCCTGGTGGTCGCTGGCTCCGCACGACATCTCGGTGATCTGCTACCTGTTCGACGCCGTGCCGGAACGGGTGTCCGTGCAGGGGCGGTGTTTCCTGCAGCCGGGCGTCGAAGATCTCGCTTTCGGAATGCTGCACTTTGCGGACGGGCGGGTGGCCCACATTCACGTCAGCTGGCTGGATCCGTACAAGATCCGCCGGCTTACGCTGGTCGGCACGCGGAAGATGCTCGCGTTTGACGATATGGAAGCCGCGGAAAAGGTGCGGCTCTACGACAAAGGGGCCCATGTCCGCCAGGAAACCACCTCCTATGCGGAGGTCATCCAGGTCCGTTCCGGCGACGTCCTGATCCCCAAGGTGGACCTGTCCGAGCCGCTGCAGCGCGAGTGCCGTCGGTTTCTTCAGGCCATCCGGGAAGGCGGGTCGGTGCTCAGTGACGGATGGGCCGGCGTGGAGGTGGTGCGCATTCTGGAGGCCGGCAGCGAATCTCTGCGTCGAGGGGGCGTCGCCGTCGCCCTGGCGGAAATCGGTCCCCGCCGGGCGCCGGAGAACCAGACCCCCATACTGGTGGGAGCGAACCCGGAATGAACGTGCCCATCCTTGATTTGAAAGCGCAGTTTGCCACGATCGAGGCCGACGTGCGGGCCGCCATCGACCGCGTCCTGCGGAGTCAGCAGTTCATTCTCGGCCCCGAGGTCGAGCGGCTGGAAAAACAGATCGCCGACCGGACGGGCACCGCCGAGGCTGTCGGTGTGTCGTCGGGTACCGACGCGCTGCTTTGCGCGTTGATGGCGGCGGGGATTCGTCCGCAAGACGAAGTGATCGTGCCGGCGTTCTCCTTTTTTGCCACGGTGGGCGTGGTGGCCCGGCTGGGCGCGGTACCGGTTTTTGTGGATATAGACCCGGTCACGTTCAACGCGGACCCCGGGGCAATCGCTCGCGCCGTGACGCGGCGGACCCGCGCCATCATCGTCGTGCACCTGTTCGGACAGTGCGCGGACATGGACCCCGTCCTGGACGTGGCCCGTCGGCACAAGCTGGTCGTCATCGAGGATGCGGCGCAGGCTTTGGGGGCAACGTATCGGGGGCGACCGGCGGGCAGTCTGGGGGACTACGGCTGCTTCTCGTTCTTCCCCTCCAAAAATCTGGGGGCGTACGGCGACGCGGGCATGATTGTGACCCGGGATCGCGAAAACGGGCAGCGGTGTCGCCTGCTCCGCCAGCACGGGGCCCGGCCAAAGTACCACCACCCGCTGCTGGGCGGCAACTTCCGGATCGACGCCATGCAGGCCGCCATCCTGAACGCCAAGCTGCCCCATCTGGCCGCGTGGACCGCCGCCCGACGGCGAAATGCGGAAACCTACGACCGCCTGCTGGCCGGCACCGGCGTGCGGACCCCGACCATCGCGTCCGACAACGAATCCGTTTATCACCAGTACGTGATCCGCGTGCCCGAGCGCGACGGCGTCCGCGCCGCCCTGTCCGAGCGTGGGATTGGGACGGAGATCTACTACCCGGAGCCGCTGCACCTGCAACCATGCCTGGCGCATCTGGGCTGCGGGGAAGGGGATTTTCCTGAAAGCGAACGGGCGAGTGCCGAAGTCGTGGCCATTCCGATCTATCCGGAATTGACTCCGGAAATGCTGGAATACGTTGCGCAGCAGTTGATTGGGGCGGTCGAAGCCGCGCAGCCTTCGCTCCAGACGACCGGGCGGTGAAGGAAGGCTGCAAATCCCATGAGATTCGCAAGTGCGTGCTGCGAAATCCTGAGATGTCGACTGGCCGGGCAGGAGTGGCTGCAGAACACGATCGAAGTGGGGGATTGTCTTGTCGTCGTCGACTCCAGCAGGACTTCTCTGCATATCCTGGATCTGCGCAACCAACGGTATATCCGCATTCCGTATGACGAGAATGGGGCCGTTCAGGATATGGTGTCGCTGCGGAACTCGCGGCGAATCCGCAAGACGCTTCGGCACGTCGAGCGACAGGAATTCGCTTGCGCCTGTCCATAGGGAGAATGCCGTCCGTGGAGAATCAGCAGCTCCATCCTGACGCGTCCCGGCGCAAAGTGCTGATGCTGTCCCGCGTGTTTCCGCCGGCCGGAGGCCCGGGTGTACAACGGACAACCAAGTTCGTCCGCTATCTGCCCCAGTTCGGCTGGTCGCCCGTCGTGTGGTTCGGAGCGGCTCCGGCGGACCTTCCCAGCGACGGATCTCTGCTGGCGAATATTCCGGCTGACGCCCAATGCCGCTGTTTTCCGCACGGCGACACGAGTCGATGGGGCATGCATGTCACCGACGCGTTCCGGCGCGCGACGAATCGTATGCCCTGGGGTGATCGAATTCACGGCTGTCTCTCCTGGCGGATGACCAATACCGTTGAGCGATTCCGTCGTTGTCTGATACCCGACACCGGTATTCTCTGGGCGGCGGCAAGCTTTCTTCCGCTTCTTTCCCTGGTTCGGACGGAACGTCCGGACGCGCTGTATTCCACGTACAGTCCGGCTTCCAACCACCTTCTGGCGCAGTGGCTTCACCGGCGAACCGGGATTCCGTGGGTGGCCGATTTCCGGGATCTCTGGACAGACGAGGGCCGGTATCCCTATGCGCACGGGCCCCGCTGGCGGAAACGGCTGGAACGCCATCTGGAGCAGCGAATTCTCGAAGAGGCGGATGCTGTGGTCGGCGTAACCGTCTCGCAGACTCGAATTCTGGCCAGCCGGGTGCCAGCCCAGGCGGGCAAGTTTCACACAATTCCCAACGGATTCGATGATGCCGATTTCCCCGCCCCCGGCGAAAACAACCAAAGGGATCCGCGTCAGTTCCGGTTGTCGCACGTGGGGAGCCTCTTGGAAGGGCGGGTGTCCGGCGCGCTGATCGACGCCTTGAATCGGGCGTCGGACGCGCTGGGTCGGCAATCCTGCGAGTTGGTTCTGTCCTGGGTTGGCACCGCGTCCCATTCCGTTCGAGAGAGATTGGGGCGCTGCCGCGCGAAGCAGATATTTCTTGAGTACGTCGACCATAAAGTCGCGTTGGAAATAATGGCGCAGGCCGACGCACTGCTTCTGCTGATGCAGAACATGCCCAATGGCGACACGATCATGGCCGGAAAAACGTTGGAATACATCGCGTCCGGCGTTCCGATTCTTCAGGTCGGACAGGAAGGGGGAGAGGCTTCCAGAATGCTCCGGGAAATGAACGCCGGAGTTGTGGTTCCTGCCGACGCAGACCGGATTCATGATGCGATACTGGATCTTCGTGCGTCCCGTCGGGCAGGCACGGGCGCCGTTCGTCCGCAATCGGAGCGCCTGCTGCGATTTCATCGCCGGAATCTGACGGGGGAATTGGCCCGTGTTCTCAACGCCATCGCCTGGCAACGAGAATCGTCACTCCTCCCGCGGCAGAGATCCCGCCGCCCCTCGCGGAATCCGATCTCTCGTTCTCCCGCCCTGTCGATCTGATCGCTCGCCGGACCCCTTGTTGATCGGGTCGCTCCGCGGGCGGACGCAAAGGCGGAATCCGCCCCCAGGCGGGTCTTACGGCACGTCCGTCGACAGAGGCCGCGTGACGTCTGAGGCGAGCGACGGGAACGGTTCGGGCGAGCCGGCGTGGCCGGGGTGCTCGCAACAGACTCCCTGGGAGGAAGACTCGATCAGATCGACGGCGCCGCTGCCGGACTGGCGGTATACGTCGCCCGTGGCGTCACAGCGGGCGATTCCATTCGGATCGAAATGCAGTCGCCGGCCGTAACGGCTCATCCATCCGACGATCCGACCGGGCACGCCCGCCACCAGGGCAAACGCCGGCACGTCGTGCGTCACCACGGCGCCGGCCGCAATGAAACAATACTGGCCCAACGTGCGTCCGCACACGATTGTCGCGTTGGCTCCGATGGTGGCGCCGCGACTGACGCGAGTGGCCTGATACTCGTTCTTCCGCGGAAATTCGCACCGGGGGTTCACCACGTTCGTGAACACGGCGCTGGGCCCGCAGAATACGTAGTCTTCCAGCGTTACACCCGCATACACCGAGACGTTGTTCTGAATGTGGACATGATCGCCGATCCGAACGGTGGATTGCACGAACACGTTCTGCCCCAGTACGCACTCCTGCCCGATCCGCACATCCGACATGACGTGAGAAAAATGCCAGATGCGGGTACCCCGTCCGATGACAACCGGCGGGTCCACCCAACTGCTCTGGTGAATGAGGCACGTCTCGTGAATGCTGTGGCGCTCTACCACGCGATACGCCTCCGGCGGATCCGGAAAGACTCCTGCGGAGCTCCCGCATGGCCCGCGGGCCAGATTCTTATCGGACGCCGCCACCGGCCGGGTGGAGGAGAAACCAGCCCGACACCGCCTGGGCGGGGGCCGGAACCGTGCCCGGGCCACAGGCAACGAACCCCCGAGGCGCCCGGAACGATGCGCCTAGCTTGATAAGGGGTAGCCCTTACCATAGAATGCCCAAGCCGCTGTGTTCTGTGGTAATGGTCCTGCGGCGACCCCTGGGACCCTGCGGATAGGGCGCCAGAGGCAGGAGGAATGCTGTCGTGAGTGAGAATCTGCTGCATCAAATCGCCCGTTGTGTAGAGGTCGGAAAAAGCGACGCGCAGTCCAAGTACCCGCCGGCGATGAAGGACCAGCCGGGCGTGTTCGAGTTGGTTCAGCAGGCGCTCGACCAGGGGGTACCGGCCGAACGCATTCTCAAAGAGGGCCTGACCGCCGGCATGAGCACTATCGGCGTCAAGTTCCGCAATAACGAGGTCTTCGTGCCTGAAGTGTTGATGGCCGCCCGGGCCATGCAGAAGGGCATGACCAAGCTGCGGGCGGTTTTCGTCGGCGATTCCATGCCCAACCGCGGCACGATCGTCATGGGTACAGTCGAAGGCGACATGCACGACATCGGCAAGAACCTGGTGTGCATGATGCTGGAAGGCGCCGGCTGGAAAGTGGTGGACCTGGGCGTGGACTGCCCGCCGCAGAAGTTCGTGGACGCCGTCAAGGAGCATCCCGGTTGCGCCGTCGGCCTCTCGGCCCTGTTGACCACCACTATGGTCAACATGAAGCCGACCATCGAGGCCATCCAGATGGCACAGCCCGACACGGTGGTGCTCGTCGGTGGCGCTCCGGTGACCGGCGATTTCGCCAAGCAGGTGGGCGCCTCCGGCTTCGCCCCGGATCCGCAGGGTGCCATCGAACTGCTCGAGCAGCTCCTCACGGCTGCCTGACGCTCCTGGCCGCACAACAGACGCCGAACCCACGGAGGCGACGGTTTCGTCGCCTCTTCTGACAGGTGGCGATGGCGACGGGGTGTTATTCGCTCTCGGGCGGCGGAGGGTTGATGACGTCGCTGGTGAATGTGGAACGGATGTAGTCGACCAGGATGTTCGCCGAAAGCGAACCCACCGACTCACCGAACCCCACCCACGCGTTTCTGGACAGCCGGTTCAACCCGCAGCCGCCGGACAGGACGGCACTGCCCAGCAGCAGAAGCAGCCCCCTCTGTATGGCTATCGGTTTCATCGCACAGCCTCCCTGCGGGAGCGAACACGCACGAAACGTCCGGCGGACTGGCGCCTGATTGTCCGGCCCGCGGGTCCGGCAATCCGGCCGGGTCGTTTGCGCCTCCGCCCGGGCGACTGGAACCATACCACAATCCGGCCAGCAAGGCACGTTCGTTCGAATCCGGTATTCTTCCCGGCCTGCATATCTTGACCATCGCCGGATCCGGCGGTTTTCGAATTCAGCCCTGCGTGGACGCCCGAAGCTCGACCGGACGGCCGCTCACCCGACGAGTCTCTGCGAGTTCCGCGTATTGACACCTTTTCCCAACACTCGACAATCGTGCCGCCCCTGCCCGCAAGATGGAACCATCTGGAGGGCCTGGAACAGCATGGGGCCACGCGGTGTGGTCCTGTTAACCGCCGCGCGAACGGCCGCGACCTGAACGTCACACCGGTAACGATCATGCCTGCCGAAAACCCCGACTACGCAAACGATTATGACCGCCGCCGCGGTTCGATGCTTGCGGCTCGCGAGGCGGATTGGCGAAATGGTGCGATCGTATACCAGGTGATCGTCGACCGGTTCGCCCCTCCGGCCGATCCGCAGGCCCGGCGACACCTTTACCCGGCGCCCAAGCGGTTGCGCCTGTGGTCGGAATCGCCTCAGCGCGGCACCTTCCTGCCTGATCTGCAGGTCTGGACCCAGGAACTCGACTTCTGGGGCGGCGACCTGGCCGGCCTGCGCGACCGGCTGGATCACGTGGCCGGTCTGGGCGCAGACGTGCTCTATCTGAACCCTATCCACCACGCCGGCACGAATCACAAGTACGACGTGCTGGATTACTTTGCGGTGGCGCCGGAATACGGAACGCGCGACGACGTGTCGACCCTGGCCGACGCCTGTCACGAACGCGGCATGAAACTCGTGCTGGACGGCGTGTTCAACCATATGGGGCGGCAATCGGCGTGGTTCCAGGAGGCCCTGGCCGACCCCGGGAGCCCCAAGCGGGACTGGTTCTTCATCGACCCGCGGTATCGCTACGGGTACCGGGCCTGGGCGAACGTGGCGAACCTGCCCGAACTCCGACTGGAGAACCCGGCTGTCCGGGCTCGCATTTACGGCGATCTGGATTCTGTGGTGCAGAGCTACCTGCGCGACGGCGTCGACGGCTGGAGACTGGACGTCGCCCATGACATCGGCTTTGCGTACCTGAGCGAGCTGACGCAGGCCGCCCACCGGGCCAGACCCGGCTCGCTGGTGGTGGGCGAAATCTGGAACTATCCGCAGGAGTGGAGCCCGGCCGTCGATGCCGTGATGAACTTCCACGCGCGCGGCATCATTCTGAACCTGGTGCAGGGCCACCTGTCCGGACCTGCGGCGGGCCGGCTGTGCGAGACGATGATCGACGATGCCGGACCGGACCCGATCCTCAAGGCGTGGCTCGTCCTCGACAACCACGACCTGCCGCGGCTCAAAACGATGCTGCCGGCCCCGTGGCAGCGGAGGATGGCCCAGGTGCTTCAATTCACGCTGCCCGGCTCGCCGAGTGTGTACTACGGTGTGGAGGTCGGGATGGAGGGCCGGCTGGACCCGGAGATGCGCGGCCCCATGCGCTGGGATCTCCTGCGCGAGGACAATCCGGACCTGCAGTGGATGCGCCGGCTCATCGGGCTGCGGCGAAGCAGCCGCGCGCTGCGAATCGGCGACTTTCGCCGACTGGAATCCCAAACCCTGATGGCGTTTCAGCGGTCAACGGATCGGATCGCCGAACTGGTCATCGTGGTCGCCAACCCGACGGCCAAGTCCGTGAGCGAGGTGCTGCCCGTGCGTGACTCGAAGCTCATGAGTTTCACCAAGTTACGAGATGCCCTGAGCGACGTGCAGATCCAGGCGGAATCCGGCCTGATCCGCGTAACGATCCCCGCGCACACCGTCTGTGTGTTCCGTCCCGTCATAAATGACGGGGCCGAGTACACGCCCTACAAGCGCGTGCAGTGACCGGCCGAACAGGTCGCACGCGGCGCTGTCTCGTCCCGCCTGTTGCGCGCCATTTTTCTGGAACAACACAAGCCGGTATGACGATCCGGTTCCTTGAACGGGGCGTATGATGAGGAAAAATCAGCTTCGCAGACCGTTGCCGGTAGTTGCTCGCTCCGGGGCGGGCAGTCGCTCCAGCACGGTGATCGCAATCTCGGTCCGCTCGATGAACGAACGCATGTCCGGCAGCCGCTTGGCCGGGTCTTTTTCGCAGCACGTCTCGATCAGCTTGGCCACCACCGTGGGCACCTCCACGTTGGTCGGCTGGGCCAGCTCAACCCGTTTGCCCAGCAGGGCCTGCGAATGGAGGGTGATGTTCTGGTTCATCTCCGTGGCGATCGGGCGGCCGGTGATGATCCGGTGCAGCGAGGCCGCCAAGGCGAACACGTCAGTCCGCCGGTCCAGCACGTTCAGTGCCACTTGTTCCGGCGCCATATAGTCCATCGTGCCCTGGACACGGGACTTGGAGGTATAGATCGGGCAGCTCTGACCGAAATCGATCAGCTTCACTTTTTCATCGGACGTCACCAGAATGTTGCCCGGTTTCAGATCGGCATGGACGAAACCGGCCTGGTGCATGGCGTCCAGCCCCTCGGCGGCCAGAATGAACAGCCGCAGCAGTTGCGTCATGGGCCGGAAGAACTCCGGATCGTTCATGGGCGTGCCGTCCACGTACTCCATAAACAGCATGGCCGCTTTGATCCGCAGTCGGCGCCGGACGTACCGCAGTTCATGGACCTTGCGGATGGCGGGGTGGTCGAGCTGGCTTCCCGTCGCGTACTCCGCCTTGAGCTGCTCGATAAACTTCTGGTCCTCCGGGGTGTGAATCTTGACGTTCTTGACCGTGTACAGCGCGCCGGTCCGCGTGCAGCGGACCTTGAACAGCGTGCTGGCTGCTCCGTTCCCCAGTTTGGCCAGAATCCGGTAATTGGGAATGTCGATGCTCATCCCGTGGATCTCCATCCCGCACCAGACGCGCACGCCCGGCGGCGCAGTCGGGTACCCCACTTCGTGCAACACCCTCCGGGATGATTCGATGGCGGAACAACCGCGCGAGGCGGATGATTCCGCGTACGCCCCCGGGTGCCAAGGCCCTACCGGAGGACGCACGTCAACACGTAATTTTTCCCGGAGAAAGGGGTTTCAGGTTCCACCACGCGGCCTTTCACATCCCGGGACGCGTTCGTCCACAATGCACTGGCCGCACCGAATCTATCGATGAAGTGGCACCGGACAGGTCGCAGGGGACAAGAGGATGATGGCGATTCTGGTGCCGTCAAGCGGCAGAAGAATGAAGTCGCACAACCTATCCTGCCACGTACCCCGAAGTATAGGTCCGGTGGGACTGTCAGTCAAACCGTGCTCGGTTCCCGAACACCCACTTCGTCTATTTCATCCTCATGCTGGCCGAAACACCCCCGGCCAGGCGCCTCTATCCGCCGAAGCGTCAGGATCGACAGCTCCGGCGGGCAAAGGAATCGAAACCGTAATGGCGTGGATACACCCAAGCCGGCACTGACATTCAGACAGCGCCCCTGTACCGTATGCAGGCCGCGCACCAGCCCCAGGGGGATCCGGTCCTGGGCCCACAGGCAGCCCAACAGGGGCAGCCGAATCTGGCCTCCATGCGTATGGCCCGCAAGCACCAGCCGCACACGATCGTCTCGAATTCGATACACCGTTGACGGATAGTGGGCCAGAAGAATCGCCGCCTGTTCCGGGCCGACCGAGTCCATCGCCCGGTCGATCATGCCGGGCTGACCGCCGGACTGATTGACACCGGCCACCGCCAGTGTCGATTGGCCCACGCGTATCGTCACGGCCTCATCGCACAGAAACGACACCGGAAGGCCCGTGGCATGGGCAAGGGCCTCCGGATCGTGATTGCCCAACACGCACAGACACCGGGTTCGCTCCGCCAGAGGTTCGAAAAAGCGGCGGCAGAGATCCGCTGCCTCGTCGGCACTCTGCCCGGCGCAGGCGATGTCGCCCGTGCAGACGAGCAGATGGTAGTCCAGTTTCAGAATGAGCGCTTGGGCTTCCAAAGCGCGATGATCGAGAGAACGCAGGTGCAGGTCGCTGATGTGGACGATCCGCAACCCATCCGCGTCGCCGGGAAGGTTGGCGATCGGAATGTCGTGAGACCGCAGTTGTACCGAGCCGTTGAACACTGCCGTTTCCCCTCGCGCTCGGGTCGCCCCTCGACCCGGGGGGCTGGGGAGTGAATCCTCCCCTGCCTGCCCGAACGAACTCTAGAATACGATCCCGACCTTAGCAAGGAAGCAGCGCAAATCGCGGGATGATCGGACCGGCATGACGCCTGGCCGGCGGGTCCACGCTCCTTACCGGTCGGATGCTGGAGGCGTCGGGAGTATCGCCCGCCGATGATATCGGGCAAGCCGTTGCCCTCACAAACCTTCGTACAACGGCGTGGAGAGGTATCGTTCTCCCGCGCTGGGGAGAACCACGATGATGGTCTTGCCCTTGTTATCGGGCATATGGGCCACGGTGTTGGCGGCACACAGGGCGGCTCCGGACGAGATACCACACAGAATACCTTCCTCCAATGCCGCCCGTCGGGCCCAGGTGTAGGCTTCGGGCGTATCCACGCAGACCACGTCGTCAATCACGTCGAGGTTGAGAACCTCCGGAATGAAGCCGGCCCCGATCCCCTGAATGCCGTGCTTGCCGGGCTGGGGCGCTTTGCCCTGGCGGACCTGCTGGATAACCGGCGATGTGGTCGGTTCCACCGCATAGCACCGGACGCCCGGCTTGCGACTCTTCAACACTTCGCCCACGCCGGTGATGGTCCCACCGGTCCCCACGCCCGCCACCACCACGTCCGCCTTCCCCTGCGTGTCCGCCCAGATTTCTTCAGCCGTCGTCCGGCGATGGATCTCCACGTTGGCGGGGTTGCTGAACTGCTGCGGAACGTAGGCGTTTGGCGTATCCGCCGCCAGCTTCGTGGCCATCGCGATGGCCCCTTTCATCCCCTGGTCTCCCGGAGTCAGCACGAGCTGGGCGCCAAGCGCGCGCAGCAGGGTCCGCCGCTCCACGGACATGGTTTCGGGCATGGTCAGGGTGAGCTTGTATCCCTTGGCCGCACAGACGAACGCCAGGGCGATGCCCGTGTTGCCCGATGTGGGCTCAATGATCGTGGATTTCCGGTCGATTCGCCCTTCCGCTTCCGCCGCCTCGATCATGGCCGCGCCGATCCGGTCCTTCACGCTGGACAGCGGATTGAAGAACTCCAGCTTGGCATACACGGCGGCGGACGCATCGATGATCCGGTTGATACGGACCAGCGGAGTCCGTCCGATCGTGTGCAGCACGTTGTCAAGCATTCCGCTCATGGTTTCGCTCCCGGCATTCCGTTCGGCCCGCATGAAATTCCGCAGTGACTTTACGATAAGCAGCTCCGCCGACACTGTCAATGAACCCGCGTGAATTGAGCGATGATCCGCGTGCGTCGTTTCGTTCCGGATGGTGGCACGGTCGGAAGCGCGGGATACAATGCGGGCGGCGTTACCCGGCGCCGCTTCGGAAACGGGCGCGGCGAAGCGCCCGACCGGTCAACGGCGGGCGGGCAACGGCGGAACAGGAAAGGAACCGGTACCCATGAAGTCGCGCTTTGTCCGGCTGGCGGTGATGCTGATGGCCATCCATCTGGCGGCCAACGCCGTCCTGGCGTTTTCGGTCGGGCCGTTCAGCTTCGGCTTCTTCAACCCGGCGTTGACGAGCTGGTTTCTGTGGCCGTTCGGGCTGGTCGGCTGCCGTTGATTGCAGCGGCCGCACGGCCGGAGCGTCCGCGCGCCGGGGGGGTAAGACGCATCGCGGAGGGATTCAGGCCGGGCCGGCGTCGATGAGGGTGCCGATCGACTCGCCGAGGACGGCTCGCCGCATGTTGCCGGTCACGCTCAGATCAAAAACAATGAGCGGAACGTGGTTCCGCTGGCACATGTCGACCGCGCTGACATCCATGACTCTCAGTCGCTGATCGATCACCTGGTTGTACGTCAGGTGCGTGAACCGTCGGGCCGCCGGGTTCTGCATGGGATCGCTGTCGTACACGCCGTCCACCTTGGTGGCCTTCAGGACGACCTCCGCTCCGACTTCCGTCGCCCGCAGGGCGGCGCACGTGTCGGTCGTGACAAACGGGTTGCCCGTTCCGCCGGCGAAGATCACAACGCGGCCCTTCTCCAGGTGCCGAATCGCGCGGCGGCGGATGAACTTTTCGCAGACGCGATCAACCGCCACGGCGCTCTGCACGCGGGTGTCGATGCCGATCCCTTCCAGGGTGTCCTGGATGGCCAATGCGTTGATGACCGTGCCGAGCATGCCCATGTAATGGCCGGTCGCTTCCACGATGTGCGTGTCGCGGGCCAGTTCCGTGCCGCGCACGATGTTCCCGCCGCCGACCACCAGGCAGAGCTGCACGCCCAGTTCGGCGACCTGTCGGATCTCGGAGGCGACCTTCTGGAGGGCGGGCCCGTCAATTCCCTTGCCGCCCTTTTCGCACAGCCCCTCGCCGCTGACCTTCAGCAGCACCCGGTTGTACTTCGGCTTCGCCATGATCGCGCTGCCCCCCTCCCGCCGCCGCGGCGCATGGCCCGCTCCAGGCGGAATGAGACAAGGGTCTTGCGGCGCCGGGAACCGCCGGCGCTCTCATCCGCCGATGCTCAGGTAGGCCATGTCCTGCACGGCCTTCACTCCCGCGCCCTTCAGCACGTCACCCACTTTCTTTTTCTCGTAGTCGGGCTTGACGTGCTCCTGATCCATCAGGGCGTTTTCCGCGCAGAACGCGTTCACTTTGCCCTGGACGATCTTGTCGATGATCTGGG
>MTKY01047358.1_pt1 | contig 16481 bp, 18 predicted proteins | sample 1042731 | NCBI WGS metagenome assembly MTKY01 (sample SAMN06212206, study PRJNA360538) | anaerobic digester metagenome | biome: Wastewater treatment plant; material: sludge; isolation source: anaerobic digester fed with sludge from wastewater treatment plant | place: Denmark: WWTP Soeholt ... | reverse complement strand
GCGCGCCAAGGGTCAAGTCGTTTGTCTTCGCCCTTCGCCCTTCGCCCTTCGCCGAGGGGATGGAAAACGGCGGCGCCGCGGATACCATGGCGCCCTTCAAGAAATCTCCCCGGCCGGCTCCCTGCCTCGTCGGCGAGCACCGAGCGAAACGATGGGCAGAACCACCAGAACAGTCAAACCGATACCCGAGAAGTACAACGGGCTCATCCATGGCGCTATGAGAGTTCTTACCCGCCTCAACGTGTTTGTCTACCGCGCCAGCAACGGGCGCCTGATGAACCGCTTTCCCGACGGAACACCGATCTGCCTGGTGACAATGACCGGGCGCAGGAGCGGCAGAAAGCGCATCGTCCCGCTGATCCACGTGCCCGACGGCGAACAGGTGATCCTGATCGCATCGCAGGGCGGCATGAGCACGAACCCGTCTTGGTATTACAACATCGCTGCGAACCCCGAACTCGGCATCACCGCCCGGGGCATCACCCGGCGCATGATCGCGCGCCAGGCAAGTGCCGAGGAAAAAGCCCGCGTGTGGCCCATCGCGGTCGGGGTATATCCCGGTTTCAACGATTACCAGGCACGCACCAGGCGCAATATCCCGGTGTTCATCTGCAGCCCGGCGAATTAAGGCCGCTTCAGGCGATGCTCCAACGCACGCGGTCACCGGCCGCAGCAGTACTCATCGAAGTCTCCGGAAACGGACTGCTCTCGAGCTCACTGGCACGACATTCGGCAAGTATGCATTGATATCGTCCGCTGGCGCAGCCAGAATCTCGCCTGGCCCTTGTCGAGCAGGAGCACTCCGGATTTCATGCCCGCTTCAGTCCCGCGGCTGGTTGCCGATATCGGTGGCACCAATGCCCGCTTCGCCCTGGCCGATTCCGACGGCGCATTGCACGACATGCGTAGCCTCGGCACCCACCAGCACGCAACGCTGCTCGATGCAGCGCGCAGCTATCTCGCCCAATGCACCGGAAAACCGCGCCACGCGTGCTTCGCAGTTGCCGGTCCGGTGCACGGCGACCGCGTGTCGCTGACCAATCACCCCTGGTCGTTCTCGGTCAGCGATACGCGCGCGGCGCTCGGCCTCGACGATCTGCGAGTGATAAACGACTTCGAGGCGATCGCGATCGCGCTTCCCTCACTTGCTCCCGCCGGGTTGCGGCAACTCGGCGGCGGCTCGCCGGTCGCGGGGCGTCCCAAAGCGGTGCTGGGGCCGGGAACCGGTCTCGGCGTCGCGCAACTGATCGAGACCCGCGCCGGCTTCGAGCCGATCGCAACCGAAGGCGGGCATGCCTCGATCGGACCATCCGATGCGACGGAATTGCGCCTGCTTGGCGCGCTGTTGCGCTCCGGCGAGGGCGTGTACCGCGAAGCGCTGCTGTCGGGCCCGGGACTCGAACGGATCTACCGTATAATCTGCGAAGAGAGCGGCGCCGATAACCCCGGCTTGCGCGCCGCCGAGATCCAGGCACGCGCCGTCGACGGATCGAATGCGCTGTGCACCGCCGCACTGGAACAGTTTTGTGCCTTCCTGGGCACTGCCGCAGGTGATCAGGCCTTGTGTTGCGGCGCCGAGGGAGGGGTTTATATCGCGGGCGGCATCGTGCCGCGTTTCGGCCCCTTCCTGGAATCGAGCCGCTTCCGCCAGCGCTTCGAGGAAAAGGGTCCAAGGAGTGATTACATGCGGCGAATCCCGGTTTTCCTGATTGAAACAGCCAACCCCGGGCTGATCGGTGCTGCCCGGGCCGCGTTGCCCCCGAAGATGGAGACACAGTCGTGACCGAAGAAGTACAGATCGATCCATTCTCGGCGGAAGAAATCACGCCGGCGATCAGTGCGGAATGGGAAGCCAAGCGCCGTGTCGCAAGCGCGTTGCGCGAACTCAACGATCTGCTGGTCAGCAGCACGCCTGCCACAGCCGATCTTCACGCGCTTGCCGCCGCGCTGGAAGCCAACGTGACTTCGCTGGCCACGCAGCCGCGCATACTCGGGCGCGCGGCGTTCGTGAAGGATGGCAATCACGGCAATTTCAGACAACTTGCGCACGAGCTGAATCCACTGTCCGGGATCAGCAATCCCTTGGCACCGCCGCTGAACATCTGGTTTGAAAACAATCTCGCCCACGGCAGGGTCACGACCGGCTGGGCCTACGAAGGACCACCCGAGAGCCTGCACGGCGGCTATGTGGCGGCCATCTTCGACCAGTTCATGGGTATGGCGCAGGCACTCGGCGGGAAACCGGGCATGACTGGCACGCTGAGCATTCGTTACCTGCAACGCACGCCGCTCAATACCGTGCTCGCGCTGAAAGGCTGGGTGGAAAAAGTCGAGGGCCGCAAAACCTGGGTTCGCGCCGAAATGCGTGCCAACGACACCCTGACCGCAAGCTGTGACGGAGTGTTCGTTCAACCGCTTGGCGGAATGGGTCTGGCGCCACACACCGACGCCAAAGCCGGCCGGTGATTGCTCAGAGAAATCCGGGCCAGTTCGCCTCCTCGAAAGCCTGCCAGCGCGGAGCACGCCGCTCGACATAAGCCATTCCGCCTTCCAGTGCATCGGCCTGACGCACGCTGTGAACCAACGCCCGTGTTTCCAGCGCGACGAATTCGTCCCGCAGCGAATCGAGCCCGCGCCAGAGCAGGCGCTTGTGCATGCCCATGACCAGCGGCGAACAGTTCGCCACCATGTCGGTGGCGATTTCCATCGCCGTTGCCAGCACCTCGTCGGCAGCCACGGCGCGCCCCGCCAGTTGCCAGCGCAGGGCCTGTGCGCCATCGATGCGGACACCGCGAACGATCATTTCGAACGCACGCTCGAAGCCGATCAGTCGGGGCAGCAGGTATTCGATGGCGAAATCGGCAACCACACCGCGGCGGTTCTGGAGGAATCCGTACTTCGCCTCGAGTGCGAACACCCGCATATCGCATTGCATCGCGATGCCCAGGCCGATACCGAGCGCATGCCCATTGCATGCCGCAATCACCGGCTTGCGCACCTCCCAGGCCTGCATCGACAGCGGGCAGGACGTGATTTCCATCTCGCCCGCCGCAGCGAATACGTCGCCCTGCGAAAGATCGGCACCGGCGGAAAACGCCTTTCCCGTGCCGGTAAGCACCACGACCCTGATCTCGGCATCGGAATCACAACGCCGGTAGAGCTCGCCGAGTTCCTCGATCATCGGGTTCGAGAACACGTTGAGCGTCTCGGGCCGATCCAGGGTGATGACTCCGACACCGTTCTCGATCACAAAACTCAATTCGGCCATTGCCCCCTCCGGGAATCAGTTCGCTCAGTCATCGCGCAGCAACTCATCGCGCCGCAGCAGGAACTCGCCCGTATTGTATGACAGCGCCAGCAGGATCGAGACCAGCACCGCCGGCCAGATTGGCCGTTCCCCATCACCAGCGGGAATGCAGCAGACAACCGCCGCACAAAACATGAGTATCGCGTTGCGCAGCAGCAACCAGGCGCTGAGCCGCACCCCGACGCCGCAGCCGCAGTCGATATCGACCCGCCCGCGCCACAGGTTGATCGCGATCGCCGCACTGTAGATCAGCAACAACAACAGCGAAAGCGCCGCACCGGCATCCCGGGTGCTCCCGATCACCAGTGCGCAACCCGCGGCAATCTCGGCAAGCGCGAGCGGAACCACCAGCAGCCTGCCGCTCGCATCGGGCAGCAGTTCATAGGCATCGATATGCGCGGCATGATTAAGCGGAGCGCAAAGTTTGCGCGCTCCCGCGATAACCATCACCCAGGCAAGAAACAGGGCGCTGCCGGTGGAGACGAGGAAACCGATCATGAAATCAGGGGGGAGACGAGCACCCTGAGCGCGACTCGATGCGCTCTTGATGTGGGTTGCGGCCGCTTCCCGGGACCGTTGCGCCGCGTCAGCGGCAAGCTGCTCCGATGCGATGTCGCGGAGCACGGAGAAAAAATCAGCCTGGCACGTCCATGTGCTCCCGAGACGAAGAATTTACTTCTTCGCAGCTGCTTTTTTCTTTGCTGCGGGCTTCTTTGCGGCCTTCTTCGCTGCAGGCTTCTTCGCGGCTGCCTTTTTTGCTGCAGGCTTCTTCACTGCTTTCTTCGCTGCAGGCTTCTTCGCTGCCGCCGCCTTCTTCGCTGCAGGCTTCTTCACTGCTTTCTTCGCTGCAGGTTTCTTCGCCGCCTTTTTCGCAGCAGGCTTCTTCGCCGCTGCTTTCTTGGCTGCAGGTTTTTTGGCTGCCGCCTTCTTGGCTGCAGGCTTCTTCGCCGGTTTCGTCTCTGCCATCGGTTATCTCCCGTTGCTGATGGATGGGAATCCACGCGGATTCCACCTAACTTAAATAGCACATTTCAAACCAACGCGTGTGGAAATATTTGGCATCCGCAAACGCACCAGGAAAAATAATCTTCCGCACCGATCGCGCGGCGAGGACGGCGCGAATTTTTTTCCCGCGGGCGATTGTCACTGCAGCAAAAAAACGCATTGCGGCGCAGTGCCCATCTCGCCGACACATTGGGATCAACCGTTCGCCACCGGGCGCAGTGCAGCATCACGCGGACGGAAAACCGGTGCGCGGAACTCCGCCCTGGCGCGCGGTTTCAGGGTGCGGAAGCAGAGTTCGAGCGGCATGTCACAGCGCAGCGATTCGAACACGCAATCGACAATGCGCGTTACCAGGCGAACGCCCGGTGCTGCATCCAGCGTAACCAGTGCCGGTGCATAGGGCTGCGCAAACAGGGGATTTACCGGGCCGCGCACGACAGACCAGGCAACCAGCGTCGCGCCACCTCCCACTTCACGCCATTGCAATTGTGCTCCCGCCCGTGGATACCAGCACCAGGCGTCTTTGTCGCGATCGTAGGGCAGCACCAGCCGATCCTCGCGCGCGGCGCGCCAGAAAGGTTCGACAAGCGGATCGTCACTCTCGGGTCCGAACGGTGTCATCTCAGGCTCTCCTCAAAACGAGCGCGGACGCATCCGCCGCCGTGAAGCCACCGTAAACGCCAACCCGCGCATCACGCACCTGGTTGGCTGCCTCGCCGCGCAACTGGCGCACCAGTTCCACCACGTGCGCAATGCCGAGCACATAAGCATGCGACATCAAACCGCCATGGGTATTGCAGGGAATGCCGCCGTTGGCGCGTGGGCGATCGAAATGCAGACGCCCTCCCGAGACAAAGGCACCGCCTTCGCCCTTGGCGCAGAAGCCCATGTCCTCGATCATCATCAGCGCGGTAATCGAGAAGCAGTCGTAGAGTGCCAGCACATCGATCTCCCGCGGCGTGATATCGGCCATCGCGAAAGCCCACGGCGCGGAGAACGTCTGCGGCGTGGCAGTCAGGATTTTCTGCTGGCTGATATAAGGCGTGGTGTCGATCATGCCGTGACCCACGCCCTCGGCCACTATCGGCACATGAGGCATATCGCGCGAGCGCTCGGGCGTGCTCATGACGAACGCCGCGCCTCCATCAGAGACCAGACAGCAATCCTCGATGCGCAGCGGGTCAACAAACATCGGCCTGGCGAGATAGTCCTCCATCGCCAGCTTCTTGTAGCGCATCACGGCGTCCGGATGACCGTTGGCGTGGCGCCTGAATGCCACCGCAATCTCCCCCAATTGCCCGGCGGTGGTGCCATGATCATGCATATGCCGGCAAGCCTGCGTCGCCATGTACACCGGTTGCGGATACCAGCCGTAGGGCAACTCGAAACAGGCTTTCATCGACTCCCCGGCATGCCAGTCGCCCGGTGTGCCGGTGCCGGCCGCGCGGCGCGATGCCCAGTCGACCGCGAACACGTTCACGATATGACGCGCCTTGCCCGCGCGCAGCGCGGCCGCCGCCGGCGCCACACAGGTGGCGGCCCAGATCATCGCGCCACCCTCCTCGCTGTACCACAGCTCATGCGCGGTGCCGAAATGCGCGTGAAAATCCGCGGGGGTTATCTGGTCCGCCACATTGCGTGTCGACATCAGACCGTCGATTTCGGCGGGTGTGAGGCCGGCATCGGCAATCGAGCGCTCGACCGCCTCCAGCGCCATCGCCTTCGCACTCCTGCCCGAGGCTCCGCTGTAGGCGCTCTCTCCCACGCCGGTGATCGCCACCGCGCCGCGAATATCGGCGATTTCGACCGCATGTCCCCAGTCGAAACTGCCCGCTCGCTGCCGCAACGATGCAATGCTCTGTGTCGCCATCGATATCTCCCGCCAATGAAACGATGGGATGGGAATTTCCTGTCCGGCACGCCTAACCGGTTTTTTCAGTTCACATAGAATTGACGCACCCACTTGCGGAACTGCACCAGCCCGGTATCGGCCTTGCAGAACACCGGCTGGGTCTTGTGTACCTTGTTGCGCCAGATCGGCAGGTCCTGCTGGATACCGGCAATGATGCCATTGATGTGCTGATCGCCGGTTATATCCACGATGCTGTTGGACACCGTGAGCGACCAGCGTGTCAGGGTACGGTTCTCGTCGATCGGCAGGGAGCTCGAATAGGTGATCATTTCCGCGCCGGGACCGTAGCTCAGGCGGACTTCCGCGAGGCCGATATTGTGCACCGTCGCGGTCAGCACGCAGGGAAACTCGGCGGCCTTGTTTTCGGTGACCATGGTCATCACGCGCCCGTCGTCATCGAAGCTGATATCCGATGGCGGCACGCTGACCATCTTGTGTACATACTTGAAATGCACCGGGTCACAGGTGTTCTCGCACATATCCTGCACATGGACCGGGATCTCGAACTCGATGTGGCGCGGTTCGCTCCAGTCCGGTGCGCCGATCTCGGGCACAGCGTGCACCTGCCACGCCGGTTCGTAGCCCTTGGGGTGATACCACACGAACACCATCTCGTTGACTTCCCTGACATGCCAGCTGCGCAGCCGCGCGCGCGCGGGAATTTCCTCGCAATAGGGAATTTCCACGCAAATCCCCGCAGCGTCATAACGCCAGCCATGAAACGGACAGGCAATGGTCTCGCCAACCACCTTGCCCTCGTGCCCGAGATGCGCGCCCATGTGCGGACAAAACGGATCCTGGACCACCGCCTGACCGGAACGTGTGCGATAGAGCACCAGCTCGCGCGCGAACGCATGCAATGGCCGCACCTCGCCACGGCGCAGCTCCTTGCTCCACGCGACCGCATACCAGCCGATCGGGATCGGTGGATTGCGACTGCGCTTGGACTCGCACACTTCCAGTTCGGTGGTCGGTAACAGCGTCATGGGAATATGCTCCGGTTCTGGCCGCGACGGCCGGTATGCAGTTCTTATATAGCAGCAGCACGATCCGAGTAAACGCCCGCCGGATTACGTTGCATTCAGAATCGTGCGTCAGCCGGGCAAACCCGGCTCCCATCACGCCTCGATCGATCAGCAGGGTGCCAGCCGCCTGCCGGCGTCATTCGCGGCGCGCCCCGATCCTCACGCCCCGGGCGAGCAGGCGCTCGCGCAGCCGGGCCGCAAACGCCGGTGCGTTCGGTTCGTCACCATGAATACACAACGTGTCCACATCGAGCGCGAGTACCGTTCCCTCGATGCCGACAACCTGGCCTTCGAGGCAGATGCGCAACGCCTGTCGTTCAGCCTCGTCAATGTCCGCGATCAGCGCCCGCGGATCAGCGCGCGGCACCAGCAACGCCGCGCCGCCATAACGCCGATCGGCGAACCCTTCGGCGAGCATGCGCAAACCGGCAGCGCGCCCGGCTTCGATCAGTTGCGATCGCGCAAGCCCGACCAGGGCGAGCCGCGGATCGAAATCGTGCACCGCGCGCGCAATCGCATCGGCAACCGCGCGATCCGTTGCCGCCCTGTTGTAAAGCGCGCCATGCGGCTTCACATGACGCAGCACCGCGCCCTGCGCGCGCACAAACCCCGCGAGCGCGCCAACCTGGTAGAGCACGCCCTGGTAGATCTCGCTGAGCGAGATATCCATGTGCCGGCGCCCGAAGCCCTCGCGATCGGGCAGGGAGGGATGGGCACCGATATTCACGCCATGGCGCAGGCACAGCGCCACGCTGTCGGCCATCACCCGCGGATCGCCGGCATGAAAACCGCAGGCAATATTCGCCGAGGAAACCAGTGGTACCAGGGCCGCATCATCGCCCATGCGCCATGCGCCATGGCTTTCTCCGATATCCGCATTGAGGTCGATCACACTACTCATGCACACCCTCGCCACCATGCCTGGGCCGCCAGGCGGAATCGTCGCAGCCGCTGCTCGCGCAGCCGCCACGCGCTTTGCGCGCCCGCCACATCCAGCAGCCTGAACCGCAGGCAATCGCCACTGCGCAACTGCGCCACTCCCCGATGATCGACGCCGGCCACCACGCCAAGCAGCGGGTAGCCGCCCGTGGTCTGGCGATCCGCGCCCAGTATTATCGGCTTTCCATCGGGCGGCAATTGCACCGCGCCGAACATCACCGCCTGCGACAGTATCGCGGGCACGCGGTCGGCAGAGGGCAACGATTCCCCGAGACGCAGTCCCATCCGGTCGGCATCCTTGCTCACCGTGAAACCACGCTCCTCGAACACCCGTCGTGCCGCGACCTCGAGTTGCATCAGCGCGGGGCCGGGAATCAGCGCGAGTTCAACAGGAGAATCCGCCGCAGGAAGCGCGAGACAGGTTGACCAGGTAACGCGGCGCGGGCTTGCGACGGGTGCAACGCGCTGATAGCGCAGCAGATCATCGCGCCGCAGCACGCGCCCGTCGATGCCGCCACGCCGGGCACGGATATCGGTGGCGGTGCTGCCCAGCCAGCGATCGGCGGCAAAGCCTCCCCGCACCGCCAGGTAAGCGCGGCAACCGCGACGCGCGGCCGAAAACATGATCCTGCTACCCTGCTCGAACCACACCGGCCGGCACAACGGCACCGCCTGCCCGTCGATCCGTGCATCCATATCGGCGCCGGTGAGTGCAAACCAGTTCGCACGCTCGACCTGCAGCTGTGCGCCGTTCACACACATCTCGAGCAGCGTGGCGTTCTCGTCGTTGTCGAGCAGCACGTTCGCGACCCGTGCGGCCCAGGCATCCATGGCACCCGATGGACCGATACCCTGCGCTTGCCATCCAATGCGCCCGAGATCCTGCAGCGAGCTGCAGATGCCGGCTGCGATTACCCGGATCATGGGTTGTAAGCCGCGGACTTGCTCTTTCGCAGCCGGACAAAATCGGCAGCAGCAATCGGCACGAAACGCAAGGAATCACCTGCGCGCAGCAGGCACATGGGCTCGCGCGCCGGGTCGAACAGCTCGAGCGGGGTGCGTCCGATGATGTGCCAGCCACCCGGTGTGACGCCCGGATAAACACCGGTCTGGGCGCCGCCGATAGCCACCGATCCTGCCGGCACCGCAAGCCGTGCTGTGGCACGACGCGGCATATGCAGTGCCGCATCGAGCCCGGAGAGATAGGGAAAGCCCGGCGCAAAGCCGATGAAACACACCCGATAATCGACCTGTCGATGGCGCTGCACCACCTCCTCGCGCCTCAGCCCGCTGTGCTCGCAGACCGCTTCGAGATCGACCGCGTATTCACCCTCGTAGCAAACCGGCAGTTCGATCCGTCGCAACGGTGCAGGCGGCAACCGCGTTTCTTCGACGATACGCCGCAGCACGGCGCCCAACGACCGGGCATCCCGGACATCGGGGTCGAAGAAAACCGTCAGCGTGCTGTAGGCGGGCACCAGGTCCACGATACCCGGCAAGGCGGCGGCGGCGAGTTGCCCGAACACCGCGAGAACCCGCGCGTTGACGTCCGCCTCGATACGGTTGCCGAAACACAGCACGATCGTGCTGTCACCAAGCTCGCTGATGGTTAGCGCATGCACGACTTGCCTCGATTCGATTCCCGCCGCTTGCAATTCCCGTGCAAGCGCCACGGTGCGCGCCGTGCCGGATGCCCGGAGCGTACGGGGCATCATGCCGCGCCATGGCATGACGCGCGCCCCGCCAGGCAACACGCGCTCAGAAATGCGCGCTGCCCGGCGTACGCGGAAAGGCAATCGCATCGCGGATATTTTCCATCCCGGTGGCGTAGAGCAGCAAGCGCTCCAGCCCGAGGCCAAAACCCGCATGCGGCACGGTACCGTAGCGGCGTAGATCACGGTACCACCACAACTGTTCCTTCATCGCTTCGTTGTCGATGCGCCGGTCGAGCACATCCAGCCGCTCCTCGCGCTGGCTGCCGCCGATGATCTCGCCGATTCCCGGTGCCAGCACATCCATCGCCGCCACCGTTTTTCCGTCATCGTTGAGACGCATGTAGAACGCCTTGATCCCGGCCGGGTAGTTCATCAGGATCACCGGCCGCCCGACATGCTTTTCCGTCAGGTAGCGCTCGTGCTCCGATTGCAGATCGAGCCCCCATTTCACGGGATATTCGAAGCGTTCCTTGCAGCTGGCGAGAATCGCGACGGCCTCCGAATATTCCATGCGCTCGAATCTGGAGTCGATCACCAGTCGCAGCCTGTCGAGCACGTCCTTGTCGATACGCTGCTGGAAAAACGCCAGGTCGTCCTCGCACCTGTCCATCACGGTCCGCAGCACGCTGGTCAGCAGATCCTCCGCGAGGTCGGCGTTGGCGGCGAGATCGGCAAAAGCGATCTCCGGCTCCACCATCCAGAATTCGGCCAGGTGACGGCTGGTGTGGGAATTCTCGGCGCGGAACGTGGGGCCAAAAGTGTAGACCTTGCTCATCGCCAGACAGTAGGCCTCGACATTGAGTTGCCCCGATACCGTCAGAAATGACTCGGCGCCAAAGAAATCCTGGCTGAAATCGATCTTGCCGCCCTGCCCCACGGGAAGATTCGCCAGGTCCAGGGTGCTGACGCGAAACAGCTGACCGGCACCTTCGCAATCGCTGGCGGTGATGATCGGAGTGTTGATCCAGTGAAAACCGCGCTGGTAGAAATAATTGTGGATCGCATTTGCAAGCGTGGTGCGTACCCGGGTGACTGCGCCAAAGGTGTTGGTGCGTGGCCGCAGATGCGCCACCGTCCGCAGGTATTCGAAGCTGTGCCGTTTCTTGGCGATCGGATAGGACTCGGGGTCTTCCACCCATCCGAGCACGGCGACTTCGCTCGCCTGTATTTCAACCGCCTGCCCCTTGCCCTCGGAAGCTGCCAGCACACCGGTGACGCAAACCGAGCATCCGGTGCCGATCTGCAGCACCTCGCTCCGGTAGTTGCCAAGACTGTCCGGGACCACTGCCTGTATCGAATGAAAACAGCTGCCGTCGTGGATTTCGACAAACGAAATGCCGGCCTTCGAATCACGCTTGGAACGAACCCAGCCATTGACCCGCACGACTTCGCCAACGGGAACGGTGCCGCCCAGCAGCGCAACGACGGAACAGGTTTTCATGCATCAGCCTCCGGGATCGCAACGCGCCAGATCAGGTTATTGCCGGCAACCGCAGCCGGGCTGCGCCATCGGCATTCGCGGCTCGACGCGATGCGTGTGCAATGAAGCGCCAATTCACGACCGGCCGGGCTGCCACCGCCGGCCCCGGTCGAACAGCATCATTCCCGCGATCATTGCCGCCACGAAGACCAGCGCCTTCGGCTGCCCGGCACCCAGCGATACCAGTGCCGGGCCGGGGCAGAAACCCGCCAGGCCCCAGCCGATGCCGAACACCAGGCTGCCGACGATCAACGGCGGGTCGATGTCGCTGGCGGTCGGCAGATGCAATGCACCACCGAGAAAGGTCGTGGTGCGCTTCTTCGCAACCGCGAATGCGAACACGCCGACCATGATGGCGCCACCCATCACCAGGGCCAGCGACGGATCCCAGTCGCCCGCCAGGTCGAGGAATCCGAGCACCTTGCCAGGATCGGTCATGCCGGAAAGAACAAGGCCGATGCCAAACAGCAAACCGACCAGGAATTCGGAAACACGTTGCATGGAAGACTCCCCTGCTGCAAATCCGGTGATCAGCCGAGCGCGTGACGCACCAGGTAGACGGTGACAAATCCCGCGCCCATGAATGCAAGCGTGGCCACCAGCGAGCGTGGCGACAGTCGTGACAACCCGCATACACCATGTCCGCTGGTGCAACCCGACCCGTAACGCGTACCGGCGCCGACCAGCATCCCGGCAACCACCAGCGTGATCCAGCCCGCATCGATGCGCACCTCGGGTGCGGTGGCCACCAGCGGGTACACCAGCGGCGCGGCCAATAGCCCGAGCAAAAACGCCAGGCGCCATCCCACATCTGCCGGGCTCGGACGCAGCACTCCGCCAAGAATGCCGCTGATGCCCAGCACGCGGCCGTTCACCAGGATAAAGAACGCGGCCGCCAGTCCCAGCAGGATACCCCCGGACAACGAGGCCCACGGGGTGAAATGATTCCAGTCGATGCTCATTGCGAGCCTCCTCGGGTGCACAACGGGCGACAGTATACTTTTGCCGCGTCCGGGTTGCGCGGGTGCCGCTGTGCGCGGCGGCAGGCACGGTGCGTACCGGTCGGGTAGAGGCCGTGCGCGAAAAAGCCTTGGCGCACCCGCATGGATACCGGATATCCTGTGGCTGAACACCATGTGACCTGGGGAGGTATTTATGCACTTCGGCATTCCACGCATTTGCGCCACGACCTTGCTCCTGTGCCTGTTGTCGGGTGCGGCATCGGGCGGCGAGCCCGCCGAGACCAGCTACGATGGGCTGGAACGGGTAAAAAGCCCGAATGCCCAGATGCTCTACACCCGACCCGGTGCAGACCTTTCGTCCTACAAACGCGTGGCGCTGCTCGACTGTCATGTCGCGTTTCGCAAGAACTGGCAGCGCGACCAGAATAGCAGTGGTTTGCGCATCGGCAGCGCGGATATGGAGCGGATCAAGAAAAATCTCGCCGAGGAGTTCCGCAAGATCTTTGTCGAGGAACTGCAAGACAAGGGCGGTTATGAAATCGTCACCGAAGGCGGCGACGATGTACTGATCCTGCGCCCCGCCATAATCGACCTCGATATCACCGCACCCGATGTGATGACTGCCGGCAGGAGCCGCAGCTTCGCCACCAGCGCCGGCGCGATGACGCTCTACATCGAGCTGTTCGATGGCGCGAGCGGCGAGATCCTGGCGCGAGCGGCTGACCGCGAGGAAGCCCGCGACATGGGCCGGATGACCTGGCAAACATCGCTGACCAACCGCACCGAAGCGGAAAAAATGTTGCGCAAGTGGGCAGCGCTCGCACGTGCCGCGCTGGACAGGGCGCGTGCGTCGGGGGCAGACCAGGCGCAAAGCAATGATTGAGGCCAAGGCGTGTCACGGCACGCAGGCGGTGTGAACATCGAAGAGGGGCGCGAGCGCTCGGCACAGTAGTGTCGAGATATTTAACTATCGGGGCCTCTGAGTCATACCGGCAGCGGAGATATCTCGATGTTTTCCCTGGATAAAATGTTTTTGTGCCCGGATCTTGCTAAACAGCATGATGCACCCAGATCCGCGCTTGCAGAATATCGCCCCGGAGAGCGCCTTGCGCGACCCGGTGTCCGCTGTGCCTGTACCCCATGTCACCGACCGGGTCTGCACCGCCATGGACGCGGCAGTCACCGAGGTATTCAATGACTGTCTTGACGCCCTGTTTTACACCGCCTGCGCAGCCCCGGAGGCCGCACACCGACGCTGCATCGAGGCAGTGCGTGAACTGCGTGCGCGCCAGGTGGCAATCAGCGCCGCGTTCCGCGCCGATATCCGCCGCCTGCTCGAGGCGCCGGCCCCAGGCGCGGTAGTCGTCCCGTTTGCGTCGCTGCATTCGAGCGTGCTCGAGGGCGAGCTTGCCGACACATTGCAAATGATTCTGAAGCGTGCGGATGAGCACGACGCCGAAACCCGGGACAGCGGCAATCCGACCCTGCCCGCCCAGGCGCTGACCGCACGCCGGAGCGTGGAGTCGTTCGTGCGCTGCTGCGGCGAACTGCATATCGAGCACGAGCATCTCCAGTTGCTGCTCGGCGCTTTCGAGCATGTCGTGGTTGCTCGCCTGCCGACGTTGCGTGCCGGGCTGAGTGGGCCAGGAAGCAAGACCAGCTCACGCCATGCCGGGAACGGCGCTGCCTTGCAGCTGCCGCCAGGCAGTTTGGGGCGTGAGGCCAGGATCCGAGCGCCGCGCAACGACAGCATTCCCGAGGCCGTCGAAGACAAGGTTCCGGAGATCGAGGAGGTTTCGCGCCTGATTGCGCGCTTCAAGGCCGGAGGCTTGAAGCTGCCGCACGCCACGGTGGCGGACCAGCTCGGCGATATTGCCGGCGATGATGATGATGATGATGACGACACCACCGCTGCCCCCCCCTCCAGCGAGCAGCGCCCAACCCAACCTGCCCAACCGGGAGCGAGCCCGAAGCGATTGGCAGCTGCCGCCGTGGTGTGTGCACTGCTGGTGGCAGCGGCACTGAAGTTGATGTTTTCCGACCCGGTGCAATTGCCCTCCGAGCAATACGATGTCGCCGCGCTCGACGCACTCGTGAGCGCGGCAACGAACGATGCTGCAAGCGAGCCAGCGGCTGCGAGTTCGACCGAACCGCTGCCGGCGCCAGCGCAACCGGTTGCGACCGCGCCGCCGGTTGTCGCGCAGGATGCGGCTGCAACGGTTGCGGCAGACGCGCCGCCGCTCGTGGCTGACAGCGCGGAAGTGGCGCCGGCGGAAACACCGCCGCCGGTCGTGGTCGATGCACGGCTGGCGCAGCAGGCGCGCTACGTGGTGCAGCGCGCGGAAGTGGCACTGCGCGAGCGGCGCCTGACGACACCGTTCGAGGACAGCGCCTGGGCCAACTACCTCGCGGTACTGGCCATTGACCCCGACAACGCCCAGGCGCACACCGGACTGCAGCACATCGTGACGCAATATCGGCTCATGATCCGCAGCGCGCTCGAGCGCGGCGATCGCGATCTGGCCACGGTATTTCTCGAGCGCGCACAAGCGGTCGCACCGGACGCGCCCGAGCTGGAATCGCTACGCCTGGAAATCGTGACTACGCACTGAGCAACCCAGGGGCCTGACGCGCTGCGCAACCGGGGCTTTCGGCAGACAGCCCTTTTGTGCTACTTATCCTCCCACCTTGACCACCCCTGAAATTGATGGATTCCCTGCTTATGATCCGGCTCCCTGGACGCTTCGTTGCGCCACTCGTCGACCTGTTCAAGCACCGGCACCCGCGAGGGCGGCAGTCGGCTGCGCGCCTCCGACAGCGCGCCCTGATCACATCGCTGCTGGCATTCTGGCTGGCAGCGGCGGACTGCGCCCGCGCCGACTGGGGACCGGTCGAGATTGCGCGCGAGATGATCGCACCCGGCGTCAGAAAAAAATTCTCCTTCAGCGGCGCACGCAGCTTCGAGGGCAGCTTCATCGATTTCGTCATCTTCGCGAGCCGCGGTACGGTGCCGGGTCCGACATTGTGCGTCACGTCGGGTATTCACGGCGACGAGGTCAACAGTGTCGAAATCGCGCGCCGGGTGTTCTCCAGCGTTGACCCGAACGCGCTGGCTGGCACGCTGATCGTTCTGCCGGCGATCAATGCCTCGGGCTTCCGCACTGCAAACCGCTACCTTCCGGATCGGCGCGATCTCAATCGCTACTTTCCGGGCAGCCCCAACGGAAGTGTGGCGGCGATCCTCGCCGACGCCGTGTTTTCCGGCGTGATCCGCGGCTGCACCCACCTGGTCGACCTGCACACGGGTTCGAACCTGCGCACCAACCTGGCACAGATTCGCGTCGACACCACGAACCCCGGTGCGCTGGCAATGGCGCGCAGCTTCGGCCTGGGAATCATCGTGCCGGGCAGCGGTCCGCAAGGCAGCCTGCGCCGCGAGACCATGGATATCGGCATCCCCGCCATCATCTACGAATCAGGACCGCCAAACATATTCGTGGAGGCGGAAATCGTCCGCGGCACACAAGGCGTGCTCGGTGTCATGACCCATCTCGGCATGCTCAAATCGGAGCAATCGACGGGCACCGCGCAGCTGCTGAGCAAGTCATACTGGGTCCGCGTGCCGCGCGGCCAGGGTGGTGTCTATCTACCGGTAGCCAAGCTCGGCGATACGGTCAGCAGTGGCCAATTGCTCGCGACGGTTACGGATCCCTTTACCGACGCATCAAACGAAATCCGCGCCGACAAGCCGGGCGTGGTGGTCGGCATGGCGCTGCCGCAGGTGGTGCTTTCAGGATATGGGCTGTTCCATCTCGGGGAGCTATCCGGAGAACAGGCCCAACCGGACTGAGGTTATCGGCACTGGCGCGTGCCGTGTCGTGCAACGCCCCGGGGACTGCTGAACTCTAGCGCTTCATCAGCTGCTCGGCGAGCGCCTGATAGAGCAGCGGACCGTCGGTGTCGTTCGACTCGTTGGCGCCACCTTCGGCGTCCGGGCTCGAGGATTGCTTGACCACTACCATATTCGCAACCGGATCCAGGTAGATGTACTGGCCGTGCACGCCGATCGCACTGACTGCCTTGTGCGCGTTGTTGAAGGTCCACCACTGGTCGTGGTACGCGTAAGCGATCGTGCC
>MTKY01052437.1_pt1 | contig 16489 bp, 17 predicted proteins | sample 1042731 | NCBI WGS metagenome assembly MTKY01 (sample SAMN06212206, study PRJNA360538) | anaerobic digester metagenome | biome: Wastewater treatment plant; material: sludge; isolation source: anaerobic digester fed with sludge from wastewater treatment plant | place: Denmark: WWTP Soeholt ... | reverse complement strand
ATAATAACCCCATGAAATACGTGCCCCTCTCCGACGGCAACCAGAACGTGGGCTCAGCCCACCTTGTAACCAACCTCGACACGTGGGACGGCATGCGGTGGCGCTTTGAAAATGCTCTATATCTGTTCCCCGAGGTCATACAATAAACAACTGCAAATAATTGTGGATCAAATGATGCTTGAAGCAAACTGAAGCGCCGGCGTAATAGAAACGCAAGCTAGGTTTGGTTAGGGCAAATCGTGTGGTCATATTGTGGTCACGGGGTCTTCCGGAGACCAGCCCAACGAAAAGCAGGCCGGGGAATATATCCTCTGGCCTGCTCTTATAGGTGGAGCCCCTGGCGAGAATCGAACTCGCGCACAAGGATTAGGAATCCTTTGCTCTATCCACTGAGCTACAGGGGCCCGGATACTAACCGCCGTTGCGAGCGACTTATACCTCAAGAATTATAGCTTGAGGGGATGGCGCCTTCAAACGAGATCCCGGCGCGCGCCCTCATGCTCTGTTTCGTTGACAGAGCGGCGGCGATGACATTATAGTAAGAGGTGCGAAATCGGCCGAGAAGGCCGGAACGGAAGCAGCGGATCAAAGCAATAAGCCACGGAGGCTGAGGCGAAAAGAAATCGCCGGGTACCGTGGCGTTTTTAATTTGCACCTGGCGGGAAAAACAGGCACAAGGTCATGAAGGCCGAGGATCAAGCGGGCGCAAGGGAGCAGCGGAGGCTCGTGCGGCGCAACGATATCGGGAGGTAGATAGCATGCACATCCCCGACGGCTTTCTGAACAGCGGAGTGAGCATCGCCACCGGCGTGGTGGCGGCGGGCGCGGTAGGTTACGGGCTGTACAAGGCCCGGGAGGAGCTGGACGAGAAATCGGTACCCATGCTGGCCCTCTGCGCCGCCTTCGTCTTCGCCGCCCAGATGCTCAACTTCCCTGTGGCGGGCGGCACCAGCGGCCACTTCCTGGGGGGTATCCTGGCGGCGGTGTTGCTGGGACCATGGCTGGGCAGCCTGGTGATCGCCTTGGTCCTGCTGGTGCAGTGCCTGGGCTTCGCCGACGGCGGGCTCACGGCACTGGGTGCCAACGTCTTCAACATGGCGGTCATCGGCACCATACTCTCTTATTACTTCTTCTACGGCATCAAGGCGCTCCTCCCCAAGAGCAGGACCGCCTTCCTCGCCGCAACCGGCGCCGTCGCCTGGCTGTCGGTGATGCTGGCATCCGGCGCCGCCGCGGTCGAGCTTGCCGTTTCCGGCACGACCCCGCTCAGCGTGACCCTTCCGGCCATGCTGGGGGTGCACGCCATCATCGGTGTCGGTGAGGCGGTGATCACCGTCCTGGTGGTGGGCACCGTTCTCGCGGTGCGCCCGGATCTGGTGAAGACCTATGGATATCAGCCCCCCGTGCCCAGGTTCGAGGAAGCGGAGGTGAACCAGTGATGGAGGCGCGCAGGAAGAGCATTATCGTCTTCACCCTGGCCGGACTGGCGGTGGCCGTGGCCCTGGCCCTGGTCATCTCCCCCTGGGCGTCCTCATCGCCGGACGGCCTGGAGAAGGTGGCCGAGGACAAGGGGTTCATCGAGAAAGCGGAGGAGACGGAGCCGGCGTGGGAAAGCTCTCCCATACCGGATTACGCCGTACCCGGTTTGACCACGGAGGTGGTCGACGAGGAGACGGGCGAGGTAGCCGAGGAGCCCACGAAACTCGCCACCGCGCTGGCCGGCCTCATCGGCACCGTGGGCATATTTCTCATCGCCTGGGGCCTGGCCCTGGTGCTCAAGAAGAAGAAAGGCGAGACCGAGGTGGCGGCCTCCGGAGGAGGCCCCGCACTCGAGTAGACATGAAACACGCTTTCCTGGACGAGTACAGCGGCTTGCAGAGCCCCATGCACCGACTCGACCCCCGGGCCAAGCTGGTGGGCTTGGTCGCCCTCGTCGTCATCTGCGTATCCACGCCCCCCGACCTTTACGCGGCCTTCGCCGCCTACCTGGGCCTGGAATTGATCCTGGTGCTCATATCACGGCTTCCCTGGAAGCACGTGCTGGGGCGCATGTTCATCGTCCTTCCCTTTATCCTGGTGGTGGCGGTCTTCCTGCCTTTCTTCAATAAGGGCGGTGGCAGCTACAACCTGGGGCCGTTCACCGTCTCCGCCCACGGCCTGCTGGTGCTGTGGAACGTGGCGATCAAATCCACGGTGAGCGTGCTGGCGGTGATACTCCTCTCCTCCACCACCCCCTTCCCGGAACTGCTTAAAGGGCTGGAGAAGCTAAGGGTGCCGCGCCTCCTCACCACCATCATGAGCTTCATGTACCGTTATATATTCGTGCTCTCCGACGAGCTGCAGCGCATGCGCCGCGCCCGCGACTCGCGGGGATGGAGCGGGAAGTGGCTGTGGCAGGCCAAGGTGATAGGGCATATGATAGCGGCGCTCTTCCTGCGCTCCTACGAGCGGGGCGAGCGAGTGTACGCCGCCATGCTGGCGCGCGGCTACGACGGGGGCTTGCGCACTATCTACCTTTACGACTTCGGCGCGGTGGAGCTGGGCTTCGTGGCCCTGGTGACGCTTTTTCCCCTGGCGGCGCGGCTGCTGGCCGTGGGATGAGGTATCGCACCTGCGGCGAGAGCGGAATGCGGTATCTTTATTTGTGGTCGAATACAGCGACCGGCGGGGATCGGACCGAGCCGGGCGGATAAGGAGCGGGAACATGCATCACAGGCCCGCGGTGGAGATAAAGGGCCTCTACTACGCCTACCCCGACGGCACCGCCGCCCTGCGCGGTGTGGACCTCACCATCGAGGAGGGCGAATCGGTGGGGATCGTGGGTCCCAACGGCGCAGGCAAGTCCACCTTGCTCCTGCACCTCAACGGCATCCTCACCGGCCACGGCGAGGTGCGTATCTTCGGCCTGCCGGTGGAAAAGAGAAACCTGCGCGAGATAAGGCGCCGCGTGGGCCTGGTCTTCCAGGACCCGGACGACCAGCTCTTCTCCCCCACCGTCTTCGACGACGTGGCCTTCGGCCCCATCAACATGGGCCTCGGCAAGGCCGAGGTGGCGGCTGCGGTGTCCCGGGCGCTGGAGGAGGTGGGCATCGCGGGCATGGAGAAGCGTTCCGCTTACCACCTCAGCTACGGGCAGAAGAAGCGGGCGGCCATCGCCACCGTGCTCTCCATGAACCCCGACCTGCTGGTGCTGGACGAGCCCTCCAGTAACCTCGACCCACGAGCCCGTAACGAGTTCTCCGCTTTGCTGCAGGGCATGCGCATAACCAAGATCCTGGTCACCCACGACCTCCCCTTCGTCTTCGAGAACTGCGACCGCGTGGTGATCATGAGCAGGGGCAAGATCGCCGCCGACGGGGATTCCTTCTCCATCCTCTCCGACGAGGCGCTGCTCTCCACCCACGGCCTGGAGCTGCCCTACGGCTTCTACCCCGTTTCCCGCCATACGGTCCCGAGACCAAGCGAGCGGGAAGTGGAGGAATGAACGGGCCGTCTCGCTCCCGCTCGTGTTTCGCATTGACGGATATCCTGCAAACGCGCGGCCAACCTATATACTTAGCATAAGACCTTCGCACGTAAGCGTGGTTATAAAAGCATCGGGGCCGGACCCGGCCCCGGGATCGAGGAGAAGAGCGCCGGATATGGAAGCGAGCGGCTGCGCCGGGAATGCCGACCCCGCGAAGAGGGCGGGCAAGGCAGTCAAGTGGGCCTTCGTCATCGGGCTGGCGGTGGCGGCCGCGGTGATCGGCTTCCTCACCATCTTCCGCACCCATCCCGCGCAGACCACGGTGCGGGAGGCCATGGCCGCCGTAGAGCAGGGCGACGCGGAAGCCCTCATGTCACACGTGGACCCGGAAGGAGACCTGGGCAGGTTGTGGACAGAGAACACGCAGGGGGCGCGCGACGCCATACTTGACGCGCTCGAGCGTTACCGGGTCGAGTTCTCGTCGCCCAGGTTCGCCACCCGGGCGGAGGGGAGCGCCGCTGAGGTAGCGCTCAAGGGCGGTCGAGTAACCGTGTACAGGCGCGGCGGCGAGGAATCCACGCTGGCGGTCTTCGATCTGGAGGAAGGCGACTTGGTGTTCTACGTGGAGAAGAGGGGGGAAGACTGGCTCATCCGGGGCCTCAACTACGACATCCTGGAGTTCCTCTCGGGTGACATGGGATTTCTTCCTTTGTGAGGAACGGGGGATTCGTATGCGCGTACGGACAAGAGAAAGGCCGGCCGCCGGGACAGGATACGAGGCGGGTCATGGCGCGATCGCTTCCGCCAGGACATCGGTGCCGTTCGTTTTTCCCGTCCTCATCCTTTCGCTGCTCGTGCTGGCGGCGGTGTGCGGTTGTTCCTCCTCCACACCGCAGCGCGCCGTCAGCGATTTCATCTCGGCGCGCATCGCCGGAGACGACGCCCGGGCGGCGCTCTTAACCGTGGAGGAAGATCTAGGCGATTTCCTGGGAGGGGAGCCCTTCCTCCACGCCAGCGCTGTGTCCTTCGAGACCGAGCCACCACAAGCCGAGGGCGACCGTGCGGTGGTCACGGTGAGCTACTCATGGGACGGACAGAGCGTGGAAGTGCCCTACGTGGCGCGGAAAGTCGGCAACAAATGGAGGGTCGCTCTGTCTGAAACCCAGGAGATGTGGCTGCCGGGTCCCGGGGAGGCCGACGAAGACGCTGGTTGACCCCGTGGCCGGACCGCGAGGAAGAAGGCTCTCATCCACCCGCCTGAAGATCAATCCCCCGGACGTCCTCCCGCACGTCGCTGGCACGGGGATTCCTGCGGCCCTGCCATACTGGAAACGCCCGCCCTCCGGGCAGCGTTGCTATGCCTCCCCCGTTGCTTTACCGGAGGCTTTCCTTGCCTTTGACACCGGCTTCGATCCCTTCTTCGCGGCGGGCCTGGAGGCCTTCTTCGCCGCCTTGCTCACGGCCGCCTTGGCGGACTTTTTCACCGCGGGCTTGGATGCCTTTTTCGCGGCAGGCTTCTTGGCCGGCTTCTTAGCGGCCCGAGGCCGCGCCGAAGCGGGCCGCGGCGCCTTCCCATCCGGGTGCAGCGCGACCTTGAGTACCTCCTCAATGTGCTTCACGGGCACGAACTTGAGGTCCTTGCGGATGAAAGCCGGTATCTCCTCCAGGTATTTCTGGTTCTCCTCGGGGATGATGATCCTCTTCACGCCGGCGCGGTGGGCGGCGAGCACCTTTTCCTTGAGGCCCCCGATGGGCAGCACCTTCCCCCGCAGGGTTATCTCGCCGGTCATGCCCACTTCCTTGCGAACCTTGCGCCCGGTGATGGAGGACATGAGGGCCGTGGCCATGGTCACGCCCGCGCTGGGCCCGTCCTTGGGGATGGCACCAGCCGGCACGTGCACGTGCATGTCGTTGTTGCGGAAGAAACCAGGCTCCACCCCGTAACGGTCCGCCACGCTGCGGCAGTAGGTGAGGGCCGCCTTCGCCGACTCCTGCATGACGTCCCCCAGTTTGCCGGTGAGGATGAGGTCCCCTTCCCCTGGCATGACCTGGGATTCGACGAAGAGGACGTCCCCGCCCGCCTCGGTCCATGCCAGGCCGGTGGCCACTCCAACCTCGTCGTCCTCCTCCAGCACCTCGAAGCGGAACTTGGACGGGCCCAGGAGCTCGTGCAGGTCCTTCTCCCCGATCTTCCTGCTCTTGCGCTTGCCGGAGGCGATGCTGGTGGCCACCTTGCGGCAGACGGTGGCGATCTCCCTCTCGAGGTTGCGCACGCCTGCCTCGCGCGTGTAGCTGCGGATGATGCCCCGCAGTGCCTCCTCGGTGATGGTGATCTGGCTCTTCTTCAGGCCGTGGGCCTCGAACTGCCGGGGCAGCAGGTGGTCCATGGCGATATGCACCTTCTCCACCTCGGTGTAGCCGGGCAGCTCCAGCACCTCCATGCGGTCCAGCAAAGCGGGGTGGATCGGTATGGGAGTGTTGGCGGTGGTGATGAACATCACCTTGGAGAGGTCGAAGTCCACGTCGAGGTAGTGGTCGGAGAAGGAATGGTTCTGCTCCGGGTCCAGCACCTCCAGCAGCGCCGAGGCGGGGTCGCCGCGGAAGTCGGCGCCGATCTTGTCCACCTCGTCCAGCATGAACACCGGATTGTTGGAGCCGGCTCTCTGGATGCCCCTGATGATGCGCCCCGGGAGGGCTCCGATATAGGTGCGGCGGTGCCCCCTGATCTCGGCCTCGTCGTGCATGCCGCCCAGGGAGATGCGCACGAAGTTGCGCCCCAGCGCCCGCGCGATGGACTGGCCAAGGGAGGTCTTGCCCACGCCGGGCGGCCCCACGAAGCAGAGGATGGGCCCCTTCATGTCCTCCTTGAGCTTGCGCACGGCCAGGTATTCCACGATGCGGTCCTTTACCTTGTCCAGGTCGTAGTGGTCCTCGTCCAACACCTGGCGCGCCCGCTTGATGTCCAGGTTGTCCTCGGTGCTCACGTTCCATGGCAGGCTGGTCAGCCATTCCAGGTAGGTGCGGGCCACGGTGTATTCGGCGGCGGCCACGGGCATCTTGGCCAGGCGGTCGAGCTCGCGTTCCGCTTCTTTGCGCGCAGCCTCCGGGATCCCGATCTCGTCCATCTTCTCGCGGAACTCGCTTATCTCCATGGTGCGCTCATCGACCTCGCCCAGCTCCTTCTGGATGGCCTTGAGCTGCTCGCGCAGGAAGTACTCCCGCTGGCTCTTGGACATCTCCGTCTGCACCTCGGACTGTATCCTCGAGCCGATCTCCAGGATCTCGATCTCCTTGTTGAGGAAGACCGTGAGCTTCTCCAGGCGCTCCTTCACGTCGAGGGTCTCCAGGAGCTCCTGCTTCTCCTCCATCTCGATGTTTATATTGGAGGCGATGAAGTCGGCCAGGTTGTTGGGCTCGCCGATGTTCATGGCGGCGATGAATATCTCGTTGGGCAGGTAGGGGGCGAGGGACACCATCTTCTTGAACTGGGTGAGCACATTGCGCGCTATCCCCTCCAGCTCCACCGATTCCTCCACGACCTCCTTTACCTTCTCGACCCTTGCCTTGAGGTGGGGCTGCCGCTGCACGTACTCCAGGATGCGGATCCTCTGCACACCCTGTACGAAGAGCTGCATCGACCCGTCTGGCAGCTTGAGCATGCGGATGATGGCCGCCGCCGTGCCGATATTGTAGACCTGCTCGGGCTCCGGCGCCTCCACCTCCTCCTTGCTGGCCACCGCCGCCACCAGCCGGTCCGCCGTCAGCGCGTCGTCGATGAGCTTGACATATTCCTCCCTGGTTATCAGCAGTGGCACGATGATGTGGGGATAGATGACCGTCTCCTTGAGCGGGAGGACGGGAAGGATATCAGGGATATATGGCTCTTGCATACCCAATGCGATATCGTTATCAGGCAAGGTTACCTCCTAGGTCAGCGGCCCTGACGGCTTCACTCGCAGCAGATGTCCACGCCGCGCAGCTTCTCTTTCTTCAGCTTGGGCAGGATGATCTCCAACAGGCCCTTGCGGTAGATGGCGCGGGTGGCGTCGGCGTCGATGTCCGTGGGAAGCTCCAGGACCCTCTCGAAATCGCCGTAGTCTATCTCGAGCATGTAGGTGTTGATCATGTCCGGGGGCCGAAACCGCCCGCGGTGCCCCCGTATGGAGAGAACCCTGCCGTGCAGGGTGACCTCCACCTTGTCCTCTTCCACCCAGGCCAGCTCCACCACGACGGTGAAATGTTCCGGGCACTCGTAGACGTCGCAGAGGGGCTTCCAGGCCTTCTCGAATATCGCGGAAGGCCTCCGCCAGTTGGGCATAGTAATGAAGAAACGCTCTATCTCTCCGCGCATATCATAGGTCTCGTCGGAATCATCACGGTTCCAAAAAGCTTCCGTCACTAAGCGACCTCCTTACACGCAGTTTCCACGGCTTACAACGCTTTTATTATACCCACAATGGGGTCAGCCCTTAACATTCATCATTCCCTTAGCCTTGCTGACTACCTGGCACTTCGAGGATGCTTTGCCTGCCGGCGGGGTCTTGCGGAACACCGCTCTTAAGATCGGTTTAACCTGTACTGCTTGCCGGCGCTGCGGCGAAGGACAAAGGCCGGAGGCGATCGTGGCGGCGGGATCTGGATGACCGTGACCGACGTTTTATGTGAGGAGTTACCCCATCAGCTGAAGTCCATGGAGGATACCTTCTCCTGTTCCTCGCGCAGCTCTTCCTTCAGCTCACGGCGGATGTAGGGATCGTGGTCGTGAAAAGGCGCCATGCTCCAGGCACCGCGGTCGGCGCCCCAGACCTGGCGTCCCGGCGCCAGGCCGCCGTCCAGGGCGGCCTTCACCGCGGCGAAGACGGTATTATCGTCCCTGAGAAGCAGGGAGGTGAGCACGTGTTCGGGCGATTCGGAGTATCGGTCGGCGCCCACCAGGATGACCAGGGCTCCTTCCTCCTCGACCACCTCGATCACCGCCGCGTTGAAGGGACCCGGGGTGCAGAAGATGATGTCCGCGCCTTTCTTCAAGGCCTCCTCGGCGTATGACCTCGCCTGCTGCAGGTCATCCTCCGTGTCCAGGTAATAGGCGTGGGTGCCCTCCCTGCCGATCCCGGCGGTGACCCCCCGGGAGAAGCCGCTGTCGTAATAGACCATGAGGGGATCACTCCTGGCGCCGATGAAGGCGACCAGGGGCATGGCGTTGGTCAGGGGATGATCGCTGCGCCCGCTCAACCACCCCGCGAGGTAACCGCACAGGTACGAGCCTTCCTCGACACGGTAGCGGACCAGGGAGGCGCCCCCCTCGCCCGTTACGGCTTGCGGGCTTTCGAAATCCAGCGCGCAGGTGGCGGTCTCCGTGCCGTCGGGACGGGAGGCGAGCACCGCCAGGGAGGATTCCTGCCCCAGGCTTATCACCAGTTCATAGGGGTCCTCGCCGCCGAAAAGCCCCGCGAGATCCTCGCCGGGACCGGGGACGACCAGGTCCACGTCCACCCCCAGCTCCGCCTCCACCCTGCGCTTGCCGTATTCCACCAGGCTGTTGCGTTCAACGTCCTGCCCCGCCTCATCGAAAGCGACCAGCGCCACGCGGTAAGAGGCCTCCTTCCCCCTCGCGCACGCACAGGCAAACAGCGGTAAAAGAAGGAGGATACACGCCAGGGCGGCAACCGTCACATGGGCAGGCCTGGTATTCAACCATCAGCTCCGATCAACGGTCCAAGTCTTTGTTTGCGCTCTCGCCAGGGACATTATAGCATCCGGCCTTACCCCTACCCGCGCTCGGGCGGGAAGGTGACCAGCAGTATTCCGGATGCGACCAGGACCGACGCGAGCAACAGGGTGTAAGAGATGGGCTCTCCCAACGCGAAGTGAGCGAAGAGCAGCGCCAGGACCGGTTTGAGATAAAACAGGCTGGCCCCGCGCGACGCCGGAACGCGCCGCATCCCCTCGAAGTAGAGGATGTACCCGATACCCACCGTTACCAGTCCCAGATACAGCAGCCAGGTCCAGGCCCGCACGTTGTATCCCGCCAGCTCCCCCCAGCCGCCCTGTACGGCGAGGAGTATCCCCAGCAGCAGCGAGCCGGAGACCATGGTGAGGAAGGAGAGGACCAGGCTGCCATGCCTTTCCGAGTACCTCTTGCCGTAGACGGTGTACAGCGACCAGGTGACGGCGGACACCAGCACCAGGATGCCGCCGAGGAAATCCTCCCGGGAGAACAGGCCGGAGAAGCGGAAGCCGGTTACGGCGATGAAGGCCCCCAGGAGGCCCAGGCCCACGCCCAGCCAGCCCGCCAGGCCCAGGCGCTCGCGCAGGATGAGGGAGGCTACGAGCACTGTGAACACGGGGTTCATGGAGAAGATCACGGCGGCCGTGGACGCGCTGGTGGACTCGATGCCCTCGTGCAGGAGGAAAAAGGTCAGAAAGACGCCCACCACCCCGAGGAGGGCGATGGGCAGGCCGTCCTCCCTCACGGCGCCGACGATGAACCTCCCCTGGCGCCGCCCCGCCAGGAGGGCCAGGATGAAGGTCGCGCCGAAGATGAAGCGCAAGGTGGCTACCTGCAGGGGGCCGACCTGGCCGGCCGCTCCCTCGCCTGCTTGGAGATATTTGGAAACTACCTCGATGGTGCTGAAAAGGACTATGGCGCCCGCCACCAGCAGATAACCGCGTTTCATCCACCACGCCCCGTTCGCTTTCGGTACATGCGCCGATTATAACGTACCGGGGCGGGGCAGGCGCGGGCCGCGGCGCCCGCTACTCCACGTAATCCTCGCCGATGACCAGTATGACGTCGGAATCGTAGGTGATGGCGACGTCGTTGTCCTCCTCGATCACGTAGACCGCGCCGGGGGTCAGATCCCTGGCCACCGCGCGTGCCGCCGCCTCGAAACCGGGGGCGAAATAGACGGTGGTATCCTCATAGGGATTGACGGTGTTGCCGGTGCTCACGTTGGCGTAGCCCTTGTCCTCCATGATCTCCGCCACCTGCGCGGCGATGCCCTCCCAGCGCACGCCGTTGAGCACCGCCAGGTTGATGCGGGAGCGATCGACCTCCGTTTCGGAGAGCCTGTCCTCCTGGCGCCCCTCTGCCGCCTCGGCCGCCTGCTCCTCGGGGGAGAGGGCGCTGCAATAGAGCTTTATGTTCTGGAACAGGGCCGCGCTGGCCTCCTCGTCGTGGATGTAGTACCAGGGCTGTCCCGGCGCGGGGTTCGGCTCGTCACCCGGCAGGGTGACGAACTCAACGTCCTCGACCGCCATACCCTGCAGCGCCTCCGCCAGGGCGAAGATGAGGTCAGGCTCCAGGGTGGTATCCAGGTACTTCACCGTGGCATCGAGCACCTTGAGCAATGCCTGCAGGTCCTTGATCTCCACCAGCTTCTCCATCATGGCCTTGAGGAACTTCTTCTGGTTGTCGATGCGGTCGAGGTCGCCCCGTGGCAGCTCCCGGCTCCTCACCAGGATGAGGCCTGTCTCCCCGGTGAGGTAGACGTCACCCTTGGGGAGATAACCCACCTTGGGGTCGGAGATGGGGTAGTCGAGATGGAGCGTGACACCTCCTATCGCGTCCACGATGTTCTTGAAGGCCTCGAAGTCCACCTCGGCGTAGTCGTTGATGTCGATACCCGATATCTGCTCCACCGCCTCCACCGCTCCCACGGGACCCTTGAAGGAATGGGCGGCGTTTATCTTCTCCGTGCCGTATCCGGGGATGTTCACCCTGGTGTCGCGGGGGAAAGAGACGAGGACCGCCTTCTTCTTGTCCACGTTGACCGAGGCCAGGATCATCACGTCCGAGCGGGTATATCCCTCCTCGCCCGGGACGCTCCCCTTGTCGATGCCGATGAAGAGCACGTTGATGTTCTTGGAGAGGTCGTACTTGGTGAGCACGGGGGCGAGTTCCGCCGCCTTCTCCTCCTCCAGGGAGGTCTCTACCCAACGCAATCTGAAGTAATGCTTGCCGGCCCACGTCTTGACGGCGTCGAAGTTCATGATGCCCACCACCAGCCCGGCGACGAGCACCAGGGCCAGGGCGACCTTGAGTACGGTCCGCCTTTTCTGGCGCTTCCGCAGCTTCAGTCTCTCTTGCCTTTTCATTTGCCGATATGACGCTTTCCGCCATGGGCCGGTTCCGGACACGGCCGTCCGCCAACGACGCCGCTCCGGGGGCCGAAGGATATTCGAAGAATATTATATGTCCAAGGGCTGCACGCCGGTAGGGGCGCCCTCGCCGCCGGCCACTTCTATTCCTCCCCCGGCAAGGCCCCGTCCAGCTCGAACGGCTCCGTTCCCGGGCCCTCCTCCATGGAGCCGATGAGCTTCTCCACCTTGGAACTCGCGGAGGTCAGGCGCTGCCTCGCTTCCCGGATCAGGCCGACTCCCTCCTCGAAGAGGCGCAAACCCTCCTCCAGCTCCAGGTCCTCTTTCTCCAGGCTCGCGGTGATCTCCTCCAGCCTCTGCATCATCTCCCTGAAGGTCATCCCACTCACGCCGTCACCTCCTTCTATCCACACTATGCGATGGCGCTATCCGTCTTCCCGCCCGCCTCCACCGCCCTCGACCTCCCTCACCTCGCAGTGCAGCCTGCCCCGGCGCAGGCGGACGTCCACCCTGCCGCCAGGGCTCACCTCGGCGCTATCGGTGAGCGGCCTCACCTCCCCCTCCCTGGTCACGATGGCGTAACCGCGGGCGAGCACCGCCAGGGGACTCAAGGCCTCCAGGCGCGACGCCGCCATCTCCACCCTTCCCTCCCCACGCGCGAGCATGGCCAGGGCGGCAGCGCTGAGCCCCTTTACGTGTCGCTCGGACTCCATCTCCCGCCACCTCCGCCATACAGCGGCGGCGGACGCGAGCTTGCGGGACGCGGCCTCTGTCCTGCCCGGCAGCTCCCGGTACTCGCGCGGATAACGGGCCAGGCAAAGCGCGGCTGCGTCGGTCCTTCGTTCCGCCCTCTGCAAGGAGAGGCGGACGCCGGAGAGCAGGCGCGCCTCGCCGTCCGCCAGCCGCTGCATGGCCTGGCCGACCACGGCGGCCGGATCGGAAAGGCAGCGCCTTCCCCGCAGCGATCCCAGCTCCCGCTCCATCCCGTGCACGCGGGCCCGCAGGGCAGCCGCCAGGGAGACCTCGCGCTCCCTCAGCAGGGAGAGCACCTGCGGCGTGGAGGGCACCACCGCCTCCGCCGCCCCGGTGGGGGTGCTGGCACGGAGATCCGCGGCCAGGTCGCAGAGGGTGATGTCCGGCTCGTGCCCCACCCCGGTCACCACCGCTATGTTCGAGGACCTAATAGCCCGCACCACCTCCTCGCAGTTAAAGGGTTGCAGGTCCTCGAGGGATCCTCCTCCCCTGGCCAGGATAAGCACGTCCACCGGGAATGCGTGGTTGAACAGCTCTATCGCCGCCACGATGTCGCCCGCAGCCTCCTCTCCCTGCACCCTGACCCCGCGCACGACGACCCTCGCCCCCGCGAAGCGGCGGGTCAGGTTGATGATGACGTCACGCACCGCTGCTCCCTCCAGGGAGGTGATCAACCCCACCGTCTCCGGATATGCCGGCAGCGGCTTCTTCAGGGCCTCGTCGAAGAGGCCCTCCCCGGACAACTTGCGCATGAGCACCAGGAACTCCCGCCGCAGGCGGCCTTCGCCGGATTCCTGGACCTCCATCACGTTGAGCCGGAACTGCCCCCTGCGCACGTATACACCCAGCCGGGCCCGGACCAGGACGCCCATGCCCTCCCGCAGCTCGCAGTCCATCTCCCGTACGGCGTCCCTGAACATGATGCACGACACGGAGGCCTCCGCGTCGGCAAGACTGAAGAAGGTGTAGTTGGGATATGGCCGCAAGTTGGAGACCTCCCCCTCGACCCAAGCCACCAGGCCCTGCAGCAGGCTGTCCGCCAGGCGGTTGACTTCCCCCACGGTATATATGCGTTCTTCTGCCATTCCGTTCATGTTAATGACATTATAACCGCCGGCAGCGGCATTCCCCCGGGGCCGCTCGGGTGCGGTCAAAAGAAGATGAAGGAAAAACCGGTAGCTGGTGGAAATAGCTTATATAGAGTCCGGTTCGTGCCAGATTAACTATATGTGGTGTTTCCGGCTCCGCGGCGAATTGTGGGAGCCTGAGATGCAGGGGGGATCGGCTTGGAGATACTGGCCCTGCTCCTGCTCGGCTTGATAGCCATGCTGGCTATTGTCCCGCCCATAATCCGGGGAAAGCTGGATGAATCCCCACTTTCCACCACGCAGAGCTTCCAGCGCAGCATGCAGGAGATGGCCAATTCCATAGAGAACGGCGCAGGCCGGGAGGAGAGCCGGGGCGGAGGCGGGGGAAGACGCGACGTCGCGATGACGGCGGGAAGCGGCTACGGGGGCCGTGTCCATAACACCTCCGCACGCATCTCGAGCAGGAGAAAAGCGGCGGTGAGGAGAAACCGCATCATGGCATCCCTGACCGTTTTCGCCGCCGTCTGGGGCGCGACGGCGCTGGTCAGCGGCAAAGCCTGGTGCCTGATCGCGTTCTCCGTCGTCTGCGCCGTCCTCGCGGTTTTCTGGGGATTATCGCTCATCATGCCCTACGTCGCATCGCGGCCCAGCGCCGCGAACCGCCGCCAGGAGGCGCCGCGCTCCCATCACCGGCAGGCCGTTTAGGAGCGCCCGCCCCTCACCCGAGCGCCCCCATCCTCCACAGCAGAGCCACCAGGGCGAAGTGGCCCAGCAGGAAGGCGAGGAGAAGCGGGAATGCCCTCTCGCCATACTGGGGCCGCAGGTAGAACATCAGCACCGTCAACGCGAACCCCGCCCCGGAGAGCGCCAGCAGCACCAGGAGCGCCCATGCCGGAGGCCCCCAGTTCTCGCGCATACGGCCCAGGAAATAACAGCAAGCGATAGCCGCCGTGCCGAAGGCGCTGATGAGGAGCATCTGGGGCCAGGAAGGCATGGTATCCTTCATCTCACGACTCACCTCCGATCTCGAATCCCCAACCGGCCTCTTCCATCCCTTTCCGACCACCCCGCAGCCTGCGCAGCAGCCAGGAGCAGCCTTCCTTGAATCCCTTGGAAAAAGACTTGCCGGCCAGTGCTTTCAGCAGATCGCTGGTTATCTCGAGCCTTCCCCGGCTCAGGCGCGAGACGATCCCCGCCACCCCATCGCCCGCGCCCGCCAGGTGCACGAGCCCGGCCAGGCAGCCGCCGCCGAAACAGAGAAGGGATTCGGCGATCGAGGGCCTGCCGCCGCACATGCCGCGCACGACGACGTCTCCCAGGAAGGCGGAACAGCCGCAGAAGAGCACGTAAGCGGCCTTGTTGGCGAAACGGGTGACGGCCGACCATGCCAGCGCCGACAATCCCGCCCCCTGCCCTGCGAGGAGCGTCCCTCCCGAAGACAGCCAGCCCGCCGCCAGGGCCTGTAGCGTCCCCCGAGAAAGCAGCCCAGCGGTCACCAGCTTCCCGATGCCGCCCGTCGCACCGCCCAGGAGAAACGAGGCCAGCACCCCCCAGGGGGATACCTTTCCCACCGTGGCCAGGGAGAACGCGCTGTAGACGAGGGAATCGGCGACGCCGTGCACGAGGAAGGCTTTGCCGAATCCCAACCAGCCCAGACCGGACCAACCGGAGCCGATGAGCGGCGCCAGGTATGAGAGGAGGAGACAGGTCCCGGCCGCCACGGCCCCGACGCTCAAAGACGCCAGGAAACACCCTCTGAAGGAGAAGGCGTCCCCCGCGGAAAAGGCGTAATAGACGGCGTAGCCCATGGCGGCCAGGCTTCCGACCACGGCGGCCACGACCGCGGTCACGAGGGAGAGCCCGAAGAGCAGCGCGACGCTCGCCACCGCCAGGCAGACGACCGCCGCCGCCGCAAGCCCCGCCAGGACCGCCTGCACGTAGCGGTTGGAGATCACCGCCCTCACCGCCTCCGCGACGCCCTTGCACAACGGGGAGAACCACGGCTCTATGCAGGAACGGTAGAACCCCGCAGCGGCTCCCCCCACCGCCCGGGCGGCGCGGCAGGTCCAGCGCCATGCCGCTCCCAGGGCCTTTCCGGCCGTTTCCAGCACCGACATGCACACCTTTCCCATCGCCCTTCCCGCGGCGCTGAAGCCGCGTCCCAGCCATTCGAAAAAACCTCCTCCGGAGAGGCGGCTGACGTAGGCATCGATTGACTTCTGGTCCTCCCAGGGCCCCAGGAAGAGGCTTTGCGAAGGATCGAGGAGCCTGCCCTGGAGCAACGGCAGGGGGTCTATGGCCGTCCCGTCCAGATACATCCCGAAGTGCAGGTGCGGGGAGGACGAGGAGTGGTCTTTAGAGCCATCGCTCTTGCCCAGGACCTGCCCGGTCCGTACCTCCTGCCCGCGCCGCACCGCCGCCGTGGCGAGGGATACGTAGGTGGTCTTGAATCCGCCCTGGTGCAGCACGCTCACGCAGATGCCCACCGGCGTATTTCCGGCGAAGCTCACCGTGCCCCCCGAGGAGGCGAACACCTCGCTTCCCCTCGGCATGGCGATATCGATACCGGCATGGCCGCCCGCCCCGTACCTGCCCGTCGCCGGGGTGAAGAAGCGAGCGACCTCGCCCTTTCCCGGCCACGCGAAGGTGGGCGCCACCCCCCCGGCCGCAATGGCCGGGGGAGACAGCGGATGGAAGGAGATAACGAGGAGGGTTAAGAGGGGGATAAGAAGGGAGGGTAGGGCTGATGCCCGGCTAGTGAAGGGTGCCTTTCCGTCCCTCCAGCCGACCGGCGGGCGCCGTCGTGCGGAGCCAGCGCGGAAAGCCCGGCGGATCCATGGCCAGACCTCGGTCTTTTGGGCCTCGGGCCTTCCCCTTGTGGCGGCCGGCCTCTCGGGGCGGCTCTCCTTCCAGGTGAGAAACAATTCAATAGACCTCCAGCGTGAGGGCAGAAGAGTCGTGCAGGCCGCCGCCGTCATAGACCTCCAGCACCACGCGGAAGCGGGCGGGAATGACGGCGGGGTCGTAAACGTGCTGGGCTCTGGCCCCCTCGATGACTGTGCCGTCGCCGCAGTGCCAGACG
>MTKY01047145.1_pt1 | contig 16519 bp, 18 predicted proteins | sample 1042731 | NCBI WGS metagenome assembly MTKY01 (sample SAMN06212206, study PRJNA360538) | anaerobic digester metagenome | biome: Wastewater treatment plant; material: sludge; isolation source: anaerobic digester fed with sludge from wastewater treatment plant | place: Denmark: WWTP Soeholt ... | reverse complement strand
GGACGCTCGCTGGTACAGGGAGTCTGGCGGGTGCGTCGTCCGTGGCGTTCGTGCCGAGTGGCACGTTGCGCAACGCTACGCCGCTTGGGCTAGAGGGCTCGACTGGGATAGCGTTCGGAGCGAGTGGCACGCTGGCGGGGACTGGTGCGCTGGCTGGCGCGGCAGCGGTCGCATTCAGCACGACAGCGACGCTTACAGGCTCTGGCGCGTTGACAGGCTCGTCGTCGCTTACATTCGCGGCTACAGGCACGCTTGAGGGGATAACGTCTGGAGCGATTGCCGGGAGTGCATCGCTCACGTTTGCGGCTAGTGGTGAGTTGAGTGGATGGGGAGAGTTGGCTGGGGTGGCGGAATTGGTGTTCGGCGCGGCTGGAGCATTGCGCGACGCAACAGCGCTTGTCGATTCATGGATAATCGAGGCCCGGCAGGTGCACGTCCCGGGATGGGAATCAGCCGAGGCGCATATCGCCGGAGCGGAGGAGTTAGACGGTCATGGCCAATGATGCACAGATCCTACGGTTCCGCGTGTTCAAGAATGGCACGGCCGTGCTGATGGCGCGGGTTGTGGGAAGCGATGGCGGCTACTTAGTTCAAGCAGATTGCTCAGAGATCAAGTACACGATCTGGCTGCTCAATGATCATGATCCCAATGAAGAGGTTGTCGTCGAGGGTCACGAGGCTGTAGAACTCACCGTCGCAGACGTGGTCTACGATACGCTCCAGACGGCCGATCCATGGGACAAGGACGCTGTAGGCTACAACTTCAAACATGAGATCGATATAAGCGAGTATCAGGCATTTGCATTGCGCGGCCGCAGATATCTCGTGATCGTGAAGATCACGCCCACGAGTGGCCAACCGATCCTGCTGGAGTTCGGCCCAAGCACGATTTAGCACGCACCCCCGGTCGGGCGGGTCCTTTCCAGGGCCCCCAGCGCAACGCTTCGCGTGGCTATCGACGGCTTTTTTTACCCAAACTACTTCGTTTTTCCGTTTTTTTGCCATGGTGAGAAAGGACCCACGATCAGGTGGCCAATGGTTTCCGGTCTCGGCGGCCGCGGCATTCATTGGAGTCAGCGCTCCGAATTTCCGGATGACGCTGCTTCCGCGGCTCTCGCCGGATGATGTACAGCGCGGTTCCAAGCCAATGCTGGTCCGAGGCCCGGCCGTTGTCGCCGCGATTGCGGAGAAGCGGCTCGAGCAGTCGGCGACACCCAACGGCACGACATCAGATGCCCTCGAGGAGATTCGTCGCTGGGAGGCGCGGCGCAGGGAGTTGCGGTACCGGATGGAGAGTGCCGAGTACGTGCCGATGGCTGAGATCGAAGGGCTGTTCAGCGTGACTGGCGAGATCATGCGCCGGGCCGGTGAGACGATCCGGCAGGAGTTTGGCGACCGTGCGGCGAAGATTCTTGGTGACGCCTGGGGTGACGTGGATGCACAAATTGACGTTATGTTTGCTGATGGCGGCAATCGCGACGACTAACCCGCTCTGGCAATCAGCGAAGCGGTGGTCAACGTCTTCTCGGCCGCGAGTAATTCGTACCATTCGCGAGTTCGCCGAGCAGGAATTCATCATCCCGAAGGGCAAGCTCCGCGGTACCAGGTGGCGAGCCGATACGTCGCCATTTCAGGGCCTGCTGCTCAACCAGATGCAGCACCTCCAGCTCCACGAGTCACACCGGCGCCGCTGGCGGACATTCGCCGTGACCGGCTGCGTGCAGTCCGGCAAGAGCCTGGTGGCCTTCGTCCTGCCGATCATGTACCACCTCTTCGAGGTCGTCGAGCCGATCATCGTCGGCGTGCCGAACATCGACGAGATCGGCCGCGACAAGTGGAACAATGAGATCCTCCCCGCAATCCAGGCCTCGAAATACGCGCGATTTCTGCCGGACCGCGGAGACGGTTCGCGCGGCGGCTTCGGATCGGAGATCAGATTCACCAATGGCGCGACGATCAAATTTATGTCGGGCTCTGGCGGCGATGAGAAGCGCTCGAGCTACACCGCTCGGGTCCTGGTCGCCACCGAGGTCGACAAGATGGACACGGCCGGGGAGGTTTCGCGTGAGGCCGACCCGATCAGTCAGCTACTCGGCCGTCTGCGATCCTACCGACCGGAGGAGCGGATCGCCTATCTGGAATGCACGGTGAGTATTAAGGAGGGCTGCATCTGGCAGCAATACAGCCAGGGCTCCCAGGGCCGGATCGCCAAGCAGTGCCCGCACTGCCTGGCCTGGGTGACGCCCGAGCGGGAACACCTGATTGGCTTCGAGGGTGCGACCAACGAGTTCGAGGCGGAACGGCTGGGTCGCTTCGTGTGCCCGGAGTGCGCCGAGACGATCACCGAGGCCGAACGCCGCGAGATGAACAACCACAGCATCTTGGTACACCGTGGCCAGCAGGTAGAGGCAGACGGCACCGTGTCCGGCGAGCTGCCGCCAACCTACACACTCGGCTATCGCTGGAACGGATTCGACAACCATTCCCAACTCACCGTGGCGGGTCTGTCTGTTGACGAATGGCGGGCCGCCGAGGCGGAGGACGAAGAGGCTGCCAAGAAGAACGTCCTGCAATACATCTGGGCAACGCCCTACGAGCCGCCGGAGTTCGACCTGCGGCCGCTGCGGTATACCGAGGTCCGCGAACGCCATAGCGAGGAGCGGCTCGGTCGCGACGTGGTTCCTGACGACACGACCGCATTCGTTGCCGCGATCGACTGCGGCAAGCGGTGGCTACACTGGGGAGTCTGCGCCTGGCGGCCGGAATCACGCGGCCAGCTCGTGGCGTACGGCGCATGGGAGAATCCGCCGTGTGAAGGCGACGAGGCGAGGCACGCCGCGGTGGCGATCCTGGCGGGCCTCGAGCAGCTCCGCGACAAGATTCTCTTGGCTGGGTTTGAGTCACGAGACGGCCGGGTGTGGCTCCCGCAACAGGTGCTTGTCGACGCGGGCTACCAGCCAGAGGCGATCTATGCGTTCGCCGCAGAGCCGGAGTCAGACGATCGATTCCGACCGACGATCGGCCGCGGATCGAATCAGCACGACAAGCGCTATCGGCACTACAGCCACCCGAAAAAGACGAGCTCGGAGATCGTCTTGATCGGCGAGGAATATCACATCGCCTACGACCAGGAGCGTGCGGTGTTTCGCCTCGAGACGAACGCCGACCATTGGAAGGTGCAGCTATTCCACGCACTCCAGGCGCCGCAGGGCGGGCGAGGTGCACTCGAATTCTACCGCTCGACGAATCCGCGAGAGCACAACACGCTGGCGAAGCACCTCGCCGCGGAGCGACCGGTCGAGACGTTCGTTCCGGGCCGCGGCCGCGTGACGCAATGGGTGACGGTGAGCGACACAAACCATTATCTCGACGTCCTGTATATGTGCTGCGTCGCCGGGCACCTGGCAGGTGTCCGCGTGATCGAGCAGCCGGAGGCGCCGGTGCAGGAGACGGAAATCAAGGGGAGCGTCGTGACGATGCCCGACGGTCGGCCATTCGTCGCACGCAGGTAGTTTTGTACGGAGTAATCATGGCGAAGAAACGCGAGTTCACAATCCCGAGTGCCGAGCGGAGCGTCAAGGCCACGGAATCCCCGGGGCCTGCTGGCGATTGCGGCAGCGACTCGGACGACGGCGACCACGTCGAGGTGGCCTCCTTTGAGGTCGTTCTTGGCCCGGCCGAAGGCAGGTTCGGCAGGCGGCTCGATACGCTCCTGAGCGTTGCCGCGGCCCGCGGTCAGGCACGTATTCGCGAGGGACTCCGAGGCAGGAAACTCCACCTGGCGAACGGCCGGGAGCCGAATCCGAACAGCTCCGCAGATTTCGTCAAGTTGCTGCTGGAGCAGGCGGCAGACCCCGAAGTGACCCGGATTGTGGTTTTCCGAAAGCCTCCGGTCGCGCCCGGAGCGCCCGAACGATCCGAACTATCCGAAGTCACCGGACGGTAAAACACCTACCACCATTCATGCCGCCGGCTAAATTCAGATGTGAGAGCATCTGTTCCTTGGCGGTCAAACGGCGGCATGTCTACTCTTTCTGCTTCATCCTCCTACAGCGAGATTCGCGCGGCGTTCGACGATAACGCCAGCTACGAGGAGGATGGCTCCGTCGCCAAGGCGAAGGCATTCATCACCGCCTGTCGAATGCTGCTGCGCAGGACGCCGAAGCGGGCGGCCGTGGGGGGCGGCGGCCACGAGCTCGAGCTCGATCCGGCGATCATCAAGGAGATGATGGCCGATGCCCAGGAGTGGGTCGCGGCCAATGACGTCGTCCCAGGCGGACGTACCACCTGGGCCACGCTCGAAGATTTCCGGGAGTAGCAATGGCCAGGCGACATCGTGACCAGGCTACGCTCACGTCCGCGATGGACATCCTCCGCGCAGACTACTCTGCCGCGAAAGCCAACAGGCTGCGGCGCAAGCGGTCCGGTGTGCCGTCGGCCGGTGCTGGCGCCGACTACCACTATCGCAGCGAGGCTGACTATCTCCGGCTGATGGAGCTGGCCCGCGACATGGACCGCAACGACCTGCTGGTCGGCTCGATCCTCGACCGGGCGGTATCCAACGCGATCCAGGAAGGCATCCAGATCGATCCACAGACTGGCGACGAGGGCCTCAACGCCGATCTCAAGGCCCGATTCTGGGCCTGGTCGGAGGATCGCACGCAATGCGACCTGGCCCGCGAGCGATCGCTCCGCGAGATGCAATGGCTCGCCCTGCGGCACATGATGCTCGACGGCGACATGCTCTTCCTAGCCAATCGCAGCGGCGCCCTGGAGATGGTCGAGGCCCACAGGTTGAGGACGCCGAAGAACACGACCAAAAATGTGGTCCACGGCGTGCTCTTGGATACGGCCACGCGCGAGCGCCTGCAATACTGGCTGACCCGCGAGGACGTCGACCCCTACAGACAGCTCAATCGCGTCTCTGACGTCAAGGCCTACGCGGCCCGCGATGCCGAGGACCGCCTCCAGGTCTTCCATGTCTATCACGCAAAGCGGATCAGCCAGACCCGCGGCGTGACCGCGTTTGCCCCGATCTTCGACGCGGCCACGATGTTTGACGACATCAACTTCGCCAAGTTGGTGCAGCAGCAGATGGTCGCCTGCTTTGCGATCATCGAAGAGCGGCAGCTCAACTTCAAACTGCCAAGCTCCGGCAACGAGCCTGCAATCGGCCCGCAAACCGAGGAGACGGACGCGGACGGCATCCCGCGGACGCTCGAGGGTTTCGGGCCGGGGATGCGGATCAAGGGGGCGCCTGGCTCGAAGATTCACATTGATTCCGCCAAGGTGCCGAACCCGGAATTCTTCCCCCACATGCGGCTGATCGTCCAGCTCATCGGCATCAACCTGGGGATGCCCCTGGTTCTCGCTCTGATGGACGCCTCGGAGACGAATTTCTCGGGCTGGCGGGGTGCGATGGAGCAGGCCAAGCTCGGATTCCACCTGAACCAGATGGCGATTTACGAGCGGATGCTCGCGCCCGCCTACGAGTGGCAGGTCCGCCGCTGGATTCAGCAGGACGCGGGACTGCGCCGCGCCTACGACGTGATGGGCCCGGCGATCTACACCCACGCGCCCGGCTATCCGACGTGGCCCTACGTCGAGCCTCTCAAGGACGCCTCGGCCGACCTGCTCCAGGTCCGCAATGCTCTGCTGTCGCAGCGGAGGCGGTGTGCCCGGCGGAATCTCGATTGGGATGACCTGTCGACGGAGATCGTCGAGGACAACGCCTTGTTGATCCGCAAGGCGCAGCAGATGGCGGACACGCTCAACAAAGAGTTCCCGGGGCTCGGCGTGACCTGGCGGGAACTGGCGTGCCTGCCCACGCCGGACGGGATGACCGTCTCGACGGCCGTCGAAGTAGCTGGCGATGACGGCGGCGGCCAGCGCAAACGAGAGGAGGCCACTAATGCCGCATGAAGCCGCAATTGATTTGACGCCGATCGCCGGGGCTGGCGTGGAGCTCGATCAATACTTTGGGCTCTGGGCCGTTGCCGAGGAGCAGTTTCTCGCGCTCTTCAACCGGGTTGGACAGCTCAATCTGGCAGCGCATATCCAGGTGGCCGCGGGGACGGTCGAAGCAGCACAGCGGCCGCAGGTCACCAACGCCAAGAAGTCAGAGGTCGTCGTCGGCGTGATCGAGATCGCCGGGACGTTGACCAAGCGGGGTTCGAGCCTCTCGCGTGCGAGCAGTCTCGTCGCACTCCAGCGAGCGGTGCGGACCGCTGCCCGGGATCCGGAGATCGACGCGATCCTCCTTCGGATCGACTCGCCTGGCGGGACGGTGGCGGGGACCCAGGAGCTCGCCGCCGAGGTCAAGCGGGCCAGCGAGGCCAAGCCGGTCTATGCCTACGTCGACGACCTGGCCGCCAGTGCAGCCTACTGGATCGCCAGCCAGACAGAGCGAATCTACGCAAACACTCCAACGGCGATCGTCGGATCAATCGGCACGTTCGTCGGGCTCTACGACTACTCGGGCTACGCAGCCAAGGAGGGCATCCGGGCGGTCGTGATCAAGGCCGGGGCACTCAAGGCGGCCGGATTCCCCGGGACGGAGATCACCGACCAACAGAAAGCCTATTGGCAAGAGATCGTCGACCAGACGCAGACGGAATTCACTGCCGCCGTGGCATCCGGCCGTGGCCGACCGGTCGACGAGGTGCGCGAAAAGTGGGTGACGGGCCGGGTCTACATGGCCCAGGAATCTGTCGCCATGGGCCTCATTGACGGCGTCAAGTCGTTCGAGGCGGTCATTTCGGAATTGACGGAGCGAGTCGCTGCGGCGAACCGCTCATCCATCAACAGCAGGAGAAACGCGATGAGCGAGACTCAAAACGTGACGACGGAAACCCAGGTTGCCACTCCCAAGGCCGCGACAATCGCCGAGCTCAAGGCGGCGTGCATTGGAGCCGACGCCGGCTTCCTTGTCGCGCAGCTCGAGGCTGGCGCAACCGTCGCCCAAGCCCAGGTGGCCTGGATTGCCCAACAGAACAAGCGCCTCGAGGCGGCCGAGGAGCAGCGACTCAAGGCGGAGGAGAAGGCCAAGGAGGCCGAGGCCAGGGCGAAATCGCCGGGCGTTGATGCGCTGGGCGATGGGAAGGCGGGACCCGCGACCGAGAGCGTCGACCCGGTTGCCGAATGGCACCAGGCGATCGCGACCAAAGAAAAGGCTGGCCTCGAGCGGCCGAAGGCGATCGCCGCGGTCGTGCACGAGCAGCCGGAGTTGCATCAAGCCTACCTGGACGCGGTGAATTCGAAACGGCATTGAGCATCCGCGAGCCGGGTTGGAGCGGAAATTTCAACTGACCATTTTTTGCGAGGAGATTCGCAATGGGACAAGTGAGTGGAAGGCGACGGACGTTCCAGGCGAGCGCCGCGATCGCCAGGTACCTGCGCGTCAAGCTGTCGAGCGGCAAACTGGCCGCCGCGGGCTTGGCGGACAACGACATCGGCACACTCGACTATGCCGCGCTCGCCGCGGACGAGTACGTGCCGGTCAACCTGCGGAGCCTCGAGGGCACGGAGCTGGTCGTCGCCGCGGGCGAGATCACGCTCGGCGCGGCGGTCTACACGGCCGCCAGCGGCAAGGTCTCCGCGACCCGCGCGGGGACGAGCTACAAGCGTGGGATTGCGCTCGAGGCGGCCACGGCCGACGGAGACATCATCGAGATTCTGCCGTTGTTCACCAACACGGCGGAAAGCTGATCCTGCTGGCAGCGATCGGCTGATTATGCGGACGCCAAGGGGAAAAGCGTTCTGACAATTCGACACGTTCAACGCTCCCCTTGGAGGTTTTGCCATGGGATCCCCCAGTTCTTCGCTGGCCACACTCAGGCCGGACCTGGCCGGCGGTTTCTTGCAGTTCGATTTGGAGGCCGACCGACGCGGCTTCATCGGGCACCGGGTGTTTCCGGTGCTGGAAGTTGGCCTCGCCGCGGACACGATTCCCAAGATCACGCTGGAGTCTTTGCTCCGCAATGTCGACACCACGCGGGCCCCGCGGGCCGGCTACGGACGCGACGATTACGAGTTCACGACCGATTCCTATGCCACGCAGGAGCATGGCTGGGAGGAGGTCGTCGACGACAACCAGGCCCGGCGGTACCGCCATTTTTTCGACTTCGAACAGGTCGCCGCCAGTCGCTGCATGGACGCCGTTCTGCGGCACGCCGAGCGGCGGATCGCCGATGCGATCTTCAACGCGACGACGTTCGCCAGCTACACCACGGCCGTTGACGACGAGTGGGATGACCTGACGAATGCCGACCCCGTCGCCGACGTCGAGACCGCCAAGGCGGCCGTCTGGACACAAACGGGGCTTGACGCCAATTGCCTGGTGATCAACCGGGACGTGTTCAACAACATCCGCCGCTGCGAAAACGTGATCGACAAGATTCACAGCGAGGGCGCCGGAAAGTCGATCGTCCAGGCGGACATCACCGCCGAGCAGATCGCCCGGGTGTTCAACCTGCGGTATGTGCTGATCGGATCGGGCGCCCAGAACTCGGCGAACCCCGGCCAGACGCGATCGCTGTCGCGGATCTGGTCGAACGAGTACGCCATGGTCTGCCGGATCGCCGAAACGAACGACATCGCCGAGCCGTGCATTGGCCGCACGTTCCACTGGGCCGAGGACGGCAGCGACATCATGGCGACGTTCGAGACCTACCGCGACGAGCAGAAGCGAGCGGACATCGTGCGGGCCAGGAACGAGACCGCCGAGAAGATGCTCTATACCGAGTGCGGGCATCTGCTCAGCAATATCACGACCGCATCCTCGAGCAGCAGCTAATCCGAGAGTGCTTTTCCCCTTGCGTCGGGGCGGGCGGGGCGCCGCGAGCAAACCGCCCGCCCGCCGCATAGCGCGATTGGAGACCTGCTGCGATGACTGCCTTTGACGACCTTTTCCGCGACGTCGGCGGAGGCGTGCTCGACGACTGGTTTTCCGAGCCGGTCGCGGCGCGCTACTTCGACGGCACCGGCACGCTCGTCGGGACCTATACGATCTTGCTCGGACCCGAGAAGGCGGAAGAGGGCACCGATGACCGGGGCTACCGGAACCGCTACCGGCGGCCAGCCACGATCAACAAATCGCCCGGGATGTCATTCGACGCGGTCCCGATCGAGGTGACCGGCTCGTTTGTCGTCACCGAGGATGAGGAGGATGTGACCTACGCAGTCGCGGAGATCACGGCCAGGACGCAGGCTGCCGTCAGCATGACGCTGCGCCGAACAGGGGCCGTCAGACGGAGGGCGCAAGGGGAATGACAGGCCAGATAGCGATCCACGGAGCGGAAGGGGCGGTGGAGGGCGCCGTGTTCAATCGCTCTAAGCATGACCAAGGACAAACCAAGACGGGCCGGAGTAAGACGATGGGCTCTCCGATCTCGCACGCGATCCAGGGCATTCTCGGCGCTGGCGCATTCCTCGCGGCGCAGGCGGCGACGGCAGATGGCGTCGATTGGGTGTCGGCGATCGAGCGGCTCGGGCTGGCGATCGCCCTGGTGGCGTTTTTCGTCTGGACCGGCTGGCAGCGCGAGCAGCGGATGGGCAAGCGGATCGATTACCTCGAGAAGCAGGCGAGCTCCCTGGGCAGCAAGCTGGCGGCCCTGACGGAGCTGGTTACCGAGGCGCTGAAGCGTGACACGACGGTGATCGCTGACGCGATCGCAACGCTCCACGGCCGTCCGTGCATGGCGTTTAAGAATCATGATGAATTCGCCGCATGGCAGCGCGGCAAGGACCGGAAGGAATAAACGCAACCAATGCCGATGGGAATCTGGTCAGAGCCTGAGCTGCGTGTGGCGACGATGCTGAGCGTCTTGGAGGCGTTCCAGGACTTCGTCGAGATCGCAGGCTCGAGCGGCGAGGATCCTGCGGACCTGGCCCTGGAGCGGATTCATTACGAGGGCCTGCCGGAACCGGAGGATGACGAGACCGGCCAGTACACCCTCGACGAACTGGAGGACTACCGGCCGTGCGCCATTGTGACGGTGCCGGCGAAAAATGGGTGGAGAGCTCGGTCCACCGCGGAGCAAACCTGGGTGCCGAGCGGCAGGGTGATTGTCGATCTTTATCGGTCGTTGACGACCAACCGGCACGGATTGCCGACTGCCGCCGACATCCAGGATTTTCGCGACGACGTCGGCGAGATCATCGAGGGCCTGCTCGGCCTGCCGTGGTCGGAGCCGTACCTGGCTGTTCGCGGCGTTGAGGTGATTGACGGGCCGTTCTGGGGACCGCCCGACATGGTCCAGGATGAGGGCCTCTGGATCGGCGTGCAGATCGGATTGGATTGGTGAGATGGAAGACTTCAAGGCCAGAATCAAATACTTCGGCGCGGTGCCGGGCGCTGCGTTCAGCGCCGCGCAGATGAAGTCTCTGATTCTGGAGGCCTGGAGCATCGTCGGCGAGGACTGGCACCGCCGCCTGCGGCCGAAGCACTTCACCAACGCAGGCGCCCGCGAGTACGGTTATCAGCCACGCAAGGGAGAGGCGGGCAACCAGGCGGCCAAAGGGTTCCGCCGCAGTTACACGGGTCGCAAGCTGGCGGCCAAGGGGCATACGCGGCCGCTTGTCTGGTCGGGCGAGCTCGAGCAGCTCAGCCGCGCCAAACGCATCGAGGCCCGGGCCTTTGCGACACGAAGCAAGGTTCGCGTCGTGATGCCGCTGGCCGCCAAGGCGAATTTCCGCAATCCGCACAGCCAGATCAACATGCGGCAGGAGCTGACGACGATCTCGCCCGGTGAGGGCGGTGAGCTGGTCGAGCTGCACAACCGCAGCATGAATGACCGACTCAACCGGCAAGCCGGAACGCAAACCACAACCATAGGCTGACGGAGGCTATCCGATGTCCGTTTCCGCAACCCATACCCACTATGCGATTCGCCTCAACGACACGTCTCCGACGTTGATCGGCGGAATCATCCGCCAGAACATCGCCACCGGGAGCCAGGTCAACGGCGAGGCGACGAGCGGCGAGGTCTATCGGCGGTTTCTGGCGCTCTACAGCCAGAAGGTTGCGCCGGGTTTTTCGACGTACGCAATCGCCACAGCCCTCGCCGCGATCGCACCGCCCGGCCTGAACATCGGCAGCCTGGCCAGCGGTTTGGATTTCTTCGCGCAGAAGAACCTGCTCGGCGGGACCCGTGCGGGGGCGACCAGCCATCGGCAATTCACGTTCAATGCGGGAATCATCGTCCCGCGGCGGCTGTCCGTGGATCACGGAGGGGACGCGATCCTCGACTACGAGGCGGTCGTGATCTACGACGGGACGAACGACCCGATCGTGATCACGGATTCGGTGACCCTGCCGACGCCGATCACAGACAACGAGCGGTACGCGATGGGTGCGATGACGATCGGCGGAACGACCGTGGCGGCGAAGACCCGCTGGTCGATCGAATTCGGCTGCAACGCGATCGGCCAGGCGGCTGACGGTGACATCTGGGACACGTTCGCGCACATCCGGACCCAGGACAGCGTGTTGACGGTCGAGTCGGTGGACGTCGAGTTGCTCAAGGCGGCCAACATCCCCCTTGTCGGCAAAACAGCTACCCACGCGACGACGACGCTCTATCTGCGGAAGCGATCGGCGACCGGCTTTGTTGCCGATGCCACCGCGGAGCACATTTCGATGACGGCCGACGGTCTGATTGTTCCCGACGAGGCGTTCTCGTCCGACGGTCAGGCGCCCGGGCGCGTGACATTCACGATGCCCCTGAAATACGACGGGACCAACGCGCCGTTGACGATCGACACGACGGCAACCCTTTAACGCAGGAGGATGGCAATGAGTTCTGGGACGATTCAGATCGTGGCCAGCATCGGCGGAATTAAGGAGACGATGAATATCGTCCGCTCCGCGGCCGCAACGATTACGGTGGAGTCGACGCTCGACGCAGGCCAGGCGGGGACGCTGTCCACAAGAACGGGCGACACCGAAGGGACCTTGACTCTCGGCGCCGGCCACGGAATCACCGACGGCGAGACCATCGCGATCTTCTGGACCGGCGGCGTGGCATACTTAGCGACGGTGGGCACAGTTGCCGGAACATCGGTGCCGTTCACCGGAGCGGCCGGCGACGTGCTGCCCGACGAGGGCACTGCAATTGTAGCCGGAGTCATGGAGGCCCACGACGTCGAGTTTGACGGCGACAACCTCGAAATGCTGATCGCGACGTTCCGCCAACGCGGCGTTGTCGTGTTCGAGGACTGGGGCGGCTCCGGCGGCGCCGGCGATGCGGTTGTGGACGCGGCGGACATCGCCGCCAACGAGTCCTACCTGTTCATCGCCGATGTCATCGCAACCAACCCGCTCACGGGCAATGCGGTCGATCAGGTGTGGATCGCCAACGGGGATTCATCCAATAGCTCGCTGTTCAAGCTGGCCGCGCTCTACAACTCTGAAGCATGACACCATGGCTGGATTTCTGTATTTCCTCGAGGGCTGCGGTGCGGGCCAGGTGGCCGACGTGTTGCCGCTGCGCGGACTGGCTCACCTGTCGTCCGAGCGGATGCGCGTCCGCGGGGTCTCGTGCGGCCCGGGCAAAGCCGATGGGGTGGTGATTGCGGACCGCGACCAGGTCGACGCCGGACAGGTTGGATACTGGCCAGATAAGCAGGCCTGGTTCAGGGTTCCCAAGGCGTCGGCCTGGTGCGGTTTTTTCACAGACGTGAAGCCGGGACCGGCAGACCTGGTCCGCGCTCGTCTGGTCCCCGGTGAGGACGTCGAGTTGGGCGACGGCAATCTCTGGCACGTCCCCCACGCAATCGACTATGGCGGGCCTGGCTTGCCGCGCGTGATGCAGCTCGATGACGAGGGCCACTGGGTGCCCGGCGATATCGTGGCCGAATATCGCACGCTCTGGGATCTCGCCTGGGAGTGGCGCGATGCGATCGACCAGCTCTGCGCCTGGGGCGATGAACACGAGCGCGACGGTCAGCCGACATTCGACGGTTACGCCGATCCGCGTCTGGAGTTCAATTGGATTTTCTCCCGATCGGTCCAGGTCCTGCAAACGAATTACGCGATCGGGCCAACGGAGGCCTCTGCCCTTGGTCTGTTCGTTACCGGGAGGCAGTGGGCGATCCTGCAAGCGCTCTGCGATTCCCAGGGCCTGCAAAAGATCATGGAGGGCGCTGTCGCCGAAGATCAAAAAAAAACGGACGCTTCGCCCGATACCGCGGTTGGCTCCGCGGCAGACTGACGGGCTACTGGCCGACGGTCGCCGACGTGATGGCCGCCGCGATGGAGATCGGAGAGCCGCCGCCGGTCGTCGTTCAAAACCAGAGTTTCACGATTCGCCGCTGATGAGCTGAAGTATGCCTGGTCCGCAAATCGTTGTCGAAATGGACGCCAATGAGGCCAAGCTCTGGTCCGCATACCAGCGGATCATTCAGGGCGAGACCCAGATGGAAGCTGGGATGAAGAAGGTTTCCCGGGCGACAAACGAGGCGGCCAAGGAACAGCGGGACCTGGAGCGGTCGGCCAAGCGGGTCCTGGACTCGATCGCCACGCCGCAGGAGAAGTTCAACCAGAAGCTCCAGGAGCTCGGCAGGCTATTCACCGCCAGCAAGCTCACGGCGGAGCAGTTTCGCGCGGCGGTGACGAAAGTCAGGACCGAATACGACGCCCTGAATCGGGTCGTCGATACACAATCGCAGACGCTCGAGAAGGCCGCCCAGGCTGGAACCAGGGCGTTCGGTCCGCAGATGCTTGCATCGGTCCGCGGGCTGCTCGGCGCACTCGGTATCGGGACGGGATTGGCAGGCGCCCTCCAGTTGGTCAACAACGAGTACGACGCTCTCAAGGAGCGGCAGGCGTTGGCTGCCAGGGAATCGATGAGCGTTGCTGACGCTCAAATCAAGGCCCTGCGAAATCTGAGCCCGAAGAGTGCCGCGGAGCGTGATGAGTTCATCGCGAATATTCAGGCCCTCGCGATGGAGACCGGCGTTCCGACGAAAGACCTCTACCTCCGCGCCGGATCCGCGATGTCGGCCAGAGGCGCACTATCCAAGGAGGCGGCACTGGCCGCCGTGGGCGCATCGGCTCGACTTGTGCCGGAGGACATGGGAGAGGGCGAGATCGTTGCCGGTGCGGCACTCGACTTGATGAAGGTTGCAGGCGCGACGAATGCCGAGGCTGCAATCGGTTTCTTGATGGAGACGGTCGAACGATCGCGGATCACAAAGACCGGCCAGGTCGCCAAAAATGTCGTTCAGCCGATGATTGCGAGCATGATCCGCGGCGACCAGGCCAGCGAGGCGGCCGCCCTGTTTGCGGCGATCACAACCGGGTCAGGCGACGTCAAGGGCGAGATGTCCGGAACGGCGATGGCGACCCTCGCCCAGCAGCTTGCCGAGACATTCCCCGAGCTCGGGTCGACGCGAGCTAGGATCGAGGCCATCCAGCGCAGTCCCCAGATGCAGAAGAGGATCATTCCAGAGCTGAAGGGGGAGTCGAAGACCCGCGGCGTGATGGAGCAGCTCCTCCGCGGCGAAGGCGGGGTGAGTGCGGCCTACTCGCAATACCTGGAGACGATGCCCGACATCGAGGGATCTGAAGAGACGTTCCGCCGCCTGGCCGGGATGGTCGCCGGGACGGAGTTGCAGAAGACGGCCAGGTTCGCCCGCCAGATTCAGGCCACAACCGAGGGGCTTGCCGTGGCCGACCAGACGGGCGCGAGGATCGGCGCGATCCGCGAGCAGTTCGTGCCGCTGCTCAAACAGACGGGGATGGGCGACCTGGCAACCAAGCTCGAAGGCCTCGGCGTGCGAGCCAGCGGCGATGAGCTGTCTGGGTTTATGGCCAGTCTGGCCGAGCAGGAGGGCCGCCTGCGGATGCGTGGCGGCGGGGCGTGGCGAAGGTCGGAGCGTGAACGCATCGGCGAAGAGGCATTCGCCGCACGCGAGCGGACCAGGGAGGCCCAGGCCGAGGTGCTGTCGGCTTTGCGGGACGTCTATGAGCGGCTGGCTGCGCCCGATCCGCAGATGGATCAGCAGACGGCGCTCCTGAGCAAGATCGCCGACAACACTGCGCGGGCTGCCGGCGATCGGCGGCCGGCGGTGCCCGCGGCCTCGGCGTCGGCCAACACTGCGAACCGGGAGTAACCATGGCCGAGTCGATCGGGACGTTCACATTCCTTGCCCTCCGCGGCACGCCGATCTGGCCCGTCGAGCAGATCAAAATCATTCAGCGTGCTGGCGTCGACGGCTCGGCGTTCTTATTCACCGGCAAGCGGTGCCCGCCATTCCAGCTCTTGTCGATCGTCGACGCGGCGGACATGGAAACCGGCGCCGCAGGCCTCCTGCTCTACCAGGCGTTGATCGATGATGCGCCGGTCGCGTTGGTCCAGGGCGGCGTCGACTGGTCCGAGGCCGGGCTGTACGTGAAGGTCCTCGACGTGCAGCAGCGGGCGCTCTATGCGGCCCTCGTGGCCGGAGGGCTGACGGCCGGAAGCACGGCGATTCTTGAGGCGGTCTGGACGCTCCAGGGGCTGGAATACAGCGGAGCAGGCAGTAGCTGATGAGCGACGGCACAATCACATCATCGACCGATATCATCCGCCACGCGCCGGTGGTGACGGTCTACACGCGCGTCAAGTGGGCCGACGAATGGACCGAGCAGTCGCGGGTCTATGCTGACCGCATTCGCATCGGCTCGTCGCCCGAGGGCTCAAGCGCCGTTTTTGTCGTGGACGTCGGCGCCGGGTGGGATGATTCGGACGTCGACATTCAACATTTCGAGCCGCTCGATCTACTCGGCCAGTACGTCAAGGTCGAGGTCCAGCGGCAAGACATGATCGACGACGGCTCCGGCGGGGAGATGCTGCCGCCGGCGTTCTTCTGGTACGGGATCATCACCGAGGAGGGCGGGGTACGCGAGGGGGCCAAGAACTACACGGTCGTCGAGCCGACGTCCGGCGGCGGTCCGGCAACCGTCCGCGTGCTGTTGCGGACACAGGTCTTTCAGGCTGTGGGCCTGGAGAGTGTGTTCGACAAGGTCTACATCGACAAGTCATATGTGCAGTCTGAGACGGAGCTTGGCGAACTGACCGTGATCCGGCGGCCGCTGACTTTCAACGAGCCGCATCACTACGAGGGGACCGGCAACCGCACGAATTTCAACGTGCTCGGCCCTGCCGGCGAAACCTGCTATGCGTTCTCGCGCAATCTCCCGAGCGGCGTGGTCTGGTCGACCCGCGACATCATCGACTACCTGGTCGCATTCTTCCGGCCGTTGAGCTGGGATGGTGAGAACCTATTGCCAGTGGCGGTTGTTGACGAGGGGGCCGTCCTGCCGGACTGGGACCAGCCGATTGTGCGCGTGACGGGAACAACGACGGTCAGACAGATGCTCGACCGTCTGCTCGACCGCCGCAGATTGCTCGGCTGGTGTGTCACTGTCGATGAAACGACCAGCCCCCACACGATCCAGATCGAGGTCTTTTCGTTCGTTTCCAGCGCGATCAGCCTGCCGAGCGGGGCGACCCAGGCGGCCAATTCGAATCAGGAT
>MTKY01052347.1_pt1 | contig 16522 bp, 17 predicted proteins | sample 1042731 | NCBI WGS metagenome assembly MTKY01 (sample SAMN06212206, study PRJNA360538) | anaerobic digester metagenome | biome: Wastewater treatment plant; material: sludge; isolation source: anaerobic digester fed with sludge from wastewater treatment plant | place: Denmark: WWTP Soeholt ... | reverse complement strand
ACCGCAAAGGCCATGTGATCGGGAGCATACTCGGAGGCCATTGGTGCCTCGGGGTTGCGCCGCAGCAGCTCGCGGAACTGCTCCCGGCCGCCTTGCGCGCCGATGAGACCCTCGACCACACCGTTGCCGAAGTCCCCCGCCGTTCCGCCGACATCCTCGTAGTTGGCGTCGGTGTTCGTCTCCTGCCTCCAGGTGATCATCATGTCGGTGTGGTACTTGCGCCAGGCAGCGGGCAGGGGGTCCAGGTAGAGCAGTTGGCCATCCTTGCAGGTCGCGAACGTCGGCGTCTCCTGCGAGTAGCGGCTGATGCCCCGGGTCTTCCGTACCAGCCCGAAGTCGGCGATGTTGTCGCGCTTGAAGACCTCCGAGTTGACGTTCACGCAATAGGTATTAACGTACGCCATGGTGCGGAATCCGTACTTGTGCGCAGTCTCGACGGCCTCCACGTACCCCGCCCGCGGAGTCCAATCGGGCAGGTCGTGGTCGAACTGCGGCGCCCGGGCGTTCCAGTCGTGGATCATCACCGTGGCCGGATCCAGGGTCGCCGCCAGTTGACGATACACCTCATCGTTCTTGCTGATATGGTCTACAATCACCCGTATGCGATCCGCCCAACTGGTTGCGGCGCGGATTTGCATCTCCGGGGCGAAGGCCTCCGCGTACCACTCCTTGTAAGGGGTCATCGCATCGACCCAGCCGCCGTCAAACACATCCAGCCGCCAGGTGACCGACTCGGCTCTTGTCAGTTCGTCAAACGGCATGTGGTTGAGATGCTCGATCGAGGCCGAGAAGCTCATGCCACTCCAGTTGAGAAAGCAGAAGTTCGGGGCGAAGTCTGCGTCCTGCACCCACAGGCACAGGCTGCCCTCCCGGCCCTCCAACGCCATGACGGGCGCCTCCCAGAAAGGAGTGCCCCCGAGTGTTACGAGGCCGGGTCTGGTCGACCTGTCATACATCACCCCGCCGAAGGAAGGCACATACACCGCATGGTCGGGGTGCAGGTTCGCCACCGGTACCTGCACACCATAGACGCCGGGCGTGTCGCTCGATCCCGTGGCCCTGAGCAGCAGTTGGCCGGTAGTGGCGTCCACCATGGCCTCCACCGAGAGTGTCTCCTGCGGAAACCTGTCCACGCCGTTGGTCAAGCCCGTCCAGGTAGCCCGGATGCCGCCGTCGACCAGCTCGGTCGAGAAGCTGCCGTCGGGGGCGGGATAGTGCATCGTCGGGGTGGCTGCGCCGGCGGGCAGGTCCTGGTTGAGCTGCTGTGCGCCCCACGGGCTGTGCAGTGTCTCCATCGCCTTGACCTGCCCTGCCATGTGCCCGAGCCCGCGAGGCAGGTTCAGGTCCGAGAGGGCGGGGTCGCCGTGCACCTCACCCGTCCGCAAGTTGGTCAGGCCGACCACCACGCCGTCATGCACACTTGCGCGCAGGCGTGGCGTCGTGATGGTGAAGCCGCGCGGTTGGATGTCCACCTGCTGAGCGGCGGCGGGGAGCAGGCTGATGAGGATGGCCAGGCCGAGTGCACAGGGCAGGAAGCGTCGCATCGGTATGAACCTCCTGTGGTCGCGGGTGATCTGCACGCGCAGTATGGCGGTCGGCAGGCTGACGGTGTGCCCGCGCAGCCGTTCACTCCATGCCCGGCTCGTTGAGCACCTCGACCGTCGGCGCATAGTCCATGCGGTCCAGAAGCTCCAGGTAGTCCGCGGCACTGACCTCATTGGCCGGCTTGCCGCTGAGCGCCACCATCGCCGCCTCCATCACATTGGTGCCGAACGAGCGCCCCTGCAGCCGTGGCGTGGTCGTGATCAGCCGCCACAGCCCGCATTCACGGAGGTAGTCGACGTCGGCACTCGTGGTTGTGTTGGTGATGATGGTCTTGCCCGACAGGACACCGTGCTGGTGTGGGACGTTCCTCCGGATATAGTGAAAGTCGCCTGCGATGATGTCGGCCCACTGGATGAACCGCAGGTTCTTCGAGGAGTGCTTGTCCTGCTTGTCGCCGGTGGGGTAGAGGATCGTGAACGGGAGGCGACTGAGGACCGGCAACAGAAGAGTCGCGGCCAGGTTAATGCTGCCCAACGATCTCACGGCTATGGGTAGCCCCAGGGCAAAGATGAGATCGCCGAAGCGGCAGTCGTACCCCTTCTCAAGCAGGGTCTCGGCCATGCCGAAGCGGTCTACCGCCGCAACAACGAGGACGCTGGTGTTGCTCGGCCCACCCGGGCATGCCAACGCGCCCGACCCATCCAGTATCTCAATCGCGCGCCGCTCGAGTGTGTGCTTGAGTCCACTGCCGTCGACAACGGGGGTATCGCCGGCTGCTCGTGCCAGCCGGGCCGCATCGCGGATCACCCATCGCCTGCCCTTGCACACAAGGTACAGGTCGATGCCCCCGAGTCCGAAGGCATCGACCTCTGTACTCATCTCACCGATCATGCGGGCCGCGGCATTCAAGTCCCCATCGGTGCCGATGCGCTCGAGCAGAAAGCGCTCGCCGAGCAGATCGACCTCCGCCCTGCTGTCGCGCGTGCTCGACCCGATGCTGACGCTGACAATGCGCTTCATCCAGCCGCCCCGCCCTCCGCACCAACCGCCGGCAACGCTATGAGCCCTTCTCGCCTTGTCCGAGTTGTTCCGCGGTGGCCCTGAAGGCATCGCCGATGGCCGCCATGCTGCCGAGTGCTCCCATCGCCTCGAGCGGCAGGAACACCTTCGACGCCTTGCCGTCGGCGATCCGCGTCAACGCCTCGAGGTACTTGATCGCCAACAGGTCGGGCGTCGGGCGGCCGTCGTGGATCGCGTTGTACACCGTCGAGATCGCCTGCGCCTCACCCTCGGCGACGGTGAGCTGCCGGTAGCGCTCGGCGTTGGCGACGGTCTTGATCGCCTCCGCCTCGCCCTCCGCCACATTGATGCGCGCCTGCCGGTCACCCTCCGCCTTGAGGATCGCCGACTGCTTGGTTCCTTCAGCCTCGAGAATCGCCGCACGCTTGAGGCGCTCGGCCTTCATCTGTTGGCTCATCGCCTGGGTGATGTCGGCAGGCGGCTCGACTGTCTGCAGTTCCACGCGGGTCACGCGCACGCCCCACTTGTCGGTCGCGTCGTCGAGGATCTGCCTGAGCTGCGCGTTGACGATCTCGCGAGAGGTCAGGACCTCATCAAGCTCCATGTCGCCGATCACATTGCGCAGGTTCGTCTGGGCGAGCTTGACCGCCGCGAAACGGAAGTCCTGCACATTGTAGAGGTTGCGGAAGGGGTCGGTGATCTCGAAGTAGACGATCGCGTCGACGCGCACGAGCGCGTTGTCCGACGTGATGACCTCCTGCGGTATCACGTCAAGAACCGTCTCGCGCATGTCGACCTTCCTCAGCGCCTGGACGAACGGGAAGACGAAGACAAGGCCCGGGTTCAGCGTCCGCGAGTACTTGCCGAACGTCTCGACCACCCCGCGCTCATGCTGCTGAACGACGTAGATGGACTTGAAGACGATAATCAGCGCCAGGAACGCCGCGACCCAGTAGACAAATGTTGGCATTGTGCGTCATCTCCTTGTCGAGCATCTGATGGCCGATGCAGCCTGAGCGAACCTGGTCGGGCCGCTACTGCCCCGCCCATTCCGCCTCAGGCGCCGGCTCTGCGTACAGGTCCAGCCGCACAACCTCCAGCCCCCACCTGTCCACCGCCTCGCCCAGGGTGCTCTTCAACTCCGCCGCCACCTCTTCCTGCCGTACCGCCAACTCCGCGATCCGCTCCCGCGCCGTCCGCTCGACCAGCTTCGTCACCGCAAGCTCGATCACGGACTTGCTGTAGGCGTTGTCGCGTGGCCCTGAGAGGTTCGCTGCGTACTGCACGGCGTCGGCAACCTGGTATGTCGTGAACACCGATGCGCGCACCTGGGACCCATCGGCGGTGACGGCGGCCTCGAGTTCGCAGCCCGCGTTGCGAGGTGCCGCGTCAACGCGCCTGATAGTCTGCACAAGGGGGAAGAGCAGCACAATTCCAGGCCCTGTCGTGCGGCTGTATCGGCCCAGTGTGTAGATGACGCCGCGTTCACTTAAGCCGACGGAGCGAAGCGACCCCAACAGCAACAGGGCGGCGATGGCAACGAAGCCGAGGGCCCAGATGATCATCTGCTCAGTCCCTGCGCCCCGCCGACGTTGTGGCCCGCACGCGGCGGCCGGGGGCGACACTCAGCTCTGAGGGCAACACTCGGGCGCCTCGTCGGGCTGCACGATCAGTGTCGTGCCCTCGACCGCCAGCACCCGCACATACTCGCTGGCCCCGATCATCACGCCACAGCTTCGCGCGCGCCATTCGTCAGAGCCAACACGCACACGCCCCGTGTTCTGCTCGTTGTCGACCGGCTGCAGCACCACCCCGCTCGCCCCGATCAGCGCGTCGACGTTGGATGCCACCGTGGCCCTGCCGTGGATCGAACGCGCCAGTGGCCTGGTCGCCAGCAGCAGCACTACCGCTGAAGTGCAGAAGACCACCCACGGAACCCATGCGGCGGGGTAGATGAACACCGCCGCGGCTGCCAGGAAGGCCGCGATCGCCACCCACATCAGGAAGAAGGTCATTGTGAACAACTCGACGATGAGCAGTCCCAGCCCCACCACGATCCAGATCAGGGCCGCTGACATGACGGCTCTCTCCCTTCACACGGCGCATGGAGTCCGCTGTACCATCCAAAATGGCGACGACCACCGGCCTGCGGGAGGATAGCCCCCGTGCCGCCGGAGCCTGCGCCCATTCACTATTAGCTGTATTCCCGCCAGATTCCTGCTACAAACCGAATTCGCCGATAATTGCGCCGATTCTCAGTCCGCATGGTGATGGCCGTGACCGGGCTCGTGATCATGCGCGTGGTGCGCCCCGGCCAGTGGGGCAATCGCGGTGCAGGTCAACTGCCCGTGCTTGACACCCCGCACGCTGATGAGCTGGTCCGCAAGCCGCCGCACGGCCTCCGCGTCGCCCTCCACCACCATCACCTCGACGCAGTTGTCCTGGTCCAGGTGCACGTGTGTGGTGCACCGGATGCTTGCCAGATGCGAATGCTGCAGCTCCACCAGCTTCGACTCGAGCCCGCGCGTGTGATGGTCGTAGACGATCATGATCGATCCGAGCACCTGGCCGGCAGGATCGTCCCACTCCCGCCGCACCAGGTGATCCCGCACGATGTCGCGGATCGCCTCGGAGCGGTTCGCGTAGCCCTGCGCCGCGATGACCTCGTCGAACTGCGCGAGCAGGTCATCCGGCATCGAAATGCCGAAACGCTGAATGGTGCTCACGGACATATCACCGCCTTCGGTGACCGTCCACCTGCTACCGCAGGAAGACCAGCCACAGCCAGATGCTCGAGATAACGAGTGAGCCGACGGCCACCGGCAGACCGTACTTGAAGAAGCGTATGAAGCTGATCGGGTGCGAGCTGCTCTCCGCTATGCCGACAACAACTACATTCGCCGCCGAGCCAATGGTGGTCAGATTCCCGCCCAGACACGCTCCCAGCGAAAGCGCCCACCACAGCGGCATGATGTCGGGCGCATGGTAGACCTCGGCCAGGCCCACGGAGCCCGCATCGGGGTGCAACCCGACCGCGATCGACTGGATGAGTGGCGTCATCATCGCCGTGAAGGCAATGTTGTTGATCACGCTGCATGAAAGGCCCGACACCCATAGCATCAGCATCGTCATCGCCAGCACATTGCCTTGCGTGACATCTGTCAGCCATTGCCCCATGACCGTCAGAATGCCGGCCTGCTGCAGCGCGCCGATCATCACGAAGAGACCGATGAAGAAGAAGATGGTCGACCACTCGACCTCCTTCAGCGCCTCTTCCGGGCTCTCGCTGTGCAACAGCAGCAGCAGTGCCGCCCCGCCCAGGGCAATCGTCGCGGGCTCGAACCCAAGGCTCCCATGCAGTACGTAACCCACCAGCGTCAGCCCGAACACGAAGATGCACCGGCCAAGCAGCTTCGCGTCGGTGATGGCGGCGTTCTCATCGAAGGCAAGGATGCGTTGACGCACGGCGTCAGTCACGTCCAGGCGACGACGGAACAGGAGCCAGAAGCCGAGCAGCAGCGCGCCCAGACATACCAGCGCCGGCAGCGCGTCATACTTGATGAAGTCCATGAACGAGAACTGCCCGGCCGACCCGATGATGATGTTCGGCGGGTCGCCGATCAGAGTTGCCGTGCCGCCGATGTTGGATGCACAGATCAGTGCAATCAGCGCGGGCACCGGATCCCGCTCAAGTCGCTCGAAGATCAGGATCGCCACCGGCGCGATGATGACAACCGTCGTCACATTGTCCAGGAAGGCCGAGAGCGCCGCGGTGACCACACACAGCAGCAGAATGATGAAGATCGGGTGCCCGCCCGCCATCTTCGCCGACCTGATTGCCAGCCACTCGATGCCGCCCGTCGTGCGCGTGATGTTCACGATCACCATCATGCCGATCAGCAGCATGATGGTATTCCAGTCGATTCCCTGGATGCGCAGGTGCTCATCGCCGTGGAATGCGGTGTGCTGCTCGATGAGCCCGACGAGGATCATCAGCACGGCACCGGCCAGGACCGCCTTGGTCCTGTGCACCTTCTCCGTCGCCAGCAGAATGTAGGTGACCAGGAATATCGATACGGCTGCAATCGCGGACCAGTTCATGAGTCTTCAAGCTCTTCCTGACAGAAGGTTTGGTCGTAAATGTGCCGCACGAGGCTGCCGCGCGTGACAACCCCGATGATCTTGCCATCCTTGACGACGCCTACCGATGAGAGACCCTTGTTCAGCATCAGGTGAGCCATCTCGGCGGCGCCCGCGTCGTGCTCCACCGTATAGAGCTTGCGCTCGCTCAGAATGTCCTTCACCGTCAGGTCAGCGATCTTCACATCAACGTCGAACAGGTCGCAGGCGTCCGGCAGGAAGTTCAGGCTCGCCACCGAGTCAAGGTACTTGGGCAGCACAAGCCGCAGCAGATCAGTCTCGAGTAGCACTCCGGCGGCCCCACACTGACTGTCGACAACTGGAAGCAGGAGCCGGTTGTGGTGTGTCATCAGGTCCGCCGCCTCGCGGACCGACATGTCAGGCGTGACACAGATGTAGTCGCGCTCCATGATCTCCTCTGCCGTCATACTGGCATCTCTCCTCACACGCGGGAATCGCGCCGGGCGCCGCTCATGACCGCGCAGAGCCGGTGCGACGCGCCGGTGCCGGGCACTCATTATACCATCGGCCGCGGCCCCGACAAAGGACTATCGACCCCGCGTCGGCCCCCGTTCACAACACAAGCGCCGGACCTCGCGGCCCGGCGCCTCTGTATGCACATCTGGGCTGTCTGTGCCCGTCACTACTTGCTGTACGCCTCGCCGACCTTCTTGATCGCCGCGGCGATATCCTGCATGTCCTTCTCCTCGTAGGTCGGGTGGACCGGCACGAAGAACGTCCGACTCTCCGCCCACACCGCGTTCGGCAACTCCAGACTCGCGTAGTCGACAGCCTCCGGCCGCGTCGCCGGGTCCTTGAACGGGTAGTTCAGTTTTCCGAAGCCGATCTGCTCGCGGTAGCACTTCTCCTTGTAGCTCTCAGGCCACAGGACCGGCCCGGCGGGCACGCCCTCGGCCGCGACCGCCTTGAAGAAATCACGTGCCGACACCGTGATCTGGTCTGTATCGAGGATGATCGGGTACAGCCAGTAGGCGTTCTCGCGAACCTCGGTGTTGATCGGCAGGGCCAGGATATACGGCTGATCGGCCAGCGCCTCGTCCAGTACCTTCGCATTCCGCCGCCGCAGCGGCAGGTTCCATGTATCCATCAGCTCGAGCTGCCGCAGGCCGATGGCCGACTGCATCTCCGTGAGCCGGAAGTTGAAGCCGATGCGGTTGTGGATGTAGGGCAGCTTCTCCTCGAGTTCAAGCAGCCGCATGCGCTCGGATACGTCATACCCGTGGTCCCTGAAGGCCCGCGCGTTCCACGCCCAGTCCTCGTTGTTGGTCACAACGCAGCCGCCCTCGCCGCCCGTCGTAAAGTGCTTGCTCTGGCAGAACGAGGTCGCGCCGATATGACCGATGCTGCCGGCCATCTTGCCGTCATATTTGCCCCCGTGCGCCTGTGCGGTGTCCTCGATCACCCACAGCCCGTGCTTGTCGGCGATCTCCATGATCGCGCCCATGTCGCACATGCAGCCATACAGGTGTACGCACACTATCGCCCTGGTCTTGGCCGAGATCCTGTCCTCGATTGAGTTCGGGTCGATCGTGTGTGTGGTCTTCTCGACGTCGGCAAAGACCGGCACCGCCATCGACTGGGCAATTGACATCGACGATGCGATGAAGGTATAGCTCGGGCAGATGACCTCGTCACCGGGGCCGATGTTGAGCGCGCCCGCCATTGCCGTGTGCAGCGCGCTGGTCCCGCTGTTGGTCGAGATGCCGAACTTGCACCCGCACCACTCGGCGTATGCCTTCTCAAACTTCATCCCCATCTCGCCGGTCCAGTAATTCACCTTCCCGGTATTGAGCGGCTCCATGGCCGCCTGGATCGTCTCTTCGTCAAACCATGGCCACGGGGGGAAGGCGTCCTCCCTGACCTTGTCGCCTCCGTTGATAGCAAGCGTATTCGCCATCCGCGTCTTCCTCCTGTCGGGTTCTTGACTACGCAGCCGCCCCAGGGCCGGCTGCTATCTGTTCACGTCGATCCATCTCCAGCGGCACTTTCTATTCGCCGAGTACCAACGCTCCACCTTCACACAGATTGCAACCACTACGCTCGCCCCACCACTCGCCCCCACCACAGCCTCAGAAGCACCAGGCCCGCCTCGAAGATGATCTTCTTCGAGATCTTCGACTGCCCGCGCTCCCGGTCTGCAAAGACGATCGGCGTCTCGCCGATGCTCGCGCCCGCCCGCTGGCACTTGAACAGGCTCTCGACCAGGAAGGAGTATCCCTCGACCGTGCTGTTGAGGATGTCCGCACGCGTGATGATTTCCGCCCGGTACGCCCGGAAGCCCCCTGTGCAGTCGCGCGCACGCAGCCCCGTCAACAGCCGCGCCAGGATCGAGGCCGTCTTGCTCAGCACCTGCCGCGACAGCGGCCAGTTGCGCGTCCCGCCGCCGGGCACGTACCGCGACCCGATCATCACGTCATACTCCGCCGCCCCCCCGTAGATCGCCGGGATGCGGTCCGGATCGTGGGAGAGGTCCGCATCCATGGTCATGATGACCCTGTAGCCGTGCTCGAGCCCCCACTGCATGCCCGCGCGAACCGCCGAGGCGTAACCGAGCTTCCCGCTCCGCCTCAGCAGGTGCACGCACCCGGGCGTCTGACCGCCGAGTTCGACCACCAGCTCCGCCGTCCCGTCCGGCGAGTTGTCATCCACTACCAGCAGGTGCGCCGGCAGGCCCTGTCTGCGAATACCCTCGATCAGCAGGGGCGCGTTCTCCGACTCGTTGTACGTCGCAACGACGATCAGCAGCTCGCGGCTCGAAGCATCCATGGACCGAGCTCTCTACCTCATAGGTGTATGTGCCGCCCCGACCTGTGCGGCCGGGCGGGTCCGCGATGAGCGATGCGCGCCGCGATGTGCCGCGGCCGTGCCATTGTACGCCCGCGGGCCGCGCCCGACAAGGCCGTCGGCGGCATCCCGCGGCCGCACCACCTTCACGCCGCTCTTGCCGCCCGGTAGGGCGCACCGGCAGCAGCCAACGCCCACCGGGAGGATGACCGCCGGAAACACAGAAAACCCCGCTGCTTTCCCAACTGCGGAAAACCGGGGTTCATCTATTGTCGGCAATACTCAAGCAAAAGCCAGACGATACTCGATACCGAACTACCAGATAGAGCCGCCTTCGGCCTTGCCCTCGCCTGCGGGTGACGCGCTGCTCTTCGGGTTAAGCCGAACGACGTTGGCCGCCTGTGGGCCGCGATCGCCCTGAATCACCTCGAACTCCACTTCCTCGCCGTCGTCAAGGGTCTTGTAGCCCTCTTCCTGGATTGCCGAGTAGTGGACGAACACGTCCTCCTCTCCATCCCGCTCGATGAAACCGTAGCCCTTCTGGGCATCAAACCACTTCACGCGCCCCAGCACTAGCTCTCCCTCCCAATCCATGAGGTTAGGGCACATCATCTGTCAGTATAGTGCAGGCGCGCAGCAATTGTCAATCAAATGTGGCAGCCATTTTGCGCTGATTTTCACCGCCGCGAGGCCACTACCCGCGGCCCTTGCCCCGGGCGAACTGCGCGTGAGCCACCGTGTACGCGTCATAGATGCAATAGGCGTACACAGCAAGGAACCCCAGCAGGCCGAACAGAAGAAGCAGCTTGTACCAGGTCGCCATCGCCGCGATCACCAGGCCGACCAGTCGCATCTGCTCCGAAAACGAGAGGGGAGTGTCACCGGCCTCACGGGTGACGCGCCCCCATGGGCCGACCACCAGGCCGTTGAACAGCAGCATCAGGCCGACCGCCGCGGCGACGAAAACCGTCAGGCCCTTCGCATATTGCCGATTGTACAGCTGCCCGAGGCCCGGAAACAGCAGAGCCGCGACGACGGCATTCCGCGAGCGCTCCGGGTCGCGCGGCGGGGCAATCACGCTGCCGGCTGCCAGGCTCTGCGCCATCCGGCGGTCAAGCTCCGACTGCGAGAGGTTGAGCAGTGCGGAGGCGAACTTGCGCTCCGCATCGGCATTGGCCGGCTCCAGCTCTAGCGCGCGCTTGAAATGCGCCCTGGCCTTTGCCGAGTCCCCACCCAGCAGCAGGACGTCGCCCATGAACTCGTATGCCGAGGTGCTCTGGGGAAACCGCTCCAGCATTCCGGCCCCCAGTTCCCCGGCTCGGCGCACGTCACCAACTCGTAGCAGCGCCTGGCCCTTCGCAAGTTGCTGCTCGAGGTCGGCAGTGTCCATGTCAGCCGCCGCTTCCCGGTTCATCCTGCTCCGTCTCCATCGCGGCGACGATCTCGGCATCCGACCACAGGCGCTGCAGGTCGTAGATGCGCCGAGTCTCTTCCGAGAATATGTGAACCACGACGTCGAGATAGTCCATCACAACCCACTGTGCATGCCGGTCACCCTCGACATGGCCGGGCCTCACACCAGCCTCCTGCAACTGCTCCTCGATCTCCTCGCGCACCGCCTCCAGGTGCTGTGGAGAGCGCCCATGGCAAATCACGAAGTAGTCGCAGATAGTGGTAACTCGGCGCATATCCATCAGGACGATATCGAGCGCCCTCCGGTCATGCGCAGCCCTGACTATTGCGTCCGCCTGCTCTCGGGGCTCCAGACCCAAACGATCGCCTCCCTGGACTTCGGCCGTCCGCCCGGCCCTACCATCGCCGCGGCGGGAGGGCGTTTGCACGCTGCTAGTCACCTGCGAAATCCGACCCCAGTGTGACCGTCACCGATTCGTCTTCCGCGTCGCTCGCTGCAGAACTGATCCGCCCACACCCCAACGCCTCGCGCACGCGCTCCGCGGCCATCCGAGCGTCGCCGTGGTACGCGATAGTCGTGCGCTCATGGTCGTAGTCCTCTGCATTGTCGCTCTGTACCTGAGTGAACCCGGCCTCGCCGAGCCGTTCCGCGGCAAGTCGTGCCACCCCTGCCTGTCCGCTGCCGTTGAGCACCGTCACCGGGCAGTCGATGCGCACCCGTCCTTCCAGGAAGTCATACATCCGGCTCAGGCGGTTGTGGAACTCGCTCTCGACCAGCGCTGAGTAGTAGATGCCGCCGCTCGAGGCGTCTGACACGGGTACCGTCATGCTGTGTATCTCGGAGGAGTTGATCGAGCGGAAGACGTTGAACAACTCCACCGTCTGCTGCCACGTCAGGTCCGTCTGCACATGGCGCATGATCTGGCTGCCGGCCTTCAACAGCCGCGGCGCGTTCCACAGGTTCAGCTTCTGCTTCACGAGCGCCTTGATGAGGGTCTGTTGGTTCTCGGCCCGCTGGAGGTCGCTGATCGCCCCGCCGTATTTCGAGTGCCGGTACCGGACAAACCCCATCGCCTGCTTGCCGTCGAGGTGCTGGAGGCCGGGCTCGAGGCTGATATGCAGATTCCCCCAGTTGTCGTCATAGTGCATTCCGTGGTGCCTGCCGCGTGTCATCGGACCCTCGTAGTCCGGCACGTCGATATCCACACCACCAAGCGTGTCGATCGTCTTCACGAAGCCCTCGAGGTTGACCTTCACGTAGAAGTCCGTCTTCTCCCCGATCAGCTCCTCGACCGTCTCGATGGTCAACTGCTCGCCACCATACGCATAGGCCGCGTTGATCTTGTCGCGCCCCCTGCCCGGTATCTGCACCTTCAGGTCCCTGGGAACACTCAGCAGCGCCGCCTTCTTCAGCCGCTTGTTCAGATACGCGATCATCAACGTGTCGGAGCGGCCCCTGTCATTCTCTCGCTCGTCCGCGCCGATCAGCACGATGCGCAGGATCGGGCCCGCCGGCAGAAAGCCGCCGCTCTTGAGGCTGCTTTCCGCATGCTCGTCTTCGCCATGGCTCTCCGTTGCCCCGACGGGGTTCATCACTGCGTCGTAGACGCCAAACGCTCCCCCGAGAATCACTGAGATGGCAACAAAGTAGATTGCATAGTCCGTTGATGTCTTCATCTGTCTTCTCGCTTGGCTGCGGTCAGAGTGCCGTGATCTGTGCGGGCGTACAGCCCCGCCGCGTCGATATATGCCGCTACGCCCGAAAGCGTCAGCTCCGTGATCGGTCGTCCATCGGCCACCCGTTGCCTGATCTCAGTCCCCGATACGTCGGGCGTGTCCACCGTCACCCGCTCCACTCGCTTCGCGCGCGCGGCACCCAGCACGTCGGCGAGCCGCGAGAGGTCGTAGCCGGGCCTCTGCACGGCGACGAAGCGGGCCTCCTGCAGGATCGCGTCCGGCCGGTACCAGTTCACCAGGTCCAGCGCCATGTCTGCCCCGGCGATGAACACCAACTCACAATCCGGCCCAACCCGGCTACGCAACTGCTCGAGCGTCTGAATAGTATAACTGCTTCCCGCGCGGCTCAGTTCCACCCGCGAAACACTCCAGTCAGCACGCGCGGCGGTCGCAAGCAGGCACATCATCAAGCGGTGAGAAGCGGAGCTGATCTGCCTGCCGGTCTTGTGGGGAGGCTGACCGGCGGGGATGAACACGACGCGATCAAGCGCGAGACGCTCGGAGACTGCTGCGGCGGCGGTGATGTGCCCGTAGTGGATCGGGTCGAAGGTCCCGCCGAGGACCCCGAGGCGCTGCATGCCGGCCCACTCGAAACCGAGGTTCTCCATCGGTGGCATATTACCACACCCGGATGGCTTTGCAAAGCTCCGCGCATTCTACCTTGCGTCGAGAATCAGCAGGTACCCATCTGCCCGTCCGCCGCATCCGGTACTCGAACTCACGCCTGCCACATCGGCACGGGTGGTTGCGTGCCTGCGCCACGACTCAGCTGTGGGAGTCAGTGCCGGCGAATGTGAAGCCCCGACAACGATATGACCGCTCCGCCCTCGCCATCGGTGCGGCTGTGCGATGCCGTGGTGGTTGTGCCATTCTCTCACGCCACAGCCCTCGCGACTCGCCCCTGCCGTACACGCCTACCCTCCCAACCCCTTCAGCACCGACTCGCCCGCGCAGTACAGCGAATCAAGCACCCACTGGCGTCCGAAAACCAGCGCCGCCACCACGACGATGCCCTCGACCCATAGCACCGCCCGCAGCGGCGGTGCAATCTGTGCCCGTGCCGGCGCCATGAGCCGCGCCGCCCTCCGAGCGGGCGAGACACCCCCGTAGTAGACCGGGTTGAGCCCCTCAGGCCACTCGGGCCGCAGGCCGCCGGTCGCCTGTTCCACCACCTCGAGAGCCTCGACCACGGTCTCGGGACTGCTGGCCGCCGCCGCGGCCTGGTCGCAGGCCGCCTCCGCCGCCGACCGCCACCTGTAGGCGTAGATGAACCCGAGCGGCACAAGCGCCGACAGCGTCGCGCATAGCTCGGTGACCAGGTGCATCGCGTTGTCCCTGCGCACGATGTGCGCCAGTTCATGGCTTAGAACCGCGCCACGCTGTTGTTCGTCGAGCAGATCGACCATCCCGCGCGAGATGATCGCCACCCCGCCCCCCAGACCCACCGCAAAGCAGTACGGTTCATCGCTGTGGGCCACGAGCACGCGCTCACCGCCGTCGCCCACATGGGCCGCGGCCAGGCGCCCCACCTGTGCCGAACTCACCCAGCGCCACACAAAGCGACCGAGCGCCAACACAACCAGCCCCAGGGCCAGGGCTCCTCCCACCGTGAAGTGCCAGTCGGCGTCCGGACGTTCGAGCAGCCAGCGCCAGCACACGTGGGGCCGCGTACGCTCGAGGTGGGGGGGGAGCATCCCGCTACGAGCCAATGCCAGCGCCAGGACCGTGAGCGCCAGCGCCGCCGAGGGGGCAAAAACAGAGGCAGCCAGCCAGAATCGGCCGGCTGCTTCGGGGTTGTTCTCAGAAAGTGACTCCGCGGCGGCTGCTATAGGCAGAGCGGCCAGGAGTTGCACGGCGCCGGCTGCGACAACGTACAGCAGGGCAGCGGCAAGCACCTCCGGCAATCCTCAGCCCTCCTGATGGTCTTCCTTGCGCTTCTCTTCGATGATCTCGGCAAGCGAGTCCAGCTTCTCCGGGTCGTTCTCCCGCAACGCCTCGACAAAGTACGACATCGCCGGCTCCGCGAAGGTCGACAGCAGCCCATCGATGACCTGCTTGATGACGCTCGTATCCAGGTCCTTTCGGGATACCGCCGCCGTGTACAGGTACGCCTTCCCGCGCATCTCGCGGTTGAGCAGGCCCTTCTTGTGCAGGCGGCTCATCGTGGTCATGACAGTCGTGTAGGCCGCCTTCTTGCCGCTGTCCTCCAGCGACTGGCGTACCTGCTCGACCGCCACCTCGCCACCCGCATCCCAGATCGCGTTCATCACCTGGGCCTCGAGCGCCCCCAGCGTCTGCTGCAGACCCTCCTCGCCCGGGCGGAAAACCGACAGCTTGGGTGATCTCCTGTTGGCCATCTCTATCTCCCTTCAACCGCTGCTACAGATTCGGCCGACTGGCGCGTCTCTGTGCCACGCGCCGGGCTTCGAAGCGGTTAGCGCCTCTGATCGCGACTGCCGTATGCAGTATTCCCCACTGCAATTACTACTAATCATAGTAGACGGCGTCCGCGATGTCAAGGCCTGTGAAGAGAATCAACCAACATCCGAGAAGACACCCGTGGCTGCAGTCGCCACGCTCGGCGCCGGGCCGCTGCGCGCGAACTCGACGGCCCCCTCGACTGCCTCGCGCGCCTCGCGCTCGAGTTCATCCGCGCCGGCCGAGTCCACCACGCCATCGGCAAGCAATCGCGTCCGCATACTGCTCAGCGGATCGCGCTCTGCCCAGCGCTGCTCCTCCTCATCACTTCGGTACTCACACACATCACTCTTCGAGTGTCCGCACTGGCGATAGGTGAGAGCCTCGATGATTGTCGGCCCCGCGCTCGCCCTGGCTCCCTCCGCTGCACGGGCTGTGGCCTCCCGTACCGCGAAGTAGTCATTCCCGTCGACGCTTGCGCCGGCGATACCGTAGGAGTCGGCAAAGCCCGAGAGCCGCTCCAGATTGAAGTTCTGTCGGGCGGGGGTGCTCATTGCGTAGAGATTATTCTCGATGAAGTAGACGATCGGCAGCCGCCAGATCGCCCCCATGTTGATACCCTCGTGGAATGCCCCCTGCGCGCACGCGCCGTCGCCGAACATGCACAGCACCACGCGCCCCGTCCCCAGCAGCCTCTGGCTCAACGCTGCCCCCGTCGCCACCGGGATCATCCCCCCGGTGATGCCGTTGGAGCCCAGGAAGCCGATCGAGAAGTCCGCCATGTGCTGCGACCCGCCGCGTCCGGCCGAGTAGCCGTCCGCCTTCCCCATCAACTCGGCCATCAGCCGCCCCGGATCGGCGCCCTTGGCCAGGAAGTGCCCATGACCGCGGTGATTCGAGGTCACCAGGTCATCGCCCCGGAGCCCCGCCACCGCCCCTACCGCGCATGCCTCCTGCCCGATGCAGAAGTGCGACGTCCCGCCGATTGCGCCCGCCGAGAACTGCTCACTCAACGCCTGCTCGAACTCCCGGATCAGCCACATCATCCGGTAGTGCTCGCGAAGCTCCTCGACCGGATAACTCATTGTCCATCACCACACACGATGACGACCTCGGCGCCGGGGCCCGGGACCCCGAACTCATCAGCCGCCGGCCCGGCCCTGAGCGTCCGGCCCGCGTTTTCAGCCGTCATTCCCGCACAGACGCTCAGGGGCACACTTGCGCCGAAGGTGTGGCCGTATGTCGGGGCGGTCGCTTCTACCTCCCCGGCGCTCACGCCCACGCTTGCCGAAACCAGCTCCGCCAGTATCCGTGCCCCGCGTGTGAGCGCCCGCTCATACGGCTCGAGTACCAGCATGCAGGCGCCCTCGCCCGGCACGATGCCGCTCTCCGGGCTCAGCCCAGCCAGCAACACACTGCTGAGCGCGTCCGCGCCGCCGGCAAG
>MTKY01052393.1_pt1 | contig 16526 bp, 16 predicted proteins | sample 1042731 | NCBI WGS metagenome assembly MTKY01 (sample SAMN06212206, study PRJNA360538) | anaerobic digester metagenome | biome: Wastewater treatment plant; material: sludge; isolation source: anaerobic digester fed with sludge from wastewater treatment plant | place: Denmark: WWTP Soeholt ... | reverse complement strand
CGGCCGTGGGTGCCGGCGCGCCCCATCCGGCCGGCATCGGCCCACAGGCCGAGGCGAACGGAGCCGCTCAAGCGGGCGTTGGTGGCGAGGTTGCTGCTTCCCACGAAATGTCTGCCGCCGCGTGGGCCGATGCCGGCCTCACCGCTGATGACGTGCGACTCGTCCAGAGATATTTCGCCGAAAGTGCCGCTACGGAGAAGATGAGGGCAGTGCGTCGTAGTCTGGGCCGGCCCATGGTCAACCTCCACCCCATCCCCGGTGAAGGTCTCCGGGTCATGGTGACCATCGCCTGGGAGATTGTCTGGTACCAATTCCTGGTGGAACTGGGACCCGATCTGGGACCCGACGACAGAGTGTCCGTCTTTGCCGAGGGGATGGAACCGCAGGAACTCGCTCCCCAGTATCGGGAGGAAAACGCCACACTGGATCAGGGTGGACGCGTCGATGCCTCCGAGTTGGAATTGGCGCTCCTGGCGCAACCCCCGGAACTGCTCACCCAGATGCCAGCCGACCGCGCCGCTGCCCTGGATGACGCCACCGAGGAGATCTGGAACAAGCGAGGCCAACCCGAGTTCCGATGGGACGATTGACAAGGCGCCCAACAAGCAGGTTCACCGCGGCCGCGGGAGATAGCCGCCCGTGTTCGTGATCCCTCCGGATACGTTCGGTACGGCGCGCGCGCTCGCCGATCCTACTCGATTTGAGGTCTACAGCCGCATCGCCGAAGCGGATGGGCCCGTGACGGTGAAGGAGTTGACCAGATGGTTCTCGCTGCATCACAGCGCCATCCGTGTTCACCTGCGCAGGCTGGAAGAGGCCGGGCTCATTACGGCCGAGGCCGTACATCGTAGTGGCGTCGTCGGACGCCCGGAGCTCTCGTTCCGACCGGGGCCACGCGCCGTCAACATCCAACTTCCGCCCCGCAACCTCCAGTTCCTCGCTCAGTTGGCGCTCGAGTACTGCACCGCCAACGACTCCAACACAGAAGGCTTGGCGACTTTCGGCGAGGAGTGGGGCCGCCGAGTAGCGCGTGAGCTCCCAGCCGTCCCCAAGGGCCCGTTGCCGCTGGCCGCAGCCGTGGAGGTGGCGGCCGCCGCCCTGCGCGGCCTTGGTTGCGCCGCCAGAATAGAAAACGGTGAGGGGAGAGGCCTGGCACTCATTGAAGGCAGCTGCCTGTTCTCGCCCCTCTCCTCCTCGCACGCTCCCGTCGTGTGTCAGGTGCACCAAGCCTTGATACGCGGCATGTTGCTCGAACTCACTGGGTCAAACGGATTCCGACTTGACCACGTGGCCAGCCTGGCCCTCGGTCACCGCACCTGCCGCACTCAGATCATCCCATCGGCCTCCTGAAGAGCGAGTTTGAAGAGCGCGCCCGAGAGGCGCGTCTGAAGGGCAACTCCGAGAAGCAAGTCCGCCAGACGCTCTCACTCCAAATCTCCGGTACTTACCACTTCCTGGTGGGTGCATCAGACCCCGAGTTCAGCAAAGAGGTAGTCGGTCAGGGCCAGCCGGTATTGGAACCGCCCCCAGCCGCTGGATCGAAGCACTGGCGCAATCTCCTCGCGGAAACGACTCACCGTTACCCACTCCGCATACTCCACCTCGTGTCTGTCCACGGGGGAAAGCGAAGGATATACCGGCACCACCCCTGAGTAATCCGTACCGATGCCGGGCGGGAAGGCTGCCTGCGCGTGGCCGCAACCTTCCCCCGCTGGCGAGGCAGGTTCCATGGTGAACACATGAGACGTCCACGGACGACGCCTGGAACCGCAGGTGAACAGAACCCGCATCCTCAACACGTACCGGCACGGGTTAACGAGTAGGCCGGTCTCCTCCCAAGCCTCTCTGGCGCCCGCCTCGGCTATCGATTCGCCGGGTTCCACTCCGCCCGTTGCCGCCCACAGAGCCCCGGGCGGATCCGAGGGTTTGTGGATCAGGGCCATGGCCGCACCGCAAAACGTGAAGACCGTGACGTCGTGAAAGCGAGTATCGCCGCAGATGCGCTCGATCAAGTCGAGTTCCCATCGGAGGATCTCCTGCTGAATACCCACCACCCGCGGCACACCGTACGCCGCCTCGGCGGTGCGCACCAGATCGACCCCCACACCGTCTGCGCGTCTGCTCCTCATTCGTGTTCCACCTCGCCCATAACGTGCTGTATGTTCCGCCCACGGAGCTCCACGAGTACAATGGGACCGGTCGGGGCTGCACCCGCCCTGCACGAGAAGGGAGAACGCTTGGACGTCATGTGGGCACCGTGGAGAATGGAGTACATCGGATCACCCAAACCTACGGGCTGCATCTTCTGCGAGAAACCCACCGCGGGAGACGACCCGGCCAATCACATCGTATGGAGAGGCAATCACGCGTTCGTGTTGCTCAACGCCTACCCCTACAACAACGGGCACCTCATGGTAGCGCCGTACAAACATATCGCCAACCTAGAAGACTTGGCCCCCGATGTCACGGCCGAAATGATGCGGCTCTGCCAAGACGCCATCCGGGCCCTCAAGCGGGACTTCAACCCAGACGGCGTTAACATGGGCATCAACCTGGGATCCGCCGCCGGTGCGGGGGTCAAGGATCACCTTCACATCCACGTGGTACCCCGCTGGAACGGCGACACGAACTTCATGTCCGTGATCACCGACACGCGGGTCATCCCTCAATCGCTGGACGAATCGTACCGCATTCTCCACGCAGCGTTCACGGCGCTACAGGACTGAGGGCATCGACCCGTCCGGCGGCGCTTTCGCCGCAGCCTTGTTCCAAATCGAGGAGACGCGCCAGCGCCGCTTGGGCCACGGCCAGTTGCTCCGCCGACGGCTCGCGAGTGGTCAGCCTGCGCTGGAGCAGTTCCCCGGGAGCCATTAGCCATCGAGTGGCACGCGCACCGGGATGCTTGGCCGCCCACCGCGCAAGCTCAAAAGCTCCCATCAGGCTAAGAAGGCCCACCGCCGCGTTGGCTCCGGGGAGGGGACCCCGTGCGGAGGCGCGCACGGCTGCGCTCCCCACCGCATTCAGAGCCAGCAGCGGTCCCACCAGATTGGATCCGCAGCGCTCGTGTTCTCTGGCGGCCGCAGCCGCGTCGGCGGCTGCGGTGGGATCAGAGCCCACACTCTGCTCGTAGGCCGCGATGCTCTTGTGCTCCGCGCCGTGATACGCAGCCAGATTCGATCCGCGTAGCGCAACCACCGCCGGGGCCAACGACAAGGCCACAGCCGCCAACTCCCGCCCCAGAGCCGAAGCCGGCGTAACCTTCCCACGACGCCCCCTCAGAGACGTCAACGCCACGGTGGAGAGCACCATGGTGCCCAAAACTGCAGGAGACTGTAGGGGCAATTTCGCTTGAGGCAGCGCCCGTTTGGCCTGCGCCAAGGCCACCATGCCTTCCACCAAGCGCAGCGGCCCCCGCAACAACGGGATCGACTCAACCTCGGAGCGCGCAGCCAGGGACAGGCTTTTGGCACCTCCGGCCACGGCTATGCTGCCATCGGTCTGTCTCACCGCCGCAGACCAATGCTCCGCCGTCTGAAACAACACCCCATTCTCCAGGGCCATTCCGCCAATCTTGAGCCTCACGGCACCTCGCTTTCGGTCATGATCAAAGCACTCTTTGCTACAGCAGGAGATGCCGCCACCACCGGGTTCTTACGCTTCCAGCGCAGGTAGGGAAGAAGGATGATGGGGCCCAGCACTATGGAGGCCCCCCCGGCCAGCAGATACAGGTTGTTGATGCCGAGGGCGTTTCCCAATACACCGCCCAAGAACAGGCCGGCTGCACCGCTCAACTGACCCAGCCCGGCCCGCAGCGCGATGATGCGTCCTTTGTCCGGTCGCGGCTCGATCTCCTGGAACAGGGTCATGGATCCCACCACAACGCCCACGTTGGCCACCGCGGCCACGGTGAGCAGGGCCACGGCGGGCCAGAAGCCGCCCCCGAAGCCCACGCCGAGGAAGCACAGCCCTATGACCGTGCCGCACACCACCGTATACGCGTTGCGATCACCCTTGTAATTTATGCGCACGGCCAAGGCACCGCCCACGATCCACCCCGCGGACGTAATCACCTCCATAGCCGCCAGCCCTTGCGGCCCACGCCCATAGACCTCCAGCGCCAGACCGTAGGCGTTGGGGGTGCTCATCATCACAAAAGCCATGGGCAACAGCGCGTAGAGCACGTTGGTGCGCAACACCGGTCGCTCCCACATGCGCGCCATGGCCAGCGGTGCCTCGCTCAGAAGCTGGGAGAGACTGCTCGTAGCGGCATCTTGGCGCAGGACCGGCACTCCCATGAGCAGCACGGCGGAGAGAACGTAGCTCACAGCGTCAATGGCGAACGTGGCGAAGTAGCCGATGGTCGCCACCAGCACCCCGCCCACCAGGTATCCGCCCAACTCCGCCCCATCGCGGGCAATGCTCAGATAGGAATTGGCCCGCATCAACTCAGACTGGGGGACCAAGTCCCCAATGAGCTTGATCTGGCTGGGATTGAAGATGGAAGTGAAGATCCCCATCATCGCCGCCACTACATATACCAGTGCCACAGACGCCCCGGCCGCGAAGGGGAGGGCCATGACCATCGCCCCTCGGACCAAATCAGAAAGCACCATGAGCGTGCGACTGGGATAGCGGTCCAGCAACGCGCCACCCACGAAGCTCGTTACGACAACGGGCAGGGTGGACGCCGCCAGAATGCCACCCATGTGCAGGACGGAGCCGGTCCGTTGGAACACCATGACGGCCAGCGCCACGGTGGTCACGGAGCTCCCAATGGTGGACAGCGCCTGAGCCGCGAGAATCAGCCAGAGTGATTTCGTTCGTGAAGCAGCCAGCCGACCCCCCTCTCTCCTCGGCGAGGAACGATATCACATAGACAGGGTGCTGCTTCCTCAACCCATGTCGCGCAGGAAGCGGACCTTCTGGAACTGCAGGTGGAAGTCGGCGTGCTCGGAGGTACGGTATTCGTGATTGGCCCTGAGCAGAACGGCGATGAAGGCATCGGCGGCGACGGGATCGAACTGACGCCCTCTCTGGCGTTCCAACTCGGCGATAGCTTCCCCTGGAGTCTTCTTGGCGTGATAGGGGCGATCGGAGACCATGGCCGAGTATGAGTCGGCCACGCTCACTATTCTGCTCAGCAGAGGAATTTGCTCTCCACTCAAGCCATGAGGATAGCCGTGGCCGTCGAACCGCTCATGGTGATGGAGTACCACCAAGCTCAACTCCTCGAACTCGCTCATGTCGGAGAGGATCCTGTGCCCGGCCACGGAGTGGTATTTGATGATCTCCCAGCTCTCCGGCGACAGCTTCTCTTTGCTGCCCAGCACCTCGTCGGGCACGCTGATCTTCCCCAAGTCATGCAGAAGTCCGGCAAGATGCGCGAGGTTACGCTGTCGCCTGCTCAGCCCGAGCTCGCGGGCGATATCGAAGGAGTATTGGGCCACACTGGCCGAGTGCTGCGCGGTGTAGTTGTCTTTGAGGTCGAGAGCAGTGATCATGCTGGCTGCCATCTGCATGGAGAAACGCTCCAACCTCTTGGCCAACTCCATCTCCCGGGCGTAAACGCGGAAGGCGTAGATGAGGCCGAAGACCGGCAGGAAGAAGAGGGCGAAGCCGAACGGGCCGGAGTGCTGGAAGCTGTAGGCGAGACCCAGACTGAGAATCAAGAAGAATATCTGGAAGAGGAGGAAGGGCTGAATGGCCTCCTTGAAGTAGGCGCCGGGCCCCAGCCCGCGCCTCAACCATGCGATGGGGACAAACAACGCGTAATCCACTATCTGGTAAGCGACACCTGCCACCATGCCGCCCACGGCGAGACCCACCCCGGCAATCTCGGCTCCCTCGGGCACAAACGCGGACCCCACGGCGATATACACCAGGCCGCAAGTGCCTCCGGCCAGAACAAAGACGCTGAAGTGCGCAATGTTACGCAGCAACTGACCTCGCTGCCACCAACTGACCACGGCGGCTCCCGAAACCACCGCCCCAACCAGGGGACCGAGGATAACGGCGGCAAGGAAGTCGGGTAGGAAGCTGGCCGAGACTTCGACGCGGTCTCCCACTTTGACTCGGAAGCGATCCGCAAAGGCGCCGGCCGAGATGAAGAAGAGCGTACCCCAGATGGTGCCCCACAGACTGAACGGGATCGCCGCAAACCACTGGTCGCGCGTGAGGGCCAGGATCAAGAGCATGGCAACGGCGCCCAAGGTTATGACTGCCACATAAGCGGTAGTCCACAACGCTCGGGCGCCGTTCCCGGTTGTAACACCAACTGGGGCTGCTTCAGGTGAGCCCACGGACCCTCATCTTCGTCTCAGGTGCCTGCCTCCACTCTGATTTCTTCGGCAGAAATGCGCATTAGCTTGAGAGGAAAGTCACCTTGAGGACCCGGGGTTCAGACAGACACAGAGATCACCAGGTGCCGCTTTTCATGGCTCCTCCTCTCCCCCTGCCTGCGCGTCACCCCGCGGGCGTCGACAAGCCGCCACGCGATTTGAACGCATGCCGAGGTTCGCTCCCTTTCTCCAATGGCGGCAGATCCGAAATGGTCCCATCCACCGGACACTGCCTTCCCTTGCCGGCAAGCAGGTTTCCCATCCAAGAGGGCCGAAGCCGCTTCCTGTCCTGCAAGGGCAATATTAAGCTAGGCTAAATCGCATCATTTGTCAACTTCACGCATAGTATTCCGCTCTCCACACTCGAGATTCTGTGTTCTATGTGCCGTGTCGTAGCAGGTGCCCGTGCAGGTACAATGCGATGCTATGAAATTGAGCCAGAAGCAACTTGAGATACTTATTTATTTGGCCGCAACGCATGAGCGTGACCCAAGAGCCGAGGTCCCACTGCAGGAGCTGGAGCACGAACTCGGACTGAACCACGAGGAAGCCCGCGCCGCCGTCGTCGACCTGGTCGGAGCCGGCCTGGCTCAAGCGGACTTATTCCCCGTGAACGTCTGGGCACAGATCACGGACGAAGGGCTGGCCATTTGCCGGCGGGTCGCCGAGGGTGGGCCGGCCTGAACCCAGGGCCCAGGGTCCGGGACCGGCCGGCACTCCTGCACTACATCGTTGCCGCTACCTTATGGGCCTCACTCCCAGGCCATGAGGCTCATCTCGTGAGGCACCAGGATGTCGTCCTGGTGTGGGACCACGGCCACCTGAAAGCCGTGTGATCCCGCCGACGACGCCGAGATGTCACCTCGGTACTGATGCAGACCGTCGGCCACACCCGACCAGGTCAGGACTTGGTGTCTACCTCCCGAGATACTGCCGTCGGGACGCAGTGTCCCGTAATAGACAATCACCTGTACGTCGTCGGGAGTCAGAGGGCCAAGACGGACAGTCACCTCTAACGGCAACTTCCCACCCACGGCCACGTCGCCTCCCAGGTCGGATGTCACCGTCGCCACCTGTACTTGGCTCCAAGCGTTGCGAACCTTCTGTTTCCAAGCCGCCAACTCGCGTGCTCTCTTGCATTCGTCTGCGGTCATCTTCCCGTGTTGCAGGGTGGCCGGCACGTAATACCGCTCTGTGTAGTCCTTCACCATGCGCGCTGTGGAGAAGGGGGCCGTGAGATGGCGCATGGACGACTTCATCCACGCAATCCACTCCCGAGGCAATCCGTCCTCCCCCCGTTGGTAGAAGAGCGGCACCACCCGATTCTCCAGGAGCGAGAACAGCGAAGCGGCGTCGATACGATCCTGGTATTCGAAGTCATCGTATTCCTCGCCGTCGCCCACCGCCCAGCCCGCATCTTGGCGGAAGCCCTCCGCCCACCACCCGTCCAAGACCGAGACGTTGAGACCACCATTCACCAAAACCTTCATGCCGCTTGTGCCGCTGGCCTCTAGAGGGCGCCTGGGGGTGTTGAGCCACACGTCGGCACCACGCACCAACATCCGAGCTTTCTCCAGGTCGTAGTCCTCCAGGAAGACGAGGCGGCGGGTCAAGCCCTCTTGTTTGGCGAACTGAACCAGATCTCGAATGAAGGCCTTGCCGGCATCGTCGCGGGGATGAGCCTTGCCGCTGAACACGATCTGCACGGGCATGCGTTCGTTGAGCAGCAGCGCTTTCAATCTTTCCGGTTCCCGTAGCAGCAGGGTGGCCCGCTTATAAGTGGCGAACCTCCGAGCGAATCCCACAGTGAGGATATCGGTGCGCAGGGCTTCATCGGCGCACTTCAACTCCTGGGGCGACGCGTGCAGTCGGGTTAGCTGCTGGCGAAGCATTCTTCGAGCGAAGGCCACCAGCCGTTCACGCTGGCGCTCGTGGGTCCGCCAAAGCTCTTCATCGGGAATGGCCCTGATCCTGTCCCAAACACTGGGGTCGCTCACGTCGCGCTGCCAACGAACTCCCAGATATCTATCCAGCAGTTCGGCCATCTCCATGGAAACCCAGCCCCGCATGTGGACCCCGTTGGTGATGGAATCCACTGGGATCTCGCTGTCCGGCAGCCCCGGCCAGCCTTCCGCCAGCATGTGTGCAGTAACCCGTCGATGCAGACGGCTGACGGCGTTGCGGCGAGGCGCGTGCCGCAACGCGAGAGCAGCCACGTTGAAGGGCTCGGCTTGGTTCGCAGGATGGACCCTCCCCTTGCCCATGAATTCATTCCACTCCAGCCCCAGATCCTTCACCATGGTGGTGAAGTACTTCTGCATGAGTTCTTCCGGGAAGAGATCGAATCCCGCCGGTACCGGCGTGTGCGTGGTGAACACGGTGCTGGCCTGGACTACCTGCCTGGCTTCCCAATACGTCAGGTTATGATCGCTCATCAGTTGGCGGGCCCACTCCAACGAGAGGAAGGCAGAGTGTCCTTCGTTCATGTGACAGACCGTGGGCCGATAGCCCAAGGCGCGCAACGCCCTCATGCCACCGATCCCCAACACGATCTCCTGGCGAATCCTGTCTTCGGGGCCGCCGCCGTACAACTCGTCGGTGACGTCCTGGTCCACGGGCAGGTTCTCGGGAACGTTGGTGTCAAGCAGGATGAGCGGCACTCGCCCCACCTGCGCCCGCCACACGGCCACGCTGACCCATCGGCCGGCCAGATAGACCTCCACCCTCACCGGCTTGCCATCCTCCCCCACTGCCGGCAGCACCGGGAGGGTTCCGAAATCCTGGGAGTTGTAGACTTCGAGTTGCCAGCCGTCGGCGTTCAGACGTTGCGTGAAGTACCCCTGCTGGTAGAGCAAGCCGACTCCCACCAAGGGTAGCTCCAGATCACTCGCCGATTTGAGGTGATCTCCCGCCAGCACACCCAACCCGCCTGAATAGATGGGTAGACACTCCGTGAGCCCGAATTCCATGCAGAAGTAGGCGATGCAGGCACCGGCCGCCTCGGGATGCGCCTGAGAGAACCACCCCTTCTCGTCCACATACGCCCGGAGTCCGGCCACCACCGCATCAAGATTCTCCAAGAACCCTTCATCCTCGGCAGCTGCATCCAGCTTGTCTTGCGAGATCTCCCCCAGAAGGCGCACCGGGTTGTGACGACTCTCCTCCCACAGATCCGCATCGAGACGTTGGAGCAACCGGATGGCGTTGGGATTCCAGGTCCAATACAGGTTGTAGGCCACTTCCTGCAGCCCGCGGATCCGCTCCGGGAGGACCGGCCTTACCGTATAGCGGTGAACTGTAGGCATGTGCCCTCCTCGTCCTGAACCATCTACCCGAGTCGCTCTCTTATCTGTCCCTGCGGTCTATTTCCACGGTCAATCTCCACCGCTCCCGCCCCCTCATCGCAGGCCAAGTATAGTGTGAAGTTGCACGCTCAGACGCCATGTCGGGTTTGCCAACACCAACCCGGCCACGCGTCGGGCCAGTTCCACGCCTCCCGACGCCTCCGGTTGCAGCGAGATGTGAAGCCCCGACCGCGGCGCGATGATGCTCTCCACCAACTCGGCCACCACCGGCGCGCCCCGGGCCGCGAGTGGCTCGTCTACCACCAGCTTGATCTCGTCTGCACGGGCGGCCAATCGTGGGGCAACGATATACGCAGGGGGCTTGGGGCTCACGGTGATCCAGCCAGGGTGCACTTCGGTCTCCAACTCCAAGGTGCCATTGGTCTCAAGGTGCACGGCCACGCCGCGACGATGCAACGCCTCGATGAGGCAGGCCACTTCCGCACCCTGCAACAGCGGTTCGCCTCCGGTCAGGCAGCAACGCGGCAGCTTCACTGCCGCGGCTACGTCTTCTATCCGGCGGTCTTCGCCCGTACCCGGCTGCCATGCATACTTGGTGTCGCACCAACGAACGCAACCCAGACCGAGATCGGGCGCATTGCAGCCGGCGAGGCGCACGAAAGTCATGGGTGTGCCCACCCACAGCCCTTCGCCCTGCAGAGAATCGAACACCTCAACGACCCGCATCATCTTCCCCGCTCACTCCGTCACGTCGGCGTGGCTGGTGGGCGACTCCCACAATCTCACCCTGGTCACAGGAAGACCGCGCTGGCGGAGCACGGTGAACACCCAACCGGCGATGGCTTCCGCGGTGGGGACCACCTCCAGCACCTCGTTGAGATAGGAGTGATCGAGCCGGCTCAGGACCAGATCTTCGATAGCCTGTTCCAGGTCGGCGAAATCCAAGACCATGCCCGCTGCGGGCCCGTCTTCGCGTATGGCGCCTTCCACCGTGACCTCGAGTGTGTAGGTGTGGCCATGGAGGTTGCGGCATCTGCCCTGGTGGTTGGGCAGACTGTGCGCCGCCGCGAACGTGCAGATCTTGGTAATGGAAGTCTTCACGGCAACTGCGATCGCCCGACGGCATACGGGCGAGGATCCTGAGCACCCGCCGCTGCGAACGCAGCCAAGCGGGCCTGACAGGTGTCGCACACACCACAGGCCGGGTTCTCGCCGCGGTAGCAGGAGTGGGTCAAGTGGAACGGTACCCCGTGTGCCAGGCCCCAACGAATTATGTCTTCCTTTCTCCATGTGACGAACGGCGCTTCCACGCGAAGTTCGTACTGCGTACCCAGCCGGACGGCCTCATCGGCGGCAGCGACGAATTCCGGCCGACAGTCCGGATAACCTGTGTGATCGTCGTGATGCACCCCCAGCCACAGCGTAGCGGGACCGGCCACGTCGGCCATGGAGGCCAACAAAGCCAGAAACAACAGGTTCCGCGCCGGGACGTACGATGGAGCCACCCCTTGAACCGTCCGTAGATTGCGACCCTGGGGCAGGGGCATATCTTGCTCGGTCAGAGCCGAGCCGCGGATGGGCGGAATCTCGACCACTTGATGTTGGGCCAAACCGTAGAACGCTGCTACAGCGCGGGCGGCTTCGAGTTCAACAGCGTGCTTCTGGCCGTAGAGGAACGTGACGGCGGCCACCGTTGACGCGCCGTGCTGCTCAACGAGCCGACCGGCGAGCGCGGTGGAGTCGAGCCCACCGCTCAGAAGCAAGTAATGCCGTATGTGCTCCGCCGATACCATCATGCAGCCGGCCGGACTACTGTGGGCCCGGCGCGGTACCACCCACCCCAGACGAGGACCCAGCCGTAGCCCGCGGCCACGCATCGCCGTGGCCAGCAGACGTAAGCCTGCTGCCGTACTCCACAGTGATCACGGTATGAATATTTCCCCGCACGGTGAAGTCCCCGGTAACCCGCATCCACTGGGGCGCGAGCACGGCCACCAAGTCGTCGAGGATGCGGTTGACCGCTCCCTCGTGTGAGATGGCCACGTTACGGAACCCATTGATGTAGAGCTTTAGAGATTTGAGTTCTACGATCAGATCGCGCGGCTGGTAGCGGATCTTGATCAGCGCAAAATCGGGAAACCCCGACCGCGGACACAGACAGGTGAACTCGGGAATATCGAAACTGACGAGGTAGGGGCGATCCGAGGCCGGGTTGGGCCACACCTCGAGCTGATTCTCCTCGATGGCCCGCGTGCCGTACGGCTTCTCGCTGGACATGTGCAACCTCAGGAATTGCGGGCGGCCCCGCGGCCCACAGGCCGCGGGGCCGCCCGCGCTCAATTCTGCCCGGGACTAACCCCGGCTGACGTTGGCGGCTTGAAGACCCTTGGGCCCCTGCACCACTTCGAACGTAACTCTCTCGCCCTCGCTCAGGGTGCGGAAGCCGTCCCCCACGATCGCGGAGAAGTGAACGAACACATCCTCGCCCTTCTCGCGCGCGATGAAGCCAAATCCCTTGGCATCATTGAACCACTTGACCGTTCCGGTCTCCATCCGCCGAACCTCCTAGTAACCCTCCCCCTCGGCAAAGGGGCGCGGTGACCCGCGAAAACATAGTGATCAGGAGTGTGACACACGCCGCACCGGCAATCAAGAGGGCGCATCACGCTCACCGATGATTGGTTTGCGACAGGATTTCCGGGGGAACAGGCATATTAGTCCCGCCTCGCGCATCGCCTGATGCGGGGACACCTCTGATATCCGCTGCTTCTGGAGGTTACGAATGGACGACTGGAAGCCACAGGTCATCGTACTCGGCTACGACGGCACGGCCGGATCAGAGCGAGCGGCTGCGCTCGCTGCCTCCTTGGCCCAAACGTACGGAGCCAGCATGGTGGTAGCCACAGCCTTCCGCCCTTTTCCACGCATTACGGAGCCCACCGATAAAGACGCCCTTGAGATCGAGCGGGCGCGGACGGTGGCGGAAAGCAAGGCTGAGGAACTGCGTGCTCTCGGAATTGAAGTGCGGATCAGCGACCTGGAAGGCCCAGCCGACCAGGCCATTTTGAACTCCGCCGAAGCGTGGAAGGCCGACTTGATCGTACTGGGCAGCCGGGGCCACGGCCCACTGGCAGGCCTGCTGTTGGGTTCCATATCTCAGAGTGTGGCCCACCACGCACCCCCACCCCCGGGCTACTGATCGCGCACGAACAGGTGGGCCAAAACTAAGGCGTCGGACACCATGTTGTCGATCACGCTGTACTCGTTGGGCTGGTGCGCCACGGCGTCACAGGTGGACCAGGCCACGGCCGGGATGCCGCGCCGCCGGAACTCGGCCGCCACAGTGCCCCCGCCTATCCCCACGATCTTGGGCTCCACACCGCGTACCTGCCGCACCGCCTCGGCCACGGCCAACACCACCGGGGCATCCGCCGCCGTGGGTGGAGCCGCCGGGTTCTCGTTCGTGTAGTTCACGTCAATGGTCGCACCGAAGTCGCCGGCCACCGCCCGCGCCACGGAGTCTATCGCGGCTTTCACCTCATCCAGGTCCACAGAGGGCAGGACACGGCAGTCGAACCACAACCGATCGATCCCGGGAATAGTATTCACGTTGGACACGTTCGCGTCGTGACGCGTGGGCTCGAAGGTGGAGGCGGGAGGATCGAACAAGGGGTCGGATAGACCAAATTTCTCATGCAGGAGTTGGTCGAGGCGTACGACCAGGTGACCGGCCACCCGATGGGTGTTGACGCCGGCGTCGGGCATGGAAGCGTGAGCCTGACGGCCACGCACCGTGAGCTCCACCTGCAGAACCGATTTCTCCGCCACCTCCAACTGATCGCCCTCTGGGCTGCCGAAATCGGGGACCACCACCAAGTCCCCGGGCTCGAACAGATCGTGGGCCACCTGCAAAACGTGAATCAGGCCGTAGGCATTGCCCGTCTCCTCGTCGGACACGAACATCAGCCCCACATCGCTGGTGGGTACAAGGCCTTCCTCAATCACGGCCCGCAGGGCGAAGATCATGGATGTCAACCCCTGTTGGTTGTCTTCCACCCCGCGCCCATAGAGCCTGCCGTCGCGCTCCACCGCCTCGAAGGGCGGAGTCTCCCACAACGACTCGTCTCCCGGGGGAACCGTGTCCAAATGGGCCATCACCCACACAACAGGCGCATTGCGTTGGCCCTCGTGGATAAGCATGAGATTGGGCCTCTGCCCTGCGTAAGCGCGTGAATCCACCGCGTGCAACTCGCGTACGCGCCCCATACCCATGGCGTTCAAAGCCTCGCGCACGAACCCCGCACGCTGCCACTCGCCGTCGCCACCGTTGGTAGGCCCCACTGCGTTCACAGCCGTAAGGTCGCGCTGGAAGTCGACCATGGCGTTGCGATACCCCTCTATGCGCCATCGCAGACGTTCGGATAAATCCGTGGACACCATGCGCAACTCCTTGGTCGTTCGTGGTCGGGTGAGATGCAAATCCCCAGTCAAGATACACTCCAAAACCCAGTACCGACAGCCTCTGGACGACACCACCCACGCTGGCGGAATGTCAGGGGCGGCGCCGCGACCCGGTCAGTGAGCTCCCCGGCCTGTGAGGATCACTTTGAGAGTCTGCAGGATGATGCGAAGATCCAGCCCGATCGACTCATGGTGGATGTACATAAGATCGAACCTGAGCTTGGCTCCGGGACTGGTGGCGTAAGACGCGCTCACCTGGGCAAGGCCGGTTATGCCCGGTCGCACACGAAAGCGCTCGCGGTAGAGCGGATCACCGCGCATGAAGTCCTCCACGAACTCCGGTCGTTCGGGCCGCGGGCCCACGATGCTCATGTCACCTTTGAGGACGTTGAAGAACTGCGGCAACTCGTCCAATCGCGAGCGGCGCAGCCCCCTACCCACCGGCGTCACCCGAGGATCGTTGGCGTCGGCGAAGACGGCTCCCCCCGCTTCCGCATCCTTCACCATGGTTCGGAACTTGTAGAGGGTGAAGGGGCGAAAGTCACGACCCACGCGCGTTTGCCGATAGATAACGGGCGGGCCCGATGTGGCCAGAACGAGGACGCTCACCAGCAGCAAGACCGGCGAGGCCACGAGAAGCACCACGGCCGCGCCCACGCGTTCCAGCCACGATTTCAAACCCTGAAGCGGCCCGGACCGACCCGCCCGACTGAGTCTGAGCAGGGGGATGTCTCCCAGAAGCGAGAAGTTGACCTCGCCGAGGTGCATCTCGTAGAGCTGGGGCACCACGTAGATGTCTCCCTCGAAGGTGCGGCTGAGCGCCACCTGTTCCAGCGCCTCTCTGTGCCGCGACGGTGTGACGAAGATGATCTGGTCCGGCCGCAGAAGATCCAGATGCGTCGGCAGCGACATCACGTGCTCGAGCGCGTCTCCCAACGCGGCCGGGTCGGCCGGACCATCATCCGTGCCCACCATCCCCACGACACGGTAGCCCCAGTGCTTCATACCCTCCAGTCGCCGTGCGCTCTCATAGCAGTCGTCCAGATCTCCCACCAGAAGGACGCGCCGCTCCGGCCAGCGGATGCGCAGTCCACCCGCGGCGACCACCCGCCATCCCCACAGCAACACTACCTGGATCGCAAGAGCAGAGAGGATAACCACCCGCGGGAAGGCGAAGGCGCGTAGGAAGAACGTGAGGGTAACCAACACCAGCCCTCCCAACACGATCCCTTTGGTGACGGTCCACAGCAACCCACCCCCCGACCGGTCGGCGGTGGGGACATAAAGGTCAACCAGAGCCAGTATCAGCAACTGACCGAGAGTGATGGGAGCAGCCGCCGCCAAATAGGCGGAGAAGTTGAACTCCGGCACCGGCCAGCCGAAACGTAAGACGAACGCCAGCACGATGGCGGCATTGAGCGCGACCGCGTCGACCACCAGATTCAGCAGGAGCCACCAGCGTCGACTCACAACAGCTCCGCATACACATCGAGAATCCGGCGGGTCATGATTTCCAGCGAGAATTCCGCGTATACCCTCTCGCGCGCTTGGCGCCCGAGCCGCGCGCGCAGTTCGGGGTCGGTGAGCAGGCGTCTCAGGGCCGCTGCCAAACCCTTTGCATCGCCGGGCTCCACCACCAAGCCGCTTACACCATCCGCGTTGGCGAACGGCACCCCGCTGGGCAGATTGGTGCTCACGACCGGCAACCCGCAAGCGTGGGCCTCGAGTTGAACCAACCCGAAGGCTTCGTTGGGCGTAACCGACGGCAGGACGAACACATCGGCAGCGTGGTACCAAGCCACCAGTTCGTCGTCTGATACCGTTCCCACGAAGTGCACCCGACCACCGAGGCCCCATGCGGTGGCACGCTCCTCCAGGGCGTGGCGCAGGGGACCATCACCCACCAGAACTAGGCTGGCCACAGGAGTCTCTGCGGCGGCACGCGCCCCTCGGGAAGGGGTATATCCCTCGGCTTGTGCCCCACCGATGCCGGCGGCGCGTCCGACTCCCGGCGCGAGCAAGGCCATGGCCTCCAGTAGCACGTCAACGCCTTTGTACGGCACGAACCGGCCCACGAAGAGTATGAGGGGCGCTCCGTATTTCGCGCGCAGGGCGGCCGCCCTGCGTTCATGGCGGGGCGCAGGCTGAAACCGGCTCAGATCGATGCCGAAGGGCACCACGCGCACTTTGGACGCGTAGTCCGGCAAGAAGCGGGAGTACGAAGCCAACTGCGGAGAAGCCACCACAATCCGGTCCACCGCACTCAGGAAGGCCCGGGTCAGCCGCCCGTAGGCCGGACCCAATACGCGCTTGAGCCCGCCATCCCCCACGAAGTCGCTGTGGTAGGTGCAGATCACGGCAGGTCGTGGGGCGGCGGCCGGGGGACCGGCCGCCGCCCTGCGGGCCGCCTGCCGCAGGCAGG
>MTKY01004060.1_pt1 | contig 16537 bp, 6 predicted proteins | sample 1042731 | NCBI WGS metagenome assembly MTKY01 (sample SAMN06212206, study PRJNA360538) | anaerobic digester metagenome | biome: Wastewater treatment plant; material: sludge; isolation source: anaerobic digester fed with sludge from wastewater treatment plant | place: Denmark: WWTP Soeholt ... | reverse complement strand
GCAACTCCGTTGCCTCTGCCGAACAGACTTCGGCAGCCCAATTCGCGGCAATCTGCGCCTTTTATCCGCGTAAATCTGCGTGAACCGCGTGAACCGTGTTCCGGTCTTTAGGAAATAGCAGAGGAAAGTTGGAATGGCAAACCGCTTATTAGCAGACAATCGCTCAGATTGCTAATTTTCTTCTTGACAGCCTGCCTTCTTCGGTTATCTTGTTAGTAATTATACTTGTTAGGAGGCGCTTAACATGAATGCACAAAGATTTACGATCCGCAGCCAGGAGACCCTGCAGGCCATGCAGGCACTGGCTCAATCATACGGACATCAGGAGATCAGAGACCTGCACTTGCTGGCGGCGATGCTGCAGCAGCAGGATTCCCTGGTCTTGCCCGTGCTGCAAAAGCTGGAGGTGGTTCCCGCCACGCTGTCCTCCAAAGTGGAGGATGAGCTTAAGAAACTGCCCCGGGTGAGCGGCGCGCAGGTCTATCTCTCCAAAGAGGTTTTGGATATCCTGCACCAGAGCGAGCGCGAGGCGGAGCGGCTGCAGGACGAATACATCAGCCTGGAGCACATACTTCTGGGCACCCTGCGCAAGGGGAAGGAAGCAGCCCGTTTGCTGCGCGAAGCCGGAGCGGACGCGGACAGGCTGTTGCTCGCGCTCAAGGAACTGCGCGGCAATCAGCGCGTTACGGACCAGGACCCGGAGGCGAAATACCAGTCTCTGGAAAAGTACACCCGTAATCTGATCCGCCTGGCGCGTCAGGAAAAGCTTGACCCGGTGATCGGCAGAGACGAGGAAATCCGCCGCAGCGTGCAAATCCTTTCCCGCCGCCGCAAGAACAATCCCATCCTGATCGGCGAACCCGGCGTGGGCAAAACCGCCATCGTGGAAGGCCTGGCGCGCCGCGTGGTCGCGCGGGACGTTCCGGAAAACCTGAAAGACAAGGAAATCTTGGAACTGGACATGGCCGCCCTGGTGGCGGGGGCGAAGTTCCGCGGCGAGTTTGAGGAACGCCTCAAAGCGGTGCTGTCCGAGGTGGAAAAGTCGGAAGGCCGCATCATCCTTTTTATCGATGAAATCCACACCGTTGTTGGAGCCGGCGCGGCGGAGGGGTCGATGGACGCCTCCAACATGCTGAAACCCGCCCTGGCGAGGGGTACCCTGCACTGCATCGGAGCCACCACCATCGATGAATACCGCAAATATATCGAAAAAGACCCCGCCCTCGAGCGCCGCTTCCAGCCCGTGATGGTGCAGGAACCGAGCGTGGAGGACAGCATTTCCATCCTGCGCGGCATCCGGGAAAAGTATGAGGTGCACCACGGAGTGCAGATCACGGACAACGCGCTGGTTTCGGCGGCGGTGCTCAGCGAACGCTATATCTCGGACAGGTTCTTGCCGGACAAGGCGATAGACCTGATCGACGAAGCCTGCGCCAAGCTGCGTATGGAGATCGACTCCCTGCCCAGCGAACTGGACGAAGCCGAGCGCAAACTGCGCCAACTGGAGATCGAACGCCTTTCCCTCGCCAAGGAAAAGGACGCCCTCTCCGCTCAGCGGCTGGAAAAGATCAACCAGGAAATGGCGGAGCTGAACGAAGAGCGCAACGCCCTGCGCCTGCGTTGGGAAAACGAAAAGCAGATTTTTGAGAAAGCCCGTTCCCTGCGTGAGGAGCTGGACAACCTCAAAAGCGAATCGGAAAAAGCCGAACGCCAGGGCGATTACGAGACCGTAGCCAAACTGCGCTACGGCAGCATCAAGGAAAAGGAGGCGGAACTGGCTGAACTGAACAGCAAACTCAGCGCCGCTTCCGGTGACGCCGCCGATCCCCTGCTCAAGGAAAAGGTGGATGAGGATCTGATTGCCGAGGTGGTCTCCAAATGGACCAACATCCCCGTCTCCAAGCTGGTGCAGAGCGAGATGAGCAAGCTGCTGGGACTGGAAGAGATCCTGGGCCGCCGCGTCATCGGGCAGCAGGAAGGAATCACCGCCCTCGCCAATGCCATCCGCCGTTCCCGCAGCGGTTTGAGTGATACCAACCGCCCCATCGGGTCATTCATCTTTCTGGGCCCCACCGGGGTGGGAAAGACCGAACTCGCCAAGACCCTGGCAGCCTATCTTTTCGACAGCGAAAAAGCCATGCTGCGCCTGGATATGAGCGAGTTTATGGAAAAACACTCCGTCTCCCGCCTCATCGGCGCGCCTCCCGGATATGTGGGCTACGACGAAGGCGGCTATCTCACGGAGGGCGTGCGGCGCCGTCCTTACAGCGTTATCCTCTTTGACGAGATAGAGAAAGCTCACCCGGATGTCTTCAATATCCTGCTCCAGATTCTGGACGATGGCAGGCTCACAGACGGCAAGGGGCGCACCGTGGATTTCCGCCACAGCGTGATCATTATGACCTCAAACATCGGCTCGCAGGAAATCTACGACGCTGAAGACCTGGAAGCCCTGCGCCCTGAACTGATGAACATCCTGAAGCGGTATTTCCGCCCGGAGTTCCTCAACCGGCTGGACGATATCATCATCTTCCACCGCCTCAGCCGCGACAACATCCGCCAGATCGTGCAAATCCAACTGCAGCAACTGGCAGACCGGGTGCGCGAGAAGGGGATTGAACTGGAGTGGAGCGATGCCCTCGCCGATTACATCGCCGACGCCGGATACGACCCGCAATTCGGCGCGAGGCCGCTCAAGAGGCTGATCCAGAAGGAACTGGAGGATGCCCTGGCCAAAGCGGTGCTTTCTGGAAACGCGGGCCCCAGCATGAAGCTCGACTACCGCGACGGAAAGGTGGAAATCAACTGACAGTAAGCAATATACATAAGCCCGGCGTCAAAACCGGGCTTTTATTGTGGGTGACGGGGACGACTATTATCCATCAGACAACTGAACAAGCTCTCCCGTTTGCGCATCGATGTAAGCGGTACGCTGTCTTGCTGGCCCATAAGAGACTGATATACTAATTAGATGGCAGAGTCTATACTCCCCCTTGTCGGAAACATACTTAATGCCATTGTTTCTGACCTCACTCTGCCTCATTGATGAGCCGTCTTCTTCAGTATCCCCTTTCGCAATGACAAAGGACATTGTGTCGGGATAGCCCAGAACGTTTATATAATGCTGCCTCGCGGTCTCCACGGCTTGCTCAAATGTGTAGTTGACCTGGACTGGGGGAATGGGCTTGTATTCAATCGAAGGATCGATGGCTATATCGTTTGAATCCCGGTAATAACTGATTATCACATTACCACCAGATATAAAGCTATAGCCATTAACCAGTTGTTGGTAGATCGTGCTTGTATGGTTTTTATCGTGAACTATCCATGCTTTCGTAAGATTCAATCCCTCGAAACCTATGTAAGGCATAATCTTCCCCATGATGGAGTCAAATGCTTGCCGCGTTGCCAGGGTATCCGCCAGGTCAGGGAAACTAATACCTGGAAAACTGCCCCTGAAATGGCTTAGACAGTTTCTTTGATAGGCTCTGTCAACCCGTCCTGTAAATCCTGTTTCCGCCTTGAACTTCTCCGCCAATCTATCCAATTTGCGCGCCTTTTCCACGCGTTCATTTGCTTTGGCCCTGGCATCGGCATAAACTGCTGAAACAATGAGAAGCGCCAGCATCAGAAAGACTATGGCTTTTTTCATTACTTTCTCCTTATCCTTTGATTCCGGGTGTGTATCTGGACTTGTTCATCGAGCTGTCGCGATGTAACAGGTCATTGCGAGCAACCGCATTGTTTTCATCTTTTAAATGCAAGTCAAGTTCTTTTTTCAGTGGGAACTGTGCGGTTTGGCGATTCTATTGGTGGGGCGTTGTTGAGATGTATGAGCTCTAAAAGACTGGATCACGGGTCAAGCCCGGGATGACACGGCTTTATAGCTTAGCTTGTTTTGGTTTGCTTCCGGGCTGGTGGGAAAGCCTACTTGTTTTACCAAAGTAATCCGTAAATCAGTCAAATCCGTAAATCCGTATAAGATTGGCATGCAGGCATCATACGGATGAAACGGATTTCACGGATTAACGGATTAACGGATAAAGAGTTTTGTCCAGTGTTCAATCTCATGGCTAAAGACACCTTTCCATGGACTTTACATAGAACACGGATAACAGGATCAACAGGATCTTCAGGATGTTTATTGTGTAAATTGAAAGGGTGGAATAGTGGAAAGGAGGTGTCTCCGAAGCAAGCACCACCAGGCTATAAAGCTGTGTCATCCCGGCCTGCGAGCTGGGATCCAGTCTTTTGGAAACTACCACTCAGCCTCAAAACAAACCACACCAGACCCAAACACCCACGTCATCCGCGTTCCATATCCATTCCACCTTTTCAACCCCAAAAACAGGTGAAAAAAACAAGCCTTCCCGGGGAGAGAAGGCCTGTCGGTTATGGATGGTATTGGAGTGTCGTTTAATACATTCCGCCCATGCCGGGATTGGGCATTGGAGCGGGAGCTTCGGGTTCCTTGATGTCGGTGAGGATGCATTCGGTGGTCAGCATCAGGCCGGCGATGGAAGCGGCGTTTTGCACCGCGGAGCGCACGACCTTGGCGGGATCGATGATTCCGGCCTTGAAGAGGTCTTCATACTGGCAGGAAGCGGCATTGAAGCCCATGTGCCCGTCTTTGTATGTTTTCAGCTTTTCAACCACCACGGCGCCTTCTTCTCCGGCGTTGGCGGCGATCTGGTAGGCGGGTTTTTCCAGGGCTTTCATCATGATTTCCACCGCCATCTTCTCCTCGTGGGAGAGGTTTTTCATGTTTTTGAGGGCTTTGGCGGCATGGATCAGGGTCACTCCGCCGCCGGGGACGATGCCTTCTTCAACCGCGGCGCGGGTGGCGTGCAAAGCGTCATCCACGCGGGCTTTCTTTTCTTTCATTTCGGTCTCGGTGGCTGCGCCGATGCGGATCACGGCAACGCCGCTGGAAAGCTTCGCCAGGCGTTCCTGGAGCTTTTCCTTGTCGTAGTCGGAGGTGGTTTCCTCCACCTGGGCCTTGATCTGCTTGATGCGGGCGGCCACGTTTTCTTCGGAGCCGGCGCCTTCGCGGATGGTGGTGTTTTCCTTGTCCACCAGGACTTTCTTGGCGCGGCCGAGGTCGGCCATGGTGGCGCTGTCCAGGCGGCGTCCCATCTCTTCGGAGATGAGGGTGGCGCCGGTGAGGATGGAAATGTCTTCCAGCATGGCTTTGCGGCGGTCGCCAAAGCCGGGGGCTTTCACGGCGACTACGTTGAGCACGCCGCGCAATTTATTGACCACAAGGGTGGCCAGGGCTTCGCCTTCGATGTCTTCGGCGATAATGAGCAGGGGGCGTCCGTGCTGAGAGATTTCCTGCAGGATGGGCAGCAGGTCTTTGAGCACGCTTATCTTCTTGTCGTGGATGAGGATAAAGGGGTCTTCAAGCTCGGCGATCATCTTGTCCGGATTGGTGACGAAATAGGGGGAAAGGTAGCCGCGGTCAAACTGCATGCCTTCCACTTTCTCCAGGCCGGTGTCGATGGATTTGGCTTCTTCGATGTTGATGATGCCTTCCTTGCCCACGGATTCCATGGCTTCGGCGATCAGCCTTCCGATCTCGTTGTCGTTGTTGGCGGAGATGGAAGCGATCTGGGCGATCTCTTCGTTGCTCTTGATGGTCTTGGAAAATTCGTGGATTTTATCCACTACGACCTTGGTGGCCTTTTCCAGGCCGCGTTTCAGATACATGGGGTTCACCCCGGCGGTCACGTGCTTGAGGCCTTCCTCGATGATGGCCTGGGCCAGCAGGGTGGCGGTGGTGGTGCCGTCTCCGGCAACGTCGTGGGTCTTTTCCGCAACTTCTTTGCAGAGCTGCGCGCCCATGTTTTCAAATTCCCCTTCCAGTTCGATCTCTTTGGCGATGGTCACGCCGTCGTTGGTGATGGTCGGAGAACCAAACTTCTTGTCCAATACCACGTTTCTGCCGCGGGGCCCGAGGGTCACCTTCACGGCATCGGCAAGCTGATCAACGCCCTTCTTGAGTGCGGTGCGGGCTTCGTGTGAATACAGCATTTGTTTTGCCATAATAATTTAACCTCCATATTGAATAATCTTTTAAGTTTTACATTAGCAGTCCAAGGGACTGATTGCTAAAGTTATTATAAGCCGTTTTCTGTCAAGCACAAATTATTTTTTCCATCATTTTAACGTTGACAGATACACCCGCCCGCACCCAATGGCTCTAATAACCTTTCAACGCAGGTCTTATGAACAAACAGATTGAACACTTTCTTGCCCACTTTCTGCCCGAAATTGCCCGGATCGGCATCCAGGTGCTCTCCCAGCGCGAGATCGACTATGGACTGCAACTGCGTTTGGGCAGGGAGGGCGAGCAGACCACGCTCAATATCTACCACTCTGAGAAAAAGGGAATTAGCACGGTGCTCGGCAAGGGCTCGCCCAGCCAGTTGAAGCTTGATCTGGAACGCGTCTGCGAAGAGCTCGCGGAACCCCGCGTGCCCCTGCACGAGTGGGAAAGCTGGATCGGTTCGGATGAGTGCGGCAAGGGCGATTACTTCGGCGCGCTGGTGGTGGCGGCGTTCGCGGCGGACGAGGCCTGCCTGGAAGAGCTGCGCGCCCTGGGCGTGAAAGACAGCAAAAAGCTCAGGGATTCACAGATCAAGGCCATCGCCCTGGCTCTCTATGAACGCTTCCGCCCCCGCATCGCCTGCGTGATGATCAAGCCTTTGAAATACAACGAGATAATAGCCGACATGCAGAGCCGGGGGCAGAACCTAAACGACCTGCTGGCCTGGCAGCACGGCACCGCCATCCAAAAGCTGCTGGAGGCCTTTCCACTCACCCAGGGTGTGCTGGTTGACCAGTTTAGCAACAGCCGCAAGGTGCGCAGCCTGCTCAAAGCCCGCAAGGTGAGCCAGCCGGTGGAGGAAAGGCATGACGCGGAGAGGGATGCGGCAGTGGCGGCGGCCTCCATTATCGCCCGCTACCAGTTTTTGCAGCAGCGGGAGTCGATGAACCGCGCCTATGGGATCAAGTTCCCCCTGGGAGCGGGCAAGAGCGTCCTCAAAGCAGCCCAGGAATTTGCCGACAAATTCAGCCTGCAGCGTTTGGCGGAGGTTGCCAAGCTGCACTTTGTCACCAGCCGCAAGGTGCAGGAACAGGACATCTTTCCGACTTAAAAGATAGATTTACCCGGCTGTTAGCCGCTTCCCAAAACCTTTCCACCGGCAGTTGAACTCAGATCAGATCGTGGGGATAGGTATAGGGCAATCTCTGCAAGACCTCGTCCGTGCAGCCGCAGGTCAGCGCCAGGCAGGATTTGGCGGCGATGCTCTGTAATTCCGGGGTCAGGTAGCCCAGTTTGACCACGATCACGTCCTGGGCCAGGGGGTCGATACCCAAAGCATGGAATGGCTCCAGGTCGGTGAAGCCGATGTGTTTGGAGCTCAGGATCAGGTCGAATTCCTCCGTCCGGAAAAGGACAAGGGTGGCGGCATAGAGGCCAAAGTTCTCCGCCACGCGCAGCGGAACGCCCTGCAGTGCAACCGGTTGGCAATACAGGGTGTCAAAGTTACCGCCCACCCGGAGGGAGATTTTTTGCCCCCTATGTTCGGCGCAGATGCGGACAGCGTCCGGATCGTAGATACCGGCAACCGTGATGTTTTTACCCCGGGTGAGCTGGCGCAATTCGTTTGCCAACAGCGAAATGAGGGCGGTGTTGTCGGCAGTGGCGCCGGCGGTGGGGTTGTCGCCGGAATCAGAGACCAGCACTGGCTTGCAATCCTCTTGCAGGGCCAGCTTTAGTGCCTGTTCGGGGGGATAGGCGGGGACGGAGAAGCTAAATTCGTTACGCCGGGCGCGGAAACTGTCGCGTAACTGGCGGGCGCAGGCATCCGCCAGGGCCTGGTCGTATTGGGTGACCACCAGCGCGGTGACGCCGTTTTCCTCCGCGTCCGCCCAGGGAAAGCCCAAGAGCAGGGAGGCGGAGCAGACCCCCGGCCGCGCCTCAACCTCGCGCAGTTCGGCGATCAGGGAGCGCATCGGTTCGTAGTCGGTTTCGGATTTTTCCCCGGCGATCAGGCAATCCAAACGCGCGGCGCCCATCCGCAGCTTTGTCCCGGTGCTGAGCGACAAATCCGCCAGCCGTGCTATTTCCCATCCGGTTTCCCAGGCATCGATGTGCGGGGCTGTTTTGAAACCGACCAGGGCTTCCGTGCAGCGCAGCATGTCCCGGGTGACCGTGGCGTGCATGTCCAGGCCGCAAAAGAGGGGAAGAGAGGGGTATGCGGACTTGAGGGCGAGGAGCAGGTCGCTTTCCGCGGAACCGATCCCCCGCACCCGCATCGAACCGTGCAGGGCGAGCACGCAGGCGTCCACTGGCCCGGCTTCCCGCAGATAGCTGAAAAACTCATTTTTGAGCCTGCCGTAAAGCTCCGCGTCCACTTCGCCATTCGGCACCGCCCGGGCAAAGACCAGCGGCACAATTTCATATCCCGCATGTTCTTGGAAATAGGAGATGATCCCTTTGGCGAGCAAATAGGCATCCTGGTGAGCGTAGATTTCCCCGCGGCGGAAGATCAGGAAATCCTCTTCGCCGGTGACGAGGGGGCTGAAAGTGTTCGATTCGTGAAAGAATCCGCCGATGGCGATACGCATAAGCTTCCTCTGCAGTTAATTAACTTTTGTTGCCATATATCTGCCGCCCGTGCGATTATGTCAAGCAGGATGTATCCTTTCAACTTGCACGCGAAAGGAGGGCGGCTGATATTCTCAATTCTCTTGCAAACCAGGCGGATAAGCTCACCCATTTTCTTGACATTCGTATAAATAGACAGATATATTCCGCAATATGCTTCATAGCGCCCTTCCTTGCTACTACTGGATTTAGTGCCATCATCCTTAGGTCATCCTTATAAATTATAAGGTTGACCTAAGGAAGACCAGGGTCTGAGCGCCGGATGCAAATGAGAGCCACCCGCGAGCGAGGGGAAAGGGAAGTGGCTGACACATGGCCGCGCAATTATGGGCAAGTATATTTATATACTTGCCTTGGAATCCGCTTCCTGCCTGGCATGAAGGGGTCGTAGCACCTATATATATGGGGGGATAATTTGGTGGAAAGGTTCCTTGTGGTGGTGAGGTGGTGAGGTGGTGTCGTGATGATAGAATGCGGATAACAGGATCGACAGGATCAGCAGGATATTTGAAGGTGGAAAGGTGTCCCCGAAACAAGAACCATCAAGCTATATACCGTGTCATCCCGGGAAGCTGGGGTCCCCTCTGGGGTGGCTTACCCGGGATCCAGTCTTTTAGAATAATCATCCACAAATTACACAAATTAACACGAATTGAAAGAACAAGATAAGGACAAGGGTGCAGCTCGCAAATCAAGCGGCAAATCCTGAACCCCCATTATATCAATCTGCGGCAATCTGCGACTTTTATCCGCGTATATCTGCGAGAACCATGTGACCCGGGATCCGGTGCCTTGGGGTGGCAAAGTCCGTTTGCCACAGAGACCGGAGGTCTCTTCCAAACAGGCAACTCAGTTGCCTCTGCCGAACAGACTTCGGCAGCCCTACAATTACACAAATTAACACGAATTATAAAAGGTGGAAAGGTTGAAAGATGGAATGGTGGAAAGGTGCCGCTTTTTTAATCTCACGCGGATGTTTCAAAAAGACTGGATCCCGGGTCAAGTCACCCCACCAAACCGCTACGCGCTTCGGCGGGGACCCCAACAGCCCGGGATGACACAGTATTTGGTCGGGGTGGTTCGTTTCCGGGCTTGCGGGGCAGACTGCCTTGACGGCGCTATGGCAAGCGCCGGCACACTATTGCGGACGCATTTCTGTCATTCGCTCACATAGGCAGTCAGCAGCTTGAGGGTGGCGTCCACGGCCTTTGTGTGGGTGCGTTCATAGCCGTGGGAGGCAAAGACTCCGGGCCCGATCAGCTTTGGCCAGAATCTTTAGCAAGCCAAAAAAGTGGTTGACACAAAGCGGGAAAACAATACAGAATCTCCTTGGCTCAAAAAGCGGCGAAATCTGTGGGATGTCGCCTGCTAACCCCTTTCCGGGGAAACAGATAGCCCTCCCCACGGATGGCACCGCGCGGCCCGGCCTGGCAGGAAATCCCTCCCTGAGCCACAAGGAGTACACGATGCAAGCTTTCGCAGTACGACCCCGGAAACGCGCCGCGGAGTCCTCCGCTCCGCGATCGGCAAGCGGGATATACCCGCGGCTTCTCATCCTGTTGATTTGCCTGTTCGCCTTTGGCGTGGGCTGTCTGGAAGCCCAGTCCAAATCATACGCTGACTGGTGGACGAGGATCGACTCGTTGCAAAGGGAGGGGCTACCCCAGTCCGCCCTGGAGGCGCTGGATTCGCTCTACGCGGAGGCTTTGGCGGACGGCCAGACCGGCCAGCAGATCAAGGCGCTAACGGCGATGCTGGGCAATATCGGTTCCTATCAGGAAGCCCAACGCCTGCAGGCGATCGCGCGCACCAGGCAGCACCTGCAAAACTCGACCCAGCCCGCCACCTCGATCCTGCACAGCATGCTGGCACAACTCTATTGGAACTATTACACGGGCAACCGCGGGCGCTTTGCCAAACGCGGAGCCCTGTTGGATTACCAGCCGGAGGACATTGCCACTTGGGACTTGCAGACGCTTAGCCGCGAGGTGTTCAGGGAATTCCACCTCTCGCTGGAACAGCGTGAATTGCTGCAGGAACTGAAGATTGAGGATTTCAGCGCCATGCTCCAGGGCGGAGATGCGGTTGGACGTGGCTTGCGGCCTACGCTCTATGACTTTTTGGCGCACCGCGCGCTGGATTTTTTCAAGAGCAGCGAATCCGGGATCGCCCTGCCTCCGGAGTCTTTCCAGATCGGCGATCTGCGCTTTTTCGCTCCGGCGGAGAGCTTTGCCCGCTGGCAGATCAGCTCGCCGGACACTCTTTCCCTGCCCTACAACGCGGCGCTGCTGTTTCAGGACTTGCTGCTCTTCCATTTGGATGATGCCGATCCCGCCGCTTTGCTGGAGGTGGATATAGAGCGGCTGGAGTTTTTCTATCAAAACACTGTGCTGCCCTCTCCGGAGCAGCCTTACGCGGAAGCCTTGCGGCTGTTGCAGTCCCGCTACGCGGGCGATCCGCTCTCTGCCTTGCCCACCTTCAAGCTGGCACGCCTCAAGCACGACCTGGGAACCCCCCACGATCCCGATGGCAATGACGGGCTGCGCTGGAACTACAAGCAGGCCGCGCAAATGGCCGACGCCTGCGCGGAGGATTTTCCCACCAGTTTCGGCGGACAGTCCTGCGCGGTGCTGGCTGCAAACATCCGCCAGCCGCGAATATCGGTAGCGATAGAGGAATATGCCTGTCCCGGCCAGCCCTGGTTGCTCAAGGTCGATGCCAAAAACCTGAACGGGATCAGGGTGAAGGTCTTCCGCCAACCCTATCCTGAACCGAAAGAATGGCACAGAAGAAGAAACAACAGAATCTACGAAGCGCTATCCCGATTAAGGAAAGCAGAAGATATGACGCCCGTTTTGGAACGGGAGTTCAGACTGGAAAATGAAGGCGACTACCGGCAGCGGGGCTTTGAACTGCCCATGGATGGATTGCCCGCGGGCCACTATCTGGTGTGGGTCACCAATCTGGCCAGCGGCAATCTCAAGGAAGGCCAATGGGGTGCAGCAGGCTACATAAGCGTCAGCGACCTGGCGGGGATCTTCCCCGCCAGCCAGGGCGGCAGGATGCTGCTGCTCAGCCGGAGCAGCGGCGAAAGGGTGGACGCGCAGGTGCAAGTCCTCCACGCAGTAAGGGACTCAAACAGAGAATTCAGCTATGAAAGAATCTGGAAGGGCTGTCCAGACAGCCTGGGCCTGGTGACGATCCCCAAACAGAGCCAATACTATGACAGCTACCTGCTTGCCACCCACGGCGCGGATTCCCTGATGGCAGGATATCTGAATCAAAGTGAGCGCTCTAACAAAAGCCCCAAAAGGCAGCGCACCTTGCTCTTTGCCGACCGCGCCATCTACCGGCCGGGCCAGACGGTGCATCTGAAAGGAGTGTCTTTCTTGTCCGACGGCGGCAGCGACACCTCGCTGTGTACCGGATGGGTGATGAATATTGTTTTTCAAGACGCCAACGGCAAGACAATCTCCAGGCGGAATGTGCAGACCAACGAGTTCGGCACCTTCAGCACCAGCTTTACCATCCCGAAAGGGCTGCTCAACGGAGAATTCTCCATCAGGTTAGGCGACGGAATACTGCGAATCAGCGTGGAGGAATACAAGCGTCCGCGCTTTGAGGTGAAGCTGGACAAGCCGGAGGGCAGCTACAAGCTGAACCAGACCGTTAGCCTCAAGGGCCGGGCGCTCACCTATGCCGGCTTCCCGGTGGACAACGCCGTGGTGAGCTTTCGTGTGTCGCGCCAGGCAAAATATCCCTTCTGGCGCAGGTGGTGGGGTCCTGCCCCTCAGTCGCCGCAGCAGGATATAAGCTTCGGCAGGGTGCGCACAGACTCCCAGGGCGGGTTTACGCTCAGCTTCCTGGCCGAGGGCGACGCTTCCGCCCTGCCCCGTTACAATCCCTACTTCAACTTCGTCATCAGCGCCGATGTGACCGATATCAGCGGCGAGACCCACAGCGCGGTTTTGAACCTCGCCATCGGGGAAAAAGACCTGATCCTGGACGCTACGCTGCCGGAGCAGGTGGATTTGCGCGGGGACAGCCTCAAACTCCCGGTGAAGGCAAGCAATCTGGGAGGAGAGCCGCTCACGGCCAGCGGAGAAGCCAGGATCGTCCGCCTGCGCGCCCCTGGCCGCATCCTCAAAAGCAGGCTCTGGAGCGCTCCAGACCGCCAGTTCATGAGCCGGGAACGGCAATTGGAGCTATTTCCTGAACTGCCCTTCGGCAATGAGGACGAGATCGAAACCTGGCCGGAGGAGGAAGAGGTCTGGAAGCTCAGCTTTGCCCTGCCCGGGGAGGCGGAACTGTTGATCGACAAACTTTCCCAATGGAAACCTGGGGCCTATAAGCTGGAGCTCAGCGGCCGCTACCATCAGCAGGAAGCCGCCACCGTCAGCTATTTCACCCTCTTCGACTCCCGCTCCAAACGGCTGCCCTATCCCCAGGCCGACTGGTTTGTGCCCCTCAAGGTGGAATGCCAGCCCGGCGAGACCGCGCGCCTGCTCATCGGCAGCAGCTATGCCAGGCAATCCGTACTCTACGAGGTGGAAAAGAACCACAGCGTCGTGCTGCGCCAGCGCCTCCTGCTGGACGGGGAACAGCGCCTGCTGGAACTTCCGGTCACGGAAGCCGACCGGGGCGGATTCTGGGTGCATCTCACCTTCTTCCGGGCCGGCAGGGTCTATCTGCACAGCCAGGAAATCAAGGTGCCCTGGACCAACAAGGAACTCAGCTTCGAGTATGCCAGCTTCCGGGACAAACTGTTGCCCGGCGGCACTGAGGAATGGCGGCTCAAAGTGAAGGATCACAGCGGCGGAGCGGTGCTGGCGGAAGTGCTGGCCTCCATGTATGACGCATCCCTGGATGCTTTCCGGAAAAGCGACTGGAACAGCTCGGTCTATAGCTCCACAGGCAGATCACATAACTGGCTGAGCGAAGGCTTCAATAGCTCTAACAGACTGCTATCCATGTCTTATCTCCCCGACCGCGACTATCCTATCCGGAGATTCGAACGCCTCGACTGGCTGAACTACTATTTCGAAATTTCCGATAATCTGGACGCATATTCTTTCATCCCATTTGATGATGGATTGAAGAGCAGCGGCGTGGTGGTGGTAGCCGAAAATGAAAGTGCCGGCAGTTCAAGGCCGGTTGTTATGGATAAATTGTCGGAGTCGGGTGTCTCTGATATATCCGGCATCGTATCTTTGCAGTCAGGAGCAGGAAGCGGAGCGGCGGCCGAACTGGAAAGCGTGCAGGCCCGGGCGAATTTCGCCGAGACAGCCTTCTTCTATCCCGATCTGCGCACCGACGCGGATGGCGGGGTTTACTTCAGTTTTCAGGTGCCGGAATCCCTCACCCGCTGGAAGTTCCGCGCCCTCGCCTCCACCACCGCGTTGCAACTGGGCTACACCGAGCGCGAGGCAGTCACGCAAAAGCCCCTCATGGTGCAGCCAAACCTGCCCCGCTTTTTGCGGGAGGGCGACCGCATCACGCTTTCCGCCAAGATATCCTCCCTGGATGACGCCGCCCATTCCGGTTACTGCCAGCTTTTCCTCTTTGACGCACTGAGCATGCAGCCGGTGGATTCACTCTTTGCCCTGGCGCAGGCCAGGCAGCCTTTCAGCGTTGACAAAGGCGCCAGCGCGGCCCTGACTTGGGAACTGAACGTGCCGTTCGGCCTGGGCGCAGTCACCTGCCGCTTTGTGGCTGCCAGCGGCGATTTCTCCGATGGCGAGGAAAACACCCTGCCCATCCTCTCCAACCGCATGCTGGTGACCGAAAGCCTGCCTCTGGCGGTGCGCGGCAGGAGCGAGAAAGCCTTCGACTTCACCAGGCTGCGCAAGCACGGTTCCGACACCCTGCGCCATTACAAACTGACCCTGGAATACAGCTCCAATCCAGCCTGGTACGCGATCCAGGCCCTGCCTTACCTGATGGAAGACCCTTACCCCTGCAACGAGGTAATATTTGCCCGTTTCTATGCCAACAGCCTGGCCACCCACATCGCTCAATCCGATCCCCGCATCGAAAGGGTCTTCAAGGCCTGGCGCGACAGCCCCTCTTCCACCGCGCTGCTTTCCAAACTGGAGCAAAATGAGGAACTCAAATCCCTGCTGCTGCAGGAAACCCCCTGGGTGATGGACGCCCAAAACGAAACCGAGGCCAAACACCGTCTGGGACTGCTCTTCGACCTCAACCACATGGCGGGGCAAAGCAACTCCGCGCTGGCCATCCTGGCCCGCAATCAGCTTCCGGGCGGCGGCTGGAGCTGGTTTAATGGCATGGGACCCTCCTGGTGGACAACCCAATACATCGTGGAGGGATTTGGCCATCTGGATCACCTTGGAGTGGGTTCCGCGCGCTCGGCGGAGGTTCAGAGGATCTGCGACGCGGCGCTTGGATATCTGGACGGCAAGATCAGGGATTCCTACCTGTTTCTCAAGAAAAGAGGATTATTGAATCTGGACAACCTGGGCTATCTGGAGTTGCACTATCTCTATACCCGCTCATTTTTCCCCCACAAGCCGGTGGCTGAGGACGCCCGCGAGGCGGTGGACTACTTCCTTGGCCAGGCACGCAAGTATTGGCGGCAGCGGGATTTCTACTCTATGGGGCTCATCGCCCTGTCCCTGCACCGGAGGGGCGACAGGGAAATCCCTCCGCGCATCCTGGCCTCCTTGCGGGAACATTCACTGCATGACGAGGAACTGGGCACCTGGTGGCGCGGCGCGGAAGGCTGGTTCTGGTATCAGGCGCCCATCGGCAGGCAGGCGCTGCTGATCGAGGCCTTTTCCGAGATCGGCTCCGACACCGCGCTGGTGGACGACATGCGCACCTGGCTGCTCAAGATGAAACAGACCACCCATTGGAAGACCACCGTCGCCACCGCCCAGGCTTGCTACGCGCTGCTTCTGCAGGGAACAGAGTGGCTGGCGGGCAGCGAACTGGCTCAGATAACTCTGGGCGGCGAGAGCCTGGAACCCGTCTCCAGCGGATCGGTCGAGGCTGGCACAGGCTATTTCAAGACCTCCTGGACTGCTTCAGAGATCGAGCCGCGCCTGGCGCAAATCTCCGTCTCCAATCCCAATCCGGTGCCCTCCTGGGGCGCTCTCCACTGGCAGTATTGGGAAGACCTGGACAAGATCACCGGAGCCGCCACTCCCCTCAGCCTAAGCAAAAAGCTCTTCCGCGAAATCGACAGCGACCGCGGCAAGGTGCTGGAACAGATTGGCGAAAGAGCAAGGCTGAAAGTGGGCGACAAGCTGGTGGTGCGCATCGAACTGCGCAGCGACCGGGATATGGAATATGTGCATCTGAAAGATATGCGCGGCGCAGGATTCGAGCCCATCAACGTGCTTTCCCGCTACAAATGGCAGGATGGCCTGGGCTACTACGAAGCCACCGGAGACGCCGCCACCAACTTCTTCATCGACTATCTGCGCAAGGGCACCTATGTCTTCGAATATCCCCTGCGCGTGAGCCAGGCGGGGGAGTTTTCCAATGGCATCGCCTCCATCCAATGCATGTACGCGCCGGAGTTCAATTCCCATTCGGAAGGAATCCGGGTGCTGGTGCAACCCTGAACGGGAGGTGTTTTTTTATTATCCACGAATTACACGAATTAACACGAATTATAAGGAGTGGAAAGGTGTTTTTGAGGTGGAAAGGTGGAATGGTTCCTTGAGGTGGTGAGGTGGTGTCGTGATGACGTGATGATAGAACGCGGATGACAGGATCGACAGGATCAGCATGATATTTGTAAGGTGGAAAGGTTCCCAAAAACCACATAGCTATATACCGTGTCATCCCGGCCTGCGAGCCGGGATCCATTCTTTTAGAATAATCATCCACAAA
>MTKY01054209.1_pt1 | contig 16559 bp, 9 predicted proteins | sample 1042731 | NCBI WGS metagenome assembly MTKY01 (sample SAMN06212206, study PRJNA360538) | anaerobic digester metagenome | biome: Wastewater treatment plant; material: sludge; isolation source: anaerobic digester fed with sludge from wastewater treatment plant | place: Denmark: WWTP Soeholt ... | reverse complement strand
GGGCGGAAGGTGCTGCTGTGGCTCGCGACATGGCTCTGGGACGGGTTGCCAGACGAGTGGTGCGTCTTCGCCGGCGATGTGAAGCTCACCACGGACCCGACCAATCCCGATTACATGGCATGCCTCCGCGAGCGGGTGGCGCAGATGGTGTCACCGGAGGGACTCGATGCCGACGGCTTCAAGATAGACCAGTTGGCATACTGCCCGAACCAGAGACGACCGCGCGGGGGTCCTCGCTTCGGGCGCACGGATTCTCACGATGCCCCGGAAGAGCCGATCAGGCTGCATGGCGACGGATGGGGTTGCGAGCTGCTCTACGGGCTGCAGAAGGCGATCTGCGACGCCGCGAAGAGCGCCAAGCCCGACTGCCTTATCACCAGCAGCACCGTCCATCCGTATTTCCACGACAGCTTCGACATGACGCGCCTGCATGACACCGGCATAGTGAGCGGGGATGTCATCGAGGCGATGAGGGCACGCTCCGACCTGTCGAGAGCCGCCCTGCCGGGCAAGCCCATCGACGCGGATGACTGGGTGAGCACTGACTACGACCAGTGGATGCGTTACACCTCTGGCAGCCACGCGCTGGGAGTGCCATGCCTGTTCTACGCCGAGCGCTTCATGGCCGACTGGCACAATGAGCCGGCGACGACGCTGATCCCGCTGGATGAGCTGCGGCGGATCGGGGAGGCATGGCGGCAGGCGGGAGTGGTGTGAGGGAACGGCAGGGGCGAGGGGCGAGGGATTAGGGGCGAGGGCACGGCACTATTCCGCAGTGGCGGTACCCCGCCTGCGGGTAGGTCGGCCATCCCGGCCGACATGGTCGGGTGACATGGCGTCACGGCGTCGGGCTGAAAGGTCAACCTACCCGACCCGGGGCCGTATCCCGCAGGCGGATGATCCCACCCGGGCGTGACGCACGATGTCGGCCAAAGAACGCGATCCTTCGTCTATAGCGATATGCACACGTGGGCCGACCTCTTTCGCGCCGCGTACGCCAGCGGTGCTCCCTCTGGTGGCGACTCCACCGGCGGCGTCCCCCCCCGCCTAAGGGGCCATCAGTCGCTCCTTCTCACGGGCCAGGTAGGCGGGCACATTATCTGAGAATCGCACTACCACGTCTTCGAGTACTCCATCGGTGGGGGGCGTGAGGTCGAGCAGCCATGCCTGTCCATCTGCGCCCGCGGGCACTGTGACCTCCAGTGCAGTGGGGCTGCTGATGTTTTCCGCCTGCGCGATGACCGTCCCATCAGGCGCAATAACGCGGGCGTTGAAGCGCTCGATGCCCTGGCCGACGCCGGTGACGGTGAAGCTCTCCACGTCCGGGGGCACGTAGAAGTACAGTGGTTGCACGCGGGTCATCAGGTAGAGGCCTCCGGTGGCATCGATGACAAAGCCGGGGGCGTCGGAAGCCACGCTCGAGCAGAGGCCGCCCGTCTGGGTCACAACGGTATAGGTCCCGGTGGTCGGACACTGCACGAGGACATCCCTCGTCGCGCCCGGACCCACCTGGTCGCGGGCAAGCACGGCATGGTCCGGACCGAGCACCGCGACGACGGTGCCGTTGGTGTGTGGCGTGATCCTCGGGGTGTGGACGCGGAACGTCAGCGTTGTGTCCTGCGCGCCCCAGGCTCGGTAGATGCCTACGTAGCGCAGCGGGGCGGCGATCTGCTCATCCAGGGACAGGGCCGCCGCGCCAGGCGACAGCGGCCGCAACGCAACGGGGCCGGTCACCGCGGTGGGGTCCACCTCCGAGAACACGGGGCGGTCGGGGTCGACCTTCAGTGCATTCTGGCGCCGGGGGTCCTTGCGGACCGCCTGTATCTCGCGATTTGCACGGCTGAGCGCGGCCCAGAATGCATCCGCATCGACATGTGGCACCTTCCGCCGCGTCGCGGTTTCGGGCCACATCGAGTAGATGCCGTAGAGCCAGTACCCGCCGGCATGCTTGCCGCACAGATAGGCGTTCGCCGCGAGGTTGTCTGGGTGGAATTGCCAGAGCCACAGGCCGGGGATGAACACCGCATGTGCCCCAATGCGCTCAAGCAGCCGCACCTGGTCGTCGACTTCGCGGGCTGAGTGGCCCATGGTGTATGTGGTCCCCGGCCACAGCAGCACCGGCATCGTCATCGTGCCAAAGCCCCTGGCACATGACTCCCAGAAGGGGCTGTTATGGCCCCAGGTGTAGAAGCCGATGATGAAATCGGGGTTAGCGGCATGGGTGGCCTGCTCGATGTCCCGGCAGATTGCCTCCAGCGTGCCTCGGTAGTAGGCCTCGTACTTCTCGCCGAGGTTCTTCTCGGCGAGCCATGCCGCTCGCTCCGCCGTCGGCACCTGCTCGAGTGCCAGCACCTGCTGTTGCAGGAAGCCGTTGAAGGCCAGATCGCTGTAGTCGATGCAGCCCACGGGGTCATAGAGCGTGACGTCGGCCCCATACATCTCAAAGTCAATAACGACACCGGCAATGGGCTCGGTCCTGGCCAACTCCGCCAGTTGTACGAAGCGGCGCTTGATGGATTGATTCCAGAACTCGCGATCCAGCGGCGACGGGGTCTCGGGATAGGCCCTGCCGGTCGCATCCACGAGCGGCGTGTACTCGCGCTTGCTGTAATCGCGTTCGAGGTAGCCGTTGAAGTTGATCTCGGGGAAGTAGCGAAGACCGCGCTCATGGCAGCCGCGGGCCTGCGCGGCATGCAGTTGCAGATCTCTCTCCGGGGTGTTGGGGTTGAAGCCGAACTTGTTCAATATGGAGTTCATGCCAACCGTTGCGGCAGGGTCGTAACGCTCCAGGTCGCTCAGGCCGGAGTAATAGACGCCGCGCACTCCCCCCTCGGCGATCCAGTCATACACCGGCGATGCTCCGGCGAGCATTTGCCTGGTCAGTGTTGCGCTCTCAGGCTCCTGCGCGCAAAGCGGGGCGAGAACGACTAAGGACAGGATCGGGAACAGACTCCTCACGCTGCATCATCTCCGGATCGATGGCTTCTTCATGCCATGTTTCGGGATCGGCGACATCGTCGCTCCGGCGATGTCTTCTCCGGCGGATTAGTTAGTCCTCCCTGAAATGGTTTGCCGGGCCGGTTGCGGCACGAGGGAGCGAACTCGATCTTCAGTATCGTCTTTGGGTACAGCAGGGAAGTGGGCCGATTTCGCGGAAGATGCCAGGAGGGACGGACGGACGAACGGATGGTACGACAGGGTAGGTCGGCCATCCCGGCCGACATGATCGGGTGACATGGCGTCACGGCGTCGGGCTGGAAGCCCGACCTACCCGGCTGTGACCTAACCGTGGCCGCAATCGGCTCAAGCCTGAGGGAGGCGTGCATGATGGCGCTGAAGATTGGGATCGTCGGGACGGGCAATGTTGCGCGGGCCAACTACGTGCCCTTCTTAGCACAGCAGGAGGGCGTCGAGCTTGTGTACCTGAACCGGACGCGGGAGAAAGCCGAGGCGCTGGCAGCCGAGCACGGCGGCCGGGTGTTGGCCAGCCCGGCAGAGCTTGCCGCGGAGGAGCCGGACGCGGTTATGGTCCTCACCCATGAGACCCAGCGTGCGGGGGCGATCGATGCGCTGCTCGAGCACAGCTTCAGGCGCCTGTTCTTCGAGAAGCCGCTGGTTGCCAAGGACGGTCAGGAGAACGTCTGCGAGGACGACTTCTTCACCGCGCGGGAACTGCTGAAGCGGGCGGAGGCGCAGGGTACCGAGACGGCGATGGTCTTCAACTACCGCTTCTTCGAGCAGACACAGCGGGCGCGCCGGATGGTCGCGGAGCGGGAGTTCGGGCAGCCGCTGCAGGTTGTCGCCTACTCACACTATGCCACCTGGAGTCATGTGATTGACCTGGTTCACCTGTTCGCCGGTCCCATTGTCGCGATGGCCGCGGTGGACAGCGCCGAGGTACGCGGAGGCGGGAACAATGCGGCGGTCGACGTCGGCGGTGCCTTCAGGTTCGCAAACGGCGCGGTCGGCACTATCCTGGGCACGCTGAGCCCCACATTCGCCTTCCCACTGTTCGAGCTGATTATCAACTTCGAGAACGGTCGCATTCACATGCGAGACCTCGACGGAGAGCTGGAGGTGCTCGACTACTCGGGTACCTCTCATGAGCGCATTGCCTCCGTCACCAACGTCTCAAGATGGGATCATTACAAGGCCTCGTTCGGCAAGTCTGTGGCGGCGTACCTGGAGTCGATCAGGCGCAATGAGCCGCCGCCAATCGGTGGTGATGCGGGGCTTGAGGAGTTGCGCTTCGAGGCTGCGCTCAAGCGCTCCGCCGCGCAGCGGCGCTGGGTGGAGCTGGATGAGGAGTTCCCGGTGTCCTGAGCCCGGCCGTTCGCAGCGCTTCCACGTGGGAAGCAACGGAGGCCGCCCTGAGTGGGCGGCCTCCGTGGTCTGTGCTGGAGGAATGTGGGGCTCTCGCGCTATCGGCCTTCTGCGCTCAGCAGGTGGCACAGCGGACCACGGAGATGCTTCGCGCGTGCAAGCTCCCGTGGCTCTCCGCCGGTGATGTCAATCACCGACAACACATAGCCATCGCGTCCCTCGTCATGGGCGATATAGGCGATCGCTTTGCCGTCGGGCATCCAGGTGAACGTTTGGACGGAGGCGAGGTCCTGCCCCGAGACGACGCACTGCAGGTCGGTGCCATCCAGCGCGCACGTGTACACGCTATTGGTCATGTCGTCGCGCGTGAGGAAGGCAATCCTCTCTCCGGCAGGAGACCACTCGCAGTACTCGGCGTTCCCGAATGTGCCGGCAACATAATCACCGGTCGCCAGGTCTGCGAGCGCCACTACAGCGGTGCCATCGGCAGCCATGGTCATCGGCCCCTCGAAACCGATGAAGACGATGGAGGAGCCGTCCGGTGACCACTGTGGGGCGGAGCCGAGCCCGATGCGCCTCGCGCCGGAGCCGTCAGAGTTGACCCCCCACACCTCGCAGACTTCCTCCCCGTCATCATCAACGTCCACGACGTAGTAGGCAATGCTCCGGCCGTCGGGCGACCATCTGGGGGAGTATCCGTAGACGCCGTCCCAGATGGTGGCTCCGTCAGTGGCGACACTGGTGATCTCGCTCTCGACATCGTAGCCCCGCTCCAGCAGGAGTGCTTGCCCATCCGGCGCCCAGGCTATCGAGTTGTAGTTGCCGAACTCCGGCAAGGGCTCCGCATTCAGAGGTGTGGTTGCCCCATCAGCGACAGACAGGAGGTAGATACCGGCCTTGCTGCCCTGGTAGGTGCCATCCGGTTGCCTGTCGACGAGTTCCGAGGCGGTGAATGCTACCTGCAGACCATCCGGTGAGCAGGCAATGTAGTCCACTTCGCCGGATTGCTTCCCGAGTTGACGGGCCTGGGCGTTAGTGGGATCGACCGCCCAGATGCCGCCCTCGCTGACGAACGCGATCTCGGCTCTGGGGGGTTGCTGCGGCTGGTCGGTCGGGCCTTGCGGCGTTGCGGGCCCGGTGGTCGCATCAGGTGTGCTGCGACAACCGGTGAGCACCAGCGCCAGAATGAGAACTGCGAGCGACAGGGGCAGATGGGCTCCTTTGAGTGTCTGCGAACGGGTCACAACGGGGCCTCCATTTATGGGTTCATTGCGTCGGCTGCAAGGGAATGCAGGGTGCCGCTTCTCGGCAGATGCGTCATAGCCGTCGTAGCTCGGTTCCTCGATGCATGGCGAGCAGATAGCGCGGAACGCACAGAGTGGCTTACTGGCGGCTGAAGCTCCACTTGCCGCTTTCGTGTGAGACTTCCCATGAGCGTCCCGGTTCGTCCGGTGATGGCCCGCCAACCTCCTCGATGCGCGTCACCACCGGCGCGTCCGGGCCCGTGGTCACCTGCACAACCCAGCCGCTTGACATGTCATCAAACTGGAACTGGGCCTCGTCGGGCGCAATCTGCTCGGCCCGATAGCCATACCAGCTGTCACCCGGCTTCAGATTGCTCTGCGTGCGGACCTGCAAGAAGCGGAGATCGGCCTCGATGGGCTCGGGGCGGTCATCGATGCTCCCTGCCGAGTAGAGGACATCAGAGTAGTCCGCCACGATCCACGGGAAGCGATCCAGATCGACGAGCCCGATGCCGGAGTCGGTATCTTCGTCGGCGTAGAAGTCGGCTAGGAACGCCCTGAAGCACTCGCAGGCCAGTTCAGCCGTACCGCTGCGCGCAGCCTTCTTCGCGGTGGCGCCATCGGGGGAGCCATACCATGCCAGCTCCTCGACACCCTCCGCGATCTGTGTCATGTAGTGGTCACTGAGAAGCCAGAGCTTCCCGACCCAGCAGACGAGCCACACATTCTCCGAGACGGGGGCACAGGCCCAGTGAGGAGTGTCATCATCTTCATCCGAGTGACGCCAGCACACGCGGGCGTCGCCGTCAGGCGTGACCCGCCAGATGCTCAACTCCGTTTCATCGACATAGGCATATCTGGAGAACGTGATCTGATCCGAGTTCGGCCATGCGATGTTCGCGACTGACAGCTCGGACGTGTCGGCGCTGGTCTCGTAGAGCGCGTCATGCACCGGGGTGCCGTCGCCCGCACTGAAGACGGCGACGGTGCCGGTGCCCTCGGCGCTACGGGCGACGGCGATCTGCGATGAGTCTGGAGACCACGCAATGTGAGTTGCGGCCCAGATCTCATTCTGGAGAGTCTGAGACGTCTTGGTCTGCACATCAAGTTTGACCAGGAGACTGGCATCGTACTCCGTTAGCGGTTGGTCGGTGTCGAGCGCCAGGCAGGCCAGCCAACGGCCGTCGGGAGACCATCTGGGGGAGCTGTATTCCGACGGTTCCTGCGTGAACTGAGTAGCCTTCAGTGTGACGGCATCCAGCGTCCACAGATGTGCCTTGGCGAACTCGGTCCGGCGCACGTAGACGAGTTGCTTCCCGTCCGGCGACCAGGCCGGATCCGAGCAGTCGCCGGTCACGGTCAACTGCTCGGCGCCCGAACCGTCGGGGTTCATGAGCCAGAGGTCGCCTTCGCGGATGAATGCTATCTTCTCGGCGACGATCACCTGTGTCTGTTGTGCGGCGGTGTTCGAGGCCTCCGGCGTCGCGGCGGTGCCTGCGGTATCAGACTGCTGGCGGCAACCGACCAGTGCGAGCGCGATGACCGCGACGACGACGGCACTAAGTATGGAACGCGAACCGATCATATCATGTCCCTCCGAGTACGGCTGCGCGCGTGTACCGCCTACTGCTCCCATCCGGCGGGTGGTTCGTTGCCGGCGCTGATCCACTTCACGTGGCCGTCCATGAAGGCGAAGTTGTTGCCGCCATTGTGGCGGGCAGGGTCGGCCAGGTCACCGGGGCCGCCCACCAGAGGCTCGCGACCGATACCGGACTCGAAGAGCGAGAAGTGCTCCGCGGGGCTGACGAAAGTCGCCAGTCTGCGGTTGGTCGCTTCCCTGACCATCGCGTAGCCGTAGTCCCCGGCCTCCCAACTCGGGCAACGCCAGAGGCTCATGTTCTTCATGTACGGATTCAGGCAGGCGGCGACGTCCCGGGGCATGGGCATGTGTTCATCGTAGTCCTGCGCGTACATGAGCATGGCGAGGCTGATCTGCTTGAGGTTCGACATGCAGTCGCTCTGCTTCCTCTTCTCGACCATGCGCGCGTACGTCTCGGGGTCCTGCTCTCTGAGTCCATCTTCGAGTGCGGCCGTGGTATCGTCGCTGTAGGATGCAAGCTCGCGAGATTGCTGCACATCCTCGTATGGGTCATCAGAGCCGACGGGCACCTTGGCGCCACTGGACACGAGAAGTTCGACCATCTCGGTATCATCTTCTGCAGCGTAGATCGACAGCAGTGTGGCATCATCGCCGCCACGGGCATTGACGTCGGCGCCGTTGTCGAGCAGGAGCTTGACGATATCGTCATGGCCGTTTCTGGCGGCGTAGAGCGCCGCGGTCTGGTGGTCGAGGTCCTCCGCGTTGACGCCGGCGCCCTTCTTCAGCAGGTATCTGACCATCTCGAGTTGTCCTGCCTCCGCAGCCGCCATCAGCGGGGTGCCATCCATGTCGCCGCCCCTGGCATTGACGGCCACCCCGTTGGCGAGGTGTTGGTCGATATCGCTGATGACGCCGTTTTGCGCGGATTCCCAGATGGTCTCATACTGCAGTGGTTTGCGCCCACAGCCCGCACAGAGCAGCAATGCGAGGATCAGGCCCGCGACGATTTGTGCCGCCCGGCAGTGTGTCTTCGCCATCACATCCCCAGTCCTTTCATCCGCATCCGTGATGTTGGTTTCGGAGAGAAGCCTCTACTACGGCGGGCTCAGTACTCCTCCTCGACTTCCCATTCGAGTGCTCGGAGCACTGAGAGCGGGATTCCGGTTGAGCGGACCCAGTCGCGTGAGACGCCGGCGCGGGTGCTGGAGCCTCGGTGGACCCACCCGGCACCAGTGCGCTGGTAGATGCTGCCGCTACCCTTGAAGCTGAAGCCCTGCTCGTCGTCGAACCACCAAGGCTCCCATGCTGAGGCCCAGCTGTTCTTCACGGTGGAGACGCGCACGAGGTAGTCCCAGCCCAGCCTCTGGCCGGGGTTGGCCGGACCAGCTGCCTTGATGATGCCCGCAACTGTGTCCGGGGCCACGCCGTGCACCAGTACGACAGCCCTCGATTGTCCATGTATGAGCACCACATGATTGATGTAGTTGAGGTAGGCTGTCTCCTGGGGGCCGCTGACGTAGCGCACGTCGCAGCCGAGTGCCTCGCCCACAAAGCGCACCGGGACGCAGGTAATGCCGCCATAGACGCGGGCGGGGCGCGCGAGCTTAACGCTCTTCCCGTTGACCGTTGCGGTGCTTGCGCCTGTCTTCAGGCTCACGGTGCGCGAGCCGTCCTTGATGGTGATGAGACCGTTTGTGAAACTCACCTCGGCCCCCAACCATTCGCTGATGCCCCGCAGCGGCAGCAGGACGCTCCCATTGCTGTTATAGCCGTGGGCCTCGACGAGGATGTTGTAGCGGCCCATCCGCGGGGCCGCCAGGCACGCCGATGTTACGATCAGGATACACATAGTGCCGGTGGTTGCTCTGCGCATCGCTGTCTCTACTCCTGTCTGTGGACTCGATGTGGTCCTCGCACACCTCTGGTACAGCTACGTCGATTGATGTGACGGCGTGCCGATGCCGGACGCTCCCCGGCGCGGTGAGCGAATGGAGGCCGCTCTGCACAGCAGGTGGGGGGTTAGCGGCCCTTCACCTGTATCTTCTCGGGCGAGATGGGCTTGTTGGTTGATGTGTGACCATCAGCGTGGAAGCGGCATATACCCATGCTTGTCACCGAAGCTCAGGTTCAGTTTGTCCTGATCGACGGCGATCTGGAAGCCGAGCGCCTCGAGCACCTCCGTCGGGACGAATGCACGCCCGTCGACGGTCCTGGGCGTGACCGGCAGTTGGCTGATGCCGGTGTTGGAGCGAAGAGCCGCGTCGCCCATCTTAAGGAATGCCCACACATCGCCGGGAAGCGTGATGTCGAGTGTACTGGTTGCCGGCGTCCACTTCACGTCGCCCTGGGCCCAACGGATGACGGCGGCGGCAGGCAGCAGGCAGTGAGTACCGTCATAGACGAGGCTCGCATCGCCGAGTGGTACCAACTCGCGGACGATCTCCGGCGGGGGTGTGGGGGTGGGAGTCTGAGTCTGGGTGTCAGTCTCCTGAGCCACGGTGTTGGTAGGTGGTGTCTGAGTGGTCTCAGAGGCGGTCTGCGTTGTGGACTGCTCCTCCGTCACCACCACCACTTCAGGCTCCGAGCCGGCCTGTACAAGGTTCCACGGCTTGAGCGCGGTGCTCCAGAGTGCAACGCGCTCCAACTCTTCGACGCCCTTGCGCAGTGCGCTGATGATGGCATCCTGACCCGCGGGGAAGAGCATGTCGTCCCACTCTCGGCTGGCATTAGGGATTGCGGGGGCGCGAGGTGTTCCGCTGTCGCCACGCACTGTCACCAGTTCGTTGCTGTAGAGGGTCTCACGACCACGAGCTGACGTCGATATGGGAATGCTCCAGACTATGCGCTTGCCCTTGAGGTCCACGAGCTTGCAGTAGCCCGTCAAGTTGACCGCTGGACACGCGGTGATAGTCTGGCGCCATGTGACCTGATGGTCTGCGACCTGCCTGGCATGGTCGGCCCGTCTGTACTCCCATTCGCGATGGTCACGGTAGTACTCCTGTAGATCATCCTGGTACTTCCGGGACCTGGCACGCTCTTCAGTTGTGTCGCCCGGGTAGGTGTGGCCGCTGAAGAGTGGTTTCGCGTCCGGGTTTGGCTTCCTGGGTTCGACTTCCGCAAACTCCGGCAGAGGCTGTGTCTCGCGGGTGGGCTCGTAGTCGTAGTGGGTGCTGGCGGTCAAGTCACGCACCCATAGCACGAGCAGCGCATCGGCGCTCACGTCGGCGAGGTAGTGCTCGACCTCCGCGCCTTGCCTGAACAGGCTCGACGGGTCCGGCCCCATGACTTCGGCAAGGACTGCTCCGAGGTCCGCGCCGCTGCTGATTTCAGCGATGTGCCGGCCCAATTGCGCGCGAGCGGTCTGCTCGAGCTGCTCCTCCAGCACCAGGCGGTCCCTTGCGAGAGTGTCCTGCAGCATGTATACACCGACGGCCATACTCCGGATCCAGGATGCGTCACAGACATCGATGGTCGTTTCTGTCCCGCTAACGCCGCTGGGTGACCTCTTCAGGCCTGTCTGGTTGAATACTCGCCTGGCCAACTGATCGGTCGGCGCGCCAATGAACCAGGTGTCCACCGCGCCGTCTCTACTCTCGAAGTGCCGGGCCTGGGCCTTCCTGCAGAACCTCTGCCAGGGCGTGAGGCCCAAGCGGTCGACTTCACCCTCAAGCGCTTCTGGGATGAGTGCCTCCGGGAGAATAGCTTCGGCCATCTCGGCCGATATCTCGGCGGGGCCGTTGTAGTTTAGCGCTATCAGCCGCTGAGTGGCTCCCTCGACGTCGGCGTACTCGTCAGCCTGTTCGGGGCTGAAGAATCTCACGCGCGTGAAGTGCACCGTCTCCATGAGGTCCTCGACCCAGTCCATATTCGTCAGGACGGCGAGTTGCGCGACATCGTGAATGAGCGGCATCCATCCCCTCTCCTGTGCGTCGAAGCTGCCGAGGGGGATACTCCACAACAGATCGGCTGCATCGTCCAGCCAGGACGCCTCAGGGAGTTCCAGGACGACCTGGTATTCGCGTTTCCCGGATTTCTGGATGAAGGTGCGAACCTGCGGGGTATCAGGAGAGCGCCCAGGCATCAGTGGGAACAGCTCCGACAGCTGTTCATATAGCTCCGCTTCCCTCGCGGTGAGTGTCGCCATGTTCACGACAATCACCCACTCATCTCGGTCCCACGCGTGCGGAAGCAGTTCATCCTTGCGCTTGCCGAACGTGCCCAGATCTGCGAGCGCGTAATACTCGCATCGGTCTTTTTTCAGCAGCCACTCGCGGGCCATCGGCTGCTTGATCTCATCCCAGGACAAGTTTGAGATAAAACGGCACTTTTCCTTCTCACGCCCGACGACCTTCTGGTCGTATAGCCCTCGTTCGTCTGCCATCGCCGCCATGCTCAGAGTTGCGGTCAGCAATAAGGCAGCCAACAGGCGGCTGCTCGTGGTGCTCTCCATGCTGTTTCCTCCTCCGACAATACGAGCGACATGGTGTGCCAGCGCCATTCACGGTCCCGCGAAGCCGGCGTAATGCCCGCCGCTTGCGCCTACTGCATTTCGCAGACAATATTCCGGCATTCGACGGTCGTGACACGGATGCGCGGGGCGGGCATATCCTCAAGCGCGCCCGCGATCTCGTAGATGTCGCGTTTGGTCAGGATGGCCAGAACCGTGTTCTGAGAACCCTTGTCATGCATCTGCTCGATATTCACGGTAGAGCCGGGGAGTGCCTGGCGCAGGTACTCTCGGACACCATTGGCCTCCGAGAAGCCACGTACGCGCTGCACGCGTATGCGAGTGATCGGCTTCCCGTAGGCATTCAGTAGTTGTGCAACCATCTTCAGGGAGGTCTGCTTGGTTGCGAGCATCAGGGCCCGTTTGCCCGCCTCGAGCGGGGAACTGGCATCCTGCACGCGGTAGTGCTGCGCGAGGGCACTGAGTACGCGCCCGGTGCTGCCCTCGACGAATTTGAACTCGACCCGGGCCGCGAAGCCGTCGCGGCCACGCGACTCTTCCGCGAAACTCTCGCCAATGACGATGATATCGGCATCCAACTCCTGAGCCACCCCTGTGAAGATGCCTGCATCACCGTCGTTTGCTGCCAGAGCCCTATGTCGCCAGTTCGTTGCCTGACGCTGCTCCGGCGAGATGAGCTGGAAGCCGAAGCCGAGCAGGGCGCTCGACAGCTCAGTATCGACGGCCGGATCAATGTTCGGCTGAAGAAGCACGTACTCGGCAGTGCAAACGGCGATGCGCGGAGTGATCGAGCCGAACAGTACCTCGACGGCCTTCCGCGTCACACCCTGGGCGTCAAGCTCGACGTAGAAGCCGTTCTGCCGGGCAGTCGTTGATTTCGAGTACATGTCGGCCTTCTCGAACAGCTCCGTGGTGAACTCGCTTCGCCACAGTTCGAGAATGTCACGCTGCACCAAGTGCTCTGCAACCAGATACTGGACTGCATCACGATTGGCGCGCTCAGCTGAACTTGCTTCCGAGAGGATGGTTATCTCGGCCGGCAGCTTCTCAGATATCACCCGCGCAGCCTGGACGGGGGGACAGGCCATCATTGCCAGACACACGAAGACCCCGGCTCCTAACCCAAGTGCACGTATCCGCATATCGATCACGCTCTTTCCTATTCGTTTTGCCACCCAGATGGCTGCGCAGCACTTGTATCCTCGCCCCACCGCAGTGCGGTGATGCTCCATACGTCTCGTCGGTCTCATTTGTCGGAGAGATACTGCAGCATCTCGACCAAGCTGATGCATCGACAAAACAGATGCCCACGCAGGCGGACGGAGGGCGTATGCCCCGCTTCTCGCTGAAGGCCCCCACGAATCCCTGAGCCTTCATTTTTGCGCGACAGCCACCTCCTCTCATGATCTCCTTGGTGCGTTGAGCGCGATTCTGAGCGTCCACAGCTCGTCGGGATGCTCAATTATACGGCGGACCGCTTTCTCAGTAGTCAGTAGGCTGTTGCCGCCCACCTGAGCGCCATTGCACCGTGTTTCCACACGCCGCCTGATGTGGTTCTGTCATCCCATCTTCGGGGGCCAGCTGGTAGACTGCCTTCACCGCTGATCTCATTCGGCCTCTGAGTTGCGTGGGCAGATAGCCCATCACGTTCTCGACCGTGTGGCTGAGGCACCTCTACATCGGGTTGTCAACTCCGAACACGGCGGCAATGCCCGCCCCATTCCCGTCAACTCACTGGCTCAATCATACTTCATCCAGCAAGAGACAGGCGCCCTTCAGCTTCTATCTTTCAATCACCCGCGCGATACTCTGACATGTCTCCAGCACCGCCGTCGCGCATACTACAGCAAGTAGTAAGCCGTGTCAAGACCTTGAGAGAATTTCCTTCAGAGAGTGCCACAGGGAGGTGAGGGGGCATTGGGAGGGGGCCCCGTCCACCTTGCAGCGGAGTTCCCGGTCTGCTGAAACCGGCCACTCGCCACAAGCCGAAAGCAACGGAGGCCGCCCTGAGTGGGCGACCTCCGTGTGGTCCATCAAGGGTACGAAGTCTCGCGCTTCGCGCGCTATCGGCCCTTCACCTGTATCTTCTCGACCGAGGTGGCCTGGTTGGTCGCGGCGTCGATCAGCTCAGCCTGGATGTCGAGACTGTCGGGTGTGCCGAACAGCGCGTCCTTGGTTGCGAAGGCGGCCGTCGTCCAGGTTCCGTCGGCGGCGGTGGTGACCGTCTGCGGCGTCAGGTCATGGGACATGTCGAGGAAGCGCTTCTTGACATAGTGCACCTTGACCGTCACGGTGGAGCCTGCCGGCGCGGTGCCGGTCACGATCATCTGCTCGCCGACGACTTCGCCCGCCTTGGGTGCGGTGATGGCGACTTTGCCGGCAACGGGAGTCCCGAAGACGACCGGCTCGGCAATCTCGGAGGTTGTCCACTCTCCACCGGCCGGGCGGTAGCGCACGGTGATCTTCTGCGTGGTGTTGTCGCCCTGCCGGACCGTGTAGGTTCCCTCGTAGTTGCTCGTGTCGGCGACACGGTCCATGCGGATGCCCTGCCGGAAGTCGCCGATGTCGAAGAGCATCTCTCCGCCGGCCTTCACGACGGTGGCCTCGACCCGCAGAGTCTCGCCCGGCGCCATCGGCCGAGTGGCATTATGGGCGGCGCGCAGTATCTGCCCGGCATTGGGATCGGCGATGTTGAACGCCCATGCCTTGCGGGCCTGGTTGCCGGCCCGGTCGGTGACGGTGACCGACACGATGTGGCGACCGATCTTCAGCGGCTTCGGCGGCTTGTAGTCGATATACGCGCCCGTCTGCGTGCACTGGGAGGTGACGTCGACCTTGTCGACGATCATCGTGCTGGACGCCTCGTTGATGCCCGAATCGTCATCAATGAAGCTGGCGCGGATGCGCTCGGGTGAGGTGACGATGGTCGAGTCCTTTGCGGGGATGAGTTCGCCCCACACCGGCGGAGTCTTATCGGTGGGCGTGGCGTTGGCGGCCTGCTCGCGGACTATCCTGACGACCTGATTGGTCCGAGTGTTGAGGATGAGCAGGACGCTGTCACCCGGTTGCAGACTCTGGAGCGGCAGCGCCTTGCCGCGTTCGTCAAGGACCTCGGCCTTCTCATCAACGAGCATGGTCTGGCCACCGGCGAGCAGCAGGAACTTGCCGTGAACGCCATCAATATCCACGCGCATGTGCTGGAACTCGTCTGCCTGATCGCCGCCGTTCTGATCGTTGGTCGCGGCAATCACCACCGCACGCACGCCAAGTCCGTTGATGATAGTCACTTCGACGTCTTCGCCTGCCTTCAGAGTGTCGAACTGCCCGGGCTGGAGCTGCCCGTTGGCGCCGAGGGTGAACACCTCGCACTTGTCGGAGAGTGTGATGAAGCGCGTTGTGCCTTCAGCCTCATCACGGATCAGTAGCGACGTCGCGGCGCCGGTGTATATCTGGAGTATGGTTCCCTTGACGGTTTGACCGCCCACATCGGGCGTCTGCTGCCGGCCCAGGGTGACTGCACATATCTGGTTGGCGGCATCCCACTGCATGGTGCCGCCGAAGCCCTCGACAACGAAGCGAATCGGCACGTAGACCGTCTGCCCGACCAGCAGCGGAGAGACATCCACGGAGGTCGGCACGCCGTTGACCGTGCCGAGCGTGCTGCCGACCCACAGGTTGAGCGTCGTGTTGCCCAGTGTCACGACGATCTTCTTCTGCTCGTTGGGCAGGTACTCGCTCTGGGCCCCGAGTGCTGCCGCGAGGGTGTCATTGGGCATGATCGGCGCACCCTCGATCGCGACGAGGGTGTCGCCGCCCTGTTTGGGCGCGCCGTTGACGACCAGCCGCGGCTGGGCGAGGCACAGACCCGTACCGACAAGCAGGAGAACTACGGCGAATGTGCAGATGCGTAGCGGTGTGGCGCTGGAGCCGTTCATGGTATCACCACGCTTGTGAGTTTCGTGTGACGATGTGCTCTTTGGCGCAACGGCTACGGCTTTGCGCCGGCCCGTGAAGCCGGCCTCCACCCCTGTAGCCCGGTCAGCGTGTTCGTGCCGGGAAGCGGTGAGTGGACTGTGACGAAGGCTCGGCGGGGGTGATTGTCAGCATACCATCCACCGTTTCTGGTCCCTCGATCTCCACCCCGAGCGCTACGAGGTCTATCCTGACCTCGCGCGCGCCCTGCAGCGTGACGGTAAGGAGCATTTCGCCGTCCGTGTCCGTGATGCCTGCATCACAGGTGGCGAGCGCCGTCTCGGAGGCAGGGGCGACATAGCACCAGAAGTACCACTTCGCCTCATCGGTTACAAGCCACTGATGATGCGGCTGCTCGGCGCTGCGAATGAAGCCGGAGAGCCACCGCGCCCCCTCCACATAATCAGCATAATGCCCGGTCGAGTCACTTGTGAAACGCACTTTGTGTCCGGGGTACGGGCGCAGCAGGGTGTAGGTGCGCCAGCTTTGCTCGTAGCAGATGGTGCCATCCATCTGCCCGTGCGCGACGCGCGTGGGCGTGTTGAGGGCGTTGGTGATGAAGGTCCGGGGCGAACGGCGCAGGTACTCCCAGTCGACCTCGGGACTGTCACCGGGCTTGCCCCCGCAGACCGCCTCGACAAAGGGAGCATACCCGTTCTGCTCCTCCCACCACTCCTGCATACTGGTGATGGGTACCCACGACGCACACGCCGCCCAGAGGTCGGGGTACTTGCAGAGCATCTGCAGCGACATGTGGCCGCCGCCGGAGCCGCCCTGGATGTAGATGCGGCGCTCGTCGACGGGGAAATGGGCTTTCATGTACTCGACCGCGTCGATGATGTCGTGCTGGGCCAACAGCGACGCTCCGGCCTGTGTCACTCGTGGATTGCCCGGCAGATTCGGTCCGCGGAACTCGGGGAAGACCGACAGCCAGCCCTCGTCAGCGGCGACG
>MTKY01050894.1_pt1 | contig 16567 bp, 14 predicted proteins | sample 1042731 | NCBI WGS metagenome assembly MTKY01 (sample SAMN06212206, study PRJNA360538) | anaerobic digester metagenome | biome: Wastewater treatment plant; material: sludge; isolation source: anaerobic digester fed with sludge from wastewater treatment plant | place: Denmark: WWTP Soeholt ... | reverse complement strand
GGTGCGGGCGGCCTAAGATTAGCCCTTGATCCCGGTCATCGAGATCCCCTCGATGAAGTGCCGTTGCAGCATGTAGAACACTGCTATCGGCGGCACCGCTGCGATCACTGCCCCGGCCATGGCCTGACCATAGGCTTGCATCCCCTGGGCCTGTCCCGGCCTCAGGCTCATGAACTGCGCGATTCCCACCGGCAGCGTGCGCGACACGTCAGTCCTGGTGGCGATGAGCGGCCAGAAGAAGCTGTTCCAACTTGAAAGAAACGTGACGATGGCGACAGCCGTCAGGGCGGGCCTGGCTAGTGGCAGCACCACTGACCACCAAATGCGCAGGGTGTTTGCGCCGTCCACACGAGCAGCATCTTCGAGCTGGTAGGGAATGCTCAGGAAGAACTGCCGCATCAGGAAGACACCGGTGACGTTGGCACCCACCGGCAGGATCAGTGCCAGGTAGGTATCGGTCAGGTTTATCTTGGCGAACAGCAGGAACAGCGGGACGACCGTGATCTGCATCGGCACAAACAGCATGGACAGGATCACAGCGAAGATCACGCCGCGCCCGACAAATTCCATGCGCGCCAGCGCGTAGCCAGCCAGCGAATCGAGAATCAGAACCAGCAGAGTCGCCCCTGTCGAGACAATCAGGCTGTTGAGCGTCCAGCGCAGGATATTGAAGCGATCAAACACCCTCTGGTAGTTCTCCAGGGTGAAGGTGCGCGGAATCCACTGCACATCAATGGTTGCGATTTGTGTCTCTGGCTTGAACGAGGTCGAGATCATCCAGATAATGGGCGCCAGCATCAAGATGACCAGAAGTGCTAGCAGGATATACCAGATCAGTCCGCCGAGTCGCTTGGTGGTAATCATTACGCAACGCCCCTGATTCCGCGCCGGTATAGGTAAGCCTGGATGAGCGCGAATGAGACCAGGATCGCGAACAGCAGCGTCGCAACCGCTGCGCCGTACCCCATCCGCAGATTCTGGAAGGCTGTGGTGTAGATGTACTGCACGAGTGTCAGTGTCGCAGTCCCCGGCCCGCCTGAGGTCATGACGTAGACCTGGTCGAAGACCTGGAACGAGTTGATAAGGGTGAGCATTATGACGACAAAGGTGGTCGGGGCCAGGAGGGGCAGGGTGATATGCCGCAGCAGCCGGAGCGAGCCGGCCCCGTCAATGCGCGCTGCTTCATATAGCTCGCCGGGGATGTCCTGTAGACCGGCCAGAAAGAGTACCATCCCATAGCCTACCGTCCACCAGATGGTGGTGAGAATGATGCCGTACATCGCGACATCCTGGCTCATCAGCCAGGGCACCCCGCCAATACCCAGTTTCCCAAGATAGACGTTGACCAGACCGAAGTCTTTCTCCAGCAGCCATGTCCACAACACGCCAACGACTGTTGACATGAGGACATAGGGCGTGAATGCCGCCAGCCGTCCCAGCGCCCGCCCGCGCCGGGGCTGGTTGAGGAAGATCGCCAACGCCAGGCTGGCAATCACCAGCAAGGGCACCGTCAGACCGGTAAAGAACACTGTGTTCTTGAGCGCTGAGTCAAGGCGCGGGTCAATCTGCATCAACTCGTAGTTTCTCGTGCCGATCCACTGTGGTGAGCCAACGATTGACCACTTCGTGAACGACATCGCCAGCCCAAAGATCGAAGGCCCTAGCCGGAATAACAGGAAAACAAGCAGGTAGGGCAGCAGAAACAGATAAGGGGTCCACCGTGCATACGGTTGACCCGCTGATCTGGCAGCGGAGGTCGGACGGGGGCGTGGCAGAACTCGCATGGTGTCTCCTGAGATAAGGGGAAGGTTGCCGATCCCTCTGATGGGGCGGCCCAAGCCTGGCTCGAACCGCCCCATCATGAGGAAGGCCTGTGTTATTGCGTTTGAAGGATGAACGTGATCTCGTCGCAAGCTGTCTGAGCAGCCGAGGCGGGATCAGCCTGTTCCAGCATGATGCTCTGCGCCATGACCATCATCGGCGTTGGCGCATTGGAGGCGAAGACCTGGTTGTAGAGGGGGATACCCGGCAGGAACACTTCGTAGGGCATCATCTCGATGAACGCTTCGCGCCCGTACATCGTCCGGAACTCTTCGGATTCCATCACGTCACGGAAGGCCGGAAGCTGGCCGACGTTGGCCCACTCGGTCGAGTTGGCGGTGAGCCATTCGATGAACTGAAGTGCTTCGTCGCGATTCTCGGGGTTGGCTACCCTGGCCGGCAGCGTGATGTTGTGCCCGCTGCCCCACGTGGCATAGGCCTCGTCAAAGACGCGCGGATACATGGCGGTATTCCAGTTGAAGCCGGATTCCTCGGTAGCGGCCTCGAACGTTGCCATCTGCCACGGGCCGTCAATCAGCATGGCGGTGCGGCCAGAGAGGAAGTCGCGGGCATAGTCGGTCTGGCCCTGCGGTGCGATGTGATGCGTATAGACCAAGTCTTGCAGGTACTGCCACGCCTGCGCGGCCTTGTCAATGTCCATCACGCACTCGGTTCCGTCTTCGGAGATTAGCTCTCCGCCAAGCTGGTTGTAGAGCGCCCACCACTGGAAGAAGGCGTGGTGGTTGCTGTGCATGTTGACCGCGTACTGCACAACGTTATCGGGATCGAAGCCCTCGTCGTCAGGATGGTTGCCGTTGGCGTCCACCGTGAGCAGCTTACCGATTTCGATGAATTCCTCTCCTGTGGTCGGAGGGCCGTCAACACCCGCCTCTTCGAGGAGGTCAATGTTGTAGTACAGACCGTGCATGTGCAAGTCCAACGGGACAGCGTATACTGCGCCCTCGTAGATATTCGGCTGCCATGCGCTGGCCAGGTAGTTGTCCGGGGTGAGGACTGCCGACTCCGCAAGCAGATCGTCCAGGGGGGTCAGCAGATCGAGCACGATGAACTGCGCCAGTTCTTGCGGATGCATTGCCAGGATGTCGGGCGCTTCGTCTGAGGCCGAGGCGACCACAAAGGCGTCGAACAGCGGTGACCACTGCTGGCGTGTCAGCGTGATCTGGATGTTGGGATTCTCAGCGTTCCACCGCTGCACAAGCGTATCCATGACGTCGCCATCGGGGCCGGTCCAGCCGCCCCAGAACTCAAGGTTGACAACGTCGCCCTCCTGCGCGCTGACTGCCGCCGGGAGCAGCAGAGCGAGCAGCATCAGCACACCGACCAGATTACGTCCTGTCTTTCTCATCTTGTTTGCTCCTGAAAGCCTATCTCTCTGTACAGACTGCTTCATGATTAGCCCTGCGAGAAGTGACTAGTGGTAGGTGATGGCCTCCTTTCAGATGGCTTGCGGCGATGGGTCTGCCACGTCTAAACGAATCCGAGATCGAGTGCTTGCAGCTCGATCCATTTGCGCCGGACCACATCCTCGGGCGCAAGCAACAGCGGAGCACGCACCGCTCCTACTGGTAGTCCCCGCTGGCCCAAGACCGCTTTGAAGAGCGAGAGATCGCGTCCGTCTTCGAGAATGTCGCGCACTGTGTTGAGCCGCTGCTGGAGCGGGCGTGCGCGATCCAGATCGCCAGATGAGGCGGCCTCGAACAAGGCAGTGACCAACTCTGGAATGAAGTTGGCAGTCCCCGACACGCAGGCGTCCATGCCCAGCGCCATCGCCGCGAGGAGGTCGCCATCGTTGCCGCTCGCCGTGTTGAACGTCCCGTCACGCAGCGGCACGCAGCGGAACAGGTTCTCAAGCTGGCCCCCGCTGTCTTTCATGCCGACGATATTTGGACACGCTTCCACCAACCGCGCGACCAGCTCAGCACTGATATAGTTCCCCGTGACGGCAGGGTTGTTGTAGAGGTAGATCGGGAAGTCGGGAACGGCTTCGCAGACCTGGGAAAAGTGACGGAAGAGCGCCTCGTCGGAGAAGTGAAAGTAGAAGGGTGTGACCAGTGCCGCGCCCGTCGCGCCACAGGCTTGGGCGTGCTGTGTCAGCTCGATGGCCTCGCGGGTCGTGATCGCGCCGGTGTGGATGATCACCGGCACCCGCCCATTAGCGGCTCGCACGACCGTCTCGGCCAGGGCGCGGCGTTCCTCGGCTAGCAACAGCGGCCCTTCGCCGGTCGTCCCACAAGGGAGAAGGCCCTTGATGCCACGCTCGATCAGGAACTGGACTAGCCCCTCGGTCGCGCCATGATCGAGCGCGCCCCGATGGTCAAACGGTGTCAGAAGAGGAACGATGACGCCCTTGATACGCAAGCTCATGAGTGGTTTCACCTTCCAGTAACCAGGACTCGTCAAAACGGACATAATGGATATGCTCGCGCCGCGCGGTGTAGACCATGTGGATCGTCTCATCCGTCTGCAGCAGCGTTGGGTACGAGTATTCCGCGTGTTCTTCTTCGATAGTGCGCGTCCACAGCCAGCGCTCATCTTCACCGGCAAGCGCCACGCACAGCGGGGTGCGCAGGCGGGGGCTGTCGTTGAAGGCCAGGGCCAGCCGTCTGCTTGCCAGCCGGATCAGATCAATCCCTGAGTTAGGGTTGGGAATGTCTGTGGGCGTGGGCTTTGACCAGGTCTCACCGGCATCGGAGGACTCTGCCCGCCAGATGATGCCTCCTGACCCGCCCGTGCGCAGATAGACCAGCAGCCGCCCGCCGTCAGAGAGCGGAACAACGCACGGGTGAATATTGCCCTGGGGGGTGACTATCGGCTCGGTGAGTCGCCATGACTGTCCGTCGTCTTCCGAGACCAACATGCGCGACTGCCAGGCGCGCTCGTCGTAGGCCGGGAGGATGATGCGGCCAGGCAGGACGAGCGGCTTGCTCCGGAACATCAGCCCCGGCATGTCCATTAGCTCTCTGGGTGCGCTCCAGGTCACTCCACCATCGGATGAGCGCTGCCAGTGCGCGACGGCGCTGGTCCAGTCGGTCTGCATGATCACGTCGAAGAACAGCCACAGCTCGCCGTCGGGCCGGGGCAGGAAGACAGGCTGCCCCAGAGACAAACCGGGCACCGAGGCGATCACCTTTGGCTCACTCCAGGCCGCTGCGCCTGGCTCGCGCCGCGACGCGAGGATGGCGACATCCGGCGCAGTCTCGTAGGCCCCGCCAAACCACGCGCAGAGGAGTGTTCCATCTGCCAGCGCGGTCAAAGTCGAACAGTGGGCCAGTGGCCAATCGTCAAGCTGCGAGAAAACAGGGATGCTTTCAAACATTCGGGTTTACTCCGGCGCAGTCCGGTGGCGTTTCAGAGTGTCACTGGAATTGGGGCGCGCATAGGCGACCTGGGACGGAGTGGTGGGCACATAGCCCATCAGTCGCGAGATTCCGTAGGCGGTTGCGATGAGCTGCGGCGCGAGATTCTCAAGACGGCGCCCGAGGATCTCGCGATCCGCGCCGGAAATGCTGCACGCACCGACGACGTGGCCGGACTTGTCAAGGATGGGAGCACCCAGGCAGAAGGTGCGCGGCTCGTGCTCCTGATTGTCAATGGAGTAGCCGCGCTGCTGCGTCTTTTCGAGATCGGCCACCAGCGCGTTGGCATCGGTTATCGTATACGGGGTGAAGGCCGGCAGGCCAGTGCGCACCAGGATCTCATGAACCTCAGCCAAAGGCAGCCCGGCGAGAATTGCTTTGCCGACAGACGTGCAGTGCATGGGGGCGCGGTCGCCCACAGAGGAGCGAGCCTGCAGGCGTCGCGAGGACTCGATGGCGTAGAGATACAGGACTTGATCGCCATCCCTGACCGTGAGATAGATCGACTCGCGGCATAGATCGGCCAGCTCCCGGATGAGGGGGGCGGCCCGGTCGCGCAGCTCGACGTTCACGCGGACTCCCTGGCTCAGCGTGATGATAGCCGTCCCCAACGCGTAGGCTTCGCCGTCAACTTTCTCGGTGAAGCCATGAGCCAGCAGCGTGTTGAGAATGTTGTGCGTCGTGCTCTTGGGCATGTCCAGCCGCGAGCTAATCTCGGCCAGCGTCAGGCGTGGCTCAGCGCTGCTGAAGAGCTTCATGATGCTGATGGCTTTGCTGATTGAGTGTATCATGATCCGACCTGGCTGTTCCACGATGCTGAACGCTGTTCGGTCTACCTGAATTACCTTAGCTTACAAGAATCTTCTGCTTGTGTCAAGTATGAGTCCCGAAGGGCGCATCCCACTCTCTTGGGACATTGTTCGTAGGGACGTATCGCATACGCCCTGCGGCGGGCGCTGCCCTGCTGCGCCCTACGCGCATCAAATTCACCACAAATCCGGGATGCACCCAGCGGATATTGTTGGGGGCAGTGTATCCTTGTCGGTTGAAACTCATCACACAGGGATGGGGGGGCACATGGCAGCCAGTACCCACTCCATTTCAACCGAATTCGATGCACCACCATTGTTGAGCGCGATAACTGTGGTTTAATTAGTCTAGAGCAAGCTCACCAACCGCGCCGATGCCGCTGTTGAAGAATGACGGCATAGAATGCTCTCTGAGCGGAGAATGGAAGCAGGGTTACTGCTTCTCGGCACGAAGATCACGATTCCACTGATCCCTACGAAGTCCATCCGGCGGCCCAGGTTGACGGACTGGATCAAGCGGGGGGTGAGGGGGCCGCTGACGCTGCTTCTCACTCCCGCTGGCTTTGGCAAGACCAATCTCCCGGCAGAGTGGGCAGCAGAAAGTCCGCATCTAGTCGCCTGGCTGACGCCAAGCGGTGACGATAGCGATCCTGTTCGTTTCTTTCGCCGCCTCACCGGTGCCCTTCAGAAGGTTGATTCCCCTGAAAGTTGGAGAGAGAGGGAGCGAGCGCATCATGAGAGAGATACCCTCCCCAAGAATGAAACCCCTCACATCCGATGACGCGCACGTCAGGAACGGCGGTGAGGCTGACTACCATACCCGCCACGATCCACACCGGCGGGCATCCGGCCTGGCAGACATCATCCTGGGTGGACAGGACGGGCTGGTGAATGTGCTGGGCGTGATCCTGGGTGTGGCCGCAGCGACGAGCGACGCCCAGATCGTGTTCGTTGCGGGCCTGGCGGCAACTGTCGCCGAGTCAATCTCGATGGGCGCGGTGGCCTATACCTCCACGCTGGCCGAGTCCGCCTTTTACGAGAGCGAGCGCGCACGTGAATACCGGCACATCATGCAGGTGCCGGAATTGGAGCGTCGGGAGATCTACGAGATCTACGAGAAGAAGGGATTCGGCGACGAGCTGCTCGATCACATCGTCGAGACCATTACGGCTGATCACGATATCTGGGTGCAGGTCATGATGGCCGAGGAGCACCGGCTCTCGCCAACTGACCGCAAGCACGCCCTGCGCGCTGCGCTGGTGGTCGGGACCTCGGCAATCATCGGCTCGCTCATTCCGCTCGTGCCTTTCATGTGCCTGTCGGTCAAGATGAGCATCGTCGTGTCAATCCTGATCTCGGCGCTGGCTCTGTTCCTGGTGGGAGCTTATAAGGCTCGTGTGACGGTGGGACATCCTGGCAGGAGTGGGCTGGAGATGGCGATCATTGGCACGATGAGCGCGCTGGCCGGTTACGTGGTCGGTCTGCTGCTCAAGGTGCCTGCGGCGTAGCGGCGATTCCACAGCCCTGGCCACACGCTGCTAAGGTTTGCGCAGCATTAGATGGACAAGGTACAATTCGGCCAGGTTCCGCAACTATTTCATTCCATCTGGCAAAAGGAAGAGCGGCAAATGAAAGCAGTGCTACGACTTACTCTTGTTCTGTGTATGGTGGCCACGGCCCTGTCTGTTTCCGCTACGCTGGCTCAGGATGAGCCAGCCACGATAGTTGTGATGACTCCCTGGCTGGCCCAGCCAGGCACCCAACTGATGGTTGACGCCTTCAAAGAATCTGCGGTTGAAAAAGGCTGGAACGTGAATGTGGTGGACACGGCTGGTGATGTCGCTGCCCTTATCAGCCGCATGCAGGACGTGGCGCTCCAGGACGTGGATGCCATTGTCATCAACGTTGATCCCACGCAGATCTCTGCGGGTCTTCAGGCTATCGCTGAGGCGGGCATTCCTGTGTTTGGGATGGACGCGGGCGTTGATCCTCTGCTCGTGACGAATGTGACCAGCAACGGCTACGCGATGGCGGCTGAGACGGCGACTTACGTCGTTGATCGCCTCCACGGCGAGGGTAACGTGGTCATGTTCATCTTCGAGCCGTATCCGCCAGTCCAGAAGCGCGGGATTGTTGCGGAAGCGATCTTCAACAACACGCCGGACATCAAGATTCTCGACAAGATTACGCCCAGCTTCGACGCTGGCCCGCTGGAAGGCGCTCGTAACGCGATGGAGGCTGTCCTGCTGGCCAACCCAGAGCCTGGCAGCATCTCGGCAGTCTGGGCTGCCTGGGACGATCCGGCACTGGGTGCCCTACAGGCCATCGAAGCAGCAGGCCGCGAGGGCGAAGGCATCGTGATTGTGGGTATTGACGCGACCCCGCAGGCCCGTGATGCCATCGCCAGAGGCAGCAACTTCGAGGCTACGATTGCCCAGAATTTCCCGGCCATTGCCCAGACCGTTGCTGATCTCGTCGGGGTTTACCTGGCGGGCGGGGAAATCTCGCAGACCGTGTACTACGTGCCCACAGTGCTGATCACAGCGGCCAACGCCGCTAGCGAATAGCTGCACCAGACTGGCAGGGGCAGGGGCGAGTGTCTACCACACTCGCCCCTGTGCGAACCTGCCCGGAGCATCTCAGCCGGAAGACCCTGTTACCAGTGGGTGTTTGCGTCCGGATAGACTCCGTGCTGATCCGGGCCTGGAGACTCTCACTGTTTGGAAGCCATCACATCGCACCCGGTACGATCGGCCACGCCATGTCACCGCCGCAAGAGCTTGAGAACATCTCTCCCGCAAGTCCAGTTCCTTTGCTGGAAATCTCCGGGGCCAACAAGGCCTATCACGGCATACCTGCGCTCATTGACGTTTCGCTTCAGCTTCGAGGTGGCGAAGTCCATGCGCTGATCGGCGAGAATGGCGCTGGCAAGTCCACGCTGATCAAGCTGTTGGCAGGCGTCTTGCCCGCCGATTCTATTGACATCAGGGTTCGCGGCGAACCGGCGAGGTTTCGCGAGGCCCTGGATGCGTTTGGGGCCGGGCTGCGCTTCATTCACCAGGAACTCAACGTTGTGCCCACGCTCTCAGTGGCTGAGAACATCTTCCTGGGCCAGCCGTACCCCTCGCGGATGGGCATGTTCGTGCGCTGGACACAACTGAGCAGGCAGGCGAGGGCAGTGCTGACCCGGCTTGGGGTCGAACACATCTCTCCCCGGCAGACAATGGCGCGCCTGAGTCCGGGCGATCAGATGCTTGTCAAGATCGCCAGCGCGTTCGCAAGGGAGGAGATCGCCTCAAGCACAGACTCGGAGCCTCGCATCTACGTGATGGACGAGCCAACAGCAGCGCTCACGGCGCAGGAAGCGTCGCTGCTGTTCGAGGTGATCTATCGCCTGCGCGAACAAGGATCGGCTGTGCTCTACGTCACTCACCGGCTCGACGAGATCTTCAGGATCGCCGACCGGGTGACCGTCCTCAGAGACGGGCGCGTGGTCGCCACGAGCTCGGTCGAGGATGTTGCCGCTGCCGACCTGATCCGCCAGATGACGGGGCGCGACCTTCAGGAAACATATCCCGGTCGCGAGCCGGGCACGGCTGTTGGCGAACGGGTCTTGCTGGATGTGCAGGAACTGACCACGCATTCGGTCAAGGGTATCTCCTTCCAGCTACGGGCTGGCGAAATTCTTGGCATCGCGGGCCTGAAAAGCTCTGGACGGACCGAGCTATTGCGCGCCCTGATGAGAGTTGACCGCGCAGTTGGGGGCACCATAGGGCTTGACTCGGTGCCGATGTACGCCAGGTCCCCAGCCGGATCATGGAAGCAGGGCCTCGCCTACGTGCCGGAAGAACGGCGTTCGCAGGGGCTTATCCTCACACGCAGTGTGAGCGACAATATCACGCTGCCTCATTTGGCCAAGTTGTCTCGTCACGGCATGTGGCTGAATCACCGCTTGGAGCAGAAGACCAGCGAGTCGCTGGGCACCTCCGTGCGGCTGAAAGCTGCCAGAGTCCGCCAGATAATCCGGCAGTTGAGCGGGGGCAACCAGCAGAAGACGCTCTTCGCGCGGGCGCTGGCCGGGTCTCCTCGCGTCCTGCTGCTGGACGAGCCGACTCGCGGAGTAGATGTTGGCGCGAAGAGCGACATCTTCGCCTTGATCCGCCAGATCAGCGCCAGTGGCACCGGTATCGTCATGGTGTCATCGGATCTGCCTGAGCTGCTGGGCCTGTGTGATCGCATTCTCATCATGCGCAAGGGATGTCTGGTTGAGACGGTTAGCGCCGACGGGCTGACCGAGGAGCAGTTGCTGGCACTATGTTATGGAGAGGTATCGCATGACAACCGTCCCCCAAGTCGCTGACGTTCTGAGAAGACGGCGTATACCCTGGTTACACCTGCTCCGGCGTTTTGGCACCCTGATTGGCTTCGTGGTGATCGTGGCTTTCTTCTCCTGGCAGAAGCCGACCACGTTCATGAGCGTCCGCAACTGGCTCAACATCACCCAGCAGGTGAGCATTCTTGGCGTTGTGGCCTGCACCATGACCGTCGTGATGGTGCTCACCGATTTTGACCTGAGTGTGGGCACGATGGCCAGCCTGGTGGGAATTGTGGCAGGGACTCTGCTCCGCGACGGGCACTCGCTGGGAATAGCGTTGGGCCTGGCCGTTGTTGTGGGCATGGCCGGCGGGCTGTTCAACGGGATACTGGTGTCCTACGTGGGGATTTCCCCCTTCGTGGCTACCCTGGGCACGCTGACCATGTTCAATGGATTATCGCTGTATATCAGCAGCGGAACCACTATCTTTGGGCGCGTGATTCCCACGGTGTTGAGCGACTTTGGCAGTGGCGGCATCTTCCTGGGAACGATTGATGGGCAGCGCGTTACCCTTCCCAATCTGACGATCGTCACGCTGGTCGTCATGGTGATCGTGTGGCTGATGCTGGAGCAGACCGCATTTGGCCGGCGCTTGTATGCCATCGGCGGCAATATGGAAGCTGCCAGACTGGCTGGCATTCGAGTGCGCTCGCTGCGACTGCTGGCCTTTGTCATCAGCGGCCTGGGGGCGGCCCTCGCCGGGCTGATGCTGTTCAGCCGCCTGGCCTCTGCCAACCCCACGCAAGGCGACGGTCTCATGCTCAAGGCCATTGCCGCCGTTTTCCTGGGCATGACCATGAGCGAAGAGGGCGAGCCTCACGTGCTGGGCACATTGCTGGGCGTCCTCATCCTCGGCGTGCTGGCCAACGGCCTGACCCAACTTCAGATTGATACCTACGTCCAGCAGATTCTAACGGGTGGCATCATCATTCTGGCGGTCACGTTGAGCAGCCTATCTCGACGCCTGGGCTGAAAGGTAGGGGCTGTGGCAAACGAGAATCCTCTGCTCCGAACCATCCGCGAGATCAGGGCGAGCGGGCGCATCGCTCTGTGCGGCTATTTCCTGGCGGGCTATCCCACCCCGGATGAGTTCTTTCGTGCCGTGCGCGCCGCTCGTGGTCTTGACGTGATCGAGTTTGGCATTCCGTCCGTCAATCCCGCCATGGATGGCCCGGTGATTGCCAGCGCCCACGAGGTTGTGACGCAGCAACACGGGATTGGCGCTGAGACGGCAATGGCGCTGATCGGGGGCCTGCGTCATATCCCGCAGCCTCGCTTCGTCATGACATATACGGAAGTTGGGCGAGCGCTCCCCGGTTTCCTTCGCCTGTGTACCGAGAACAACATTCATGGCATGATCGCGCCGGACATCCAGCCTGAAGAAGGTCGTTACGTCAAGTCCATCGCAGAAGCGCTGAACCTCGCTGTGCTCACCTTGATTGATGCGCGTGCAGCCAATGCTACGTTGCGCCAGCGCATCGAGCTGGGTGACATCGTCTATCTCAAAGCGGGCACGGGTCGCACTGGACAACCGGCTGACATCGAGGGTGACCTGGGCGACGTGCTGGCAGAGGCCGTCAGCCGCATCCGGGCGGTCGCGCCCGAAACGCCTATCGCGGCGGGCATCGGCCTTCAGAGGCCGGAGCAGGTGGCCGCTCTGGCCCGCCTGGGCGTTGACATGGTGATCGTGGGCACGAAGATTATCGAGTGCCTGCAAGCCGGTGAACAGACGCTGGTGGAGTACATCCAGTCCTTGCGGGAAGCCACTTATCTTTCGTCGGTGTGACTGATGACAAAAACCTGGCTAGCCTTTGATATTGGCACGACAGGGACAAAAGCGGCCCTGGTGGACGACGCCGGAAGAGTCTTGCGCAGCGCCAGTCGCGAGTATCCGACTCACACGGGGGCGGGGGGCGTCGTCGAGCAGGATGCTGCCGACTGGTGGAACGCTGTCCTTCACACATGCCGCGAGCTTGATGCGCGCGACGAGGCCGAGGCGATTGCCCTCACTGGGCAGATGCAGGATGCGATTCTCGTGCGCGCAGATGGCGAGGCAATGCGCCCCGTCATCCTCTACAGCGATACGCGTGCCCGCGCTGAAGTGGGCCAAGTCGTCGAGATGCTGGGCGTCGAGCAACTGCGCGAGCTGACGGGGAACGATCAAGACGCTGGCAGCTTGTTGCCCAAGCTGGTCTGGCTGAAGACGCATGAACCGGCATCCCTGGCGGATAGTACCTGGCTGCTGCTTGGCGCAGCCGACTACATTGCCTTCAGAATGACGGGTGTCGCTGCCACAGACACAACAACCGCTTCAACTACCGGACTCATGAGCCTGAACGACCGGCAGGCGTTGGACAAGTCGGTTCTCGACGCACTTGGCATCGGAGACAGCGCGCGCCTCTTGCCGCCGTTCTTGCCGGGCGGCACGCGCATCGGGAAGCTGACTCCTGGCGCTGCTACGGCGTTGGGGCTTAGCTCCGGCATACCCGTCTACAGTGGTCCGGGGGACGCCGGGGCGACAACCCTGGGGGCCGGGAGTGGCGAGATAGGTGCGGCTTATGCGTACCTCGGCACCAGTGGCTGGATTGCTTTCACGGCGGCTCACAGTGCGCTGCCGGGCAGGGGAGTCATCACGCTGGCTCATCCCGATCCTGCTCTCTATATCCAGGTGGCACCGCTGCTCACAGCAGGCGGAAACCTTGAGTGGGTGCGTAACCTGTTTGACACTGATGACTACGACGGTGTGATCTCCGGGGCGCTGGGGACGCCGCCCGCGAATCTGCTGTACCTCCCGTACCTGAGGGGCGAGCGCTCCCCTTTCAGCGATCCGCTTGCGCGTGGGGCGTTCGTTGGACTGAACATGGACTCCACCAAGCACGACCTTTACCGGGCCGTGCTTGAAGGGGTGGTGTTTGCCTACCGTCATGCACTGGACACATTGGCCCCTGAGTCCACCAAAGCCCTGGCTCTGACTGGAGGAGGAGCGCGCTCAAGGCAGTGGTGTCAGTTGTTCTCAGACATCCTCGGCATACCGGTCGCTGTCCCGGCAGATGTGGGGAATGTGGGCGTCCGAGGAGCGGTCTTGGCTGCACAGGTCGTCAGCGGGGAGCAACGACGCTATGCGCCTCCTGGTTTCTTCCCTTCGGACGTGACCTTGAAGCCAGACACACGGCACTCGCCTCACTACGAGAAGCAGTACTCAGTATTCCGCGATCTCTACCCCGCATTGAAGGACGCCTTTGGCAAGATGGCTTGACTGGGGAGGCGCGAGTGCTTGCGCTGCCCGTCTCTTCAACACCCGCCTAAATCGAGCGTCTGACCTGGTTCTGTCTGCTCCCATGACTTTCCTATAGCCACGATTTCAGGCCAAAGGTCTTGACGGCGAGCCAAAACTCTGGTACCTTGATCTTGGAAGCGTTACCAACCGGACAGTGACTTCCTGGCTCATAATCGTGCCGTCTCCGTGAAGCCCGGCGTTGATCCTGCGAAGTGAGGCTTCAATCGCGTGGTAGCGTTTCCAAGAAAGTTGTTAGAGTTTCCTCGAGGGCGCTCATGCGCAAGAACGCCAGATCGCGCGGTGTTACGATCCTGGACGTGGCCCGTGAAGCGGGCGTTTCCCCCACTACCGTGTCGCGCGTCCTCAACAGCCGGGATCATGTCCGGCCCGACAAGCGCACCCGCGTCCTCACAGCGGTGACCCGTCTGGGATATGTAGTCAACCAACAGGCGCGCAGTCTGGCCGGCGGGCGCTCCCAGGTTATCGGCTTGCTCGTTCACGAGGTGGGTGTAGCCTATACCGGCGAGATTGTCCGAGGGATTGAGGAGGAGCTCGCCGCAGCTCAGTACGAGCTGATGCTGTATACGACCCACCGGCGCAAGACCAAAGAGTCGGCATACGTCGCCACGCTCACGCGTGGCATGACAGATGGCCTCCTGTTACTGCTCCCCCTCAACTCGCAGGCCTATCTCGAGACTCTCCACCAGGAGGGGTTTCCCTACGTCGTCATTGACTATCAGGGCTTCGATGATTTCAGCCCGACGGTGATCGCCAAGAACTGGCAGGCAGCCTTTGATGCGACCAGCTACCTGATCCAGCTAGGGCATCGTCGCATCGGCTTCATCGCCGGCAGTCCGGAGTTGAGCAGCGCCATTCAACGCCTGAGCGGCTACAAAGCTGCCCTGGAAGCTCATGGCATTCCCTATGATCCCGATCTGGTCGCCAACGGAGACTTTCAGCAGGCATGTGGCTACCAGGCGGCCAACCAGTTGCTGGCCCTGGCTGAGCGCCCGACGGCCATCTTCGCGGCCAACGACATGTCGGCGTTCGGTGCGATGGACGCGGTGCGCAACCGGGGCCTGGTCATCCCCGATGATATTTCGCTCGTCGGCTTTGATGACCTTCCCTCGGCGGCTGCCGTCCGTCCCTCGCTCACTACCGTCCACCAGCCGCTGATCGAGATGGGACGTGTCGCGACCCAAATGCTGCTGGAGTACATCGGCGATCCGGCGCTTCGAACCCGGCGCATCGAATTCGATACGGAGCTCGTCATTCGTGAGTCATGCTGTCCGCCGAAACGCTGATTGGTCGAGCCAGAATGAAAGGAGGTGCCCTGCTGCGTCGAATGACTACCGTCCGCAAAGCACGACCTTCTCATACGAGATTTGCAACAAAAGAGGAGTGCAAAAATGCGTAAGGTATTGGTTCTGGTTCTGGTGCTGGCGATGATCGGCAGTGGCGCCGCTGCGACCCAGGCTCGCCAGCAGAAGCTCATCACCTTTTGGCACATTCAGACCACCGATCCCGGCCCGCAACTGATCCAGCAGGCCGTAGACCGTTTCATGGCCGACAATCCGGACGTGGAGGTCGAAGTCGTGCCCCTGCTCAACGATCCGTTCAAGCTTCAGATCAGGACGGCGATGGGTGCGGGTGATCCCCCGTGCATCTTCATTTCGTGGGGCGGCGGCCCGCTCTATGAATACCAGGCTTCGGGCCAGGTCGCCGACCTGACCGCGTACATGGAGGCCGACAACTACAAGGATCGCTTCCTGCCGGCCTCACTCTCCAACGTGACTTTTGACGGCAAGATTTGGGGCGTCCCGGTGGAGAACACCGCGGTGGCCGTGATCTACTACGACAAGAAGACCTTCGAGAAATACGACCTGACGCCGCCCGCGACCTGGGGCGAGCTGATGGACATCGTCCAGACGCTCAAGGACAACGGGGTCGCGCCGTTCTCTATGGCGAACAAGACCAAGTGGCCTAGCTCGATGTTCTACATGTATCTGGTTGATCGCCTGGGCGGGCCTGAAGTCTTCGCCAAGGCTGCGAACCGGCTGGAGGGTGGGTCGTTTGAGGACCCGGTCTTCATCCAGGCCGGCCAGATGGTGCAGGACCTGGTCAAGGCGGGCGGCTTCATCGAGGGCTTCAACGGCCTCGATTACGACACCGGCCAGTCGCGTATGCCGCTGTATGCAGGGCTGGCGGCGATGGAGTTGATGGGTAGCTGGCAGATCTCAACCTATCTCGCCGAGAACCCCGACTTCTATGCGAACAACCTGGACTTCTTCCCCTTCCCGGCGGTCGAAGACGGCCTGGGTGATCCCAGCAATGTGGTCGGCACAGTCGGCGACAACTACTACCATGTCTCGCCGAAATGCGAGTATCCCGACGAAGCGTTCAAGGTGCTCACCTACCTCATTGACGACGAGTCGGTCGCGCTGCGTGTCGCAGCCGGGCGCATCCCGCCGGTGAAGGGCGTTGCCGAGATGCTCGAGGATCCGATCCTGCAGCGCGTGATGGCGATGGTTGAGAATGCCGCCAGCGTGCAGCTCTGGTACGATCAGTACCTGCCGCCCGAACTGGGTGAGGTCCACAAGGACACCATGCAGGCGCTCTTCGGACTCGACATTACGCCTGAAGAAGCGGCTGCTGCGCAGGAACAGGCTACAAAGGAGTACTTCGGAAAGTAGCGGCGATCCGGCCCGATCAAGCTGAGCAGATGGTCTACAAGCGGGAGTGGGCCTTGTCCCACCAGGCCCACTCCTCGATCTGATCAAAGGATGCGCGCCGTGAACGCCCCCCTGAAAGCCAATACACTTGCGGCTGTGCTGCCCAGGAAACGCTGGTTCGGCTGGAACGAATACACGCCGACCATCATCCTTTTCCTGTTCCCAACGATCTTCTT
>MTKY01052117.1_pt1 | contig 16598 bp, 9 predicted proteins | sample 1042731 | NCBI WGS metagenome assembly MTKY01 (sample SAMN06212206, study PRJNA360538) | anaerobic digester metagenome | biome: Wastewater treatment plant; material: sludge; isolation source: anaerobic digester fed with sludge from wastewater treatment plant | place: Denmark: WWTP Soeholt ... | reverse complement strand
CGTCGATGGCTATGGACGCGCCCGAGCGCGCCTGGACCAGATCATCGCCCAGCAACTGGCGCGCCGAGAGCGGCGCCTCGCCTCGCTGCGCGAGGGCTTGCTGTCGCCTCAAGAGCTGGAGACGTTGCGCCTGCAGGCCAGCGCCATCCTGGCGGTGGCCTGGCGCATCGAGCCTGGCCAGCGCGAGGTCGAGGTCACGCGCGCCGAGGTTACCGGCGAGCTGGGCGCCGAGGGCGAGCAGGCCTGGCGCGTGCCGCTCGATCCTGACCTGCTGCCTGCCGAGAATGCCGAGCGGCTCTTTGCCGCCTATCGCAAGCGTCAGGCCGCGCTGACGCAGGCGCCTCCCTTGATCGCACAGGTGGAGCTCGAGGTGGCCCAATTGCGCCAGTTTGCGACCGACGTGGCCCTGGCCGCAGACCGCGGCCAGCTCGACGAGGTGGAGGCGGCGCTGCAGGCCGAAGGCTATCTACGGCGCAAGGCCAAGGGTGGAGCAGCGGTCGGCTCGGCGCCGCTGGCCATGGTGGCGCCCGACGGCATGCAGATTCTGGTGGGGCGCAACAGCCGGCAGAACGCCGAGGTCACCTTTCATCGCGCGGCGCCCGACGACCTCTGGCTGCATGCCCACGGCGTGCCTGGCTCGCACGTGATCATCCGCTGCGGCCAGCGGCCCGTGAGTGCGGCGACGCTGGATCTCGCCGCGCGTCTGGCGGCCCGCTATTCGGCTGCGCGTGGCGACGCCCTGGTGCAGGTGGACTATACCGAACGCAAGCATGTGCGCCCCATAGCCGGCGCGGGCCCGGGCATGGTGACCTACCGCCACGAGCGCACCGTCACAGTGCCGCCCCAGGTGGCCGACGTCGAGGGAGCGTGAGCCGTTGATCGCCGTGACGCTCGAACGCTTTGAGGAGCTGCTCGATGCGGCGCTGGCCGCTCTGCCCGAGTGGGTCATCGCGCACATGGACAACGTGGTGGTGACCACCGCGGCGGGGCCCTCGCGCGAGCAGCAGCTCCGTGCGCGGCGCCAGGGGATGTTGCTGGGCCTCTATGAAGGCGTGCCGCTGAGCCGCCGTGGGGGCGGCTATCACCTCACGCCGCCCGACCGCATCACCCTCTTTCGCGGCGCGCTGCAATGGCTGGCCACAGATGAAGCCGACCTCGTGCGCCTGATCCAACGGACCGTGGCGCACGAGATCGGCCATCATTTCGGCATGAGCGAGGACGAGCTCCGGGCTGCCGGCGTCTAGTCGTTCGCGCCTCTAGTCTTCGGGGGGCTGCCAGTCCTTGGAGCCCACATAGACCGTCATCGTCTGAGTGATGGCCTGGTTGCCCGCCGCATCGTAGGCGATGGCAAAGATCGTGTGGCTGGCGCGGCTCTGGCCTTCTTGCCACGACACCGAGCCCTGCGGAGATTCGACGCGGAAGGTCAGCTTGCCATCAGCGCCACGCACCGCCTGCGTGCGGGTGACCTGGTCACCGCGCGTCACGGTGCGCTCATACAACAGGCCGTTCTCTACCTGGCGCACCTCTTCGCGGATGATGGCGTCGCCATCGACCGTTTCCACGGGCGCAGGCAGGTCAAAGTTGTAGCTGACCTGCGGCGCGCCACTCTTGAGGTCCCAGCGGAGCGAGTAGGGCGCCACCGTGCTCTGCCCCAACGAGACGCCGTTCATAAAGAACTCGACGTGGCTCATCTGCGTGTTGTCGAGCGCGTCGACGGTGATGTTGACCCACTCGTCCTCGCCCGTACGGTAGACATAGTCACGTTCTTCCATCTCATACGTCGGGTCTTGCTGGCGCTTGACGGTGATACGATAGGGCGTCGAGAGCTCCAGCCGGGCCTCAGGGGGCTCATTGTCAACCAGCACCGAGACGGCCGTCTGACGGAGCTGCCCTCCGTCTACCACGTTCAGGCGCAGCGTGTATAGGCCCGACATGCCGCGCGTGTCCCACGTCTCGAGCACGCCATTCTCCACACGTTCGCCGTGCTCGGGGCCGATGGGCGACCAGGGGCCGGGCGCCATGCCCTGGCCATACTCTACCCAGTAGCGCTCCTGGCTGCCCGCGCGAGCGTTCCCCATGATCGACACCATGCCACCAACGACGCCAAATGGGCCGGGCCTGGTGATGGCGACGTCGGCGCCGGCGCTGTTGGGGCCAAAGCGATCGTCGAACTCGGTGGGCGGCTTGGGGATGCCGGTCTCGCGCATCCAGTCTTCGGCTTCGGGCGGATAGATGGCATACACCACCGTCTCCACATCCTCAGGGGGCGTGTGGGGCGTGGCCAGCTTGCCCGTCGACTTGGCGATCTGGAAGGGGATATGGATGTCGTCCTTTTCGGTGGGCACCGTCCCCTCGATGAACAGCTCTTGCACACGATGCCCCGAGTGGTCGGTGGGCAGCTTGCCCGAGGCGGCGTCGACCACAGCCGTCACCAGGCCGGCCGGCCGCGAGAAGCCCTCCACCGGCAGGTCGCGGTGCAGATACTCCATGACGCCGTTCCAGATGGGCCCTGCCACCCGCACGCCGGGGCCGTTGACCATGCGCCCGCGCACCGAACGGCCGGCAGCATCGTGCTCCATGCGGCCCACCCACACGCCCACGGTGTATTGCGGGGTGTAGCCCATGGTCCAGCCGTCGATATAGTCGTTGGTGGTGCCGGTCTTGACGGCCGCCGGCCGGTCTTTGAGGACCATGGGGCTGTTGGCGCCAAAGCCCGGCGTGCGCGCGTTGTTGTCCGAGAGCACGTCGGTGATCAGATAGGCGACCTCGGGCCGCAACACCGGCTCGCGCTCTGGCTCGATCAGGCGGAACAGCTCGTTGCCCTTGCCGTCAAACACCTGGCGGATGACGGTCGGGTCCAGCCGACGATTGCCCTCCACGTATTGCTCGGGCAGCTTGCGGGTGCCCAGCATGGTGCCGCTGTTGGCAAACACGCTGTAGGCGTAGGTCATGTCGAGCAGGCGCACCTCAGCAGCGCCGAGGGCCAGCGACAGGTTGTACGAGGCCGCATTGAGCGTCTCGATGCCCATAGCACGACAGGTGCGCACGACGGCATCGGTGCCCACCAGCTCCATGACCGCCACTGCGGGGATATTGTACGAGCAGGCCAGGGCCTGCCGCAGCAACACCGGCCCGTGATAGTTACGCGAATAGTTCTCGGGCACATAGGGGATGGTGCTGGCCGGATCAGGGAAGGCCGTGCGCACATCCATGACCATCTGGGCCGTGGTATAGCCCTGGCCAAAGGCGGTGACATAGGTGAACGGCTTAAAGCTAGAGCCCGGCTGCAGGGGGGCCAGTGCCATGTTCACCTGGCCATCGATGTTGCGATCATAGTAGTCGAGGCTGCCCACCATGGCCACGATCTCGGACGTGCGATTGTCGATGGCAACCACGGCGGCATTGTTGGCCTGGTAGGTGTCGGCAATCGAGGCTATATGCTCGCGGGCGATGCGCTCGGCCTCGGCCTGTGCGTCCAGGTCGATGGAAGTGATCACCTGCAGGCCGCCGCCATACACGGCGTCGGCGCCATAGGCTGCCACGAGACGATCGCGCACGTACCACACATAGTGGGGCGCGATGGGCGCATTCTGCGGTGGCGCGATGACAAAGGGCTCTTGCTTGGCCTGCCAGGCTTCGTCTGCGGTGATGTACCCCTGCAGGTAGAGCTGATCGAGCACCACTTCCTGGCGCTTTTTGGCCTCTTCGGGCGCATCAAAGGGGTTTAGCGCTGGCGACTGGCCCAACGGCACCAGCATGGCTGCCTCGGCCACGGTCAGCTCGCTCACCGGCTTGCCAAAGTAGGTCTGCGCTGCAGCCTCGACGCCATAGGCCGAGTAGCCGTAAAAGATGTTGTTCAGATACCACTCGAGGATCGTATCGCGGCCCTCTTTGCCCGGAAAGCGCCGGGTGAGCTCGACCGAGAGCACCGCCTCGCGGACCTTGCGCAGATAGCTTTGTTCGGCGCGCTGTTCGTACGTCATGATGACGTTGCGCACCAACTGCATGGTGATCGAGCTGCCGCCGCCGGCATAGTCATCGGTCAACACGCCGCGGGCCGCGCGGGCCAGGCCCTCCCAGTTGATGCCGCCGATATTGGTGTAGAACGTCTTGTCTTCCATGGCGATGGTGGCATCGCGCAGAGACTGGGGAATCTGCTCCAGCGGCACCCAGGTGCGCCGACCCTTGTCCTGGTCGGGCGAGATGATCTCGTAGAGCACGTGCTGCCCGGTGCGATCATAGAGGCGGGTGGTCTCAAAGGTGTCGGTGCTGGCCCGCTGAATCTCCTCGGGGGTGGGGAGCTCTTCAGCGTAGCTGGTGTAGAGCGCAAAGCCGGCGCCGGCGGCCAGCGCAAGCGAACCCACTAGGGCGATAAGCGCTGCAAAAGATGCGATCAGAACAAAGCGGAGGGCAATCAGCCCCCCGCTTGTCTTTCTGCGCTTCTGACGCCTGATAGCACGCCAGTTCATACGACTATTCCTCGTCGTCCTCGTCATCATTCAGATTGAGGTCAAAGTCCATGCCCAAGCTCAGGCCCAGATCGCCCAGCGAAGGGGGTGCATTCTGGGCGCGCTTGGCCCGGAAGGCCGCCTCGAGGCGGTCGATCTCTTCGTCGGCGTCGCCCAGCAAGAGGGCCTCATCGGCGCCGCCAAAGACGTTGGCGCTGAGCGGTTCATAGATCGGCTCTTCGACCTCTTCGGCTGCGCCCTCGAGGCGAGACCGAAAGCCGGTGCCCGCGGGGATGAGCTTGCCGATCAACACCGACTCTTTGAGGCCCACCAGCTCGTCGACGCGCCCCTCGACGGCCGCTTCGGCCAGCACGCTGATGGTGTGCTGGAACGACGCTGCCGACAGGAAGCTGTCGGTGGTCAGCGCGGCCTTGGTGATGCCCATCACCACCGGCTCGGCCGTGGCCGGCTCGCCACCTGCTTCGATGATCTGTTGGTTGCGCTCTTCGATCTCCAGCCGGTCGACCAACTCGCCCGGCAAGAAGGTCGTGTCGCCATTCTCGAGCACGCGCACCCGGCGCAGCATCTGGCGGACGATGACCTCGATGTGCTTGTCGTTGATGGTCACGCCCTGCGTGCGATAAACGCGCTGGATCTCGTTGACCATGTACTCGCGCACGGCCTCGACGCCCAGTAGCTGCAAGATCTGATGCGGATCCTTCGAGCCCTCGGTGATCATGTCGCCAGGCTCGACCATCTCGCCCGAGCGCACCAACAGGCGCGCCGCGATGGGCACCTCGTACTCTTGCGTCTCGGTCTCTTCGTGGATCACGGTGACGCCGCTATCCTGCAAGAGCACGCGCCCTGACGTCTTGCTGACGACATCCTCGTCACCCTCATGGGTGGCCAGCACCTCGCCCTGCGCGACGACGTCTCCGTCCTCGACGCGGATGGTGTGCGTGGCGGGCACGGCGTGGCTCACCCGCTCGACCCTGGCACTGGTAACGATGGCCCAGCGCTGGTCGCCCTCAGAGCGGATCTCGACGATGCCACCGGCCTCGGCCACCACGGCCTGCCCACGGGGGATGCGAGCCTCAAAAACCTCTTGCACACGCGGCAAGCCCTGGGTGATGTCGCTGGTGCCCGCCACACCACCGGTGTGGAACGTGCGCAGCGTGAGCTGCGTGCCCGGCTCGCCGATCGACTGCGCTGCGATGGTGCCCACCGCCTCGCCCAACTCGACGATCTGGTTGCGGCCCAGGTCTTGCCCATAGCAGTGGGCGCAGATGCCGTGGCGCAGGCTGCAGGTGAGCGGCGAACGCACGCGCACCCGCTCGATGCCCAGCTCTTCGATCTTGACGGCCGTCGGCTCGTCGACGAACTCGTTGGTGTCGACGAGCAGCTCGCCGGTGTTCGGGTCGACGACGGGCGCCGCCACAAAGCGGCCCGCGATGCGCTCGTGCAGGTCCTCATGGGCATGCTTGCACGATTCGCGCGTGACCCAGATGCCCTGCGACGTCTCGCAGTCCTCGGCGTTGATGATCATATCCTGCGCCACGTCCACCAGGCGGCGGGTAAGATAGCCCGCGTCGGCGGTGCGCAGCGCCGTGTCGGCCAGGCCCTTGCGCGAGCCGTGCGCCGACAAAAAGTACTCGAGCGAGGTCAGCCCCTCACGAAAGTTCGAGCGGATGGGCATCTCGATGATGCGCCCCGACGGATCGGCCATCAGCCCGCGCATGCCAGCGAGCTGGCGGATGGGCGTCAGCCCGCCCTTGCTCGAGCCCGAGTTGACCATGATGCCCAGCGAGCTGTAGGGATCGAGTTCGCTGGCCACAGCGTTGGTCACGTCTTCGGTGGCCTTGGTCCACAGCTCGACGGTCTTGGTGTAGAGCTCGGTTTCGGTGATGAGGCCGCGATGATACTGCCGCTCGACCTCTGCCACCTCATTGTCGGCCGCCTGCAAAATGGCCTGCTTTTGGCCGGGCACGTGCAGGTCGTCGATGGCCATGGTGGTGCCCGAGAGCATGGCGTACTCGAAGCCGACGTCCTTGATGGCGTCCACCGCCTCGGGCGTGCCGTCCAGGCCCAGCGTCTCAAAGATACTGGCCACCAGGCGTTTGAGGGCGCCCTTGTCCAGCGGCTCGTTCACAAACCGCACCTCTTCGGGCAGGCGCGAATTGAACAGCACGCGGCCCACAGTCGTGTCGATGACCTCGGGCTCGCCGTTGCGCGGCTTGTACAGGAACTTGATGGCCGCATGGACGTGCACCTGGTCCAGGGCGTAGGCAAGCTCCACCTCTTGGAATGAGGAGAACATCTTACCCTCGCCCTTGACGCCGGGATGGTCCATGGTCAGATAGTAGCAGCCCATGACCATGTCTTTGGACGGGCCCACCTCGGGCTCGCCATTGGCCGGGCGCAGCAAGTTGCGGCTCGAGAGCATCAGCTCGCGCGCCTCGCGCACGGCCGGCTGCGACAGCGGCACGTGCACGGCCATCTGGTCGCCGTCAAAGTCGGCGTTGAACGCCGAGCACACCAGCGGATGCAGGTGAATGGCGCTGCCCTCGACCAACACCGGCTCAAAGGCCTGAATGCCGAGGCGGTGCAGCGTGGGCGCACGGTTCAGCAGCACGGGCCGCGTCTGGATGACCTCTTCCAGCGCCTCCCAAACCTCGGGCGTCTCGTGCTCGATCAGACGCTTGGCGCCCTTGACGTTGATGACGTGGTTGTACTCCACCAGCTTTTGCATCACAAAGGGCCTGAAGAGCTCCAGCGCCATGCGCTTGGGCAGGCCGCACTGGTGCAGCTTGAGCTTGGGGCCCACCACAATCACCGAGCGACCGGAATAGTCCACACGCTTGCCCAGTAGGTTGCGGCGAAAGCGCCCCTGTTTGCCCTTGAGCATGTCAGACAGCGACTTGAGCTGACGCCGCCCGCGCAGCGAGATGGCCTTGCCGCGTCGGCTGTTGTCGATCAGCGAGTCGACTGCCTCCTGCAGCATGCGCTTTTCGTTGCGCACGATCACCTCAGGCGCCTGCAGGTTGATGAGGTGCTTGAGGCGGTTGTTGCGGTTGACCACGCGACGGTAGAGATCGTTCAGGTCGCTGGTGGCAAAGCGGCCGCCGTCGAGCTGCACCATCGGGCGCAGGGCCGGCGGGATCACCGGCAACACCGTGAGGATCATCCACTCGGGGCGGTTGCCCGAGATGCGCAACGCCTCGACGATCTGCAGTTGCTTGATGGCTTTCTTGCGGCGCTGCTTGGAGCGCGTCGAGCGAATCTCTTCGCGCAGGGCGTCGCCCATCTTCTCCAGGTCGATGCGCTCGACGATCTCGCGGATAGCCTCGGCGCCCATGCCGGCGCGAAAGACGCGCCCCCAGTGCTCGCTCAGCTCGCGATACTCGACCTCGTTCAACAACTGCTTGACGCGAATGCCCATGAGCTCGGTGCGCTGCTCTTCAATGCGCGCATTGATCTTTTCGAGCTCGGGGTCGAGCTTTTCCTGGATGGCCGCGCGCCGCTCGTCGGCCTCGCGCAGCGCCACGTTCTCCTCATCGCCCAGTGGCGTAAGCAGCGACTCGCGCTCGCCGGCATACTTGAGCTCGATCTGGCTCAGGTGTTCCTGCACGATGCGGTTGAGTTCCGATACCTGCGGTCGCTCGATGGCCTCGCCCTCACGCGCGACAATCACCCCGCTGGGCTCAAAGACCAGGTCTTGCGGGGCGGGCTGACCCACCAGCGCGCTCAGCCGCTCGCGCAGCGTTGTCGCCGCGCTCATGACCTGCTCGGTCTCCTGATCGCGCCGCTGCTGCACAAGGTCGTCGATATCCTGCTGCCGCGCCTGCGCTTCCTGCTCCACCCGGTCGATCTCGCTCTGGATGGCCGCCAGCTGGTCGTTGGCCTCTTGCACCAGGCGCTGCTTCTCGCGCTCGGCCTCGTCCTCGAGGCGCTTGAGGGCGCGATCGCGGGCGTTCTCATCCACATGGGTCACGATGTACTGGGCATAGTAGAGCACGCGATCCAGGTAGCGCTGCGAGATGTTCAGCAGCAGCCCCAGGTAGCTGGGCGAGCGCCGCGTATACCAGATGTGCGCGATGGGCGTGGCCAGGTCGATGTGGCCCATGCGCTCGCGGCGCACGCGCGAATGGGTGACTTCGACACCGCACTTGTCGCAGATGATGCCGCGAAAGCGGACCTTTTTGTACTTGCCGCAATAGCACTGCCAGTCCTTGGTGGGGCCAAAGATGGCTTCACAGAAGAGGCCGTCCTTCTCGGGTCGCAACCGGCGGTAGTTGATCGTCTCGGGCTTGGTGACCTCACCATAGGACCAATTGTGGATTTGGTCGGGCGAAGCGAGGCTGATCTTCATGGCCTTGATGTCGTTGAGATCCAAGGTGCCCTCCTATCTGGTGGGTAACCGCCTAGTCTCTGTAAAGGAGACCGAGGGACGTGAAAAGAGTCCCGGTTAGCTGTCTCCCTTTGTTACGGAAAAACGAACTCCGAGACTCGTGTGTTCCAGGGTTGAACGCTGATCAGAGGATAGCGCAAGAGCGTACCTGTGCGCAGAATGGGGTCTTCTCACAGCATCTCAGTATAGCGCCTCTGTGCCAGGTTGTCAAATCATTCGCTGCGCCATGCTGCGGTCTCGTGCACGCTCAGAGGCCGAGTTCGCGATGCAGAAACGGCACTGCCGCTGCGATGTCGCGCTCGGGGATGATGAACGACACGCTATAGGCCGAGGCGGCCTGCGCCACCGCGATGATGCGCAGCCCCAGCTTGCTCAGCGCAGCAAAGGCTCGCTGGGTGATCGGCGTGCCCTGCGCGTCGGGCGTGCCCACCACCGAGAGCGCCGCCACCTCGACCTCTGCCGAGATGCCCGCGATGTTCGCCTCGCTCAACTCGCGCTGAAACTCGGTCTTGAGCAGGTGCACGCTGTGGCCATGGTCGCGCGAGCGCACCACCAGGTTGAGGCTCCGCTCGGAAAAGGACTGTGAGAACATAAAGACCTCGGCGCTGCCCTGCGCCAGCGCAGCCAGCGCCCTTGAGGCCATGGTCAGCGTCCAGCCGGCACCATTGCCCAGCACCTGGATGAGGCTCAGCTCTTCGGTAGTGACGATGGCGGGCAGCATGGGGCGGTCGGCGCTGGGCCTGGCGCTGATCAGTGTGCCGGCCTGCGTCGGGTTGAGGCTGTTCAGAATGCGCAGCGGCACGCCAGCCTGGGCCAGCGGCTTGACCGTCTTGGGGTGCAGCACGTCAGCCCCAAAGTAGGCCAGCTCCTCGGCCTCGGCATAGGACAGCTCTGGCAGACGATGGGCGCCCGGCACCAGCTTGGGGTCGGCCGTCAGAATGCCATCGACGTCAGACCAAACCCACACCTCGCGCGCGTTCAGCGACACGCCCAACAGCGCGGCGCTATAGTCGCTGCCACCCCGGCCCAATGTGGTGGTGACGCCCGTCGGCGTCGCACCAATGTAGCCTGTCACCACGGGGATGACGCCCTGCTCGAGCAAGGGCGCCAGGCGACTGCGCACCCTGCTGCGCGTGGCCGCCAGGTCGGGGCGCGCCTCGCCATGGTGGTCGTCGGTGACGATGAGCTCGGTCGCGCTCACCTGCTCGGCGGCTATGCCACGCGCTCGGAACAGGGCTGCCAGCAGGCGGCTCGAAAGCTCTTCGCCGATCGACGCCACCGCATCGTGCCCGCGCGGCGTGAGCTCGCCCAGCGTGGCCACGGCAAAACAGAGGCGCTCCATGTCGTCCAGCCGGGCGTTGATCTCGCCGGCGAGATGCTCACGCTCGGGCCCGGGCGGCAAGAGCTGCTCCAGGCAGGTCAGGTGCTTGTCGGCGAGCTGTTGCCGGGCGATGATATAGGTCTCGGCCGAACCCGCGGCGGCATCGCGCGCAGCGTTGATCAGTGCGTTGGTGGTGCCACTCATGGCCGATACGACCACCAGCCGCAGCGGGTCTGGCGATGAGGTGACCAGATCGGCAACGTGCCCGAACCGCTCGGCGTTGCCCAACGAGGTGCCGCCAAACTTGTGGACGATCATCGCTCACCTCCCTGCCGCAGACCGACGTGTGACGGGCACCTGCTCGAGGGCCTGCGCCAGATCGTCGAGCAGATCGGCGCTGTCTTCGACGCCCAGCGCGTAGCGCACCAGCTCGTCGCGCACGCCGATGGCGCGCCGCTCGTCCTCTGAGAGGGTAAAGTGCGACATCAGCGCCGGCTGTTCGATGATGCTTTCGACGCCGCCCAGGCTCGGCCCGATGTAGGGGATGCGCAGGGCGTCGATAAAGCGCCCGGTGCCCTCGGCATCGGTGTCCAGCTCAAAGCTCACCACGCCCCCAAAGCCCGACATGGTGCGCTTGGCGATCTCGTGGTCGGGGTGCGAGGCCAGCCCCGGGTACCACACCTGGCGCACGGCCGGGTGGCCCTCCAGAAAAGCGGCAACGCGTTGGCCGTTCTCGTTGTGGCGCGCCATGCGCAGGCCCAGTGTCTTGAGGCCGCGCTGCAGCAGAAAGAGGCTGTTCGGATCGCACGTGGCGCCAATGATGTGGTTGAGCTCGCGCACCTGGGCCACCAGGTCGGCGCGGCCCACCAGGGCACCGCCCAGCAGGTCGTTGTGCCCGCCCAGATACTTGGTGGCGCTGTGGATCACCAGGTCCATGCCCATGGGCAGCGGGCGCAAGTTGCAGGGCGTGCCAAAGGTGGCATCGACGATAGCAAGGAGCCCTCGACGGTGGGCCAGTGTGGCCAGTTGCTCCAGGTCGACGATCCGCAGATAGGGGTTGGTGGGCGTCTCGGTGAGGATCAGCCGCGTGTTGGGGCGGATGGCCTCTTCGAGGGCCTGCACATCGTTGATGGGCGCCAGCGTGCAAGTGATATCCAGTCGCGGCATGATCTCTTGCCCGAACTGGCGCGTACGTCGGTAGCAGTCGTCGGTCATGATATAGTGGTCGCCCGCGCCGAGAAAGGTCAACAGCGTCAACGCCGTGGCCGCCATGCCCGAGCTGAACACGCAGGCGGCGTCGCCGCCCTCGAGAGCCGCCAGCTTTCCTTCGACGGCGCGGGCGTTGGGGCTGCCATAGCGCGCATATTCGCCGCGCAGCAGGGGCAACCCCTGCTCTTTGCGCTCCATGTGCGCCACCAACGCGGCCGTGTTCTCAAAGCTATAAGTCGAGGTCTGTACGATGGGCGTGGCAATGGCGCCATAGGGGTTGGGCCTGGTCTCGCCAGCGTGCACAGCCTGCGTGTCGATGCCGCGAAACGGGGACTGATTGGTGCTCACGTGGGCCTCCTTGCTGTGGCGGCGCCGGGGTCTCGACATGGCGGTCTGCCAGGGCCCGGTCGTCCAGGATGAGGTCCATTGGGGGAAAGGAAAACCTCTCTATCGTGATCGATAAAGAGGCTGGTGTACATTCCCAGACCTTTCATCTTTCAGCTCACCCCCACGGGGGAGCTGCCGGAATTGGCACCATCGATTGCGAGCGACCTGCCGGCATTGCCGGATGAGTGGGGGCGCACGCGCTCAAGGTTGCCGAGGCTTCATCGGGCCGGTCCCTCTGCCTCTCTGGATAAGAGCGCCGCAATACCTATTCAATTGCCGCACATTCTACACCATCACTCCGCAACCGTCAACCAGCGGCTCACCGCACGATTTGACGCCGGTTGCCCCTTGTAGGATAATGATCACTGGTCATGCCGTATGAGACACCTGCAGGGAGATCCGTGCCCATGGACAATGAGAATACCCTGGCTGCCGAGAACCAGCCGCAGATCGATCTAGAGCAGGCTGGGACGCAAGCCGCAGCCAACGCCGCCACTGAAGAGCCCCAGGTGGCGGTAGAGTCGATTGAGACGAGTGGCGCCGTCGAGGCGCCTGCCAACTCGACCGGGCCCGAGGCCGCTTCAGAGGCTACTGCCTCAGCAGAGAGCGGCAGCCCCACGGCCATCGAGGACCTCAAGCCGGGCATGCGTCTCATGGGCAAGGTCAAGAACATTGTCGATTTTGGCGCCTTTATCGATGTCGGTGTCGGACGCGATGGCCTGGCCCACATCTCGACCCTCAAGCGCGCTGGCATCGACAAGACGTTGCAGGTTGGCGATGAGGTCGAGGTGCAGGTGCGCCGCGCCGATCTCGACAACAACCGCATTAGCCTGACGATCCCCGGTGCAGGCCGCGCCGACAAGACCCGCCTCGAAGACCTCGAGGTGGGCGCCACTGTCAACGGGCGTGTGGTTCGCCTGGTTGATTTCGGCGCCTTTGTCGATATCGACGCCCAGACTGACGGACTGCTGCACATCTCGCAGCTCTCTGACGGCTTTGTGAGCCAGGTCGGTGAGGTGCTCGAGGTGGGCCAAGAGGTGCAGGTGCGCATCCTCGAGGTCGACACCGAGCGCCGTCGCATCTCGCTCACCATGAAGTCTGAGGCGCCCGAGGCCCCAGCGCGCACCGAGTTCGTCGGCGCCCCCGAGGTCCAGGAGCGCCCGCGTCGCGACTCGTTTGGTGGCGAACGCAACAGGCGTTCGTGGCGCGACGACGATGGCGAAGACCGCCCGCCCCGCGAGCGCCGTGGCCGTGGCCGACGCCGTGAGCCGCAGGTGATCAGCACCGAACAAGAGCCGGCTGAGCCGGGCAGCACGGGCCTCTTTGCCGAGGCCTGGGAAAAGGCGATGCGCGACCGGCGCGATCGCGGCCGTCGCTAGTCGACGGGCGTCACAGAGCGTGCATTACAGGGCAGGCCACAGGGCTTGCCCTGTTTCGCTTTTCACAGCCCGCATTCGGCTCTACAATGCTGGCAAATGAGGGTAGGAGCGCCGACGATGTTGTTCAGCAAGGCGATGGGGGTCTTTTGGCAGACGCTCAAAGATAGCTGGGAAGAGCTGCTGCAACTGGCCGTCATGAACATGATCTGGGTGTTCTCGTGGGGCGGGCCCATCGCCCTCTCGACGGCCGTGGGCAGCAGTCCCGCAGTGGTGGTGCCGCTGCTCCTGCTGGGCCTGATCCTCTTTCCGTTGGCCACCGTGGGGCTGTTCTATGCCACCCACATCGTGGCCCGCGGGCGCACCATCCACCTGTCGGACTTTTTCGACGGCATCAAGGTCTACTGGTGGCGCAGCCTCGTCTGGATGGTGGCCAACATCGCTGTCGTGGCCATCCTCGTGTTGAACGTCACTTCTTATCCCCGCATGTTCTCGGGGTTTGTCGGCATGTTGCTCGGCAGCATGTCCATTGCAGCGTTAGTGTTCTGGGTCGTGATGCAGCTCTACTTTTGGCCGCTGCTCTTTAGCCAGGAAGAGCCCAAGCTGCTGCGCGCCTGGCGCAACTCGGCCTATCTCATCTTCGCCAACCCCTTTTACGCCTTTCTGATGCTCACCTTTGCCCTGACGATGCTGCTGCTGGCCGGGGCGCTGACCATCATCCTCATCTTTGCCGGCATGACGCTGCTCGGCCTCTTGTGTAACAATGCGGTGATCACCCTGCTCGTGCACTATGAGGTGATCGAAGACCCACGCCCCAAGCTGCCTCCGCAGCACTGACATCCTGGAGGTCTGTATGCTGCCACGCCCTGCACCGCGAGTCACCCTGCAGGTCGACGCTCTGCGCGTCGAGGTCTATGTCAGCCGAGCAGAGATGGGGCTCGCCGCCGCCCATGACGCCCTGGCTATCCTCGAGACGGCCCAGCATAACCACATCGCGCCCCGCGCCATCTTTGCCGCCGCCCCCTCGCAGAACGAGCTGCTGGCAGGCCTGCGCGAGGGCCGCCGCGTGCACTGGCCTACGGTGCACGCCTTTCACATGGACGAGTATCTGGGCCTGCCGGGCGATGCACCGCAAAGCTTTGGCCGCTTTCTGCGCGAGCGGCTCTTTGGCCGCCTGCCGTTCGGCAGCGTCGCCTACCTCGATGGCCAGGCGCAAGACGCCGCCGACGAATGCGGTCGCTATGCCGCGCTGCTGAGGGCTGCGCCCATCGACCTGGTGTGTGCTGGCATCGGAGAGAACGGCCACATGGCCTTTAACGATCCCCCGGTGGCCGACTTTGCGGATCCCGAGGGCGTCAAGGTGGTCGAGCTGGACGCCGTCTGCCGGCAGCAACAGGTCAACGATGGCGCCTTTGCCGCGCTAGAGCAGGTGCCCACCCACGCCATGACCTTGACCATGCCGTCACTGCTGGCGGCGCGTCGGATTGTGTGCGTGGTGCCGGGCCCCACCAAGGCCGCCGCCGTGCGCACAGCGCTCAGCGACCCCATCAGCACGGCCTGCCCGGCCAGCATCCTGCGGCGCCACGCGGGGGCCGTGCTCTATCTCGACCACGCTTCAGCCGCTCGGGTGCTCTAGCCCTTACAGGAGGCCCCGCATGCTCAGGTTGTCGGTCTGCATCGAGATGTTCTGGCGCGATCGCCCCTTTGCCGAGCGCATCCCGCTGGTAGCTGGCCAGGGCTATCAGGCGTTCGAGTTCTGGGGCTGGGATAACAAAGACATCCCCGCCATCGCGGCGGCGCGGAGCGCGTCTGGTCTGGCGGTGGCGGCCATCTGCCACGTGCCGGGCAATAGCCTCATCAAACGTGGCGCCGAGGCGGAGCTGGTGCAGGGCATGGTGCGCACGGCCGAGGTGGCCGCCGCCCTCGATTGCCCCACCGTAATCGTCACCACCGGCAACACGATCGACGACGAACGCTACGAGACCTCGCGACGGCGGGTGGTGCGCCATCTGCGGGCCATCGGCCAGGTGGCAGCAGACAGAGGGCTCACCCTCGTTGTGGAGCCGCTCAACACGCTGGTCAATCACCATGGCTACTGGCTCACCCGCATGGCCGAGGCGGCCGACATCGTCCAGGAAGTCGACTCGCCGGCCGTCAAGATTCTGATGGACATCTACCACCAGCAGGTCCAGGAAGGCCACATCATCGACAATCTGACGGCCTACTGCGCCCACATCGGCCACGTGCATGTGGCCGGCGTGCCCGGCCGGCACGAGCTGGTGGGGGGCGAGCTCGACTATCGGAGCATCTTTCGCGCGCTCGACGCCACAGGCTATGGCGGCTATGTGGGGCTCGAGTACACGCCGCTGCTGCCCGAAGCCGAGTCCCTGGCGCAGCCCCAACACCTCGCGAGGAGCTGACTGCAAGGCAGTTCGCAGATCACGCGTGCAGTTCTGAGCGCAGCCGGCTGATCTGCTGACGCAGCGCCTCGATGGTAGCGCTGTTGCCGCTTTCCTCGCCCATGTGGGCGAGCTGGTGCTTTTTCTGGGCCAGCTCGGCGGCGGTTCTGGAGAGCCGCAAGAAGGTGCGCGCGCGCGGCAGGCCGTCCTCGCGCAGGCGGCGTAGCGTGGCGCGATAGCGCTCGCGCGTGCTGACAGCGCGATAGAGCGACTCGCTGAGCACGCCCAGCGTCACCTCTTCGGCCAGGTACTCTTGCATCCACTCGGCCTCGCGGCGCCAGCTCAACACCACCATGGCCAGCACCAGCAGCGCGCCCACCCAGTTCAACAGCAGGCTGAAGAGGCACAGGCCGGCGTTGGCAAAGGCATTGTGGGCCATGTGTACGACCACCGCGAGCAGCAGCCACCTGATCACGATCGCACGTCTGCGCGTCGCGTCCTGAGCATAGCGCGCCCGCGCGAACCCCACCCCGGTGAACGCTGTGAACAGGGCGTGGTTCAGGCCAAAGGCCAGTGCGCGCACGGGGATGATCGTCGCCCAGGCTGAGAGGCCGCTCTTTTCGAGCGCCGACCAAAAGTAAAAGACGTTCTCGACCATCGCAAAACCCAGGCCCACCACAGCCCCATAGACGATGCCGTCGAGATCGCCATCCAACTCGGCTCGCGCCCAACGATAGAGCCCCCACAAGGCAAGCCCCTTGACGCCCTCTTCGACGGGTGGGGCGATGAGAGTGCCGCCCACGACGCTGACATAGGGCTGCCCAAAGGGAGTCAGTGGCCGAGCGAGCCAGCCTTCGACGATCAACGACAGGATGACGCTGGGCGCCGCGCCCCAAGCAAAAGCCCCCAGCAAAAGGGCGCGCGGCTCTTTTTCGTTGCGGTCGAGCCACCAAAAGAGTAGCACATACAGCGCTGTGGGCAGCGCGGCTGCCGCTACCGAGAGCACCCTCAAAAGGATCACGGCGCTCTGGCTCAGGGGCGTACGCTGCG
>MTKY01060883.1_pt1 | contig 16629 bp, 10 predicted proteins | sample 1042731 | NCBI WGS metagenome assembly MTKY01 (sample SAMN06212206, study PRJNA360538) | anaerobic digester metagenome | biome: Wastewater treatment plant; material: sludge; isolation source: anaerobic digester fed with sludge from wastewater treatment plant | place: Denmark: WWTP Soeholt ... | reverse complement strand
CGGCAGCAGCCACCATCGGTGGCATCCTCGCCGCTGCTCCCACGCTGCCCGCGCCCGCCGCCCCCATCCCCCTGCCCGATCCCGTCTGGCGCATCGGCATCATCACCGACGGCGTCTACACGCTGGACTACGCCACGCTCGCGGCGGCAGGCGTCCCCGTCACCGGGGCGGCGCTGGCGGATGTGCGCCTGTTCTGGCGCGGGCAAGAGGTGGCGCTATACGAAGTTGGGACGGGGCCGTTCGATCCCGGCGACGCGCTCGTCTTCTACGGCGAGAAGTTCCACGGCAGCCGCCACGATGAGGACTACACCGACGAGAACGTCTACTGGCTCACCGTGGACGCTTCCACGCCCGGCTTGCGCATGGCGACGCGCGATGTCAATCCGACGGGCGCGCCTGCGGGCGTTTGCCAGGTCACGGCTGTGGCGGAAGAGAACCTGCGCTATTGGGCGCGCTTCAGCACCGCCCCCGGCACGCCAACGACGTGGTTCTGGGAATACGTCAACGTCGCCGATACGGTCACTAGCACCTACCCCATCGCCTTAGCCGCGCCGCTCACGGCAGGCGCTCCGGCAACGTTGGTGATGGAACTGGCCTCGGCCAACTACAGCGCCAGCATCAATCCCGACCATCACGTGCACCTCACCTTCAACGAGACGGCGTTGGGCGATTTTTATTGGGACGGCAAGACCGGGCACATCATCACGACGACCGTCCCCGCCGCGGCGTTGCTCGCCGGGACCAACAATCTGCGCGTGGCTTACGTCACCGACGTAGGCCACCAAACGGTCTACTTCGACCGCGCGGAACTGATCTACCGGCAGAATCCTGTGGCGGTGAACAGCACATTCGTCTGCACAGCGCTGACGGACGCGGCGGCGACATACACCGTCACGGACTGGCCCAGCGGGGCGCGGCTGTACGACGTCAGCGATCCACTGCGCCCCGTGGCCCTCGTCAACGGCGGCGCGACGTTCGCGGATACTGCTCCAGTCGGGACGCGCTACCGGGCCGCAGCGCCACTTCCGGTCACGCCGACGCCCTACACACCGGACGGCGATCTGCTGGCCCCGGCAACCGGCGCGGACCAGATCATCGTCGCGCCGCGCCACTTCTTCGACGCGCTGCAACCCCTCGTGGCGCAGCGTCAAAGCCAGGGATTGCGCGTAAGGGTGGTGGATGTGGAGGACATCTACCCACTGTTCAACGGCGGCGTGTTCCACCCGGAGGCCATTCGCGCGTTCGTCGCCTACGCGCACGCCCACTGGCCCGGCCCAGCGGCAAAGTATCTCTTCCTCGTGGGCGATGGCAACTTCAACTTCAAAGGCCATAACCCGGCAACCTACGGCGCGTTCGTGCCCACGCTGATCCCGCCGTACCGCGAGTTCGCCGATCCCACTCAGGGCGACGTGCCGGTGGATAGCCGCTTCGGCGATGTGGACGGCGACGGGCAGCCGGAGGTCTTTGTGGGCCGTCTCCCGGCGCAGACCGTCGCGGAAGTCGCCGCTTACGTGACGAAGGTGCTGGTCTACGAAGCGCATCCGCTTGCGGCATGGCAACTGCACACGCTGCTCGTGGCCGACAACGGCGAAAGCTATGACGAAGGCTTCGACAGTATGTTGGAGCGGCTGCGGGTGCTATTTCCTGCCGCGATGACGACGCAGACGGTCTATATGGAAGCTTACTGTCCTCCCGCGCTGGCGCCGTGCCCGGCGGCGACGAATGCGCTGACCCAGGCGTGGAACCTGGGCGCGGGGTTGCTGACGTATTCAGGTCACGGCTCCATCAACCGGTGGGCGCACGAACCACTGATCTTCAACACGAACCTCACTGTACTGACGCAGAAAACCGCTCTGCCTTTCTTACTTTCACTGGACTGTTGGGACGGCTACTGGATGTTCCCGCCGAAATATCCCGGTGTCTCCGATGTGCGCTCCATCGGTGAATGGGTGACGACGGTGCTGACGGAAACGGGCGCTATCGCGGCGTATGGCCCGGCGGGGCTGGCCTACTCTGCCCCCGAAGAACAACAGGCGCGGGCGATGTTCGCGGCGGCGTTCCAGCGGGGAGAATTCAACCTGGGCGCGCTCACACAAATCGGGCGGAAGGCCATCAGCGCCAATTACGAAGCGCGGACGTACACGCTGTTCGGCGACCCGGCGCTTTTCTTGCCGTGGTGGTTGAGCTTGCGCATCACGCCTGAGATTGCGACGGTGCGGCCGGGCAACGCGATCGAACTGGCAGCGATTTTCGAAAGCGAAGGCGACACGCGCTTTGGGCAAACGTTCTCCGCCACGCCCACGTGGACGGTGGACGTGGGGACGTTGGATGCGTATGGCGTCTACACCGCGCCGGCGACGCCTACTACTGCGCGAATCACCGCTCACCTCGGCCCGCTGTCGAGGACGGTGCTGCTCGCCATATCGGATTCCCCGCCCGTCACGCTGACGGTCACGCCGGACCCGCTGCGAATCGCAGTGGGGAAAAGCGCGCAGATGACGGCCACGCCCTACGACGTGTACGGCGATCCCTTGCCGGTCACGGGGATGCTACTGTGGAGCACGGATGTAGGTCTCAGCGGTACCGTTCTCCTGGGCCAGATCGACGTGAACGGGCTGTTCACCGCGCCGCCTATTCCGGCGACCGGGTGGATCACGGCCTCACTGCCCATCAGCCAGGGGACGAATACAATCCTGCTGTCGGGCACAGCGTGGGTGGAGGTGTTCGAAAAGACCCACATCTACCTCCCGCTCGTCCTGCGGAAGTAGGCACAAGGAAGTTTGGGGGCGTTTTGCGTTTGCAGGCGCGCTCACAAACGCAAAACACCCCTTTTTAGAGCTTTGTAGTCTTGACAAACTGTGCCATAATGCGCCTGTTTCTTTTAGCCTGCAATCATCTTTCAAGAGGAGATCACGCATGACCACATCGACGCAATCTGAACCGAAATCCACCCGCTGGAAGACGTTGTTCGCGCTGGCTTTCGGCTACTTTATCGACCAGGGAGAAGGCCAGATTATCTCCGTCCTCTTTCCGACGATCCAGAGGTTGTGGGGGCTGGATTACCAGTCGCTGGGCTTGATCGGCACCATCCGCAGCCTGCTGCAGGCGCTCAGCGCGCCGTTGTGGGGCTACGCCGCCGACAGGCTGTCGCGCAAGCGGGTCATCATCTTCGGCACGGGATTGTGGGGCATTTGGACGCTCTTCTGCGGCTTCACGCAGAACTTCGGCCAACTGCTCGTTATCCGTGCCATCTCCGGGTTGGGGCTGGGCTGTCTGATGCCCGCGACCTTCTCGCTGATGTCGGACACGTTCCCGCCGCGCCAACGGGGGCGCGCGCTCGGCCTGATGGAGGGCATCGGCGTGATGGGCATCGTCATCGGGACGGTGGGGCTAGGGTTCCTGGCGACGCCGACGCTGTGGCGGTGGGGCTTCTACCTGCTGGGCGGGTTCAGCGTGCTCTCCGGCCTGGTCGTGGCCTTGCTGGTCGAAGAGCCGACGCGCGGCGCGGCGGAGCCGGAACTGGCGGGGAAAATCACCGCAGAGCAGGCCGCGCAGTATACGATCCATTTCTCCGACGTGCCCAAAGTGCTGGCGATCCCCACTATCTGGGTAGCCATCCTGCAAGGGTTGGCGGGGAGTATGCCCTGGGTGGTGTTGGGGCTGTATCTGATCACCTGGATGGTAGACGTGCGCGGAATGACGGAGTCCATCGTCTTCGACCACCCACAGGGCAGCGCGACGCTGGCCTTCGCCGGCATCGTCATCGGCACGGCGATCAGCAATGTCATCGGCGGCATCCTCGGCGATTGGGCGGAAGGCGTGAGTCCCAAGTACGGGCGCACGGTCATCGGCCAAATTTCCATCTTCTTCGGGATTCCGTTGAGCTACGTTATGCTCACAACCGCCATCGACTGGAGCTTTTGGCCGTTCTTCTCCCTCTGCCTGGTGACGGCGCTGCTCATCAGTTGGCCGGGCAAGGGGGCCAAGGAGCCGATGATGCAGGGCGCAGTGCCGCCCGAACTGCGCGGCACCGCGTTCGCTATGACGACCTTCGTGGAGAGCGGGTTCGCCGCGCTGGTGGCGCTCGTCGCCGGCAGCCTGGCCGATCGGATCGGCTTTACGCGGGCGATGCTGTGGACGATCCCGTTTCCGTGGGTGATCTGCTTTGTCCTCTACTCACTCTTCTACTGGGCCTATCCCAGAGACGCCGCAAAGTTGCGCGCCCTGATGGCCGCCCGCGCCGCAGAAATCAACCACAGCCAGTAACGAGTGAAGAGTGAAGAGCAACAAGCAACGAGCAACAAGCAACAAGGAGAACTATGCAGGTTGAACTGATTGCATTGACGCAGTATTTGCGCGGCAATGGAACGCCGGAGGAGTTGTTGGAGCACGCCGGGCGGGTATGCTATCGCAGCGAAAGCCGGGGGGATCCGGCGAAATTTCTGCGCGCGCGGTTGCGCGAGGGGCACGAGAGCCTCATCGAACACGCCAGCGCCACGTTCGAGATCAGCGGGATTAGCCGCGCGTGCTCGCACCAGCTTGTGCGCCACAGGCTGGCCTCGTACTCCCAAGAATCGCAGCGCTACGTGGACGCTTCCGAGCCTGCACTGGTTGTCCCCGATGCGATTGCCGAGGATCCCCGCGCGCGGGCCGCATGGGAGGGATTTATCGAGAACGTGAAAACGACGTACCAGGAATTGCGGGAATTGGGCATCCTCAAAGAAGACGCCCGCTTCGTCCTGCCGAACGCCGCCGAGACGCGCATCATCGTCACAATGAACTTCCGCGAGCTGCTGCACTTCTTCCGCCTGCGCATCACCCCGGAGGCGCAGTGGGAAATCCGCCGGCTGGCAATCGTCATGCTCGAATTGCTCGCGCCGCACGCCCCGGCCGTTTTCGCCGAACTGCTGCGCGAGCTTCACGCAGAATACCCTGATTTCTTCGCAGCCTAGACCACAAAATCCTCCACCCTGCCTGCCCATACGGGCACAAAAAGATATTTTGGGAGGGGCTTTCCACACGCTTCGCTGTCGAAAGCCTGATCGTCAGTGGACTCGGCGCAGCGGTGACCTTCGCGTTTCCGGGATTTCCACCGCTGCTGTTCCTCGTCCTGCTCTATCTGGTGACGATGCGCGTGCGGCTGCTGGCGGATTTGGCTAACGCCTTCCTGGCCCGCAAAAACTTTCCGCGGGCGATGGCGACGTATCGCGCGGCGCTAAAGCTGTGGCCCGATGCCGTCAGCCGGCAGATCGTCCTCATCAACCGGGGCGTCGCCGAACTGCGCGCCGCCGAACCGGAAACGGCTTACGCCACACTCACCGAGGCCCTGGGCGACCAGGAATTCAAGATCGGCGCGCATTATCTGTCTGCCGGATATTACAATCTGGGTTTGGCCGCCCGCCGCACCGGCCACGAAGCCGAGGCCGTTCACCACTTCAATGAAGCGATAGACGCGCTGCCCCATTCTATCTACGCGCAGGCTGCCCGCCGCGCGCTGCAGGAACATTCCCCCAAACAGGAACCACAGTCTGGTACGGATGAAAAAACCGGCTGAAGCCGGGGTCAAACTGGCTTCAGCCGGTACTACATCTTACCGGACGAGTTTGCTCATCCTCATTGATTGCGCAGTACCAACGGCAAGTAGATTTTACGTTCGGCGATGACTTCAATCGTCGCTGTGTGGCCTGCCCCGTCGGTGTAGGTGTAGGTGCCCGGTCCTGTAAACTGCCGCCGGTAGACCTGTCCTGGCAGCAATAGACCACCGTCGAAGCCCAGGGTACTGGTGAGCGGATCCAACGCGCCGTCACTGCGTGGCTGTAAGAGCGGGTTTGTATTGAAGCGCGCCAGGTCTGCGGCGGTCGCGGTCGCGCCCAACGTCGAAATCCACTCCACGCTGCCGTCTGCCGGAATGGTCAGTATGGAGGGGCTTGGGCCGTCCGGTGTCAACGCAATTTGCGCGATGTTGTCTGTCGTCCACCGTGTGAGCGGCATGTTGACGTGGACGATTTCGTTGATGACCTGCACCACCGGGCTGCGCCACGATTGGTAGCCGCCTGCGCCGTCCGCTTGCAGGTAATAGAAGCCGGGCGGCGTGAAGAAAGCGAAGTAACCCTCTGGGCCGGTCACCTGCGGATTGATCTGGTTCTGATAGAGATGCGCCGGCCAGGGAATCCAGCCGCCCCATTCGGGCACCGAGACGTAAGCCGTCACTGTGATGCCCGGCAGTGCCTGCACCGGCGCGTACATCCCCGTGGTGACGCTGTAGCTGCCCCCGGCGTCCACGTCGAACACAAAACCGTCGGGGTCGATCAGCACTTCACCCTGTGTGATCTTGGGGTCGCCCTCTGCGCCGCCTGGGCCGAAACATTGCGATTCGACGGTGACCTGGTGCGCCCCGCCGATGTCGAACGTCCACCAGCGCCCATCGTGCGCACTAGGGTCTTCGTACGTGACGCCATCCGCAATGACCTTGAACGGATTGATGTCGTTGTGCTCGCAGCACGAGTAAAGATGCATCTTGGTATTCCAGAATCCGAATATACCGGGCAGCACAAAATCGTTGGTGGCGTAGCGGCCCAAGTCATTGCGGAAAAAGAAGGTGTGATGGATGCCGAACGCATCACCTTCCCAGTACGATCGCTGCGGACACCAATCCGCTTGCGGGTACGCGATGCTCACGTGGTCAGAAGGCGGGCTGCACACGCCGTCCGTACCCGGTTCGCAGGAAATGGCATACAGATCGACCGCGGCGTGACTTTGGGTCAAAGCCGACGTCCAGGTGAGCGCGAACTCGCCAGTGGCGCTGGCCGTCGTTTCACCCTTGAATTCCTTATCCTCGTAGAGACGCACGACCATCCCCGCGCCTGCCAGTCCGGTGGCGCTCAAGCGATTCCCTTCCGCCAGGCACATTTCACCATCCAGCGGGGTGATAAACAACGGCGGGAAGACCGGGCGTGCGGGAACCTCGGTTGTGGCCGAGAAGGGCAGCGTGGCCGAGTTGCCATTGGCCAGGGTGTAGGTCATCTGTCCCGTGTTGACGATGCTGTCCCCACCGGCAATCGTGCCCGAACGCCCGGTGAGGCCCACCCAGTTCCACTCGCCGGGCAGGAGCGGCGTGTGTGACGTCCACGAGAGCGCCGTGCCGTTCTGGACATAGGTCAGCCCTGGTGGGGTGAAGACCGAGAACAGGTCCAGGTTAGCCGGGAACATGTCTTGAATGGCGTAGGTCGTCACTTGCGGCGCGGTGGAGGGGACGTAGTAGGCGTAAGGGATCAGGTATTCCTGCTGCAAGTAGGTGGAAGGGGGAACATTGAAGCCGGTGTAGTACACTTTCCACTCGGGAGTATTTGCGATTTTGGACACCTGCACGCCGCTGCTGAGTGAGTAGGGGCTTTCGTCCGCACCGATGTCGGGCGCGCTGCCCAGTGGGCGTGGTTGGCCGTCGATGTCATTGTATACCCCTGCCTCGATGCCGGCATCCACCGCCGCCGAAGCAGCCGTGAGGTGATAGCCGTCGGCGGCAAAGGCCGGCGTCGCCGTGATGGGCCATAGGTCGGTGAGACCCCACGTCGTTGCGTTCACAGTCGGCGTGAGCACGTCGTAGCGCAGCACGTGATCCAGCGTGACGTAGTCGTTTTGCTTCTTGATACCGATAGTCCCGCTGTATAGAATCGTGTTGGTGTAGAACGCGCGGCCCATCATGTGAAGGATCATCGCGCCGTCGCCGCCGGTATTGTTCGCCACGGTCAGGTGTTCGAAAGGAACCGGGGTAGAGCTGTAGCGGTAAAAGTAGATAGCGCTGCCGGTGCTCGAGGCCGTGTTATCCAGAAACGCCATATTGCGGTAGGCGATATTCAGATTAGCGCTGTACTTCGGAATAGCATACAGCCCACCACCCTCGGACGCCGAGTTGTCGCGGAACAGATTGCCGTCGTACACAGCGATAGCATTATCTTTACAACTATAACTGGTCGTGTCGGAACAGTATTCCTCCTGGTAGACGCCGCCGCCTTTGCCGCCCGCCTGATTGTCCATAAAGCGGTTGAACAGCACATCCACTGCGCCAGTGAGACACGCACCGCCGCCGTTACTGGTGGTCGTGTTGCCCTGGAACAGGTTATCACGCACGATGACGGTTGTGGCTGCGCCGGTATCGGATTTGGCGGCGAGTTTCAAGCCGCTGTTGCCATTGCCGATGAAGTCATTATCTTCCACATTGATACTGATGGCCCTCACGGGAACCAGCAAGCCATATCCCGTGTTATTCTGCACCAGATTATGGGTAACGGTGATATTGATGACCTGCTGAACCCAAGAACTGATGTACAATCCGGTGCCGACATTGCCGGTGAAGGTATTTCCGGCGATGAGCGCGCCGGCCGTATGCAGAACAGCGCCGCCGTTGGTGTTGCCCTCGAACGTCGAATCCAACAGGCGCAGCGAACCGCTCAGTGTCCACAGCCCGCCGCCGCCATTGCAGTCGGTCGCCACGTTGTTGCGAAAGGTTACCCCCTGCAGCAGCGCCGTACAATCCCGCAAGAGAATGCCGCCGCCCGTCCCGCACGAGTCAGTGCCAAAGGCAACGGTGTTGCTCAAAAACTGGGAATCGCGGATCTCTACCGTAGATTGATAGGCGTACAGGCCGCCGCCGTCGTGCGAATAATCGCCGCCGGGATTCGGCTCGTTCTCCTGCACCACGCTGTTTTGCATGATCAGCGTTCCGCTGGCAATGTACAGGCCGACGCCGAAATCGCCGTCAAATTTGGGGTTCAAGCGATTGTGCCCGATGGTGCTGCTCAACACGTGCAATGCGGCGTTCTCGACATAGACGCCGGCCCCCCTGGCGGAATGGTAACCATTGACCAGTTGCAGGCCCTCCAACGTGACGCTGATGTCGCCCTTGGCGTAGACCACCCGGCCTGTGCCTTCGGCATCCAGCGTCGTCGTGTAGAGCGCGGGGTTCCACTCGGTAAAATCGGCGTTGTAGCCGCCGCGCAGCGTCAGACTTTGGGTGATATAGGCCATTTGCCGCAGTCCGGCTCGCAACACCGTACCGGTGTACACACCGGTGGCGATCTGGATCACATCGCCGGGGGTGGCGGCATCAATCGCGCTTTGCACGTCGGTATATGCGCAGCCGTCGGCGCAGACCTGCAATTCACCCTGTGGCGCGGAAGGAGCCGCGCTCGCCAGAAGCACACCGCTCCCCAAAGAAGCCAGCACGACCAGTATAAGTGCCAGTCCACCGGCCAAGCTTAACAGCATTGCAAACCTTTTGTGTAACTTGATCATCTTGTTCCTCCTCGTTATTTTCATTTCCCCAATGCTTACTCCTCTCGTCGTGCCAATCGGGGACATTTGATACTTTCGCCGACCTCAGCCTCGATGAAGCGCAGCAAGTCCTCCGCACTGTGAATGTGTACACGCTGATCGCCGGCGACACATTCCACCTGGCCTTCCCAGTCCGGTTCCTCTACCTGGGGGTCAACCCACAAGCGCACTATGAAAGTGATCAACTGGCGCATAGCATCACTCCCCGAACAATCTGGGGAATACTATAACAAAGGGGAATAACGGGGGAATAACAGAATAGGGAGTACGGAGTAGGGAGTAGGGAGTAGGGAGTACGGAGTAGGGAGTAGGGAGTAGGGAGTACGGTGGTACGGAATTGGTAAGAGCCAACAGAGATTCTGTCTCTTACTTCTTACTTCTTACTCCCTCTCAACGTCTCATACAGCGCGCGGGTTTCAGATGTCGGGTCGGCGTCGAGTTCGGCGCGCAAGACGCGAACGCACTCTTGATAGGCGCGGAGGGCTTCACTGCGGCGGCCCACCTGTTCCAGGCAGGTCATTAACATACGCCACACCTCTTCCAGCCAGGGTTCACGCTCCAGGATGCGCCGGGCCAGCTCGACGCCTTCTGGCCATGCCTCGGCTCGCACCCGCTCTTCCAGCCAGGCCATTAGAACATTGAGATAGCGTTCGCGCAGTCGCTCCCGCTCGTGCAGCGCCCAGTCCACGTAAGGCTCTTCGGGCAGAAAGTCACCACGATAGAGTGCCAGGATTTGTGTTGCACCGGTCACGCCAGCACGTGCCGCCTCCTCGAAAGCCCAGACATCGCACCACAGACTCTCGGTCCGGCGCAGGGCCAGCGTCTCTTCGTCACGTTCCAGGTAACGCGAAGGCGTTCCCCGGCTCAAGTGCGGTTCGAGGATGCGTCGCAGTTCGGAAAAGGTGGTGTTGAGTGCCAGGGCCGCCGAATCTGGCGGCAGGTCAGGCCACAGGGCATCGAGTAACTCATCGCGGGCGACCGGCGCGCGGCGCAGCAGGAGGTAAAGCAAGAGTTGACGGGTTTTTCGCCTCTGCCACGCTTCCGCAGGGATAGGGATACCGCCCTGAAAGACCTGAAACCCTCCCAAGGTCAGCACGCGCAACGGCGGCGGGGGCAGGCTGTGGAGCGCGTCGCGCAGGCGCGTTGCGGCTCTCCCTGCCGCGCTATCCACAGTGCGATAATGCGCGAGCAATGGATGGATCCATGCCTGTTCCTGGACAAGCCAGAAGGCATAGCCACCGTTGAGAATGCGGTTCACCGCGTCGATCCAGACGGCCTCCGCTTCTGAGGCCTGCTGCGCGTGGAGTAATCCCGCGAGCAGAAGCGTCGCTTGCGCCAGTTCGAAGTTGGCCTGCAACGGCGTCAGCACGGCTAGCGCGGCGCGGAAGTCCACCTCGGCCTGCGTCCGATTTTCCAAAGCCCAGGCCGTTCGTCCGCGTTCGAGCAACGCCCGGCCCTGCATGTGCCGGTAGCCCGTGCGCTCCACGATGCTGAGTGCGTCGGCGGCCCAGGCCAGGGCAGCTGGCAGATCATTCACGGCACGGCAGAGACGGACTCTTCCCAAACGCATCAAAAAATCGAGTTCTGGCAGTCCACCGGTTTCGGCGATGGAGCGGCATTGGGTGAAGTACGTGTTGGCCTCAGCGAAGTTGCCGTCCTCACGGGCCAACTCACCGTGAATAAGATACCAGTAGCCATCGGCAAGTGTGCCGGGGAGTGCAATGTCACGTAACTCGCTCAACCAGTGCAACGTCCGGTCACGTTGCCCCATCACCCAACAGGTCCAGGTAAGGTTGGTCAGTTGGGACCAGATTAATTCAGGGAAATTGTGAGCGCGTGCTAATTTCAACGCCTCTTCATCGGCAGCGATGGCCAGGAGAAATTCGCCGCGCGGCGTATAGATGCCAGCCGCAAGGCTGTGCAGGCCGCGCACCAAAAGACGCATCACCCCTAACTGGCGGCCCAAATCAATCGTCTTTTGGAAAAAGTCCTCGGCGGTGATAATGTCGTCTGTCTCGGCAGCGCAGATGCCCAGGGTCAGCAAAACTTCACCGCGCGCAGGGGACTCCATGCCGGTCAGAGGAAGCGCACGCTCCAGTAACGTTCTGGCAACGGCGTAATGTCCCAGGCGGATGTGGGCATAGGCAAGCGCGGCAGCAGTAAAGCCTTGGGCATCGCCGTCGCCAGATTGTTGGGCCAGGGTCAAAGCCTCTTGCGCCTGGCGGATAGCGGCAGGCACATCGCCCGCGCGCTCCAATTCACGGCTGGCATGTAACAGCACATTGATCGAATGTGGGGTATCCATGGCCTGTATTGTATATCAGTTACCGAGACTTCAACCTCAGTTCGAACGATTGTAATGGTTTTTTAACCTTAACTCAACATATTTATGTTAAAATAGTATATGAAGGTAAGGAAGCACGAATTTTATACATAAGCTGGCGCCAAAAATAGATCCACTGGAAAATGGTTGAGGGTAACGGTATGGGCAGCGATATGATGTTGGAAACTGAATTTGCCCCGGCTGAGCGCGCATCACAGCGCGAGATCAACGCGCATTTCAATGGGTTATCATCGACACCGCTGTTGCACGACCTTATGCGCGCGATCCCCAATATTGTGCTGATTTTGAACCAGAAGCGGCAAATTGTGTTTGCGAATGAGCACCTCCTGGAGCATCTCCAGCTACAGGATATACGTGAGGCTTTAGGGCAACGCCCGGGAGAGTTGCTCGACTGCACCCACGCTTCCGAAACGGAAGGCGGCTGCGGTACCACGCGTTTCTGCCGTCACTGCGGCGCGGTGCGCGCCATCCTCCAGGCGCAGAAAGGGCACATGGACGTCCAGGAATGCCGTATCCTGCAAAGCGACGGGAAAGCATTGGACCTGCGAGTGTGGGCAACTCCCCTCGCCTTCAATGGCGAGAATTTCGTGATTTTCGCGGTGATGAATATCGAGGACGAAAAGCGCCGCGCTATGTTGGAGCGTACCTTCTTCCACGACATCCTGAACACCGCCGGCATCATCCGTGGGGCGGCGGAATTGCTGCCGACGGCAGAAGAGGCCGAAACGGCTCAACAACTGCAAGGGATGTTGTTGTCGGCGACCCGGCGGTTGATTGGGGAAATCGAGATGCAGAACGAGTTGGTTGCTGCCGAACACGGCGAACTCCAACTCGCCTATGAGAATATCGAAGCGCGCAGGTTTCTGCGTGAGTTAGCCCGTATCTACACCACGCACAAGGTCGCCCACAAAAGGCATATCCAGGTGTCACCTGTTGCCGAGGAGGTCGTTTTGCAAAGCGATCCCCGTATGCTGGCGCGGGTGTTGGGGAATTTGATCAAAAATGCGCTGGAAGCCTCTCAACCCGGCGATGTGGTCACATTGCACTGCGCGCGCGTTGGCGACGCGGTTCAGTTTGCGGTACACAATCCTTCGGTGATGCCGCCTGCGGTACAGGAGCAGATTTTCCAACGGTCGTTCTCAACCAAAGGAGAAGGACGCGGCATCGGCACGTACAGCATCAAGCTGCTGACCGAGCAGTACCTCCACGGTAAAGTAACATTCCGCTCTAAACCTGACGAGGGGACGACATTCGTGGTGACTTATCCGCTGCGCGCGCCCGCGTGAACAAGCTCAGGCGTTCTCGAATCCCAACGCGCGTTCGCGCAGGCTGACGAACCGGTTGTGCCCGATGATCACGTGATCCAAGACGTCCACTTCCAGCAGCTTGCCCGCATCCACCAGACGCCGCGTCAAGGCGATGTCTTCGGCAGAGGGAGTGGGATCGCCGGAGGGATGGTTGTGGGCCACAATCACGCCCATACAGTTGCGGCGTACTGCCCCACGAAACACTTCGCCCACCCGCACCAGTGACGTGTTGAGGCTACCTTTATAGAGGATTTCCTGATCCAGCACACGATTGCGCGTATCCAGGTACAGGATCACGAAATGTTCCTGTTCCCTATGTCCCAGCATTGGCATGAGCAGGTTGGCGGCATCTTGCGGCGCGCGGATCTGAAAACGTTCTTCCGGGCTTTCGACCATCAACCGGCGGCCCAACTCAAGCGCTGCGAGGATCTGCGCGGTTTTGGCGCGGCCCATCCCGTGCTCACCGGCGAGTTGCGCGAACTCGGCGCGCGCCAAACCGGCCAAGCCACCATACTGCACCAGCAGCCGCGTCGCCATCGTGAGTACGTTTTCATCCTTGACGCCAGTGCGCAGGATCAGCGCGAGCAGTTCAGCCGTGGAGAGCGCCTGTGGTCCGACGCGCTCCATCCGCTCGCGCGGGCGTTCGTCTTGGGGCATTTCTTTGACGGTCAGATAGGGCATCGCTGAGTTCTCCTTCCTGATTCGTGGTCGGCACGTCTTGCACCCGCGTTGAGTGTAGCGAAAGCCAGGGGGTTGTCAAGCGGGCTTTTACGTTTGATTTTTGTTAAATCCCACTTAAAATTTACCAGTAGGTGCCTGACTCGCATCCACACATCACGTATCACGTGAGCAATTCCTAATACTGAAGAGGAGAATAATGTCAAGGAAACTAAGATTTGGCTTGATCGGATTGGGCGAAATCGCCTACAGTTCCACCGGACACGTATTTCGGCAGACCGCCAACGCGGAAATGATTGTGGGTATGGACCCTTTGCCGGATATTGCCGCGTCCTATGAGGCCGCTTTCGGCATTCCGTGTTCCACCAACATCGAGGACGTGCTGAATAACCCCGATGTGGACGCGGTCGTCATCTCAACACCGCACAATCTGCACGTCCCATTGGGCATCCAGGCGGCGCGCGCAGGCAAGCACGTCATCGTCGAAAAACCGATGGCGACGACGCTCAATGACGCCGACGCGCTCATCGCGGCGTGCAAAAACGCGGGCGTGCTGTGTTCGTCGAAGGAGGGCAGCGTGCGCTACCAACCGGCGACGGCAAAGGCGAAAGAGCTGATCGCGCAAGGCGCGATCGGCGAGTTGATGGCAACGGAAGTAACCGGCGCGTCCAACAAACCGCCGAGCTACTGGACCGGCGGCTACAGCGGACGCGTGCAGACGTCGTGGCGCAAGTCCAAGTTCGAAGCAGGCGGCGGCGTGCTGATCATGAACTACATCTACGACTTCTACCGGCTGCGCTACATCACCGGGCAGGAGATTGCGCGCGTCTTCGCCGAATTCGGCACGTACCGCACACCCGTGGAGGTCGAGGACTTCATCACGTTGACGCTACGCTACACCAACGGCGCGATCGGCACGTGGATGGTATCCTCGTGCGCGCCGGGCGCATCGAAAGCAGGCGCGCGCGGCACGAAAGCCTCCGACAACCGCATCTTCGGCACCGCCGGGCAGATCGTCTTCGATAACAACGATTTGCTGGTCTACACCGACAACGAGGTCGAAGGACTGACGCCCGGTGAATGGGCGCAGATCTCGTTCCCGCAGCAATGGGGGGATCAGGCCTATGTCGTCTATTTCGACAAATTCGCCGCAGCCGTCTTCGCGGGCCGCGAGCCGGACATCCCCTGCGAAGAAGGCCGCAAGACGCTGGAAGTGCTGCTGGCGGCGTACAAGTCCGGGGAGACGCACCAGCCGGTGACGTTGGGGGAGGTAGACGGTAAACAGTAGACGGTAGACGGGGGGAAAGGTTGCCGGTCGCTTTGGCATTACCAGCATTTTCCCCACAATTACATTGGCGGTCAGAACAGCCGGATTGAGCCAGAACGGTCAAGTCTATAGAAATGGGGACACTTATCATTCTTTTAATCCTGCCGGCGTTGCTTATGGGTATGTTGCTATGGGCATTGCCAAAGGATGCGCTTGTCATTCGTGCGCCATCCCGTAAGTTGATGATTATCGCGGCGCTAGCAGTCTGTCGGAGAGAAATTCCATAAGTGTGTACACCGAACCCAATTCGTGCTAAAATGCGCAGTATGACTAGACAATTCAAAACCGTCGATTACGCAGCCTCTTTGCAACAGACCGTGACCATAGCGGAGTGCTTGCCGCCCGATCATCTGGCCCGTTTCATCGTGTCCGTGATTGCCGTGTTGGATCTGAGCACGATCTACGCGCAGTATGCGCCGCGTGGCGGAGAGCCGTATGCGCCTGAAGTACTGCTGGGCTTGCTGTTGTACGGTTACGTCAGCGGCGTGTTCAGTTCGCGCCAGATCGAACGGGCCACCTACGAAAGCATTCCCTTTCGCTACATCGCGGGTGGGTGGCATCCTGATCACGACACGATTGCCAATTTTCGCAAGACCTTCTTGGCGCAGATGGCTGACCTGTTTGTGCAAGTGTTGCTGGTGGCAAAAGAGGCGGACGTCTTGCAATTGGGGCGGATTAGCTTGGACGGCAGCAAGGTCCACGCGGACGCCTCGAAAAGCAAAGCGGTCAGTTACAAGCGCTTGCTGGAACTGGAACGCTTGTTGCAGCAGGAAGTCGCAGAACTGCTGGCGTTGAGCGCCCAGGCCGAGGCGGGGACTTTGCCCGGCACTATGGATGTGCAAGAAGAACTGGTCCTGCGCCACACCCGGTTGGCCAATTTGGCGCAGGCCAAAAAGGTCTTGGAACTGCGGGCTGAAGAACGCTATCAGGCCGAGAAAGCGGAATACGAGGCCAAAATCCAGGCGCGGGAGGCTCGCGCACGCGAGGAGAACCGCAAACCGCGTGGTCGTAAGCCCAAGCCTCCGCAACAGCCAGGGCCGCGCGACCAGGATCAGTACAACTTCACCGATCCGGATTCGCGGGTGATGAAGAACAGCACGGACAAGGGTTTTGACCAGCATTACAATGTGCAGGTGGCGGTGGAGCAAGATAGCTTCTTGATTGTCGCGCACAGCTTGTCGAATCATCCTACCGATCGCCATGAAGCTCTGCCGACCCTGGATGCCATTGCGCCTGAAGTCGGTACACCGGAGGCCGCGGCGCTGGATACAGGCTACTTCAGTGCGACTAACATCACGGCGATGGAACAACGGGGGATCGAGCCCTACATTGCTACCGGCCGTGATACGCACCACAAGAGCTGGCGTAGCCGCTTTGCAGAGTCGCCTGCTCCCCCGCCGGAAGATGCCAGTCCGATGGTCAAAATGGCATACAAGCTCAAAACGGAGATCGGCCAGGAAATCTACAAACTGCGTAAATCGACTGTAGAACCGGTGATCGGCATCATCAAAGAGATTATGGGATTTCGGCAGTTCTCGCTGCGCGGTCTGGCCGCCGCGGCGGGTGAATGGGGTCTGGTGTGCCTGGCCTTCAATTTGAAAAGGTTGCACGTTTTGCTGGCTGGTCAGCTCTAAAAAGGAGCT
>MTKY01071695.1_pt1 | contig 16630 bp, 14 predicted proteins | sample 1042731 | NCBI WGS metagenome assembly MTKY01 (sample SAMN06212206, study PRJNA360538) | anaerobic digester metagenome | biome: Wastewater treatment plant; material: sludge; isolation source: anaerobic digester fed with sludge from wastewater treatment plant | place: Denmark: WWTP Soeholt ... | reverse complement strand
CGTGGCGCTGGCCCAGAGCGGGGCGACGGCGCCGGCCGCGTGCGAGGCGGCGCTCGCCGAGGGCCCCCCGTGGCTGCAGTTCTACGCCATCCACGGGCTCAACCAGATCGGCTCGGCCCCCGCGCGCAGGACGCTGGCACAGACGACCGCGGGCGATGACGTCTTCATCAACGCCATGCTGCGCGCCGCGCAGGGCGAGAAGGCGCTGCCCCCGACGGGCCCGCTCTCACCGGACGCGCTGACCGCCGAGAGCGCCGCGGACCTCTTGACGGTCGCCGCCAATGCGCTGATCGACGAGGCCGACGTGTGGTTCCATGTCGGCAACTACGACCAGTGCATCCGCTGCAACGAGGCGGCTATCTTCCTCCAGCCCGAACGGACCGACCTGTACGGGGTCAACGGGTGGTTGCAGTGGTCGATGAACCGCCACGGCGCGGCGATCACAACGTATCGACGGGCGATCGCGGCCAATCCCGACGACTGGGATGCCTACTTCGAGCTGGGCTTCTACTACCTGCATCACGGCCGCGTGCGCGCGGCGGTCGAGTATCTGCGCCACAGCGTCGAGCTTGGCGCGCCGCCCGTTCAGGCTCGGACGTATGCGCATGCGCTCGAGAAGGCCGGCCGCCCGGCGGAGGCGCTCGAGTTCTGGGAGCAGCTCGACAAGATTGACGGCACCGGGACGGTGGACAGCAACATCGCGCGCCTGCGGGGGCTGCTCGGGGTGAAGCAGTAGGGAAGCAGCGGCATACGCGCTAACTCTGGCGCTGCGGAGAGCATTGGAGGGGCTGGCCGAGGTCGCGCGAGGCCGTTTGCGCGCGACGGAGACCAGCCCGCATGTGCCGTTCGCCAACGGGACCCCAGCCCCTGGGGGCGTGGTGTTCGCGGACCAGTCTTCCCGCAGCCGCGGGACCGACCCAAACGGCGGGCCGGCGTCTCTCGGCTGGCCCCTCCAACGACGTCTGAACGGTCCGCTAGATGCTTATGTTCAGAGCTCCTGACATGGCCCGTCAGCGATGCCATGAGCCCCTGTGCGAGCGGGCTTCGTCTGTTGGGTACCGCGGGAGATAGATGTCCGGATCTGCCGTCACGCAGGGCATAGAGAACAACGGCTGGGGTCAGGTGGTCCAGGATGAGACACTATCGAGTGGTGTTCGGGCTTGCGGGCGTCGGTCTGCTGGCGGCGTGCATGCCGGTGGCGGCGGAGAACACCCCGCCGGTGACAATGGCAACGCTGCAGGAGGTCTATCTGCTGCTGCGGCTGGCGCCGCTGCAACTGACCGCCGAGCAGTGTGAGGCGGTGCTGGGGGTGCTCGAGCAGGGCGCCCAGGCTGCTCAGCCGGATACGGCCCGCGAGCTGTGGGCGCTCAGGCAGCGGTTGCTTGCCGGCGAGCCGGCCACCGCCGCGGACAACAAGCTGCTGCGCGAGGCGGCGAACGAACTGCGACGGACGGCCAGGCCACAGGAGCAGGAGGCTGCCCTCGAGGGGTCGGCGCGAATCGCGGAGATTCTTACCGTCGAGCAACTGGGCATCATGCTGGGCGCCCAGAACCGCGGCGCCATCATCAGGGCCGCGGCCGACACCCGCGCCGCGCGGGTGGTGCTGAATGCGGTAGCCCAGGCGATGAAGGTCGAGGATGCCACACAGAGAACAGAGAAGCTGAGGGCGGTGCTCGAGACCGTGCGGACGGTCGGCGGCGAGTTGATCGATGAGGCCACGGCGACCAACCTCGAGGGCCTTCTTTCTCGTGTCGAGCAGATGGGCCTGCCGGAGTTCTCGGCGAAGGACGAGGAGCTGCTGGCGGAGGTCGAGGTGCTGCTGCCGGGGGCCATCGACCCCGGGGCGCTGTCGGTGGCGCTGGAGCGGGAGCGGGCGCTCGGGCTTGTGCAGTCGCTGTTCTTCCATCCCCTGGCCGCGGGTCTGGTGCGCGAGCGGCTCGAACTGCTCAGGCAGGCGCAGTAGCGTGCCGCCGGGCGCGATTTCTTCATAGTCGAGAAGGTCCTCCGGGATGGTTGCAGGAATAGGCCGGATGTAGTATCCTACAAGTCACTTTGTCGGCTGATTCTCCGAATTGGAGTACGTGCGTCTATGGCCACGATGCGGGAAATCGAGGAACTGAAGGAGTACCGTGACCTGCTCCAGCCGCCCGACGAGTATCAAGAGGGGTTCGGGTGGAAAACGGTCATCGGAGCGTTGTTCATCGGCTTTGTGATGATGCCCGGCGCCATCTACCTGGGCCTTGTGGCCGGGCAGACGATGGGGCCGGCCGCGGAATGGACGACCATCATTCTGTTCACTGAGGTCGCCCGGAGATCGCTCACCAGCCTCACAAAGCAGGAAGTCTACATCCTCTACTACATCGCGTCCGGCCTGACGGCCATGACGGGTGGTCTGGCCCTCGCCGGCGGCCCCTTTGCCGGCCTGGTCTGGAACCAGTTCCTGCGGGCGCAGGCGCCCGGCGGTCTGGGCGAGCAGGTGCCGAACTGGGTGACCCCACCCCCTGACTCTCCGGCCATCCGCGAACGCACATTCATCCACGGCGACTGGCTGCCGGCCATCGCCGTGCTGTTTGCGACCAACGTCTTCTCGCGTATCGCCTGGTTCACGTTCGGCTATGTGCTCTTCCGGCTGATGTCGGACGGCGAGAAGCTCCCCTACCCGATGGCGCCGATTACCGCGCAGGGCGCAACCGCGCTGGCGGAGGCCTCGAGCAAGGAGGAGACGTGGCGCTGGCGGATGTTCTCCATCGGCAGCATGATCGGTATCGCCTTCGGCTTCATCTACGTCGCGATGCCGACTCTGACCGGTGTGATGCTGGTGCAGCCGGTGTCAATCCTGCCGATTCCGTGGATTGACTTCACGGCCGGCACCGAGTCCTTCCTGCCGGGCGCGGCGACGGGCATCGGCACGAACCTCTCCGCAGTCATCCTGGGCTTTGTGCTGCCGTTCTGGATGGTAGCCGGCTCCTTCTGCGGCGCGATGGCGACATTGATCGTCAACCCGATCATGGTCTGGACGGGTCACATGCCGACATGGCGTCCGGGCATGGAGTCCACGCGTACGCTGTTTGCCACCCAGGTCGACCTGTGGCTCTCCTTCGGCGTGGGCACGGCATTCGCCGTTGCGTTCATCGGCATGTACAAGAGCTTCCTCCAGTACAAGCAGGCGCGGGCCGAGGGGCATACGGGCGGCGCGCTGGGCTTCGGCACTCCGCCGAAGGGCCGCGGCGACTTCAATGTCTACTTGTGCATTGCGCTGTTTCTGGTGTCAACCACCGCGTATATCGTGCTGTGCCGGATCCTGGTGCCGGGCTTCCCGCTGGCGTTCATCATTATCTACGGGTACATCTGGACGCCGTTCCAGTCCTATATCAACGCGCGAATGATCGGGCTGACGGGTCAGTTCATTGCCTTCCCGATGATCCGGGAGGCCACGTTCATCTTCAGCGGCTACAAGGGCGTTGACATCTGGTTTGCGCCGATCCCGCTGGCCAACTACGGCGCCACGAGCCAGAAGTTCCGCGAGGTCGAGCTGACCGGCACGAAGTTCACTTCAGTGTTGAAGGCCGAGATGCTCGCCTTCCCGGTGATCATCATCACCAGCTTCCTGTTCTGGAGCTACATCTGGAAGCTGAACCCGATCCCGAGCGTTCAGTACCCCTACGCCCAGAAGTTCTGGGACTACACGGCGATCCAGCAGTGGCTGTGGTTCTCGGCGACGACGGAGGGCGGGCATGCGGAGATGTTCCAGCGCGCGATCAAGCCGTACGTGATGCTGGGCGGGCTCGGCTTCGGTGTTGTGACCTACACGGTTCTGAATGCGCTGAACTTCCCGGTGTTGCTGATCTACGGGTTCATCCGCGGGTTGAGCCTGATGCCTCACTTCATCGTCCCGGAGTTCGCGGGCGCGCTGATAGGCCGCTACTACATGCGGAAGCGGTTTGGTGAGGAGAACTGGAAGCGATGGCCTCCGGTGCTCTACGCCGGCTTCTCATGCGGGATGGGGCTGGTGTCGATGCTGTCCATTGCGTTCGCGCTTGTCTCACAGTCGATCACGCTGTTGCCATACTGAGCGAACACTACCGCCCGTCGGGCCTGCCGGCCGCGACGGGTCAGAGGCGCCATGCCTGTGCAGTCTGTTGACCATGAGACCCTGAGAGCCCACGCACATGGTGCGTGGGCTCTGCTGTATCCGGACGCGCGCAGCCTGTTGCCGCGGGAGACGATGAAACCATGAAGGCGAGTCTGCACACAGTCAGCTATGCCGGTCTGTGGGCCGGCCAGGCAGCATTGGGCCTCGAGGACACCATTCGCCGGGCCGCCGGGCTGGGCTATGCCGGCGTGATGATCATGGCCAAGCGCCCCCATCTTTCCGTCCTCGATGCAGATGAGACGATGCTCGGGCGCATCGCGGACCTGATCGGTGAACTCGGTCTCGGCGTCGGGCCGATGGCGGCGTACACCAACTTCAGCGCAGATGCCGAACACGCCGAGGTGCCGGCCGGCGAGATGCAGGTTCTCTACGTGAGCCGGCTGGCAGAGATCACGCAGCGGCTCGGGGGCGACACCATTCGCATCTTCACCGCCTACAGCCACCCGAAGCTCGACCACTGGGGCCTGCGGGAGCGGTGCGTGCGTGGCATCAAGGAGTGCGCGCGCCGCGCGGCCGACTTCGGCTGCCGGATCGCCGTGCAGAACCACCACTGCTTCAGCGTGGACTACCGGGCGCTGTCGGACTTGCTCGAGGACATTGATGAGCCCAACTGCGGCGCGGGCTTCGACGCCTGGTCGCCGGCGGTGCAGGGCGCCGATGTCGTCGAGGCGGCGCGGGCGATGGCGGGTGTCACCCTCTGCACCACCTCCGCCGACTATGTGCTCCGCCCCCGCTACAGCTACATGCCCGAGCTGGTCAACTACCAGTCCCTGCCGCCGCTGGTGCAGGCCGTGCCGATGGGCACGGGGATGATCGACTACGCGGGCTTCTTCAATGCGTTGAAGCAGGGCGGCTTCGACGGGTGGGCGACCTACGAGATGTGTTCGCCGCTCCGTGGTGGCGGCAGCCTCGAGAACCTGGACCATTATGCACGGACTTACCTCGATTTCATGCAACCGTGGCTTGACTGAGCACAGACTCGGATGGAGGCCGATATGACATCGCGGGAACGATGGCTGGCGTTGCTCGAGGGCGAGAGTTACGATCGCGTTCCACTCACGTACCGGGCGACCGGGGAGTTCACGCACAAGCTCATGGAGTACCTGGGCTGTGAGAATGCGCAGCAGATGAACGAGCGGCTGCACCTCGACGACCTGGTGACGGTGGGCCCGAAGTACGTCGGCCCGCCGCTGCCGGAGGAGACTGACGTCTACGGCGTCCGCTACGCCTACACCGAGTATGCCGGCGGGCGTTACCACGATGCTGTGTATCACCCGCTGGCGCAGTACGACAGCGTCGAACAGATCGAGGACAACTACCAGTGGCCCGACCCCGACTGGTGGGACTACTCGGTCATCCCCGCCCAACTCGAGGGCAAGGAGGACTGGGTCGTGCGCGGCGGCTCGTACGAGGAGTTCGCGGCCTTCAAGTTCCTCCGCGGCGTCGAGCAGGGCTACCTCGACCTCGCTATGCACCCGGAGATCGTCCATTACTGCATGGACAACCTCTGCCGCCTGCGCTGCGAGGACGCCAGGCGCATCTACGAGCAGATCCCGGGGAAGGTGATCTGGACGTGGGTGGCCGAGGACGTCGGCAGCCAGGAGGGGCTCATGATCTCGTTGGCCCACATCAAGGAGTTCCTGGCGCCGTACATGCGCAGGATGGCGGATGTAGTCCACGAGGGCGGGGCGTACGCATTCCACCACAGCGACGGCTGCGGGCGCGATGCGCTGCCGACGATGATCGAACAAGTCGGCATCGACGTGCTGGAGCCGGTGCAGTGGCGCTGCCCGGGGATGGAGCGCGAGACGCTCAAGGAGCTGTTCGGCGAGGATATTGCGTTCATGGGCGGGATGGATAACCAGATCACGCTGGTTCGCGGCACTATCGAGGAGATCAAGCAGGAGGTCGAGGACAACATCCGCATCCTCGGCGCGGGCGGGGGCTACCTGCTGGGGCCGTGCCACAACATCCAGGTTGTGACCGCCCCGGAGAAAGTCGTCGCTATGTACGACCACGCATACGAGTGCGGCCGAATGGCCTGAAGTCACGGGACGGACATCGTGTAACAGAGGGCAACGGCCTGGAAGCGGCAAGGGCTGTTGTCCCCCAGGATAGCCGAAGAAGGAGGCGGGCCGGTGAAGAAAGCGACGTATTACGGCAGTCTACCTGCGAAGCTGGACGTCCGCGGGCGGTTGGAACTGGCGAAGGATGCAGGGCTGGATGGAGTGGAGATACCCACCTTCAAGACCCAGAGGGAGACCGAGGAGGTGGCGTCGATTGCCGCGGAGGTCGGCATAGCGGTGCACAGCGTGATGGCCGGCAGTCACTGGACGCTGCCGTTGTCGAGCACCGACGAGGATGTCCGCCTGCAGGGCGTCGAGGGCATCAAGCATGCACTGCAGGTCGCGAAATGGGCCGGCGCCGATACGGTACTGGTCGTGCCCGGCGTGGTCAACGAGAGTGTCCCCTACGGGGCGGCGTACGACCTGTCGCAGAAGAGCCTGCGCGAGATACTGCCGACGGCCGAAGAGCTTGGCATCACGATGGCGATCGAGAACGTCTGGAACAAGTTCCTGCTCAGCCCGCTGGAGTTCCGCACCTATATCGACCAGATGGAGCATGAGCTGGTCAAGGCGTATTTCGACGTCGGCAACATCCTGCTGTACGGCTACCCGCACCAGTGGATCGACATTCTGGGCGACCGTATCGTGAAGGTCCACATCAAGGACTTCAACACCGATACGCGCAACTTCGTGGCTCTGCTGACGGGGCATGTCGACTGGCCGCGGGTGGTCAACGCTCTGCGCGGCATCGGCTATAGCGGGTATCTTACCGCGGAACTCGCCGCGTACACGCACTTCCCGGAGCAGCTCGTGTACGACACCGCCGCGCATCTGGACAAGATCATCAACAGCTGAGCCGTCCGCGTTCGCCGGCCTGCCGAGGTTCCGACGCCCGGCTGCACGCGCGAGTGGCAACAGCCATCACTACCGGCCTCGGAGGGACCCTCCGGGGCCGTGTGGCGCGTGCGGGCGCTCGTTTGCCATGCGGCATGCTCCCGGCGGTCTCCGCGCTCACGGCCCCGTCCCCCGTTGCTTGCCAACCGGGCCGCCTTGTTGCTATACTTCCTTCGCGCGGGCGCACCGCGTACAGGGCCTGTGCGCGCACCGGAGCCGTCGGGAACGACATGAAACACACCGGGAAGTGCGATCCATGACCGAAGAACGCGCGACATCATACATTTTGACCGTTGCGGCCGGCAAGCGGCTGATCGCGAGGGGTGTTGCGGGCCTGGACTGCGTCAGGCGGGCGATGGAGAGCGGCATGGTTGCCGTCGGCAAGGGCACGACGAACGCCTACGTGCTCGAGGAGCTGCTCGGACACCCGATCGACAAGGGAGCGTATTGCCTCGGCCGGACGCTGCCGCCGGGCTTCACCGGCGCCTCGGAGGTGTTCGGGGGCAGCATGCCGGAGATCGTTTTCCGCAACGGGGAGATTGTCGAGGGTCTGGGCGTCAAAGAGGCCGCGCCGGAGATGAACCCCGGAGATGTGGTCATCAAGGGCGCCAATGCGCTTGACTACGTGAACGAGTGCGCCGGCTTGCTGGTCGGCGATCCGCGCGGGGGCACATGGGGCGGCCTGGTCGGTCCCGTTCACGGGCGCGGGCTGCATGCAATCATCCCCATCGGTCTCGAGAAGCAGGTGGCGGAGCCGCTGCGTGAGACCTCGCGGGCGCTTGCGAGCATTCCGGAGACGTGCCGTCCGCAGATTCCGGCGCTGTGGATCATGGAGGGCGAGATCATCACCGAGCTCGAGGCACTGGCCTCGCTGACCGGTGTGTGGGCATACCAGATCGGCGCCGGGGGAGTGTGCGGCGCGGAGGGGTCGGTCCGTATCGCGGTGGTCGGCACGCCGCAGCAGGTCGAGGCGGCCGACGAGCTTATCGAGCAGGTGAAGGACGAACCTCCATTCGGTGCATAGCGCGCTGCGCGCGCGGTGCCACCGAACTTGATGGGGCTGACAAGAGGTTGTGTCGGCGCGTTTGAGTTTGCCTGCCGTAACGGCGCAGGCAATCGTGTACTCCGCGCCGAAGTCACAGGCGTCTGGAGGCCCGCTGATGAGTAGCGGCCCAGTTGAGGCCCGCTGGTGGGTTCGCCTGCCGGAGGGACAGGTCGAGTGCAGGCTGTGTCCGTGGCACTGCCGCCCAATGCCCGGAGAGATCGGGCGGTGCGGAGCCCGGCAGAACGTCGGCGGCAAGTTGATGTCGCTCAACTACGGCCAGATCACGTCGATCGCGCTGGACCCGATCGAGAAGAAGCCGCTGTACCACTTTCACCCGGGCAGCGGCATACTGTCGGTGGGGAGCTTCGGCTGCAACCTGAGTTGCCAATTCTGCCAGAACTGGCGGATATCGACGGAGAGGCCGGCGACGCAATACCTGCCTCCGGAGGGGCTGGCGCAGATGGCCGTCGAGCGGCGCTCGGCGGGCAGCATCGGAGTCGCGTATACGTACAACGAGCCGCTGGTGTCGATTGAGTACGTGACCGACTGCGCGCGCCTGGTGGCGGGGCTGGACCTGAAGAATGTGCTGGTGACCAACGGGATCGTCGAGCCGACGCCGTTCGAGGAACTGCTGCCGTACATCCATGCGATGAACGTTGATATCAAGGCGATGGACGACGAGTTCTACAAGCGGCTCTGCGGCGGCCGGGCGCAGCCCGCCCGAGCAACGGTCGAGCGCGCGGTCCAGAGTTGTCATGTCGAGATCACCAACCTGCTCATCCCCGGCTATAACGACTCGGATGAGCAGATTCGGGCGCTGGTCGACTGGGCGGCGGATGTCTCTCCAATGATGCCGCTGCACTTCTCGGCCTATCACCCCGCACACAGGCTCGCGGCGCCGGCGACACCGCGCGAGACGCTCGAGAGAGCCTACGACATCGCGGCACGCAAGATGCGCTTTGTCTACGTCGGAAACGTGTACATTGGCGGCACCACCGACACCCGCTGTCCCACCTGCGGAGCCGTCGCGGTCCGCCGCGATGGATTCAGTGCCTCCACCGAAGCGCTCAGGGATGGCAGGTGCTCCGACTGTGGAGCGGAACTCAACATCCGATAACGTCGAGACCGGGGGTCTGGCGACACGATGGGTGCAGGCCGGCAAGATGCGCGCCGGCCGCGTTGCCCACATCACCAGTGTGCTCGTGCACTTCGGGTTGGGCTCGATCCTCGAGGACCTGGGGCAGGTGGCCAGGGGGCGAGCCAACCCCCAGGCCGTGCAGCTCGGCCTCCCCATGCGCGTGCGCCTGGCGCTCGAGCAGTTGGGGCCGACGGCGATCAAGCTAGGCCAGTCGCTCAGCACACGCAGTGACCTGATCCCACGCGAGTACCTGCTACAACTGCGTGAGTTGCAGGATAACGTTCAGCCTTTTGAATTCGAGCAGGTCAGGGATGTCATCCACAAGGAGTTGGGCTCGGAGATCGACGACCTGTTCGCCGAGTTCGACCGGGAGCCCGTGGCCGCGGCATCGCTCGCCCAGGTGCACAAGGCGCGGCTGCGTGACGGTCGCGTAGTCGCCGTCAAGGTTCAGCGACCGGGCGCCGAGCAGACATGCAGGGTCGACCTGGAGATACTCACCGCGGCCGTGGATTTCGCAGAGTGGCGCAATGAGTGGCTGCGCCGGAGGAAGGCCTCGAGGCAGGTCGAGGAGTTCAGCCGGGCGCTGCTTGATGAACTGGATTTCCGCGTCGAGGCCGACAACACCGACCGCTTCCGTGAGTCCATGGAGCCACTGTCGTTTGTGAAGGTTCCGGAGGTCATCAGGGAGCTGTCGGGCCGCCGCGTGCTGACGGTCGAGTGGATCGACGGTGTGAACCCGACGGACGCCGAGGCGATGGGCGCGAAGGGGATCGACGCCAGGCTGGTCGCCCGCAGGTTCGCGCAGATGATTATGCACCAGGTGCTCGTCGACGGGTACTTCCACGCCGACCCGCACGGGGGCAATGTGCTGGTGATGGCCGATGGGACGCTCGGCCTGCTCGATTGTGGATACGCGACGCAGGTCGGGGAGCGCGTGCGCCGGACTGCAATCCGGATGATCTGGGCGTGGCTACAGAGGGATGCGCAGGAGATGGCCGACCTGCTGCTGGACCTCGGGATCGCGGGCGAGACGGTTGACCCGTTCGCGTTCGAGAACGATATCGACCGCATGATGAGCCGCTACGGCCACATCCAGCGGACTGCGCAAGTCAGTCTTGGGCAGGCGATCGAGGAGTTGCTCAAGATCGTCATGCAGTATGACATCAGTATTCCGCCCGCACTGCCCTCCCTGAGCAAGGCTCTGCTGGTGTCGGAGGGTGTGTGCATCCAGCTTGACCCTGCATTCGACTACCAGCCGGTCGCTCGAGAGACGATGACGAAAGCGCTCCTGCAAGAGTTGACGCCACAGTCGTTGGGGGGGGAGTTGCTGCGGGCGGGCCGGGACTTCGGGCGGTCACTGCGGCTGCTGCCGCGCCAGCTCTCGCACCTGCTCGGGAAGGCCGGATCGGGGCACCTGGCCGTGCGCGTGAATATCGAGAACGCCAGCGTACAGGTGCCCAATCTCGACAGCACCGTCAACCGGCTCTCGGCGAGCCTGCTGGTGGCGGCGATCCTGATCTCCTCGGCGATGTTGGCGGTGCCGGGAGCGATGGACAACCCGGTCGCCGTTGTGCTCAAGTGGGTCTACCTGGTCGGCGGAGCAGTGCTCGGCATATCGCTCCTGGTCAGTGTACTCCTGAGCGTGTGGCGCGGCGGGCGATTCTAGCCGTGCCGACGACGGCGCCTTGGGGTGAGGGCTCCGGCGGCGCAGGCGGCACCTGGCGTCGGCTGGTGCTGGCCTCCGCCTCGCCGCGGCGGCAGGAGATACTCAGCGCCGCCGGCATCGAGTTCGATGTCGACACAAGCGACGTCGAGCCGGAGCTTGATGGAGGGCAGGCCGTGGACCCGGTTGATTTCGCCCGCGGCGCGGCCGTGGCCAAGGCGCTCGATGTGGCCGTGCGGCACGAGGGTCGCCTCGTCGTCGGCGCCGACACCGTTGTCGCGGTGGGCGGCACGGTGCTGGGCAAGCCGATCGACGAGGCCGACGCGACCGAGATGCTCCGGCTGCTGAGCGGCCGGGAGAACCGGGTGACCACCGCTTTCGCCGTGGCGGCGATGCGCGGGGGTCAGGCCGAGTTGCTTGCCGTCGATCATGAGACATCGGGCGTTGTGTTCAAGGCAATAACGCCCCTGCAGATAGCGGAATACGTGCGGACCGGCGAACCGCTGGACAAGGCGGGCGCGTATGCGGTGCAGGGGCTGGGCGCAGAGCTGATCGAGCGGGTCGAGGGTGACTACCTCAACGTGGTCGGCCTGCCGCTCGAGAAGCTGTGCAGGACGCTCTCGGAACTGGGCTGGCCGGCTGGGCCGGCGCTCGGTCAATGAGCAGTATTGTGAGGTGTACCACGCCGACGTGTTAAACATCGCTCAGGAAGGCTTCATCGCCGATCTCTATCACAGGATCGTCGGCTTTGGCAGGCACTGGCTGTCGCCCCTGTCGTGTGACATGGGCATCGACCTCGGTACCGCCAACACGCTGGTGCACGTCAAGGGGCAGGGCATTCTGCTGCGCGAGCCGTCGGTGGTGGCAATCGACCACGAGCGGCACGCGGTGTGCGCGGTCGGTGAGGAGGCCAAGCGGATGGTCGGCCGCACACCTGCTCGCATCTCGGCGATCCGGCCGCTGCGCGACGGGGTCATCGCCGACTTCGATGTCACTGAGGCGATGCTGCGCTACTTCATCCGCAAGGCGCACTCGGGCCGCTGGTTCACCCATCCGCATATTGTGGTGGGCGTGCCCGCGGGTATCACCGAGGTCGAGCGCCGGGCCGTCGTGGATGCCGCGCGGCAGGCCGGAGCCTGGGAGTGCGAGATCATCGACGAGCCGATGGCGGCGGCGATCGGAGCCGGTATGCCGGTTGCCGAGCCGGTCGGCAACATGATTGTCGACATCGGCGGCGGCACCACCGAGGTGGCCGTGATCTCACTGGGCGGCATCTGTACGCAGCGGTCGATGCGCACCGCCGGGGAGGAGATCGACGAGGCCATCTCGGCCTTCATCCGCCGCGAGTTCAACCTCTTCATAGGCGAGAGCACCTCCGAGCTGATCAAGATGCGATTGGGCTCCGCGTTTCCGCGCTCCGAGGAGGACACGATGCAGGTGCGCGGCAAGGACCTCGTGACGGGCCTGCCCAAGTCAATCATCATCAACTCCGGGCAGGTGCGGGAGGCGATTGCCGAACCGATCGCGGCCATGGTCGACCTGGTGAAGGAGACGCTGGACTCGACGGCGCCGGAGTTGGCGGCGGACATCATGAACCGCGGCATCGTGCTTGCCGGCGGCGGCGCGCTGCTTCAGGGCCTTGACCAGCTCATCAGCGCGGAGACCGACATCCCGGTCTACGTCGCCGAGGACCCGCTGACGTGCGTTGCGCTGGGCACGGCGGGCTATCTCGAGCAGCTCCACGACCCCAACGCCAAGAGGTGAATAGACGATGTTTGGCCGGGACAGATCGCCGCTGCCGGGCCTCCGGTGGCCGCTGATCCTGCTCATCGTCGCGGTGGGGCTGACGTCCTGGCAACACCGCGCGCACCGGATCGGCCGGCAGAGCCCGCCCGAGCGGGTCGGCAAGGCCGTCGTCTGGCCGCTGCAGGCCGTCTTCACACGGGTGTTCAACTGGAGCCATGACATCGCCATCTCGATATCCGGAGCGCGAGCGCTCGCCCAACGTGTGCGGGAGCTCGAGGACCGGGTGGCCGAGCTCGAGACCGAGAAGCTCATGCTGCACGAGTACTACCTCGAGAACAAGGACCTCAAGGACAAGCTGGGCGAGCTCATCCAGGGCCGCGAGAAGGGCATGGCCGCCAGGGTGATCGGGGAATCGAGCAGCGCGGGCGGGCCGATCATCACAATCGAGACAACCGCCGGGGGCACACTGGCGGTGGGCGATACGGTCAAGACGCAGCAGGGACTGCTCGGGCGGGTGGTGTTCGCGCGCGGCAAGCGAGGAGACGTCATGCTGCTGACTCACCGCGATCATGCGGTTGCAGCGGTGATACAGCGTTCACCCCGCGAGCGGGGCATGGTCTACCCTATGAGCCGCGGCGTCGGTGGAGAGCACCTGCTGAAGATGGAGAAGCTGCGCGGCGCCGATGTGCGCGAGGGCGACGTCGTGTTGACCTCGGACCTGAGCGATATCTACCCGCCGGGAGTGCGCATCGGGACGGTCATCCAGGTGGAGACGGCTCCCGCCAGCAAGCGCGCCTTCAGAGCGCTCATCCGGCCGGCCGCCGACTTCGAGAACATCAGGTATGTCTGGGTAGTCCGGTAACCGAGGGAGCCGGGTACTCCGGCTGGGAGCGAGCCGATTGTACTACATCATCAGCCTGCTGCTTCTGGTGGCGTGTGTTGCGCTGCAGTACGCGCTGCCGCCATGGCTGCAATTCGGAGGCGTCGCGCCGGAGTTGACACTGGTTGCCGTCGTCAGCATCGGCCTGCTCAGAGGGTCGGTGCACGGGAGTGTTGCGGGCTTCGTCGGGGCGTTTCTCTCGGCCTCGACGGGCGCTCAGCCGATGGGGACATTCTTCATCACGCATGTCGGCGCGGGCTTCGCGGCGGGCCTGCTTGCCGGACGCCTTTTCTCGACCCGCATTACCGTCGCGGCTCTGGCGTCGCTGGTCGCGGTGATCGCTCATTCGCTGATAGGGCTCATCCTCGCGCCGCCGGCCGAGCCGCAGCCCTGGCTGCACGCGGTGTTCAGCAAGGCCCTCTGGACCGCCGTCTGGTCGCTGCTGTTGTACCTGCCATTCAGAGCCGTCGCCCATGCCTTTGAGGACGATGCTCACGAGTACTGACCCCGGCGCACAGCCGAGCACGCACCCCCTCACCGGCGTTCGCAGCCGTACGGGGCCGCATTGGAGATGACAGCAGATGCGAGTGGGCGGCATCATCCCCGCGCGCTATCACTCGACCAGACTCGACGGAAAGGTGCTCGCCGACATTGCCGGCAAGCCCATGGTCCAATGGGTCTACGAGCGTGCCTGCAGCGCGCGGGCACTCTCTGAGGTGACGGTGGCCACCGACGACGCGCGTGTCGCGGAGGCAGTTGCGGGCTTCGGCGGCAATGTCAGGATGACCAGGGCCGATCACAAGTCGGGCACCGACCGTATCGCGGAGGTGGCGCGAGAGGCCGGCTACGATGTCATCGTCAACATCCAGGGCGATGAGCCGATGATCGACCCGGCCGCTATCGACGCGGCCGTGGCGCCCTTCGCCGATGATCCGTCGTTGCGGATGGGGACGATAGCGACGCGCATTACCGATGAGGGCGAACACCTCGACCCGGCGGCGGTCAAGGTCGTCCGGGACCTGCAGGGCTTCGCGCTCTACTTCTCGCGCGCGCCGATACCGTACTTCAGGGTCGATGCGGGGACGTTGGCGCCGGGGGCTCCGCGAATGCACCCGTGCGGGCTGTGGCCGCTCAAGCACATCGGCCTTTATGTCTACACGGCCGAGACGCTGCTGTGGTTCGCGGGTCTCAAGCCGACGCTGCTGGAGCAGACGGAGGGTCTCGAACAGCTTCGAGCACTCGAAAATGGGTGCCGCATCAAGGTCGTCGAGGTCGAGTACTCACCAATCGGGGTGGATACGCCCGAGGACCTGCAGAGAGTGCGGAGGATGATGGAGGAGGGTCTGGGGAGTGAGTGAGACAGTGCAGCAGATCAAGGTTGGGGATGCGCTGATCGGTGGTCCGCGGCTGGCCTTGATTGCCGGGCCGTGCCTGGTCGAGGACGAGGAGAGCACGTACTCGATGGCAAGCCGCCTGAGCGAGACGTGCCACGCGCTTGATGTGCCATTCATATTCAAGGCCTCCTATGACAAGGCCAACAGGACCGCGGTGACATCGGCGCGGGGGCCGGGCTGGCAGAAGGGCCTCCAGATCGTTGCCCGTGTCGGGCGGCGGGCGGGTGTCCCGGTGCTGTCAGATGTGCACGAGGTCGCCCAGATCGGCGTCGCGGCCGAGGTCCTCGACATGTTGCAGATACCTGCCTTCCTCTGCCGCCAGACGGACCTGCTCGTCGCGGCCGGGGAGACGGGCAGGCCGATCAACATCAAGAAGGGCCAGTTCATGGCGCCTGACGATATGGAACACTCGGTGGCCAAGGTCACCTCGACGGGCAATCGCAATGTCTCGGTGACTGAGCGGGGCAGCTCGTTCGGCTACCACAACCTGGTTGTCGACATGCGGGGGTTGCAGATCATGCGGGGCTTCGGGTATCCGGTGATCTTCGACGCCACGCACAGTGTGCAGCTCCCGGGTGGCGCCGGGGGCGCATCCGGCGGTCAGCGGGATCTGGCTCCCGCGCTTGCCAGGGCCGCCGTCGCCGTCGGCATCGACGCGCTTTTCATCGAGGTCCACCCCGACCCCGACAACGCCCCATGCGATGGACCTAACATGCTGCCGATCGACGAGGTCGGCCCGCTGCTGACGACGCTGATCGCCATCCGCGAAGCAGTTCGCGAAACCGCGCAGGGGGGATAGTACCAGCCCATGGACACATCCGAGATCCTCAATCAGGCGAGAAAGACCATCGAGATCGAGACCGATGCCATCACTCGTGCGGCGGACCGCATGGGTGAGGATTTCGTACGCGCATCCCGCATGATCCTCGAGAGCCCGGGACGCACCGTGCTGTGCGGCATCGGCAAGTCTGGAGCCGTGGCCCGCAAACTCGCGGGGACCTTCGCAAGCACCGGCACTCCGGCGTTCTTCCTCCACCCGGCCGAGGCGATTCACGGGGACCTCGGCATGGTGTGCGATTCCGACATTGTGATCATGCTCTCCAACAGCGGCGAGACCGATGAACTGGTGCGCATCCTTCCTGCGCTGAGCAGGCGCGGGGTCAGGATCATCGCCGTGTGCGGCGAGCACAGCTCGACCCTGGCGCAGGAGGCCGAGGCGATCATCGACTCGGCCATCGAGTGCGAGGCCTGTCCGCTGGGCCTTGCGCCGACGGCCTCGACCGCTACGATGATGGCGCTCGGCGACGCGCTCGCGATGGCGGTCATGCACATGCGCGGCTTCTCCGTCGAAGACTTTGCCGCCTCGCACCCCGGCGGCGCTCTCGGCCGTCGGCTGCTCTCGCGGGTATCCGACGCTATGCATGCCGGGCAGGAGACGCCGAGGGTCGCACCCTCGACGACGGTGTTGCAGTGCCTGCTCACCATGAGCCACGCATCGGTGCGGGGCGTCGTCGTTGTGGTCGACGAGGCCGGGCGCATGCAGGGACTGTTCACCGACGGCGACCTCCGCCGGCTGATGCAGAGCGGCGAAAACCGCGACGAGTTGATGGACCGCCCGGTCTCCGAGGTGATGACCGCCAATCCGGTGTCA
>MTKY01048236.1_pt1 | contig 16640 bp, 16 predicted proteins | sample 1042731 | NCBI WGS metagenome assembly MTKY01 (sample SAMN06212206, study PRJNA360538) | anaerobic digester metagenome | biome: Wastewater treatment plant; material: sludge; isolation source: anaerobic digester fed with sludge from wastewater treatment plant | place: Denmark: WWTP Soeholt ... | reverse complement strand
CGCGGGGACTCAGCGAACTGGTGTTGGGCAATGTTTCTGGTTGTAGCGGTGGCTGCGGACGATGGCCCGGGTGGGGCGGGCGGTAAGGGAAGCGCGGACGATAGACCGGCACCAGGTAGCTCGTGGGCGTGTCCTCGATGCGCTCCGGCGCCTGCTGGTAAATGACATAAGGCGGTGGCATCTGTGGCGGGTTGCGTTGCTGTTCGCGCGCGAGCCGGTCGTCGCGCAGCCGATCGGTAGTGTCGCGCATTGCCTGCAGGCGGGCCTCGGTCTCGGTGCGCTCAGGTGCGGTGTAATCCTCGATTTCGATGGTCTCGGCGGTCGTGCCGATGACCGGCGGCTGGTCGGAAAACGTGACCTTGCCATTGGCGTCGATGCTCTTGTACACCGTGATCGCGAACGCGGGTTCCGTGATCAGCAGCAGTGCGCCGAGCAGCAGACCGTACATACCCCAGTTCCTCCGTTGCCGATGATTCGACCGCGCCGACAGCCGAAAGTTGGCACACAATCCTGATCCCGATCAAGCGCAGCGGTGTTGCGCCGGCTCACAGGTTGCCGCCATACCCTGCCAATCCTAATATCGGCCACTGTTCCCCGCCAGCGGAGGCATCGCATCTTGAAACCGGCTCCACAGGAATTCCACAGCGTCGATGACTGCGTCGAGGCCGCCATCGCGCGGGTTGGCAAGCGTATCGTACTGGGTGCGCCGATCGGGATCGGCAAGCCGAACCAGTTGGTGAACGCATTCTATCGCCGCGTGGAGCGCGATCCATCGCTCGAGCTGACGATCTTTACCGGCCTCTCGCTGGAGAAGCCGCGCGCGACCTCCGATCTCGAGCAGCGCTTCCTCGGGCCGTTCATCGAGCGGCAGTTCGGCGACTACGAAGAGCTCGAGTACATGCGCGCCATCCGCGAGAGCCGGCTGCCGTCCAATGTCCGGGTGCATGAATTCTATTTCCGCGCCGGCTCGATGAAAGGTGTTGCCAGCGCGCAGCGTGACTATGTTTCCAGCAATTACACTTTCGCCGCGCGCGATCTGATCGGCCGTGGCATGAACGTGATGGTGCAACTCGTCGCGAGCGCCACCGTCGATGGCGAGCGCAAGCTCAGCCTGTCGTCCAACACCGATACCTCGCTCGATCTGCTGCCGTGGCTGGATGAGTTGCGCGCGCGCGGCGAGCCGTGCATGGCGATCGCGCAACTGCACCCGGACCTGCCGTTCATGTACAACCGGGCCATGATCGATCCGGGCTGTTTCGATGTGCTGGTCAGCAATCCGGAATATGACCGCACCCTGTTCGCGCCGCCGAATCTCTCGGTGGGCGTCACCGATTACGCGATCGGCCTGCATGTGAGCACGCTGCTGCGTGACGGTGGGACGCTGCAGATCGGCATCGGCTCGCTCGGCGATGCCATCGTCCATGCCAGCAAGCTGCGTCACGAGGACAACGCGAGTTATCGCGAGGTATGCCGCGCGCTCGGTGTGAACGAGGCGCTCGCTAGCTGCACCGGCGGTCTCGGTCCCTTCGAACGCGGGCTGTACGGCTGCAGCGAGATGTTCGTCAACGGTTTTATGCACCTGATTGCCGCCGGAATCGTGAAGCGGCGCGTCTACGACGACGAACGCCTGCAGTCCGCGATCAATCGCAGCGGTTGCGCCGAGGTGCCGGACAGCGCACTGCTGCGCGAGCTGTGCGCGGCCGGCGCCATCGGGGCGCGGCTCACGGATACCGATGTGGCGTATCTGAAGCGCTGGGGCGTGTTTGCCGCGGATGTCGAGATGCGCGATTCGATGCTGTGGCGCGGTGAGCGCTCGTGCGCAGCGCGGCTCGACACCGGACAGGCGCTGCAGGAGCTGAGTGCGCTGGCGCTCGGCACGGTGCTGCGTGACGGCGTCCTCATGCACGGCGGATTCTTTCTCGGGCCGAAGGATTTCTACGAGACGCTGCGCACGATGCCGCGCGCGCAGTCTGAACTGATCGCCATGGACAGCGTACGGCGCATCAACCGTATCGACCAGCCGGGGTTGCGCGAAGCGCAGCGACTGCATGCGCGCTTCGTGAACACCGGGATGATGGTCACCCTCGGTGGCGCGGTGGTATCCGATGCGCTCGAGAGTGGCGAGGTAGTGAGCGGGGTGGGCGGGCAATACAACTTCGTGGCGCAGGCGCACGAGTTGCCCGGCGCACGCTCGGTGATCTGTCTTCGTGCCACACGTGGCAGTGGACGCGCGACGCGCTCGAATATCGTGCCGCGCTACGGTCATGTGACGATCCCGCGGCATCTGCGCGATATCGTGGTCACGGAATATGGCGTGGCCGATCTGCGCGGTCTCTGTGACGAGGAGATCATCCGCGCATTGCTCAATATCGCCGATTCACGCTTCCAGCCCGAATTGCTGGCGGCGGCGCGCGAGGCGGGCAAGATCGACCCGGACTACCGGGTGCCCGAGGCGTTCCGCCGCAATCTGCCCGCAAAGGTACAGGAGGCGCTGGGTTCCTGGCGCAAGAATGGCTATTTCCCGGCCTTCCCGCTGGGCACCGATTTCACCGCCGAGGAGGTTGCGCTCGGCGGCAGTCTCAAGGACATGAAGGCATTGATGGACAGCCCCGCCAACCTGCTGCGCGCGGTGATCCGCTCGTTCATCACCGATGTTGACGAGGAGCAGGCGCGGCCCTATCTGGAGCGCATCGGCCTGGCCCACCCCGATACACCCAAGGAGCATCTGCTGCAGCACCTGTTGCTGCTGGAGCTCGAGGAGAGAGGGGTATTGCGGCCGATGTGAACCGGTCGCGGGGTTCAGGCGAGATGCTTGTCGAGGTACTTGTGTATTTTGCGCTCCAGCGGCTTCTTGGCCATCAGCATCAGTACGCCAAGCTTTACGTCCACCAGGATGTCGTCTTTTTGCAGGGTCAGGCGGGCATCGATCCCGCCCGAGTAGTGGTAATGCACCGTGTTGCCTTCCCAGCGATAATCGCCACCGAACTCGCTGCGTAGCTGGCTAGCCAGGTCCTCGGCGCGTTGCTGCAGCGTTTTCGCATCGAGGTCGTGATCCCGCTGGATGTAGATTCTGCTCATGGTCACGGCTCCGTTCGGGTGTGCGAAGCCGATTTTGCGCCATCCGGCGAGCGTTGCCAATCGCCACGGCGTGGCATAATGGGCCTGGTCCCGGAGGAACAGGAATCTTGCGCGCCAGGAAACACAGGCCGGACTCATCCGTGTTCGAGATGCCGCTCAGCGGGCGCATGGAAATCCGCCCGGTCATGCGTTCGCTGGTCGAGTCATTGCCCGATTTCAGGCGCATGGCCCGTCGCAACCGCAAACTGGCGGCACTCGAGCGGGAGATGCGTGAGGCGCTGACCTACGCCGATTGGCGCGAGGCGGCAATCGGCTATGACCGCGAGGCGGGTTTCGAGGAATGGAAACTCAATGACGCCTCGCCGCATTACGACTTCAAGCTGATACAGCGTCGCCTGGCGCAGATTCTCGGCGCGCGCGAGGGCGGTTATATCCGGCGGCTGATGTTCATCCTCCAGGAGGGCCTGCACGGAAATCTTGGCAACATCTCCAACCCGTTGCTGTACCAGTTCACGCGCTTCGGCACCAAGCGGCTGGTGGAGCGCTATCTCGACGAGGTCTGCGAGTCGCTCGATTTCCTGTGCGACTGCGAATCGGCGGAAATCACCGATGAGGAGAAACTGGAATTTTTCGAGTCCACTTCGTACACCTACGGACAATCGAGCCTGATGCTCAGCGGTGGCGCCGCGCTCGGCATCTATCATATGGGCGTGGTGAAATCGCTGTGGGAAAACGGCTTGCTCCCGCACGTGATTTCGGGTTCCAGTGCCGGTTCGATCGTTGCCGCGGTACTCGGCACCCATGACGATGCGGAGTTGCGCGAACTCATGGCGAGCAAGACGCCGCTGCTGGGGCTGATCAAGTGGAACAGTCCGCCGCGCTCCTATCTGTTCGACGTGGAGCACTTCAACCGGGTGCTGAAGGAGCGCATAAACGAACTGAGCTTCCAGCAGGCATTCCGTCACAGCGGGCGCGCGATCAACATCACGGTCGCACCCTACGATCCGGGCGAGGACGGACGATTGCTGAACTACCGCACTTCGCCGAACGTGGTGATCAACAGCGCGGTGCGCGCATCCTGCGCGGCACCGTTTTTGCTGCCGCCGGCGGAACTGCTGGCCAGGACGATCAACGGTGAAACCATTCCGTATCTGAAGAATCGCCGGTTTCTCGATGGCTCCATCGGGGATGATCTGCCGATCCGCAGACTGACCCGGCTCTACGGGGTCAACCATTCCATCGTCAGCCTGGTCAACCCGCTGGTGCTGCCGTTCGTGTCGCGGCGCGCACAAAGGGGCAGCGATATCGGCTCGCTCACGCGCCAGTTCGCGACCCGGATATTCAAGGAAACCACCAATTATTCGATCGAAATGCTGCAGCAGGCCATTCCGTCGGAAAACATCAACTTCGCGATCGACAAGTTGCAGGCAGTGATGATGCAGGAATACCGCGGTGACATCACGCTGATTCCGCCACGGCGCCTGGCGCACATGTCCAGCCTGTTCAGGGACTTCTCTCCCGAAGAGGAGGCGAGCTTCGTCGAGGCCGGCATGCGTCTGACGTGGCCCTCGCTCGAGATGATCAAGAACACCACCGCCATCAGTCGCACCTTTCGCTCCTGCCTGGAGCGCTTGCGCAAACCTTCGAGGCGTCGCTCGGGAGGGCGGTGCTGAACCGGATATTCCTTGTGGAGATACAACAGGATGAGTGATTACCGAAAGTGGGAATGCGTGATTTGCGGCTTCATCTACGATGAGGCGAAAGGCTTGCCCGACAAGGGCATCGCCCCGGGCACGCGCTGGGAGGATGTACCGGAGGATTTCGAATGTCCGGACTGCGGCATCAGCAAATTCGATTTCGATCTGCTCGAGGAATGAGGCGCCCGGCGGACCGTCGCCGCCATGCCTGACTGGGCGGGGCAATTCCACGCCTTCTCGCTGCTGCACGCTGTCACGGTGGCGCTGTTCGGCGCGTTGTGGGCGGTGCTTGTCGTGGTCGGTCTGCGCCTGCGCGGGCAGGAGTCGGAATCGCGCTGGCGCCGGTTGCTTGGCTGGTGGCTGCTGCTGGCGTGGCTGATCGCCAACGGCGTGCAGTTACTGCCCGGACGATTTGTCGCCGCGGTGAACCTGCCGCTGCAGGTGTGCGATATCGCCGGCCTGCTGGCGGCGTTCGCGCTGTGGTCGCGCAACCGGCTGTTGCTCGCGATCCTGTATTTCTGGGGTGTGGGCTTCAGCATCCAGGCAATGCTGACGCCGGAACTGGTCAGCGGGCCGGCAAACGTGGATTACTGGACGTTCTGGGTCCCGCACGCCAACCTGACCGGTGGCGCGTGCTATATCCTGATCGTGGAGCGTTTCAGGCCCCGCTGGAGCGATTGCCGGCAGACCTACGCGCTGGCACTGGTGTATCTCGCGCTGATCCTTCCCTTCGACCTGCTCAGCGGTTTCAACTACGGCTATGTCGGTGCGGTAACGCCAAGCCAGCAGACCATTCTCGATCTGCTGGGGCCGTGGCCGTGGCGCATCGTGTCGATGATGGCGCTGGCTGCGCTCGGTTTTGCGTTGCTGCAGTGGCCCTGGGGCAACCCGCTGGCACGAACCTCAGAAGCCGCGCAATGAGGCGTAGCGCGAGCGGTGGAAGCGGGCATCGCCGAGAGCCTGCATGCAGACGCGCGCCCGCTTGAGAAACAACCCGATATCGAGCGCATCGGTGGTGCCGATACCGCCGTGCATCTGCACCGCTTCGTTGCTCACCAGTTCGTAGCAGTCATTGGCCCGGGCTTTTGCCAGGCTGGCCAGCAGCGGCAGCATCGCGGGGTTATCATCGACCGCGGAGCAGGCTTCCAGCACCACGCTGTGGCACAGTTCGATCTCCGAGAACATGTGCGCGGCACGATGCTGCAGTGCCTGGAAACTGCCGATCAACGCACCGAACTGCTCACGCTGCTTCAGGTAGTCGATGGTGCGCTCGAAGGTTGCGCGGATGCCACCGAGCATTTCGGCCGCCAGCGCCGCGCGACCCCGGTCCAGCACCTGCTCGAGTATCGGGTAGCCCTCGCCTTCGGCGCCGATCAACGCATCCGCCGCGACGCGCACGTCGTTGAAATCGATGCGCGCGGCATTGCGGCTGTCCATCATCAGGGTGCGCCGGCGTGCGATTCCCGCCGTGCCCGCGTTCACCAGGAACAGGCTGATGCCGTCGCGATCGCCGCGATCGCCACGGCTGCGGGCGACCACGATCAGGGATCCCGCGCTGTGGCCGTCCAGCACGAACTGCTTGGATCCGTTCAGCACATAGCCCGCACCGGCGCGCCTGGCCTCGAGCATCACGCCGAGCGGATCGTGGTGCGGCGATTCCTCCAGCGCCAGCGCGAGGCACAGTTCTCCGCGCACGAGCGGCGGGAGAACGGATTCCTTCTGTTGCCGCGAGCCACCGAGCAGGATCGCCGATGCGCCCAGCACGCAGGTTGCGAGCAGGGGCGATGCGGCCAGCGTGCGTCCGCACTGCTGTTGCACGGCGGCGAGCCCCGCGAAGCCGAAACCGAGGCCGCCGAATTCCTCCGGCACGATGATCCCGGCCCAGCCGAGCTCCACCATCTGCTGCCACAACGGCAGGGAATAACCCAGCTCGTCACGTGAGTCGCGCAGGGCGCGCAGCGCCGAAACCGGCGCATTTGCCGCGAGGAACTCCGCAGCCGTATCACTCAGCAGGCGCTGCTCTTCATTCAATACCATCGTCATCGTCAGGGATTTCCGTGTTGCTCGTTCAGGTCACGCCGGGGAGACCGAGTATGCGCTTGGCGATGATGTTGAGCTGCACCTCGGTGGTGCCGCCGGCGATGCTGAGCGCCTTGCTGAACAGGCACTGGCGCGCGGTGTCGATTTCGGTGGCCGAAAAATCCTCGCCCTCCCAGCCGATCCCCTGGCTGCCCATCATCGCGATCATCAATTCGTACTTGCGTTTCTCCTGTTCGGTGCCGCAGTACTTCATCACCAGCGATGCATGACCGCTGCCGCTGCCCGTGCGCGCTTCCTGGATGATGCGTTGCTGCGTCAGGCCGATGGCGTGCATCTGCATTTCGTGACGCGCAAGTGCGTCACGCAGCAGCGCATCCTCGATGCGTCCGTCACGCAGCGCGAGATAACGCTTCGCGCAATCGACCGGCGCAAGGGTCGCGTTGGGCGATTCGCTGCCCATTTCCGCCATGAGCTTGCGTTCGTGCTTGAGCAGGGTCTTGGCCACGCTCCAGCCACCGTGCAGTTCGCCGACCAGGTTTTCGCGCGGCACCCGCACGTTGTCGAAAAAGGTCTGGCAGAATTCCGACTTGCCACTGATCAGTTCGATCGGCGATACCGAAATGCCCGGCGTGGCCATATCGATCAGCAGGAAACTGATGCCCTGCTGCTTGCTTGCCTGCGGGTCGGTGCGCACCAGGCAGAAAATCCAGTCCGCATGATCGGCGAACGAAGTCCAGATCTTGGAGCCGTTCACCAGGAAGTGATCGCCGCAATCCTCGGCGCGGGTCTGCAGGTTGGCCAGGTCGGAACCGGCCCCCGACTCACTGTAACCCTGGCACCAGCGGATGCGCCCCTCGGCAATTGCAGTGAGGGCCCGGTGCTTCTGCTCCTCGCTGCCGAATTCGAGCAGCGCCGGCCCGAGCATCCAGATGCCGAGGCTGAGCAGCGGTTTGCGGCAACCCAGCCGCTTCATCTCTTTCTCGATGATGCGCGTGTGCTCCTCGCTGAGTCCCGCTCCACCGTACTCGCGCGGCCAATGCGGGACGATCCAGCGCTGATCGCGCATGCGCTCGAACCAAAGGCGGGCATCCTCGCTGGGGAATACGGCGTTGCGCCCGCCCCAGTACTGCTCGCTTTGCAATGGCGGTTTGCGTTGCGAGGCCGGGCAGTTCGACTCCAGCCATGCGCGGGCCTGGTCACGGAATTGCTCGAGTTCTTCCATACGGCTTCCTTTGGCAGAACTGCGGTTTCGGGAAGGCTGCCAGCTTAAGGCCTGTGCAAGGATGCGCAATGACAGAATGGCTCGCCGGAAATTAACAATAGCGGTCAGCGTGTGACGTCGGCAGCGCTTCATTTTCCCGGGCGCGATCCGCTACCATGCGCTTGCCGGATTCGCGGCATCGGGGAAAGACGGGGAAGCTCAATGAAAAGATTCAATGACAAGGTGGCGCTGGTGACCGGCGCCGGATCCGGAATCGGCAGGGCGGTGGCCGTGCGCCTCGCTGCAGAGGGTGCCGCGGTTTTCTGCGTGGATGTTTCCGCGGAGCATCTTGCCGCGACCCAGGCACTGATAACGCAGGCCGGTGGCAGGGCACTGACCCATGTCTGCGATGTCAGTAACGAGGATGCGGTGCGGGCCTGCGTGCAGGCCTGTATCGATGCGCTTGGGCGTCTCGATCACCTGAGCAATATGGCCGGAATCCTGCGCTTCGATCATTTTCACGAAACCGCGCTGGCCGATTTCCGGCGCATCGTTGCGGTGAATCTCGAAGGTACGTTCCTGATGTGCCGTGAGGCCATACCCCATCTGCTGCGCGTTGGCGGCAATATCGTCAATGCGGCGTCCACGTCCTCGCTTGCCGGTCTGCCCTGGGGCGGCGCCTATTCGGCCTCCAAGGGGGCGGTACTGGCGATGACGCGCTCCATCGCGGTCGAATATGCCCGCGCCGGATTGCGCGCCAACTGTGTGTGTCCGGGCGATATCGCTACCCCGATGTCCAAGGCCGCGCGCATGCCCGAAGGCGCGGATTTCAGCTGGATGGCGCGCTGTAGTTCGCTGTCGGGCCCCAAGGGACCGGAAACCGTGGCCGGCGTGATCGCGATGCTCGCCTCGGAGGACGGAATGCATATCAATGGCGAGGATATTCGCGTCGACGGTGCGACCTTGTCCTGAGCCCCGGGTGGAGGCGCGCCCGATGCGTATCCGGATCGGTGTGCTGGTTGCGGGGGAGCCGCCGGCGGAGTTGCGCGGGCGTCATGCCGGCTACGGCGTGATGACCGAGCAGCTGTTGCGAGCAGAGGATCCCGAGCTGGAATTCGTCCGCTACGAGGTGCGCAATGGCGAGTTTCCGCACACCATCGACGACAATGATGCCTACCTGATCACCGGTTCCCGCCATGGTGCCTACGAGGAGTTGCCATGGATCCGGCAACTGGCGCAGCTGGTATGCGAGATCGAAAAACAGCGCAAGCCGCTGGTGGGCATCTGCTTCGGACACCAGCTGATCGCGCGTGCCCTCGGCGGGGTGGTCGAAAAAGCCGCGCAGGGCTGGGGTGTCGGTGTGCATACGGCGACCCTGCTTGCGCCGGCCCCATGGATGGAGGAGCAGACGGGTGATTTCTCTCTGGTCGTCAGCCACCAGGACCAGGTGCTGCGCCTGCCCGAACGTGCCGAGCTGATCGCCGGCAGCACATTCTGCCCGGTGGCGATGTTTCGCATTGCTGATCATGTGTTCGCGATGCAGGCGCACCCGGAATTTTCGCGTGAATACTCGCGCGATCTGATGGAACTGCGGCGCGAGCTGATCGGCGTCGGGCAGATCGATGCGGGTCTCGAATCCCTCGGACGCAACATCGACTCCGCCAGGGTGGCGCGCTGGATCGTCGAATTTCTGCACCGCGCATTGGCGCCCGGATCCTGAGTCAGCGATGGCGCTCACGGCATCCAACCCGCTGATCGCGGCGCTGCTCGGGGCGCCTGCCTACCCGCATCCGGTAGCGACTCCGCGGCTCGTTGAGACTCATATTTCCTGGGTCATTCTGACCGGTACCTATGCCTACAAGATCAAGAAGCCGGTGAATCTCGGTTTTCTCGATTTCTCCACGCTGGCCAAACGCCGCCACTTCTGTGAAGAGGAGTTGCGCGTCAACCGCTGCTTCGCGCCGCAGCTCTATATCGCTGTGGTGGCCATCTGCGCCACGGATGCGGGCCCGCGCGTGGCTGCTGTCGGGGAGGTGCTGGAATACGCGGTGCGCATGCGCCAGTTTCCCGATGATGCGCTGCTCGCGGATCGACCCGAGCGCATCGCGCTCACGGTGTGGCGACAGCTCGGCGAGGATGTGGCCCGGGTGCACGCCGGATTGCCGGCGCGAGGCGACGATGAGCCGGGAAGCTGCGGAACCCCGGTCGCGTTGCGCGATGCGATCGCGCAGAATTTCCGCCAGATCCGTCCCTATTTGCGTGATGGCGCCGAGATTCTCGAACTCAACCGTCTTGAAGAGCAGGCCTGGTCGGCTTGCCGTACCCATGAAAAACTGCTCTGGCAGCGTCATGCCGAGGGCAGGGTGCGCGAGTGTCATGGTGATCTGCACCTGGGCAATATCGCGCTGATCGAAGGGCGTGCGATACCCTTCGATGCACTGGAATTCAATCCGGCCCTGCGCTGGATCGATGTGCTGAACGAGATGGCCTTCCTGGTGATGGATTGCCGCAGTCGCGGGCAGCAGCCCGCGTCGTTCGCGGCGCTCAATGCCTATCTCGAGCTGAGCGGAGACTATGCCGGTCTGGCACTGCTGGATTTTTTCTGCAGCTACCGCGCCATGGTGCGGGCCAAGGTCAGCCTGCTGGCGGTGTTGCCGCCGGTCACGAGCGGCAGCGAGGCGCACCGGGCCTATCTTCGCTACAGTGCGCTCGCAGCCGAGTACCAGCAGCCGCGGCACCGTTTCCTGGCGATCTGCTGTGGAGTCTCGGGCTCGGGTAAATCGACCCTGGCCGAGATGCTGGCGGCGCAAGCCGGTGCGGTGCGCATCCGTGCCGACGTGGAACGCAAACGCCTGTTCGGGCTGGAGCCGGATGCCGACAGCCGTGGCGCCGGCGTCGATATCTACACCGCCGAGGCCGGGCGCCGCACCTTTGCGCGCCTGGCGGAACTGGCCGCGAGAATCATCGGAGACGGTTTTGCGGTGATCGTCGATGCGACGTTTATCAGGCGCTCCCTGCGCGATGATTTCCGGCGGCTCGCGCGTGAGCTCGGGGTGCCTTTTCACATCCTGCTGTGTGACGCGCCGACCGAGGAATTGCGCCGGAGGGTACGTGCGCGGCTCGCAAGCGGCGCGGATGCTTCCGAAGCCGATGTCGAGGTTCTCGAGGCGCAACTGCGCGCGGCTGAACTGCCCGATCCGGCCCGGGAACCCGAAACCCTGCGTGTCGGCGCAATCGATCCCGGATCAGTGGCACAACTGGCCGCGCGTCTGGATGCAAGTTGATTGCAGCACGGCAATCCCGAACAAGATCCGAACCCCTCCCTGCATTCCCCGCCCAACACACCAAGCCAGCCGCACGACGCAAGGCGGTTGCGGCGTAGCGAACATAAAGGACCAGCGCCGAGCGAGGACCGGAGACTGCGCAGCAGGCTCCGGGCGGAGAGAGGGTAGCCCGGAGGGCCGCCAGTCCAGTGAGCGGAGCTGCAAGCGCCTTGCGTCGGGCCGCCCGAAGCCGCAACCGTCTTGCGTCTTCATCAACCTTTATTCGCGGATGCAATTCTCGATGACTTATTGCGGACCGCAACAATCACGGGGTTGGCGGGTTCCCGCTCGCGGCAAATGCGGCGCTGAAGCGCCGGATGCGTTTGGCATTCGCGCCCAGGTCGCCGCGACCCACGCGGCTCACCGAACGCAGATCGATGCGGCTGCCATCGTTGTACGGGCGCACGCGGATCGCGATATCGTCGATGAATCCGAACCAGAAGGTGGTTTCGCTTGCTTCCAGCAGGCCGCGTTGCGCATCGGTGGCGTGGATCTCCCAGCCCAGCGAGCGGGCGGTAGCCAATGCCTTCGCAAACGCCGCTGCGGGTGCGAGCACGGACTCGATGGTGCGCAATTCAGGGTAGCCGGCACGCTGCGCCGCATCGGTGTCCGCATCACGTGCCAGGGGGTTCGTGTCGGGGCCGCGCAGCGCCAGCACCGCTTCGAAAACGGGCGGGTCTGAAATGTCGGTGCTGAGGTCGTGGATGACCGGCAGACCCGCGCCCGGTGCCATGACGACAACGCCGGCGATGACCGGCAGCGCCGCGATCAGCGCGATCATGCCGAGGCGGGAACGATGGGCCCGGTAGCGGACGCGCGGCAGCATGAGCAGCACCATGATGAGCACCAGCGCCGCACCGAGCACGGCCAGTGCCGTGAGTGGCAGCCCGAGCGGGTAGGAGATCAGTCCGCAGCGCGTCGCCAGCGGGGCGGCGAACAGCAGCAACAGGAACAGGATACCCAGGTTCCGGCAGCCGGTGATGGCGCGTGGAGCGGGTTTGGCGGAACTCATCTCAACACGCCGCCCGGCCGCGGAGAGCGATGAGCCCGCTCATTTTGCAGCTCCGGTCGGGTCCTTGGTGGCGCTGGCATAGATCGCCAGCGCGCCGCTCATGAATTCCTGCTGCATGGTGCCGAGATAGGGCGCGATCAGCGACAGCACCTGCAACACGCCGTCGTGGATCAGGTGCTCGTCGCCCGCGGCGCGCTGCCCGAGCAGGTTGTCGAAGTTCAGCCAGTAGGTGACGGTCAGGGCGATGCTGCGTGACAGTAACTCGATGCGCTCGTCATCGGCAACCAGAATACCGGCTTCGCGCAATTGCAGACAGATGGCACGCGCGGCATCCTGCTTCATGTGGATCAGGCGCCGGAACGGACGCTGGATCTGGCCGTAGCGCTGGATGATCAGCGAGATGTTGCGGTATAGGAACCGGTTGGCGTGGATGTGCTCGAACACCACCACCAGATAAAACCAGTAATCCGCGATGCGCAGCGGATTCTGCAGGGGCTCGCGCAGGATCACGTTGAATTGCTCGTAGAAGCGTGCAAACAACTCGCCGACGAGTTCCTCTTTTCCCCTGAAATGATAATAGAGATTGCCGGGGCTGATGTTCATCTCGTTGGAGATGTCGACCGTGGTCACATTCGGCTCGCCCTCGTTGTTGAACAGTTCGAGGCTGACCTGGATGATGCGCTCACGTGTTTTCATGTACTGCACAGTACTAGGATGCGGTTTCTAATTCCAGATGATACGGTGGCAGCCTCGAATCGGGGCCAGCCATACCGGTTGCAGACCCAGTTCCAGGAGTAATGACCATGGCGCGTTCACGCAAGTCCAGGAAAGCGGAAGAGAGCAGCGAAAACGTTGCCCGCAAGATCTGGTTGGCAGGACTCGGTGCTTATGGAAAAAGCCTCGAGGATGCCCAGGGGCAACTCGACAAGGCGAGCCAGGAGGCGAGCCGGAAGTTCAGCGAACTGGTCAGCAAGGGCCAGAGCATAGAGGATCAGAGCAAGGAAGCGCTGCGCGAGCGCCTCAGCGAGGCCAAGGGCCGTCTGAGTGGTGCGCGTGACCGCATCACCGAGGCGGCCGGCAGCAATACCCGCTCGGTGGAAGAGATGATCGGCAGGGTGCGCGAAAAAATGGGGCTCGACGAACCGGTGCATGACAAGCTCGATGCATTGAGCAAGCAGGTCAGCGCGCTGGCCAGGGCCGTCGGAGTGCTGGCCGAACGCAAGCCCGCGGCGGCATCCGGGGCAAAGCCCGCCGCGAGGAAAAAACGCACGACGGCCGCCAGCAAGAAGCGCCCTGCAACGGCACGCCGTCCGCCGCGAGGTGCTTCAACCGGCGTTTGATGCGCCCAGGAACGCCGGGGCCTCACCCCCGCCATGCACCGTGATGGCCGTGCCCGAAACATAGCTCGCGAGCGGCGAGGCCAGGTACAGACAGGCATTGGCGATATCCTCGGGCACCGCCATGCGCCCCAGCGGAATGGTGCGTCCGACCGCGGCAATGCCCGCGGCATCGCCATAATGCAGATGCGCCTGCTCGGTTTCCACCAGTCCTGCTATCACGGCCACCACGCGTACCCGTGGTGCCCATTCGATGGCCAGCGAGGTGCAGAGGTTTACCAGTCCCGCCTTGGCCGCGCCGTAGGCCGCGGTGCCTGGAGAGGGGCGGATCGCGCTGACGCTCGCGATGTTGATGATCGTGCCGCCGCTGTCCTGCAACTGCATGACACGGTTGGCGAGCTGCGCGCAATGGAGCGGTGCCAGCAGGTTCAGCCGGATGATCGATTCGGAAAATCGCGGTGAAGCAGTTGCGGCATCCGCATGAGGAGCGCCGCCGGCATTGTTGATCAGCACGTCGATGCGGCGATATTGCTGCACGATTGCATCGAAACAGGCGCTGAGCTGGTCGTGATCGCGCACATCTGCCTGCCAGAACGTTGCCTCGCGCCCGGCGCCGCGGGGCAGCTGTTCGGGCACGGTACGGCCAATGATGGCCACGTCCGCTCCGGCCTCGAGAAAACAGCGGCTGATACCGGCGCCCACGCCGCGTGCACCGCCGGTGACTACAACAAGCCTGTCGTGCATGTCCAGTGGGTTGGGCATGGTGATCTCCGCACAAAAAACGGTGACAGTATACCTAATGGCCGGCGGCTCGATTAAGTATACTGTCGGCGAAAATCATCAGGGGGGTTTCATGAGCGCGATGAAGATTGCAATTCTTGGTGGCACCGGTGCACTCGGTACCGGTCTGGTCCGGCGTTGGACCCAGGCGGGGCATGGAGTGATCATCGGATCGCGTACGCTGGAAAAAGCGCAGGCGGCACTTGCCGATCTGCAGCGCGTGATGGCCGAGTGGGGCGCCGAGGCCGTCGGTGTCGATGCAATGGAAAATCTCGAAGCCGCGCGCGCGGCCGACATCGTGGTGCTGACAGTGCCATTCGCGCATCAGAAATCCACGCTCGAGCATGTGCGTCCCGCGCTGGACGGAAAGATCCTGGTCGATGTTTCGGTGCCGCTGATGCCACCCAAGGTCGGCACGGTGCAGATGCCGCCCGAGGGATCGGCCGGTGCCGCGGCGCAGCAGCTGCTGGGCGAGGCTGTGAAAGTGGTGTCGGCGTTCCAGAACGTGGCGGCCCACCATCTCCAGGAGGGGCATGGAATCGAGTGCGATGTGCTGGTCTCGGGTAACGACAAGGACGCCCGCGCGCAGGTCATCGCGCTGGTCGAAGCCTGCGGCCTGCGTGGATTCCATGCCGGGCCGATTGCCAATGCCGCGGCGGCCGAGGCCCTGACCTCGGTGATCATCAACATCAACCGTGCTTTCAAGTGCCACGCGGGCATCCGGATTACCGGTCTCGACACGCCAGGTGAGTAACGCGCTGCAGCTGTTCGCGCTCTGCGGTCTGCCGCTGGTCGAACCGGGCGATGATCTCGGGTCCCTCCTGGTCGGCGCGGCACGCCGTGCCGCCGATGGCGTACGCGACGGGGACGTGCTGGTCGTGGCGCAGAAAATCGTGTCCAAGGCCGAGAATCGCTATGTCGATCTCGACACCGTGACGCCCTCACAGGCCGCGCTCGAGCTGGCGCCGGTTGCCGGCAAGGATCCACGCCTGGTCGAGGTCATTCTCGGCGAATCGCGCAGGGTACTGCGCCAGCGCCCCGGCGCCTTGATCGTCGAGCATCGCCTCGGCTACGTGCACGCGAATGCCGGGGTGGACCGTTCCAATATCGCCAGCGCCAGCAAGGTGCTGCTGTTGCCCGAGGATCCCGACCGCAGTGCCGCGCAACTGCGCGAGGACGTGCGCCTCGCCACCGGTTGCACGGTGCATGTGATCATCAACGACAGCGCGGGGCGCCCCTGGCGCAACGGCATCATCGGCTTTGCGATCGGTTGCGCCGGCTTTCGGCCGCTGGTGAATCGTATCGGCGCACCGGACCTGTTCGGTCGCAAGCTCGAGATCACCGAAGTGGCGGTGGCCGATGAACTCGCCGCGGCGGCGTCGTTCGTGATGGGGCAGGCTGATGAGGGCATCCCGGCAGTGCTGATTCGTGGCGCGCAGCTCGAGGCCTCGGACGAGGGCATGCGCACGCTGCTGCGCGACCCGGCGCAGGACCTGTTTCGCTAGTGCTCACCAAGCGCAGGGTGATGGCAATTTCCGGCGGTGTCGGCGGTGCCAAGCTGGCGCTCGGCCTGAGCGTGGTGCTCGATCCGCGGGAACTGCTGATCGTCGCCAATACGGGTGACGATTTCGAGCACCTCGGTCTGCCGATCTGTCCCGATATCGACACCCTGATGTATACCCTCGCCGGTGTGGCGGATCCGCAGCGCGGCTGGGGCCTGGCGGGTGAATCATGGCATTGTCTGGAGGCGCTGCGCGCCCTGGATGGCCCGCACTGGTTCGCCCTCGGCGATCGGGATCTGGCCACCCATCTGCGGCGTGCCGAATTGCTGCGCAACGGCGCGACGCTGACGGCGGCCACCGCGCGCTTGTGCGCCGCCCTCGGCGTGCGTCACGCAATCGTGCCGATGAGCGATGATCCGGTGCGCACCATCGTGGAAACCGATCGCGGGCGTCTCGCGTTCCAGGAATATTTCGTGCGCGAACTGTGCGCACCGGTGGTGCGACGTGTGCTTTTCGAGGGCGGTGCCGACGCCAGGGCGAGCGCCGCCATTGCCGACTGGCTGGCGCCAGGCTCCGACTGTGCCGTACTGATCTGCCCGTCGAACCCCTTTCTCAGCGTTGACCCGGTGCTCGCCGTGCCCGGTATCCGTGAACGGCTGGCGACGCGTCC
>MTKY01052909.1_pt1 | contig 16645 bp, 12 predicted proteins | sample 1042731 | NCBI WGS metagenome assembly MTKY01 (sample SAMN06212206, study PRJNA360538) | anaerobic digester metagenome | biome: Wastewater treatment plant; material: sludge; isolation source: anaerobic digester fed with sludge from wastewater treatment plant | place: Denmark: WWTP Soeholt ... | reverse complement strand
TCGATGACCGGGATCAAGGGCTAATCTTAGGCCGCCCGCACCGGGCAGTCTGTAGCCCGGCGTCCGGGCGGGTCAAGTCTTGAACACTCATGGTGCTTCTCCAGAGCTACCGGGAGGAAGGCCCGTGACGGAAGCAACCTCACAGGCCAGGCCCCGGTGACAAGTCTCGCAGGAAGTCACACCGACAAAAGCGGACCGGCAAACGGTCCGCTTGAACGTTCCGAGAACGATAGGCTGATGCGCGTGCCGTCTATGCCCCTCCTTCAACGGGCACGTAGATCGCCAGCCAATCGAGAACAGCGCGGCGCACGTCGTTCCAGTGCGCTTCGAGAATTGACAAGCCACTCTGCTTGCCGGGCAGCACCAGGATTTCCGATGGGCCAGCCAGGGACGCAGCGATCCGCTCCGCATAGACGTTCGTCGGGCCTAGCGCATCCTGCGTAGTTGCGATCAGAAGCACCGGCGTTTTGATTGTTGCGGGCAGATCGCGCTGGCGCGCTGACAGGGTTATGAGCGTCTGGGGCGCGGAGTCCTCAGCGGCTTGCAGCAGCGCCGCATCTGCGCTCTCGACCGCGCCGACGATCGCCACCTGCTCGCCATCCACCTGCTCCAGCCCTCGCAGGGCCGCGAGCGCGCCCCGGATCGTCTCCACCGACTGCGTCTCCAGGGCCAACGGAAGCACTGCGTAACCGGCATAGGCCAGCTCGCGCGCCAGCGGCAGATACGGCTCGGTGAACGCCAGCCCGTGCGAGCCGGTTCCCACCATCAATACGCCCGGTCGCGGCTGGCCCGCATCGCCCGTGTACAGCGTTGCGTCATAGGATGTGCCCGCCACTTGCAGCGTCACCGGCACGTCGAGCACCGCTGGCAGCGCCCACTCACCGAGCGGGCCGACGCGCGGTGGGTTCGGCAGGATGGTTTCATACGTGCCGTCAAACTGCGCGGTGACGGCTACGACGTTGGGGACGTCATAGCGAATCAGGTCGCTGACCTCGGCATACAGCCAGGGAGCGTCGCCCAGCGGCGCTAGCTCAACGCCATTCAGCGCAACGCGGCTGTGCTGTGGCGTGAACCAGGCCGCCAGCCCGATCGCCTGCCCCTGCCAGTCGCTCAGTGCCTCGAAGGCTCGCCTGTAGACCGCGACGGTGGGCAATATGCCGCTGCCCGGCTCGATCTCCTGCTCGGCCCAACGTGCGGGCGCGGTCACCTCGCGCCAGGCCGCGTCGTCGTACCCGGCGGCATACAGGTCTTCATCAAGCCGCGTCACCGTCTCCACGCGCCAGAGTCCGCTCAGATCAAGCACCGCTTCGCCTTCGGGCGGCACGCCGTACACCAGCACGGTGTTCTCGCCCTCCTGGGCCGCCGCGCTCCCCGCCGCCAGGAAAAGACAGATCAGCATCAAAACGACCCGTTTCATCGCACTCATCCTTTCAAGCCCGACGTGGCGATGCTCTTGATGATGTTGCGTTGAAGCAACAGGAACACGATCAGGATCGGCACGACCGCCATCGTGATCCCGGAAGCGACCGTCGCCAGCGACCCGGCGTCGTAGCGCCCGCGCAGCAGCGTCAGCCCGACCGGAAGCGTTTGCAGCGCCGGCTTGTTGATCATGATCAGGGGGAAGAAGAAGTCGTTCCACCAGAACACGAACGCCAGAATGGCGAGCGTCACCAGGGCCGGGCCGATCAGCGGCAGGATGATGCGCCAGTAGATGGTGAAGATGCTCGCGCCGTCAATGCGGGCTGCTTCGTCCAGCTCCTTCGGAATGGACATGATGTACTGGCGCAGCAGGAACACGCCGAACGGATTGGCCAGCGGCGGCAGGATGAGCGCCCAATGGGTATTGTAAAGGCCCAGCTCGCGCATCAGGATGAACAGCGGCACGATCGTGACCTGAAGCGGAACCATCAGGCCGGAGAGCAGCAGGATAAAGAGCAGATCGCGCCCCGGAAAGCGCAGCCGCGCGAAGGCGAAAGCTCCCGTCGAGCAGATGACAAGCTGCCCGATGGTGATCGCGCTCGCCACTTTCAGGCTGTTGAACATGAAGCGCTCGAATGGCACCTGGTTGAACACTTCGGCGAAGTTGTTCAGCGTCGGGGTGGCCGGGAACCAGCGCGGCGGAATCTCGTAGACCTGCGCGACGTTGCTGGTGAAGGCAAGCTGGATGATCCACACGAACGGCGCGACCATCAGCACCGCGCCGCACGCCAACAGCGTCACGATCAGCAGCGTTTTCCACGAAAACGAGTGCCGGCGGCGATAGGAAGCGATTGCTGAGCGATAGGTTTCGATGCTCATGGTCATGGCCTGTGAACCCTACTGGTAGAATACCCAGCGTCGGCTGAGCCTGAACTGGAAGATGGTCAGGGCCAGGATGATGGCGAACAACGAGAGCGCGATGGTGGACGCATAGCCCATATTGAAGAAGCGGAACCCGTGCTCGTAGATATACATCACCACCGTGCGCGAAGAATCGCCGGGGCCGCCTTGCGTCAGAATGTACGGCTGCGCGAAAATCTGGAAGGCGTTGATCGAGTCGATCACGATCAGGAACAGCAGCGTGGGCGTTAGCAGCGGCAGCGTCACGTGGCGGAACTTGCGCCACCCGTTCGCGCCGTCCACCTCCGCCGCTTCATAGAACTCGGTCGGGATGGTCTGAAGCCCACCCAGCAGCACCAGCACGTTGAAGCCCAGCGACTTCCATGACTCGGTGATCACCACCGACACCCACGACCAGCGGCTTGACCCCAGCCACGAGATGCGCTCGATGCCCAGCAGGCCGAGATAGTAATTGACGATCCCGAAGTCCTTGTGCAGCAGGTAGCTCCAGATGAGGGCTACAGCCGAGACGGACACCACATACGGAAAGAAATACGTCAGCCGGAACAGGCTTCGCAGCAGCGACGGCATCTTCTGTTCGAGCAGGTAGGCGATCCCCAGGCCCAGGCCAATCGTGAGCACGACCACCGACGCGGCTGTCTTGAGCGTTGTCTCATAGATCGGCACGATGCGGCTATCGTTCGCCAGTTGGCGATAGTTGTCAAAGCCAATGAATTCGGGCGAGGCATTCCACCTCAGAAGGTTGTAGTCAAAGAAGCTCAGGCCCACCGCCGCCACCATCGGGCCGAGGACGAACAGGAAGAAAGTGACGAGCGTCGGCAGCAGGAACAGGTACGCGACGATGGCTTCACTCGTCTTGGGACTCATCCGCCAGCGATTGTGCAGCACAGCGGTAGCCTTCATGATGGGACTCTCTACCCCTCTCTCCCGCGCGCCCGGCGCACATCCGGCGGCGAGCCGGGACGAAACGGGCACAGAGCGCCGCCCTGTGCCCGTCCGTATACGCTGCTACAGGCTACTTGCACGTCACGACGGACGCTAGCTCGTCAGTCGCGGCCTGCATAGCCTCCTCGACGGTCATTTCATCAGCGAAGATCAGCCCAGTATACCGCAGGAAGATGTTTTCCATCTCGTTGAAGCGCCCCGGAGCCGGGACCAACCGCGACGGGCCAGCCAGCGACTCGTAGAACGCGCTCGCGTTGGCCGGCGGGAACTCATTCAGGTGCGCGGCGACGCTGCGACGGGCCGGGATGTTGGTGACCGGTGATTCTTCCGAGCCGACCAACCCTTGCTGAACGGAGGCACCGGTCAGGAACTTCACCAGCTCCCAGGCCGCCTCGGGATTCTGCGTTGTGGCGAGGATGGGGAAGCCATCAATGCCGAACTCAGTGATACGATCCGGGTTGCCGGGCCAGAGCTGGATGTCGAAGTCGGTGAAGCCAGCCGGGATGATGTTCGCCAGCGGCCAGCGGCCCGCGCCGAACATCGCGATGTCACCGGTCTGGAACAGGTTGAAGATGTCGCCATAGCCGATTGGATCGGGCGCAACCTTGTACGTGTAGATCATGTCGTACATGAATTGCAGCGCCTCGGTCACTTCGGGCGAATCCAGTTGCGTGCCGCAGTAGTCCTCGGTCAGGATGTTACCGCCATTGGCGAAAATCCAGGGGATGGCCGACGTGAACAGGCCGTCATTGGGCCAGGCGAAGCCGTACTTCTCAGGCGTGCCGTCGTTGTTCTCGTCTACGGTGAGCGCCTGGGCCATCGCCAGGAAGTCATCGCGCGTCCAGTCGGGGCTGGGCGGCTCAAGGCCGGCTTCTGCCAGGCGCGCGGTGTTGTAGTAGATCACCATGCTGTTCCAGCTATAGGGCAGCATGTACTGCTTGCCGTCAACGTTGAACGCATCCACCATGGCCGGTTCCACGTCAGCGAAGAACTCAGCCAGCGCTTCCTCGTCCGCCGCGATGAAGTCGTCGAGCGGCAGCGCCAACTCAAGCTCGACCAGCAGGCGCGTGCCTTCGGTCGCGACCCACATCACATCGGGACGCTCACCGCCGGCGATGAGCGTGGCAGTCCCTTCGAGATATTCACCCCAGTTCACGCCCTCGACGGGCAGCAAATTGATGGTGATTTCGGGATGCACCACTGCGAACTCAGTGAAGATCTTCTCCCAGCCGGGCTGCGCGTCCGCGCCCCAGTTCCAGAAGACGAAGGTGAGCTCAGCCGGTTCCTGGGCGCTGGATATCTGCGCGCCGAACGGGATCACCAGCATCACTACGAGCAGAACAACAAACGCTTTGCGGGACATGGGTCCTCCTTAAAAGGGCAAGACTAGAACGGGCTTGAAGGTACGTGAGCGAGCTACCAGGTGAAGCCAGTCTCTCCGAATACGCCTCCTTGTTGCTATTCTTGCAATTCTTCCTGGACAAGCAGAATCGTCTCCCAATCGGTCACTTCGGGCAGCGTCACAGTGACCTGGCCGCCGTTCCGGGTCAGTGACAGAGTCTCGCGCGCGGGCATGCGGTAAGCGGCGCGCGTGGTTGCGGGAACCTCAAGCTGGACGTTCGAGAGCGTCACCTGCTCCTCGATCGTGTCGGCGGTACGGTGTAGGTGGAAGCGGACGCTGCGCTGCGGCATGCCCGTCACCAGGTGAACGATCAGGTCTGCGCCAAGCCGGGTGGGGACGATCTCGGTGTTCAAGAGTCCCTCAGCGCGGATATCGGGCGCGCTGCCTGCCGCCCAGTGGATCATCTGGGCGATCAACTGCCGGTAGGGTGCGTATCCCAGGCGGGCGTAATTGCCCTCCGCCAGCGCGCCACAGTAAACGACGCGCCCCTTGCCATAGGTGCGGTAAACGACCACCGGCTCGCCCGTGTCGGGACCCGGCGCAGGCTGGTTGTTGTGGTAATAGACCTCGTTTTCCGTCTCGATCAGCGGGTCGCGCCGCGTGGCCGCAACCTGGACGCCGTCCGTGTTGGGGCGAACGCGCCACATTGCCATGTAATGCGGCATGGGCTGAGAGACCAGCTCGCCGGACAGGTCGGAGGGCAGGACATTCAGATACGGGAAGGTGTAGCGCCCGCGCGCGACAAAATCAACGCCGAACAGGTCGGCCAGGGTGAAGTTGGGCTGCTGGCGACCCATGTCGTCGAATAGCGAGGTCGCGCCGGTCGCCACGAGGCCGCCGCCGTCCCGCACATAGGCGCGCAGCGCGTCGGCCTCTTCGGCGGAAATGGTCAGGATATTCGGCAGATAGACGACCTTGTAGCGCGGCAGCGTCGCAAAGCTCGCGGGACGGTCGTCAAGGAACTGCACCGGGATATGCGCTTCCGTCATCGCCTTGAACGCCCCCATCAGGCTGGGCAGCAAGTCCGAAGGCCCGGCGTTCGCGTTGCTCTTGGGGGTCAGCGAAGGCGTGGGCGGCTCGGTCTGGTTGAGCACTTCATCCAGCTCGCGCGCCTTCTGAGAGTGATACAGTCCGGCGTAGTACACCGGTTCCGCGCCCAGCAGGTACGGCTCGCGGCGCTCAATTTCCGTGAAGATGTCTTGCAGGTGGTCAAAGACGATCGGCTCGGTCTGCCCGTCATGGTACGGCTCGTCGTCCACGCACACTGCGCCACCATTTACGACAGCGCTGAAAGCTTCGTAGCGCATCTGCGCCAGTGGCCGCACCGTGAAATCCCAGGTATGGATGAAGCGTCCGGTCAGCACCTCGAAGGACCGATCCAGCGTCCCGGCGCGCATGTAGCGGGCCGCGTAGCTCGGAAACAGCAGGCCATGCCATTCGGTGTACCCCTCGGTCGAGCCTTGGTCTGAGAGCGCCAGATGCTTCACCGAGAGACCCTGGCTGGGCAGCGCGTAAGGCGTGCCGAAGAAGTTGACGATGTAAGCTGCTTCCGGCTTGATCGCTTTCACGACCTCGCGGCACGAGTCAATGTAGTCGTAGAGGTACTCCTGCTGCCAGCGTACCATCTGAATCCAGTTCGGGTCGGCGGTCGTGCGCGGCATGGGGCTGCCGTAGCGATCTTCGTAGAGTGCCCGGCAGCGCGGGCAGAAGCATGGCAGCGCGCTGAGGATGTCGCTCCACACGCCGTCGAGATCATAGAGGGTGAACATCTCCGCCAGGTGTTCGTGGACGACCTGCCGATAGGGGCTGTTCAGGCAAAGCGTGGGCCAGCGCTTGTAGCTGCGCTGCCCGTTCGCATCCTGCGCCATCCACTCCGGATGCTCCCGCGCGATCTGGGTATCCCACATATTCGAGTAGTATCCGAGGATGCGGATGTCGCGCTGGTGCGCCAGGTCGAGGATGCTGCCCAGCAGGTCAAGATCGCCCAGCCCGCGATGCTTGTGGCCAAGGCGGGTGTTGTAGTAAAAGTTACCGTACTGGCATTTGGCGAAGATGACGGCCACATTGATCCGCGCGCGGACGAACTCGTCCACAATCGCCTGAGGGTCAAAGCGGGTGGCCATTCCCTGCAAATCGTCCATACAGCCGCCGGACTGCCCCGGCTCAGTCCAGTCGGGCAGGTGCATGTCAAAGAAGATGCGGCGCAGATTGCGAGAACCCCAGTCTTGAGAACAACTCATGGAAATGCCTCTGGCTTGGGTGGCGTTTTAGTAAATTTCATATAAAACAGTACATTGTTTTACTGTAAAAGTCAAGGGGTTTGACGAATCAGGGGCCACGAACAAGTCGTTAGGCAGTGGTCGGAAAGCCCCCATCCCCCAGCCAAGCTAGGGGAAGGGGAGAATCGCTTGCCAGATCGTCCTCCCTCTAGCTTCGCTGGGGGGGGGAGGCGTTCAGACCTGCTCTCTGAACGCCCCCCGGCAACAGGTTATTCGCACACCCGACGAATCTGAGGCCATTTGGGGGGCCGGATAGGAATTGACTTAGGGGCAAGATGGCGCTATGATTATTTCAGTTTATTTTAGTAAACAAGCACACACAGCGCAGCGACGAGCACTGAAGTGGAGCGCAACGGCATGAGCGAGCGCAAGATCACCATCCGGGATGTGGCCGACGAAGCTGGGGTGTCCGTCACCTCGGTCTCGCTCTATCTGAACGACAAGCCGGGCCTCTCCGACGCGACGCGCGAGCGGATTGAAGCGGCTATCCGCCAGACCAAGTACATTCCCCTACGCCGGAGAAGCAGCTCCAGCATCTCACCGGTGTCGTTCGTCGGCCTGCTAGTCGAGAAGCTGGCCGTCTCGACCTTTTCCGACATGTTCTATGGCGAGGTGTTGCAGGCGTTGGAGCGGCAGGCGCGCGCCCTGGGTTACGGTCTCGTGCTGATGGTTGTTGATCCGGTGACTGATTTGCTGGACATGGTGGCCGAGCATGACGATGTCGAAGGGTTTATTGTGCTCGGCGGCGGCGACATCACCCAGGACGTGATCCGCAACCTGGCCGAGCAGGAGCAGCCTGTGCTGCTGGTGGACAATCAGTCGTCGGACATTGGGCTGAACTGCGTGGTGGCGGATAACTTCACCGGCGCGCACCAGGGGGTGCAGTATCTGGTAGGCAAGGGCTACGAGCATATCGCGTTCATTCAAGGCCCCGCCAAATACCGCAGTCTGGTTGATCGATTCTTCGGGTACTGCTCCGGTCTGACCGCCAACGAGCGGCAGATTGACTGGAAGCTGGTGCAGCCGTCAATATCGTCGGGCTTGCCCAACAAAGGCTACCACGAAATGAAGGCGCTGCTGCAAAGTGGCGTGCGCTTCGACGCGGCGCTGTGCGTGAGCGACCGCTCCGCGTTCGGCGCGCTGCAAGCCTTGCACGAGGCAGGCATTCGCGTGCCCGAAGACATCGCCGTGATGGGCTTCGACAATGTGGCGCAATCGGCCCACACCACTCCGCCGCTGACCACAGTCGAGGTTCCGAAATCCGCGATGGGAATGCTGGCGATGCGCCGCCTGCACGAGCTGATCACCGGAACCGCGCCCGATGTCGCGGTGAAGAACGTGCTGTATACCTCGGTCGTCGTGCGCGCTTCCGCCTGAGGACTCAGCAAACGGGCGCGAGAGCCATCCCGCGTCCGTTTCTCTATGCTCCCTCACCCGCCTGCGAGCGTGCCACCAAGCGCCGTCACTCAGCGCCCGGCATAGCTCTGGACTGCCATCACTGGCCGCCGTGTTCCTGGGCGATGTCGCTCAGCATCTCCAGCTTCCACGGCTCCACGCGCGGGGCCACCGAACAGGCCGTGCTCAGGATGTAGCCCCCTCCCGGCTTGCCCGCCAGCAGTGTGTCAGTCGCGCGCTGGATGAACTGCTCTCTGCTGTCGGTCAGGATGGCCACCGAATTGATGTTGCCCTTGATAAACAGCCTGTCTCCAATGCGCGCTTTGGCGTCCGCCAACGAGACATTCCCCAGGGGGGGCGGATCGAGGGTGTCTACCCCGTCAACGTGCGTTTCGGCGAGCAGCTCAAGCCGGTCGTTCAGCAGGCCGCAGGTGTGAGTGTAGACCGGGACACCGGCGACCGCTTCATGCAGAGCGTCGGCCACTGCACGCTCATAGGGGAGGACGAACCGCTCATACATGCGGGGCGAGATGAACCCCCCACCGGCAAACGCCGATGAGATCAATACCGCGTCCACACCACGCCTGGCTTGCGCCTGCCCCCAGGCAATGGTGGTCTCAGTGAAGCGCTCCAGGATCGCTTCCGCCTTTCTGGGATCGGTGACTAACCCAAGCAGCGCCTCCTGGTAGCCGAATAGCTCCATGAAGTGCGTGAACGGTGAGAACACCTCACCGTGAACCGACAGAGAATCCCCCACAGCAGCCCGGACGAGATCAATCGTGCGGAAGAACGTGTCCGGCGGCTCCAGCAGCAGCCCCGGCGCTTTGCCAGTCACACGGGGTATGTGGTAAACGCCCCAGGTGTAAAGAGGCCAGTCATCCAGCCGATCCATGTCGCGATCCGGGTCAAAGGCGTTGTAGTCCGGGCGAGGAGCCACCTGCAAGTCATCCGGCTCGAAGAGCGGGCTGTCGTCCCAGGGAATCAGCGTATGGGTGCCATCCTGCCAGGTGAGAAGCTCGCCGTCTTGCCGCTCCTCAACACTCTTGATGGCATCCCGCCAGGCTGGGTCGCGACCGGGAAGGTTGATCAGGATGCCGTCGAAGCGGTAGCGTCTGCACATCGCCACCAGCGCATCGGAGAAGGCTTCGCTGCTGAAGAAGATCTCGTGGGGCTTCCACCTGCTCCGCATATTGAGGAAGTAGTGTCCCAGCGACAACTGGCACATCACCGGCACGCGATCAGGGTTGCGGTGCTGCATGGCCAAAGCCATTCGCTGCTTGCTGTTCATAGGGGTGTCTCTCCGGCTCGGCCTTTCTTCTCGTCCCATGGGGGTTCGATTCCCGTTCCGGTGGGCGTTTTCTTGACAAACTGCGATTTCGCCCGCTGCTGATCTTCAGGGAATGTCATGCGCCGGGCGCGCAGTGATGCGCCGGATCGCTGCGAATTCGGGCGGCCCTGCGGCTCCCAGGCGGAAGAAGCTGATCCCGGCAGCGCCTTTCTGAAAGGCGTAGTCCCCAGCCTCCACAATGTGCGCCTCCGGCACAGGCTTGCCCGACTCAGGGTCGGGGTATGTCTGCAAGATCGGCACCAGGGGAAGGCCGTAGGGCGCGAGCCTGCTGAAGGCTTCATCAAGGTAGGGCCGGGGGCCGCTGCTGCCACTGCTGAAATCCCAGTGGTAGATCATCGGGTGGAGGCTGTTAACATAGGGCAGCCATTCTTCGAGGTGAATCTTCTCCGGCTCATCCCCCCGCACAAACAGGCACAGCCCCAGATGAAACGTGCCGGGCAGCTCTGCTCGCACACGGCGGATGAAAGCCCGCGCTACGTCCGCCGGCTGGCCGCCGAAATAGCGCTCCCCGGCTTCAACGTCGAGGATCATCGAGCGCAGGCCGGGCACGTGGCACGCCTCAAGCACGCGCCGGGCTTCCGCCTCAATATCCCGCCCATGAACGACACACCACGCATGGGCCTCAAGGCCATGAGCGCTGAGCGCGGTCACCCACTGCGCAATGGAGCCAGGCCCGACAACGGCCATAGCCGCCTTCGTATCATCATGATGCCCCTGCCAATCCTTCCCATTACTGGTCTTGACGGCGACCCCGGCGACATTGGGAGTGTGCGTCTGCACAGCAGCCGCCAGACTCGCCATGCGAGGCTCCTCGACGGCGCTTCCCTTCCAGTGCCACCACAGGATACGACCATCATAAGGCGTAGGCATCGGGCACCCCTTTCTCCGCACAGGATCAATGATCAGCCGGAGGGTTGGATAAGCTGCAACGCCAGCAGCGCCGCGCCGATTACTGGCGGATGGCGCGGGACAGGCACAGCCGCCAGCCGCAGCGCACGGCACAGGGCCTCGGTCAGCGGATTAGGCTCAGAAAGCAACCCTCCGGCAAAGGCAAACTCCGGCGACTCCATGTTCAGGCGGCGGATAACAGCCTCGGCAGCCTGAGCCAGCTCGTCCGCTGCCCTCTGGATAATTGCCGCCGCTACAGGATCGCCAGCAGCCTGCTCCAACACCTGGCGGGCCAGCTCCGCAGTATCGTGCGTGCGCTTAGCTCCGCCGTACAGCCAGCGGATCAGGTCATGCCGGTCGCGCACGCCGAGCACCGCTGCCAGGGTGCCGGTCAGAGTCGTGGCTGGCCCGCGACCGTCGAGCGCGCGCGCCACAGCGCGAAGCCCCTCCATGCCGATCCAGTAGCCGCCCCCCTCGTCACCGAGCAGGTACCCCCAGCCACCCACCAGCGCCGACTCGCCCGCGCTGTTGACCCCGTAGACGAAGCTTCCAGTTCCCGCCAGAACCAGCACGCCACAGCGTTTGCCGAGCGCGCCTGCCAACGCTATCTCGTAGTCCGCGCTGAGCGCCAGGCGGGCGTGCGGCGTCACGGCGGTCACGACCTGGCGCAGCCACGCCTCAGAATGGCTGGCGGCGGCACCTGCTACGCCAATACCCACCGCGCTAACCTGCTCAGGCAGCAGACCGGCATCCTCCAACGCGCCTCGCATGGCAGCGCGGATCGTTTCAGCCGCAGCGTCGCGCCCCACCACGCTTGGGTTGGCGGTCGGCCCGGAGGCTTGCCCACAGACGGCAAGCTCAGGGGTTGCGATCACGACGCGCACCGTGCTGCCGCCGCCGTCAATCCCCATCACATAGGAACAAGGCGTCACCGCGCTCATCAGGGCTGCTCCACCGCTTCCACGATCCCATCGTGAGGCGCACACCGCAAGGCAAGAATGCCCGTCTTCTCGCGCCTGGCATAGGGCCGCCGGTTGGTCGGGCAGGTCACGGCCAGTGTCCGGGCATGTTCACGCCTGGCTGCCTCCGCCAGTTCCAGCGCAGGTGCATCGCCGGGCCGGTAGATTATGAAGCGGAACACGGCCATATGTCAAAGGAAAGGTGCATTCCTTGTGTCCGGCCTCCTGGCCCGAATTGTGGACTCTCTGTAGTATTGAGCGAAAGGATCACGCGGTCGAAGGCGGTCTCGCCACTTGTGACTTGTCGGCGAGCAGCCAGCGGCTGAGCAGGTCGCCTTGTCTCCGGAGCCAGTCATTCGCCACTCTACGGCCAGGGTACCATGAGCGTTGAATTGGGGCTTGAGAATCTCCTTGCCGACCGGCTTGATCTGATCGCCGGGCGGCGCGCGGGTCTTGTGGCCAGCCCCAGCAGCATAGATCAAGCCCTGACCAGCACTGTCACCAGACTGCACCAGCACCCCAGGGTCAATCTGGTCGCCTTGTTCGGCCCGGAGCATGGTCTGCGGGGAGAAGCGCAGGCCGGAGAGCCGGTCAGCACCTACTCCGAACCCGTCACCGGCCTGCCTGTTTACAGTCTGTACGGCGACACTCAGAAGCCCACCCCGGAAATGCTTCGGGGCGTAGATGTCTTGGTCTTCGATCTCCAGGACGCTGGCGTGCGCTTCTACACCTACCTGGCTACGCTGGCCCATGTCATGCAAGCGGCTGCTGAGCAGAACCTACCGGTGATCGTCCTGGATCGCCCGGCCCCCATTGGCGGTCACAAGGTTGAAGGGCCGGTGCTTGATTCGGCTTATCGCTCTTTTGTCGGCCCCTACCCCATCCCCATTCGCTATGGTATGACCATCGGCGAAATTGCCCGTCTGTTCAATGAAACGTTCGGCATCGGCTGTCCGCTGGAGGCCGTCCCAATGTCCGGCTGGAAGCGGGGCATGTGGCTCGACCAGACGGGCCTTCCGTTTGTGCCTCCTTCGCCGAACTTGCCCACACTCCAATCGCTGACGCTGTATCCCGGCACCTGCCTGGTTGAAGGGACCAATCTGTCTGAAGGGCGGGGAACCACCAGGCCCTTTGAGTATGTTGGCGCTCCCTGGATTGACGCCGAGGGCCTCGCCCACCGCTTGAATGATCTGGCCTTGCCTGGGGTGCGTTTCAGGCCGGTCTATTTCGTACCGGCTTTCAGCAAGTACCGGAATCAGCCGTGCCGGGGAGTCCATGTTTACGTGCAGGATCGGGAACAGCTCCAGCCGGTCACGATGGTGTTACACCTGCTAGCCTGTATCCGCTCGGCGTACCCCGATCATTTTGCGTGGCGCGAACCCTGGACTCCTGGGGGACACTATCCGATTGATTTGCTGAGCGGTGGCAGCACCGTGCGCGAGCATCTCAATGCCAACCGGCCCGTAGCCGATCTGGTTGATGGATGGAACGAGGCGCTGCGCGCTTTCTGTGACTGCCGCGCCCGTGCCCTGATGTACGCCGGTTGACCGATCAGGCCCATCGCGCCAGCGCATGGCACCCACTGATCGCTGATCGCGGCAATTGACTCTGAGCAGAACTCGTGTTATCAATGTAAGGTGCAGTGGATAATGACACTTGCCGCCACGTCAGGACGCTGTGTGGCTTGAAATGAACTGCTGGTATTTTGTGTGGCTTGAAATGCATAGCTTTTTGGAAAGACAGTTAGATGCAGTCGCCAGATGGCAGGTTCGCCAGCCCAAGCTGCATCATACCCCCGTCGAATGCTCGCGACGTGTCGCTAGCGTTTTCCCCTTGCCTGCTGTCCGTTCCCCTCTGGCCTTACGAAAAGTCTCCGGCGACCCTGGTGTGCGCTGTTCTGGCCTGATTCCGGCGCGATCCACGTGGCCGCCACGCACAAGAAAAGGTGATGCCTGATGTCTTCACTGCGCGAGAAAGTGGGGCGAATGCTGCTGGTCGGTTTTGAGGGCCTGCATCCGCCTGACCATATCCTTGAGTGGCTGGCCGAAGGGCGCACGGGCGGCGTGGTTCTGTTCGCGCGCAATGTCGAAACCCCGGCACAGTTGGCCGAGCTGGCCCGCTCCGTGCAAGCGGCGGCTAAGCACCCGCCGCTGATCGCGATTGACCAGGAGGGCGGGATCGTCGCCCGGATGCGGGAAGGATTCACCGAAAGCCCCGGCGCGATGGCTTTGGGCGCGGCAGATTCCGAGATGCTGGCCGAGCAGGTAGCGGCGGCCCTGGGAGCCGAGCTATACGCCCTGGGGATCAACTTCAACCTGGCTCCGGTCGTGGACATCGGCCACGACAGTAGCAACCCGGTCATTAGCACGCGCACCCTGGGCGCGGAGGCCGATCGCGTCAGCCGGCTGGCTGTCGCCCAGGTGCGCGGCTTCCAGTCGGCGAGGGTAGCCGCCTGCGCCAAGCACTTCCCTGGGCATGGGAACACGCCAACCGACTCGCACGTCAGCCTGCCGGTGGTCAGGGGCGCGCTTGATGTTCTGTGGGAACACGATCTGGTTCCCTTCCGGGCGGCGGTAGACGCCGGTATTGCCAGCGTCATGATCAGTCACGTCAAGTTCGAGGCGCTCGATCCCGTCTATCCTTCCACCATGTCACCGGCGATCATCACCGGCCTGCTGCGTGAGGAGATCGGGTTCGAGGGCCTGATCGTCACCGACTGCATGGAGATGCAGGCCATCACTCAGAACTACGGGGCGGGCGAGTCGGCAGTGCTGGCGGCGCTAGCTGGTGTTGACGCGATGTTTTTCTCGCACACTCGCCAGAACCAGGAGGCGGCCTATGACGCTCTGCTGCATGCGGCGGAAAGCGGACGCCTGCCGCTGGCGCAGATTGATGCCGCAAACGCGCGCCTGGACGCCTTCACTCGCCGCTTTCCGGCTGTCGAGCCGGGCGATCTGAGCGCCGTCCGCCGCGCGGATCATCTGCAAGTCTGCCAAGCGGCGGCAGAGGCCGGCACGGTGCTGCTCACCGCCAACCCGGATGTATTTCCGCTGCGCCCGCAAACACAGCGCATCGCCGTGATCGAGTTCGCGTCGCAACTGGAAACGGGCGTGCTGGATCGGAGCGGCCTGACCGGGCTGGGTGCGCTGCTCCATGCACAGGCTCCGGGCATCGGGCACATCGCCCTCGACCCGGCTGATCCCCAGCCTGCCACACTGGAGGAAGCCCGCCGGATGGCCCGCGCCGCCGACGTAACGATTGTGGCGACACGCAGCGCGCATCTGCTCCCCCGGCAGCGCGAGATCGCGCAGGAGATGCTGCGCATCGCCTCCAAGGGCGTCTTGCTCTGCCTGCGCAATCCCTACGATGTCGAGGCTCTGACTGGCGCTGACGCGATTCTGTGCACCTGTGGGGACGGCACGCCCTCCTTGCAAGCAGCAGTGGACGCGCTGTTGGGCCGCTTCACACCGGTGGGCCGGCTGCCCGTACCGATCCGGCGCGCGGTATGAGAGGGCGGCTGCACCCGGTTGACACGGCGGGCCTAATGAAGCATAGTGTGAAGAGGGCGCGGTTACGCCGCGCCTGAATCAGAGATTAGTATATAGCTCAGTGGAGGAAGAAAATGCGACGTATTACTGTTGTTCTGATCGTGTTGGCGCTGGTGCTCACCGGCGTCGCGCCAGTGCTTGGGCAGGAACAGCCTGCGCCGGAAGGTACTTTCTATGCCGCCTGGCCGTATCCGATTCCGCCGGACGGGCACCTCAACAGCTTTGCCGCCGGTGGGCCAGCCGTCGGTGCCGGTCTCGGCCTGTACTACCGCTGGGTCGAGCTGCCGCTGGCTTACTTCCTGGCCTCTCAAGCCGACTATGAACCCTGGCTGGCCGAAAGCTGGGAGTTCGAAGGCGATCAGGCGTTCGTGGTACACCTGCGCCAGGGCGCCCTGTGGAGCAATGGCAGCCCCATCACCGCCGACGACGTGGTTGGCACCTTCGCAATCGGACGCATCATGAAGTGGACCGACTTCAACTACGTCAGCGAGGTTGAGAAGGTTGACGACTACACCATCCGCTTCACGCTGTCCAATCCTTCGCTTTATGCCCGGCACCTCATCCTGCGGGATAACATCCGCAGCATGGAGACCTATGGTGATCTCGCTCAAAAGGCCGTAGCCCTGTATGAGAGCGGCGAGGAAAAAGACAGCGAAGCGTGGAAGGCTCTTCAGACCGAAATCGGCGAGTTCCATCCTGAGGCGATCATCGCCAGCGGTCCGTTTATCTATTCTCTGAGCGACGTGGGCGACAGCTTCATGACGCTGCACTGGCAGCCGAACAGCATCTTCTCCGATACAGTCAAGTTCGGGGAAGTCAAGATTTGGTACGGTGAGACCGAAGCCGTCACCCCGCTCGTGCTGGACGGCCAGGTGACCTACGCGACGCACGGCTTCCCGCCCGCAACTGACCAGGCCATGCAGGACGCCGGGCTGCGCATCCTGCGCGCGCCCTACCTCTATGGCGCAGCCGTGTATATCAATCACACCAAGTATCCCTTCAGCCGACCGGAAGTGCGCAAGGCGATGGCCATGGTCATTGACCGCGAAGAGAGCGCCTTCCTCACCAAGGGTCTGAGCGCCCAGCCCGTGCACTACATGGCCGGGATGGCCGACAGCCTGGTTGACCTGTGGCTGTCCGATGAGGACAAGGCCGAGCTTAACACCTACGATCTCAATCTTGAGGCTGCCGAAGAGCTGCTGCTGAGCATCGGCTTCACGCGCGACAGCAACGGCAAGTGGATTGACGACCAGGGCAACCCGGTGGCCGCCGAGTACATCTTCCAGGCGGAGTGGGCTGACTATGGCGCCGCCGCGCAGCACGCCGTCGCACAGTTGAATGACTTCGGCTTCGACATCACTGGCCGCGCGGTGCAGTGGCAGCAGCTTGACCAAGACCTCAAGGACGGCAACTTCACCCTGACGGTTCGTAGTTGGGGCACGTCTTCGCCGTTCCCCAGCGCCCAATTGTACGGCACCGTGCGCGACTGGAACTACACCGGGCTACCGGAAGGCCAGACCGGCCTGAACTTCCCGATGGAG
>MTKY01052683.1_pt1 | contig 16668 bp, 13 predicted proteins | sample 1042731 | NCBI WGS metagenome assembly MTKY01 (sample SAMN06212206, study PRJNA360538) | anaerobic digester metagenome | biome: Wastewater treatment plant; material: sludge; isolation source: anaerobic digester fed with sludge from wastewater treatment plant | place: Denmark: WWTP Soeholt ... | reverse complement strand
GTCTCCAGTCCGCGCCTGCGAGATGGGCGCGATGTCTCCTATTTCCTGCCGGACACGAACATCGTGTTGCTTCCCTGGAACCGTATCCACAGCATCGAAATCATGCCGACTGAGGGAGAGGAAAAGCTTGTTACCTTCATTCGCGAGTAATCCCGAAGCGAATCCGCGTGACGTTCACCCATTAGTTCTGGTAGTGGACGACGAGCCTCGCATCATCCGCTTTGTGCGCATCAATCTGGAAATGGAAAGCTTTCGCGTCATCGAAGCCGCCAACGGTTTGGAGGCCGTGGATCAGGTTCGCGAGAAAATGCCCGATGCGGTCCTGCTGGATGTCTCGATGCCGGAAATGGATGGCTTCGAGACGCTGCGCATGATTCGCGAGATCTCCAACGTGCCGGTGATCATGCTGACCGTGCGCAGCATCGAAGAAGACAAAGTGCGCGGGCTGGATCTGGGCGCCGACGATTACATCACCAAGCCGTTCAGTCCGCGTGAGCTGGTGAGTCGCCTGCGCGCCGTCTTGCGCCGGGTGCAGCCAGTGTCAGCCACTGGCGCATCTGTCCTGGAGATCGACGACCGTATCAGCCTGGATTTCAATACCGGCGAAGTGCTGGTGGAGGGCGAGCGCATCAAACTGCGCCCCATCGAGTTCCGCTTGTTGCGCCATTTGATCGAGAACGCTGGCTGGACAGTCCCATACAGCACGCTGCTTTCTAAAGTGTGGGGCTATGAGTACAAAGACGCGGTTTCCTATCTGCGCCTGTACATCAATTACCTGCGGAAAAAGATTGAGCCTGATCCGGCGAATCCGCGTTACATCTTCACGGAGCGCGGGATGGGGTACCGTTTCGTCGATTTCCGGCGTCAACAGACCGAAAAATGAGGGTGGCCGCGTGAAAGCTTACAAAATAGTGATCACCGGCCCCTTTAATGCCGGGAAGACTGCCTTTATTCATTCCGTCAGTGACATCGCGATGGTGACGACCGAGCGGCGGATTTCCGATCCGGCTGTGGCGACCGGGGGCAAGGCCGAGACCACCGTCGCCATAGATTATGGACAGAAACGGCTGGGCGATGCGATGTTGCACCTGTATGGTACGCCGGGACAGGCGCGTTTCGAATTCATGTGGTCGATTTTGGCGAAAGAGATGGATGCCTTTGTGCTCCTCGTCGATAGTACCGACAGGGGCAGCCTGATGGACGCCAAGCAGGTGATGCGGCAATTCCGCAAGCAAGCCAAAGTGCCGTATGTTGTGGTGGCCAATAAACAGGATCACCGTTCGGCGATGCCCCCGGCAGAAATTCAACGGTTGCTGGCTGTTTCGCAGGATGTGGCCGTGATGCCGTGTGTTGCCCGTGAGAAGGAATCGGTTCTGCACATCCTGGAACACGTGCGACAATTGTTAGGTTGAGGAGGTAGCTATGTGGGGAATGCCGACCTACTTCATTTTCGCGCTGCCGGCGTTGTTGTTGGCGCTGTACGCGCAGTGGCGGGTTTCGGCGACGTATCGGAAATACCTGCGCGTGCCGAACGCTGGCGGGATGACCGGCCTGCAAGTTGCGCAGTACTTACTGCGTTCTGTTGGATTGGCCGTGGGGATTGAGGGTGTCGCCGGTCAATTGACCGACCACTACGATCCGCGCCATAAGGTCTTGCGGTTGTCACAAGGGGTGGCGCAGTCTTCATCGGTGGGGGCGGTTGCAGTGGTGGCTCACGAACTCGGCCACGCCATGCAGGATGCGGAGGCGTACGCGTTGCTGCGTTTGCGCGCCGGTATGGTGCCGGTAGTGAATTTCACCTCCTGGCTGGGCCCGCTTATCTTTTTCGGCGGCCTGCTGTTACAATACGAGCCGTTGGCGCGGATTGGTGTTTTCTTCGTGGCGGGGGCAGTCGTTTTTGCGTTGCTCACGTTGCCTGTAGAACTGGACGCGAGCCGGCGTGCGATGCGGTTGCTGGAGCAGGGCAGCATCCTGACCGACGAGATGGCGCTTGATGGAGCGCGGAAGATGCTATCGGCGGCGGCGCTGACCTACGTGGCCGCGCTCGCCCAAGCCCTCTCGACGATGTTGTATTACATCTCACTTTTGAGCGGCGGGCGTCGTCGTCGCTTCTAGTTCTAGCCTTTCTACCGGCTGACCGGAAGGCCTGATGATGCACTGGAAATTCAATCCGTTTCTGGATTGCGCAGCTGTGCGCGAGGCAGTGGCGCGGTTGATGCGCGATCCGCGCTTTACACCCGCGCGGGTGGCGCAAGTGCTGCGGCGTGATACGGTCGTCGAAACCGCATTGATGGCCGATGTGTACTCGACGCCGGATGAAATCGTAGTACAGGCCTCGCTCCCTGGACTCAAGCCCAAAGATGTGGAAATCAAACTTGAGCGTGAGCGGCTGACGATCCGCGGCAAGTTCCCTGCGCCTCTGGCTAACGTTGATTACGTGTTCCAGGAACGCCAATCCGGCAGTTTCTGCCGGGTGCTGGCGTTGAATGTGCCGGTAGACGGGAGTCGCGCCGAGGCCCGGCTTGTGGATGGTGTGTTGACGTTGGTCTTGCCGAAAGTCCAGGAGTCGCAAACCAAAGTCGTATACGTGCGCCCGAAATAAGTGCCCCGGATCGCGTTTGACATAAGCGCAGACCTTGTGCAAATCTTTGCGCCGTGGAGATTCGCGCCGTGAAGATCCGTGCCCTGTCTGCGCTTGCTTTTTGCGTTTCCTAAGCTAAGATGATGTCCGAAAGAACTCGGGAGCCGAAAGAACTCGGGAGCCGAAAGAACTCGGGAGCCGAAAGAACTCGGGAGCCGAAAAGACTCCGGAATCCAAAGCGTTTCAACTGTCGTCTGGATTTCAAGGGGAATGTATGCACAAATCCTCTGCGCGGTGGTTTTGGGCCACATGCATGCTGCTCATTGTGGTGGGGCTGGCCGGTTGTGACCGGTTGATCAGCCTGCCCACCTCCACGCCTACCTCTACGCCAGAATCCACGCCGACAGCGGCCCCCACCGCGACGCCGGAGCCGTTTGAGCGTTCTTACCCGCCGGTTATACTGGGCTATGAACCACGCTCAGGCCAGGAAGTGGCTGCATATTCCACTCCATCCGCAGTTGCCAATGCGACGGTGATCAAGCTGTATTTTGATCAGCCAATGGACCAGGCGAGCGTTGTGGCGGCGTTCCGGGTGGCGCCGTCTCTCGAGGGCGATTTCGAATGGCCGGATGACGCGACGCTGGTTTTCCGACCGCGCGCGCTCACCGCTTCTACCCGCTACCGGGTGACGTTGGCGGGTGACATCCGTTCGGTGGCAGACTTGCCCTTGTCCACTGAACTCTCTTACGCCTTTTCGACGCTCACGCCATTGGCTGTCACTCGCGTGATGCCGGCTGCCGGTTCGCTTGACGCGCGCATTGACACACCGGCTTTGATCGTTTTCAATCGCGCCATTGTTCCGCTCGCCTGTGTGGGTAAACCGGCGCAGACAGATGGCGAATGTCGCGCGCTCGCGTTGAGTTTCGACCCTGCTGTTCTGGGCGCGGGAATGTGGGTGGAAACTTCCGTCTATCGGTTTGACTCACTGCGGGGGTGGGCCGCCGGCCGGATGTACACCGCCACCCTGGCAGCAGGCGTGATGAGCGCCGCGGGAGCGGCGCTCGGCGAACCGGTGACCTGGTCTTTCAGCACCGCGCCCCCCGTGATACAAGCCAGTATCCCGGCCGAGGGACAATCGCAGGTCCCGCTGGAGACGGATATCCGCGTGATCTTCAACACGCCGATGGATCAAGAGATCACCGCCAGCGTTTTTGCTATCAGCGATGAGGCGGGCGCGGTCGTCCCCGGCGCGATCACCTGGGTGGACAACGGCGCGGAGTTGGTCTTTACCCCGGTGACACAACTGAACCTGGGGACGCGCTATACTGTGCAGGTCGGCGCGCGTGCTCGTGCAGGCACCAGCGCCCCGCTGGAAAATCCGCAGCGGTGGACCTTCACCACAGTGCCGTCTCCCGCCCTGGTGACTTCGGCTCCACGCGATGGGATGACCGGCGTGGACGTCGCCGAGCCGGTACGTCTGACGTTTTCCGGCGCGCTTGATGCGGCGACACTCGACCGCAACATCATCATCACACCTACAGTGGAGAATGCGTACACCAATTTCGACGCTGCTGCAAACGTCTATTACCTTTCCTGGGATAAACAACCCCGGACGGAGTATTGTGTGCTGCTCAAGCCGGGTATCGCTGACGTGTACGGCAATGTCATCGCCCAAAGCCAAAGGTCGTGTTTCGTGACCGGCGATCTTCCCCCCTTTATCGGCCCGGCAGGTTCGTTAAGTGCGGTGACGCTCGATGCGTCGCAACCGTCACAGCTTTACTTTGTCGTGCAGAATCCTGACCGCGTCGCCTTCACCCTTTCCGAAGCGTCCGAGCCGGATTTCGTGCGCGGGCGAGACGTTGCCGGTGCAGTGATTCGCGAGTGGCAAGAGACGTTCAACGTACCGCGCAACACCCCCACCGTTGTCCCGCTGGTTTTGCGCCGTCTCGGTGGCGCTCTCTCTACCGGCTATTATCACCTGGCATGGACGGACCCGCCGTGGGGGACGCAATCCCTTGCCTTCGCGGTGGTGGATCGTCACCTGACGTTGAAACTGGCGGCTGACGAAGCTCTGGTGTGGGTCACAGATTTGCGCAGCGGCGAGCCGATCAGCCGCACCGCCGTGCGTTTGGTTGATGGTGAGGGTGTGCTTGTCGCGGCTGGCACCACGAACGACGATGGCCTGGTGCAAATCCCTATCAGCCCGCGTGAGGATTTGTGGAGCAACGTCGCGGCGATTGTCGGTGAACCGGGCGCGGCGGGGTTTGGTGTGGCGCAGACTTCGTGGATGGGGGAGGCTGCACCATCCGCCTTTGGAATTGCGCTGGACGGTAGCGTGACATCACCCTGTGTCCTGCGCGTGTACACGGATCGGGCGAACTACGGGCCTGGGGAGGCGGTTCACTTCCGGGGGATCGTGCGGGAGAAAAACGGCCGTTATTTGATGCCGGCGTTGGATTCGCCCGTGCAGATGACGCTGCGTGAGGCCGCAGGGCGCGAAGTCTATTCGACGACGGTTGCGCTGTCGGACATGGGGACGTTTACCGGCGCGTTGACCCTCCCGGAAGGTCTGGGAGTGGGGGATTACGTGCTTGTGGCATCCCTGCCTGGCGACGGCAATTGCCGCCCTGAAACGGCAGTCTTTTCTGTTGTCGCACCGCCTCGAACCGCGTTGACCGTCCGTGTGCTGCCGGCGTCAGCGGAGGTGTCGAGTGGTGAAACGATCAGTGTGGTGATTGCTGTGGATGATGCCTTTGGCCTCCCGGTAGCGAGTGTGCCGTTGACGTGGACCGTGTACGCACAAGGCCAGCCGTTGCCGGTAGCCCCGTCTGAGACGTGGGAGTGGCCCGCCACGTCGGCAGACGAACCGGTCCTGGTCGGCACAGGTGAAGCCGAAACCGATGTGGAAGGTCGATTCACGCTTGCGTTACCGGCGACGATGGCCGCTCAGTCATTTAGTCCTCAGCGTTGGACGATCACGGCTGTCGCGTCCGACATGACCGCTCAAGATGCGCGCCCGCAGCTGGTTAGCGGCGAGGGACAGGTGACTGTTCATCCGTCACGCTTTTATCTGGGCTTACAGCCGCGAAAATGGGCGGCGCGCGCTGGTCTGCGCACTGAAGTGGATCTCCTGGCGCAGGACTGGGCACAACAGCCAGTGACCAACCTAGAGATAGTCGTCTCGTTGACCCTCCGCGAGTGGTACCGCGGTGCAGGGACGGGAGCGTCCGCATGGGGCTACACCGACACCGTCGTCTCCACCGTCAGCGTGACGACGAATTTCGCAAGGCAGGCCGCAGCGGTGCTCGTTCCGCCGCGCAGTGGCACTTACATCGTTGCGGCAGATGCGTCGGATGGGGATGGCCATCCCGTGCATACGGAGATTATGCTGTGGGTAAGTGGGGTGGGGGTGGGTTCCTGGCCGATAGAAGCGGATCAAGTGATGCCCGTGGCTGACGCACGCGTGTATGACGTGGGCGACCGGGCCAAAATTCTGCTGCCGGTGTCATTCGACGGGCCATATCAAATGTTGATGACGGTCGAACGCGACGGCATCCTCGCGGTCGAGCGACGCAATTTCGATGCGCCAAATCCGGTGGTGGAGGTTCCGATCACCGAGGCTTACGTCCCAAATGTCTACGTCTCGTTTGTGTTGATCCGTGGCATCACCGAGACACTGTCTGCGCCGGAGATACAGGCCGGTTATGTGACGTTACATGTTGCTCCCACTGCGCAGACGTTGACCGTCATGGCCTCGCATGACAAGCTGACCTACGAGCCAGGGGACATTGTGTCTTTGACCGTGCGGGTGGCGGATGCTGCTGGACGTCCGGCCAATGCAGAGGTGGCTATCGCGCTGGTAGATAAGGCGCTGTTGTCGCACGGGGGCAGCGTTCCTTCCCTGCTCGAGGCGTTCTATGGTGTGCGTCCCTTACAAGTGATGACCGGCGATGGCCTGTTGGTGCTCTCCGGTCGCCGGGATGTGGCCACGTTGTCTGCGGAGACCGCGGTCCGCGGGGTGCGCTTCGGCGAGGGTGGCGCTTCGCCCTGGACAACCGGCGTGCGTTTCACCGATGCTGTTTTATGGCAGGGAGATCACCGCACCGGCGCGAACGGCGATACAACCTTCACCTTTGTGCTGCCCGATACACCCGCGACGTGGGTGGCCGTGGTGTATGCCCTTACCGCTGACACAAAAGTCGGTGAGACTCAGGCGGAGATTGTCGCCGAGAAGCCACTGCGTGTCCAACCCATAACGCCGCGCTTCCTGGTGGCAGGGGATCAGGTGGAGATTGCTGCCCTACTGTCCAATCACACGGACGCGCCTTTCTCCGGCGCTGTACAATTAACGGCGGACGTGGGTGCGCGCGTGGATACGTTGATCCGCACCTTTGACTTACCTGCCGGGGGGCGGGCGCGGGTAGCGTGGATCGTTACCTTGGCCGAGAGCAGCGCCGAGATGCTGGATTTGACGTTCACGGCGACAGGCGGCGGGCACCGGGAAGGGGTTGCGGTCCAATTGCCCGTCTATCGTTATGTGATGCCCGATGTGATTGGGACTGCCGGCGTGTTGGACGAGGCCGGGACAGTTACGGAAACAGTGTTGATCCCGCCGGAGGCCGGTGATGCGAGCGCGTTGATGGTACGCATCGCCCCTTCCTCCGTCGGGGCACTGGTTGACACACTCACCTACCTGGATCACTATCCTTACGCTTCCACGGATGTATTGATTCAGCGTTTTACGTCCTATGTTTTCACCTACCGTGTGCTTCAGGAGTTAGGTGTTACCGATGATGCCCTGATGGCCCGTCTGCACACCTCGATCGTTCAAGCGCTGGAGCGGCTTTATGCACGCCAGAATGTGGACGGTAGTTGGGGGTGGTGGGGAGGACAAAGCGCGCGCGAGCAATTCGCGGGCGAAGAGTTCGCGCTGCACCTGACTGCCTTTGCGACCCTGGGATTGGTCAAAGCGGAGCGTGCAGGTTTCAGTGTGCGCCAGGAAGTTCGAGAGCGCGCCCTTGATTACATTTACGACAACATCGTGGGGAGCCTGTCTGGCGAGGTGCGCCATTCGAATCATGCGTTGGGTCTGTATGTGTTGTCTGATGCGCGTGTCCCGTGGCCTGCCGGTGCTGGGGGGGCGCTGTACGCCGACCGGGAATCGTTGGGCGTTGTGGGACGTGCTTATCTGGCGCTGGCGTTAGGCACATCCGATCCTTCGGATTCGCGGCTTCTGGCTTTGCTGGACAGTTTGCGTAGTGAGGTCAAGCTATCCGCAGCGGGTGCGCACTGGGAAGGGGATGCTGATCGCGTTATCGGCGACGGGAGCGGTTTGCGCTGGAACACCGATGTTGTCGTCACGAGCGTTGCCATCGATGCGCTGGCGCGTTTTGCGCCCAGTGATCCATTGTTAGCCCAGGCCGCGCATTGGCTTATGGTCACACGGCGCGGCGGCCACTGGCAGACGACTTACGAGACAGCATGGGCCGTTGCCGGCCTATCCGATGTACTGCGTGCCTCTCGCGACATAGCGACAGCCGGCGAATCCTGGCGTTACGATTGGAGCGTGCTATTGAATGGCGTGATGCTGACGGAGAGCGGCGCGCAGTCAGCAGTGTCGAGTGCTGAGGTCGTTGTTCCATGGCGGCTGCGGGTGGGACTATCGACCAGCAATGGCCGAGACCGCAACGGCTCTCTGCCGACGCTGTTGCGGGATCGCCCCAATTTCCTGGAAATCTCCCGTGGCAGCGGGGTGGGATACCTGTACTACACAATCTATCCGCAACTCTCCATTCCCGCTGCGCAAATTTCAGCGGAGAATCGAGGGTTGGTGCTACGCCGTGAGTATTGTGTTGTCGCAGATACCCCGGTTGCGAAGGGCGTTGCGGCCCCCACGGCGTGCCGTCCGCTGACCGAATTGCGTGTTGGGGAACAGGTCGCGGTCCGCCTGACCATGATCGCCCCGCAGACGCGTACTTATGTGCGCCTGGAAATCCCACATCCGGCGGGATTCGTCCCGGCCGATATGACCATTGGGCTGCCGGCGAGCTGTGTCTTGAGGCAAGGGACAGGCTGGTGGACGATACCTTTCGAGCAGTGCGAGGTCCTGGACGATCGTGTGGCTCTCTTTGCTTCCGAAGTGCCTGCTGGCACGTACCAGGTGACGTATTTGTTGCGCGCAGTCACACCAGGCACCTACGGGGCGTTGCCGGCAACCGTCTCTGAAATCTATTTCCCTGAAGTGTGGGGACGTAGCGCAGGTGATGTGATCCGCATCGCTCAATAGGCTCAAGACACAAGATTTCATCACAGGGGCGCAAAGACGCCAGATTTTAGACTTTCGACTTCGGACTAAGGACTGACGACTCACGACTGATTTTCGGAGGTGCGTATGGTTCAGCAGCAACGTGGCATTATCAGTGGTGTTTTCGTGCCGCCGGCGCCCAAATCGGTGGCCGACACCGGCCTGAATATGGGGCTACTCAGCGATCTGACGTTGAAATCTCTCTACTTCGAAAGCTACCTCGCCGGGCGTGACCTCGCCGACAGAATGGGCTTACCCTTTGCAGGTGTTGTGTCGGGCATCCTGGATTTTCTCAAACGCGAACAACTCTGCGAGGTGCGCAGCGCCTCAGGGCGGGGCGGGCTTTCGGAGGCGATGTACGAGTACGTCCTCACGGCGCGCGGGCGCGAGAACGCCCGCGATGCGTTGGAGCGCTCGCAGTATACCGGGCTGGCACCGGTTCCGTTGGCTGATTATATCCAGTCGATTCGCGTGCAAGGCCTGAAAGACGTGGTAGTGCATAAACAGCACCTGCAGAAAGCGTTGTCGCACCTGATCTTCAGCCCGAAGACCTTCGAGCAGATCGGCCCGGCGGTGAACTCGGGACGCTCCATCTTCCTCTTTGGCAGTCCTGGCAACGGCAAGACCTCGATCGCGGAAGCCATCGGCACCTTGCTGATGGAGGGTGATATGTACATCCCTTACGCGGTGGAAATCGAGGGACAGATTATCAAAGTTTTCGATGACGTCAACCACAAACCGATCAAAGAGGAAGGGCAGCGCAATGTGGATGCGCGCTGGATCAAGGTCAAGCGCCCCTTCATCGTCGTCGGTGGCGAGTTGACCCTGGAAGGGCTTGATCTGGTTTACGATACCAACAACAAGTACTATGAAGCACCCTTCCAGATGAAGGCCAACGGCGGCATCTTCCTGATCGACGACTTTGGGCGGCAGCAGGTGCGCCCCACGGACCTGCTCAACCGCTGGATTGTCCCTCTCGAAAAGCGCATCGACTTTCTGACACTGCATACGGGCCGCAAGTTCGAGATCCCCTTCGAGGTGCTGATTGTCTTCTCGACGAACCTGGAGCCGGCCGATCTGGTGGACGAGGCATTCCTGCGGCGCATCCGGCACAAGATCGAAGTGCACGATCCGAGTTGGGAGGAATTCGCTGAAATCTTCAAGCGTGTTGCCACTGCGAAGAAGGTACCTTTCTCGGAGCAGGCATTTGCCTATGTCGTCCGCGAGCATTACCTCAAGCCGAACCGCCCCCCGCGTGCCTGTCACGCCCGCGATCTGATCGACCAGGTTATCGATATAGCGAAATATCTGAATGTGCAGCCCGTCTTGAGCAAGGAACTCATTGATCGAGCGGCAGAAGCTTACTTTGTGGAGTTTGAGGAGCATTGATGATGCGATACCCTGATTTGTGGCAGCGAGTGCAACCGTTGGGCCGCCCGTTCGTTCTGGGCCATCGTGGGGCGAGCCATGCGGCACCGCAGAACACCCTGGCAGCATTTCGCAAGGCGGCAGATGTGGGTGCCGACGGTGTCGAGCTGGACGTGCATCTCTCCCGGGATGGCGTGCCGGTGGTCATCCACAACGACAGCGTCGACGCCACTACCGACGGCACTGGCCTGGTGCGCGACATGACGCTGGTGCAGCTCCAGGCGTTGGATGCCGGCGCACACTTCGATGCGGCCTTTGCGGGTGAGCGGATCCCCACGCTGGAAGAAGTGCTCGCCGAAGTCGGTATGCGGCTGTTGACCAACATTGAGCTAAAGGCCGGACAGACGTCGGCGCTGGTGCCTGCCGTGGTCGAGTTGGTCAGACGTATGGGGATGGCGACCCGCGTGTGGTTCTCGTCTTTCAAGCCGTACGCGTTGTACCGGGCGCGTGCTTTGGCCCCGGAGATTCCCTGCGGCTTGCTCTACGGCCCGCTGAACCTGGGAACGCTGCTGCTGAGGCCGTTTACGCCGCACGAGGCACTGCACCCATACAAGGATATGCTCACCGTGCGCGCGATCCGCCGGGCACATGACCACGGGCTGCGCGTCTTCACATGGACACTCGACGATCCTGTGGAGGCACGAAAACTCGCCGCATGGGGCGTCGATGGCATCATCACCAATGAACCGGCGGAAATTCTAGCAGCCCTGACTGCAAGTCGGGGGTAGTGCGAGTTTCCTCGTCGGACAGGGTTTACAAGATTAACAGGATGAAGAACTGTTCCTAATCCTGAAAATCCTGTTAATCCTGTCGGAACTGCGTGGTCTGCCGGAAATGGGAGTGCGCAGCCAGATTCTCTTCGGAGAGCGTTCCTGCCATCCATGCAGCGACATCCTGGCCCGAAAGTTGGGCGAGGTACTGCACGGTTTCCGCGTTTCCGCGGACTGTCAGTGCAATGATGATCGTATCCGGGATGTAGCAACCGCTTTCCAACACGACCGCGGTTTCGTCCAGTGCTGTCCACAAGAGTTGGGCGCTCTCCGGGGGTGGTGTTGCGGAGGGATATGCGGCGTGCAGCGTGATGTACAGTTGTTCCGTGTCCCAGGCCACGCTCGCCGTATCGCTGAAAGGCGCGGGCAGCGTGTTGAACGTGTCCAGCATCGTCCGGATACAGCGGGCAACTCGCGTCTGAACGATGACGATGGGGGCAGGCGGGACAGCCGGGATGGCAGTCATCGTGCGGACGATAACAGCCGCCAATCCACCGATCACGATGAAATCCAGCACGCCCAGGATGAGCAGAATGTGTTTTTGTTTCCGGGTCATCGCATCACAGTATAGCACAGCGTGTCACACCTGCAACAGATGACGATATGACGAACGACCGTCCGACTAACGACAACGCGACAAACGCGCATACAACCGCGAGACACCGAGGCCTATCGGGAATTTCGAGTGGCTTGTTGGCCTCCTTCTTGCTGGGTTGGGCACCGATCCTGGGTAAATTCGCTTATCGCGCCAAGGTCGATCCGATGACGCTGGCTGTTTTGCGCACGGCAGTGGCGGCACTCTTCCTGTGGATCATCTATTTGCTCTTTTGGCGCAAGCGAATCCGCATCAGTTGGGCTGCTACATTGAACTGTTTCCTCGTTGGCATCATCAATGGCATTGGGTCCCTGTTCTATTACAGCGGGCTAAACCGTCTCGATGCCTCGCGCGCGTCATTGCTCGGCGCGTTCTATCCTGTCTGGGCCGTGATTTTTTTGAGCGCCTCTGGGCAGACGATCCGGCGCGTGACGTTGGGCCGTTTGCTGATTTCCCTGGGTGGCGCGGTGCTGGTGACGTCGCCGTGGATGATGAGCACTTTGACCGACTATCTCGGCGTGATGTTGATGCTGGCTTACGCCGGATTGACCGGCTGGTATCTCGTGATGGGGCAATGGGTTCTGGCCGATGTTCCCTCGCGGTCGGGGACGCTGTACATCCTCACCGGTATGGCGGTTACGGTGGCGATTGCGCGTACCGTGAGCCAGGGTCCCGCCATTGCGCCGATTTCGACGTCGGGCTGGGCGGCGATCGTTGCGTTGGGGCTGACCACGGCGTTTTCGCGGCTGGCGATGTTCTTCAGTTTGGAGAAACTCGGCGGCGTGCAAACGGCGATCATCAGCCTGGTAGAATTGGCCGTCAGTCTGGCCCTGGCGTTTGTCTTTTTGGGGGATCGTCTGGCCTGGTATCAATGGCTCGGTGCGATTTTATTGCTCGGGGGCGGCGTCTTTGCGCGGATGGATATCGAAACCGGAGCTGTGCCTCCACCGCCTTTCAATCCGATGGATGGATGACGGCCGTTGGCACAGCCGTGCGGCTGCGCCACCACAGCCAGCCCACTTGTAACGCCCAGGCGATTGGGAAGACCACGATTGCGACGTGTACGCCAATGACGGGCGCGCCCAGGCGGTCGAGCGTGATCCCCACCCCCATCCCCACCGCGATGGCGATGGAACCGGCGCAGGTTGCGCGCCGCGCCTGGTTCATCCAGGAGCGAGATAACTGCTTCTTTGTAGGCGACACCTCCACTGCGTAGCATAAACAGCAAACCGCTGAGGACAGGCCATACCGCGAGCGAATCCAACGCGCGTGACAGGCGGCTCATCGTTGCGCTGCCGATAGGCTGCACCGTTTCGATGATCAGCGCCAGCGGAAAGACGATGCCGCCCCACGCCGCCAGGTTGATTTCGGGATCGGCCAGCCGCGCAACGCTGGCGCTGTGCGCTGGCCCTTCGACGCTCATCAGCAGCCAACTGAACGCCAGTGGCCACCACGTCTGCGCGATGCGCCGCAACGTTAGCTCTGGCGCCGGTATTAGCGATGTCGGTGTGTCCAAAAATCAGCGTGATCCTTTACGGTCGTTTGCCCGCAGACCACTCGCGAGCGGCAGCCAGCAAGGCGTCGATGTTTTCCGGGCGTGTTCCCGGCGAGACGCCCCCGCCGAACGAAAGGATCATCCCGCCGCCGGGCGCGGCTTTGTCCAGACATCCTTTCGCCCACTGTGCGACCTCTTCCGGCGTTCCGCGCGCGCCCATATCCAGGGGAGGCACGTTGCCCATCAGTGCGACCCGGTGTCCCATCGCCTCTTTGACCCTGGCGATATCGACTTCGTGGCTGAAGTTGAACACGTCGAAATTCGCATCGGCCAGACTTTCCAGCAGATGGGGGCAAGGGGTATCGTTGTGGTAGATGCGGATCAGGCCCTCGAACTCATCGAAGATGCGGCGGAGATACGGGTGAACCATCTTCCCGTAATGGCGCTTCGACACCATGCCGACGAGGTCATCCAGCACCAGGATACCCTCCGGTTCTTTGAGTGTGTCCAATTGTGCGTGGAGCCAACGAATGATGGATTCGGTCACCGTTTCGAGAAGCTTGCTGACCTTTTCCGGTTCGGTAGCCAGTCCCATCATCAGGGGGGATATGCCAAGCAACCACGAAGTGACCGTCAGCGGCCCACGGGCGCAGACCATTTTGACGCCCAGGCCCTCAGCCTGCAAACGCGCATCCATCATTTCGTAGAGGCGCAATACCAAAGGCATGAGGCCGTCCTCTTGTGGATTCACCGGTTTGGCATTCGCCCAGAAATCCAGGTCGGGCAGCAGTGGCTCGATGGAGGGCGGTCGATCGTTGAAAAATCGCATCTTGGTGCCGAAGGCTGAAGGCTCGGCCGCCATGCCAAACTCCACCCAAAAGCCGGGAATCCACACGGCATCGGGGAAACGCTCCAACAATCCCTTGTTGATTTCGAGCCACTTCTCCGGGAAAAGAAAATAATCCCGCGTATCGATACCCGCGTAGCCGGGCAGCCACGGACTATCCACAATCAACGCTACCGGAACCTGTTCCGGTTCACCCAAACGCGCCGCGACCTTGAAATTGTCCCACAATGTGCTCATTTCACTCCTCCTTGAAAATCAGCGAATTGGCGAATTGGCGAATTGGCGAATCAGCGAATCAGCGAATCAGCGAATCAGCGAATTGGCGAATCAGCGAATTGGCGAATCAAAAAGCCCAGTGCAACAAAGTATAATTTCTCTTTAGCGAGATGTCAAAGAAGCGGTCAGTGAATCAGCGAATCATCAGATTGCACGTCCAGCTTCTAGTATCCCAACTTTTAGTATCGTGCAACCAGTAACCCACAACCTGTAACTCGCAATTCATCACTCGTAACCCGCACCTATTTCTTGCATATCTCCTGCTTTTGCCTATACTCGAAGTATGATCGATCCACAGCTTGCGAACAAAGTCGTCCTGATTACCGGCGCGAACCACGGCATCGGCGCGGCGACGGCGCGGGCGTTGGCGGTGCAGGGGGCGAAGGTCTTCATCACCTATTACCGCATGCCGCATCGCTACTCGGAGGCGGAATTGCGGGCGGCGCTCGATGCGGGCGTCGGCGGGGACGCGTTGTATTGTGCGCTGCAACAGCAGACGGCTGACACGCTCGTGAACGACATCCGGGCGCGGGGCAGTGTCGCTGTGGCGCGCGAGGCCGACCTGTCCGATCCCGCCAACATTCCGCTGCTCTTCGACTGGTGCGAAACGGAACTCGGCCCGGTGGATATTCTGGTCAACAACCACACGCACTGCGTTTTGGAAACCTTCGATCCGGCGCGGGTGACGGACAGGGAGAGCGGCGTTCGCCTGCTCACCGCGCCGGTCATCGACGCGCACTTTACGATCAATGCGCGCGCGTATGCCTTGTTGATGGCGGAGTATGTCCAACGTTACCTGAAGCGGAACGCGCGCTCCGGGCGCATCATCAACTTGAGCACCGACGCGGCGCACGCCCACGAGAGCAACGTCAGCTACGCCGCCAGCAAACACGCGATCGAGTCCTACAGCCGTTCGGCGGCGGCGGAAGTGGGAAGGTACGGCATCACCGTCAACATCGTCGCGCCCGGCCCGATCCAGACCGGGTACATCACGCCGCAGTCGGAAGCGGAGATTGCCGCCGGGACGCCGCTTGGTCGCGTCGGCGAACCGGAAGACGTGGCGGATGTGATCGTCTTCCTTGCCTCCGAGCAGGCGCGATGGATGACGGGGCAATTGCTGTACGTAGGCGGCGGGTGGAGAATGGGACAATGAGCGCGCCCCAAGTCAAAGGAGTGTAACCGAACTTGTGGTACAGCCCCGATAATGAAAATGGGCGCCGGACTATCGGACTAACGACTATCGGACTATTTTCCGAGGAGTTCTCATGTGGAACTCCACACCAACGAGGATGAAAAGGATTTCCTCAACGGATTCAACGGAATTTAACGGATATTTTTCCGTTGAATCCGTTCGATCCGTTGAGGCTATTTTCTAAGGAGCACACATGATGAATATTGGCATTATCGTTTACTCTCTCAGCGACCACACCTTGACGGCGGCGACACGCCTGAAAGAAAAACTGACGGCGGGCGGGCACGAGGTGACCCTGGAACGGGTCGAGACCGTCGGGCCGGCGAAACCGCAGTTCGAGAACGCCGAACTCAAGACAAAACCGCCAGTCGATGCCTATGACGCGGTAGTATTTGCCTGCCCCGTGCGCGGAGGTACGGTCCCGCCGCCGATGAAGCGCTACCTGGAGCAGATTCCGTCGTTGCAAGGCAAGCAGGTAGCGTGTTTGGTCACGCATTTTTTCCAACGAGAGTGGGGGGCCAACCAGGTGCTCGCGGCGCTGCAGACGCTTTGCGAATCCAAGGGCGCGACCGTCCGTGGCGCGGGCGATGTGCGCTGGTTCAGCCTGCATCGCAAGGAGCAGATCGCGCAGGTGGTGGAGGCGTTGAGCCGGTTGTTTTGAGTTGAGGTTGGTATATTTGTGTCTCAGTAGTAAACTTTTTCCGATCACGTTACCAGGCAAGGAGCTATGACTTGGTGTATGGCAGTCAACAGAGATAAGCCGGACAGATGGAAAGAGGATATTGCCCAGTCGGTGGATACATACAACGACTGGTTTATACGGTTTGCACCTCAAGCTTACCGGACTACGCGGATGCAGACGACCGGGGATGTAGAAGCGATGTTAAAAGCGACCAGGAACCTGATGGATGTCGGGGCTGATTTATTGAAGACCAACCCGTCAGTGTTGCCGGCATTGCGGATGTCCACCTGCCCACCGTTGGCTGTTGACCGGCTGATTGGCCTCGCTGGCGTCTCAGGGAACCTGGTCAAGGTCATGGAAAAGGGCAACAGATTGCCGCCGCGCATGTCGCAGCCTGAGCTAGACCGCGACCTTGAGAAGATCGGAGAGATTATCGAGAAGATGGCCGACCCGGATATCTTTGTCTGGCTGGAACGTGGCGACGAGCCGTCGGAACAG
>MTKY01047502.1_pt1 | contig 16669 bp, 16 predicted proteins | sample 1042731 | NCBI WGS metagenome assembly MTKY01 (sample SAMN06212206, study PRJNA360538) | anaerobic digester metagenome | biome: Wastewater treatment plant; material: sludge; isolation source: anaerobic digester fed with sludge from wastewater treatment plant | place: Denmark: WWTP Soeholt ... | reverse complement strand
AACCCGCCGGGTGAATCGGCGGGCCGCCTGATAGACCAGGCGGGTCTGAAAGGCCGTTCGATCGGGCGGGCACGCGTGTCCGAGCGGCACGCCAATTTCATCGTCGCCGAGGAAGGAGCCACGGCGACGGATGTGTTGCGGCTCGTGGAGGAGATTCGGTCCACGGTCCGTAAGAAGTTCGGCATCCAGCTTGAGACGGAAATCGAAATCTGGGAGCCGAGCGGGCAAACCAGCCTCGTATGACAAGGGAGTGTCGATCCGATGGAAGCCTCCGTGCAAGTTGAGACAAGACCTCCGGCCGCGTCACCCGCGGGCGGCGTGATCACCTGGAACATCACCGTGCTGTCCGGCGGTCCCAGCGACGAGCGGGAAGTGAGCCTGGCCAGCGGACAGGCCGTTTCGGAGGCGCTGCGGGCACGCGGCCATCGCGTCACGCTGCGCGACATCGGCCCCGAGGATCTGTCGGCCCTGGACATTCCGGCCGACATGGTTTTTATCGCCCTGCACGGCGCGTTCGGCGAGGACGGCACCATTCAGCGGATTCTGGAGGAGCGCGGGATCGTGTTCTGCGGTTCCGGCGCCACCGCCTCGGCCCTGGCCATGAACAAGGTGGCCGCCAAGCTGCGGCTGCTCGAACACGATCTGCCGACGCCGACGTTCGACGTGGCCACTGCGGCTCGTATTCACCATGTCGTCTCGCGCTGGCGCACGCCGGCCGTGGTCAAGCCGGTCAGCTCTGGGAGCAGCGTGGACACGCACATCGTCCGCCATGCGGGCGGCCTGCGGCAGGCCGTCGAGCAGGTGGTGGGCCGGCATGGTGAGGCGCTGGTCGAGGAATACATCGAAGGCCCCGAACTGACGGTCGGAATCCTGGGCCGCACCGCCTTGCCGGTGTGCCAGATCTGTACGAAGCGCGAATTCTACGACTATCAGGCCAAATACATCGACGATGACACGAAGTATCTGTTCGACGTTGACTTGCCGGCTCGTCTTCTCGAAAGCGTCCAGGCCATGAGCGTGGAGGCGGTCGCCGCGCTGGGCTGCCGCGACCTCGCCCGGGTGGACTGGATGGTGGATCAGGTCACGCACCAGCCGACCATACTGGAGATCAACACCATTCCGGGGTTCACCAACCACTCCCTGGTGCCCAAGGCGGCGGCCCGGATCGGCCTGTCGTTTGAAGACCTTTGCCAGCAGATCGTGGATCTGACCATGCAGCGTGCGCACACAGGGTGACGGTCTGACTCATGTCGAGGCGGAAGAGGAGACAAACCCGAACGAAACGAGCGGCACAAACGACACCCGGATTGCGCGTCTCGAAGGAGGTCCGCCGGCGCATTCTCAGGTGGACCACGGTGGTTGTGGCGGGGTTCATCGTCATGGTGGGCGGCGGGCTGGGGCTGCTTCGTCTCGAGCGATACACCCTGGGCCACGCTCGATTCCGGCATCCGCCGGTGATTCAGATCGTCGGAGCCGCACCGGGTGTGGAGCAAGACATCCTCACCGACCTGATGGCCGTCTCGCAAACCCCCTGGAGCGAACAGGATCTCTGCCGCAGCATCAGCCGGATCGTACAGGCCAATCCGTGGGTCCGGAAGGTGGAAAGCGTGCAGAAGTATGCGGACGGCCAGGTGGTGGTTCACTGCGAGTATCGCCGGCCGGGCGCGTTGGTTCAGTACAACGGACTGCTGTATCTGGTTTCGCAGGACATGGTCCGCCTGCCGGGGACGTATGCGCAGGACGGCGGCCTGATGCTGATTCAGGGAGTCGCGGCGGCGCCGCCGCCGGCCGGTGAGAAGTGGGATGCTTCGGACCTGGCCGCCGGGATGGCGGTTGCCTCGCGACTGGCCGTCGAGTCGTTCGCCGGTCAGATCACCGGCGTGCTGGTCCACAACTACGGCGGGCGGGTAGATCGGGAGGAGGCCCACATTCGACTGGCCACGGACCGGACCGGGGGGACGATCATCTGGGGATCGGCCCCCGGCGAGGAACTGGAAGAGAACACCATCGCCCAGAAAATCGCGATTCTGCGCGAAAACTTCCGCCGGTCAGGGCGGGTGGATGCGGATCGCCGCACCATCGACATTTCCACACATCCGCATCAGTTCACCACACCTGCCTGAACGGGGGTATAATACAGGCCGGGGCCGGATGCCCCGACGGCGGGCGCCGAGCACGGGCTCGAGGCCGCCGGACCCTCCCCTCCGGCCAACCACGGATGGGAATTCGCGGCCACCAGACGCGCGGAGTCCAAATAACGCTCGACGCCGCTCGAATCCCAGATGGGAGGCACTGCCATGATCGAGCAGATCGTTGATCTGGTTACTCCGGCTTCGCAGTTCATCCGGCAGCACGTTCCGACCGGCGCGTTACCCGACGGCGATGTGATCATGGCGTCGCTGCTCGTGCTGGGCGTGCTGATCAGCACGCTCGGCGCGAAACTGGCGCGACCCGTCGTGACGCTCGGGCTTACGGGAGCCGGGGCTTGGCTGGCCGTCCGATATGGCGGCCTGTTGAACGTGCCGCAGTCGGCCACCATCGTCATCTGCGCCGTGCTCTGCGGTGTCGTCGGGCTGCTGCTTTTCCGGCTGTGGGTGGGCGTTGCCGCCGCGGTTCTGGCGGCGGCCGTCGCGATCGGCATCTACGGGTCCGCTCATGTGCTGCCCCACGTGAAGACCTTCCCAACCGCGGCGACACAGACGGTGGCGGAGTTCACAATACCGGACGTTCCCGCCGAGTCACGTCCGGCGACGGAAATCCTCCGGCAGCTTGGCACGGATTTCCGGGCACACCTGCTCGCTCAGGATGCCGATGTGGAGAAGTACCTGCTGCTGACGGCGGCGGGGGCCGGCGCGTTCGGCCTGCTGATCGGGCTGCTGGCGGCTCGATTCACGCTGGTGCTTTCCACGGCCATCGTCGGGACGGTGCTGGTGACGACCGCCCTGGGGCTGGCGGCCAAGAGTTACTGGCCGCGGGCCATCGAGGGGTTGCCCGAGCACGGTCGAGAGGTTGACCTGGCCATCCTGGGGTTTTTCGTCGCGTCATTGATTCTGCAGAGTCTGCTGACGCGCCGTCCGGCCAGGGTCGAGCCCGCTCCCGCCGCTGAGTAGCGGAAACCTGGTACTTGTGACAACGCCTCGCCGACCGGGAGCATCGTTGTGATCACCTCCATCGATCAGTGGGTTACGTTTCTGCAACGATCGGACATGCTTCTGGGTGTCCCGCTCTGCGCCGTCGGATTCATGATGGCCATCGCGGGATGGCGCCTGTGGAAAGCGGCGGTGGTGGCCACTTTCGGGATCATCGGGGGGGTGATCGGCGTTCTCGTGGCGGGCCCGCAGGGCAACTCGCTGATGTATTGCATCGTGGGGGCCGCGCTGTTGGGCACAGCTTCGTTGCCGCCGGCGAACTATTCCATTGCGGTGCTGGGGGGCCTGATCAGCGCGGCGATTGCGCATACGACGTTGACGGCCACCCATTTGCCTCCTCTGCCGATGTGGATTGCCGTGGGGGTGGTTTTCGCGGCATGCACCGCGTTGTCGTTCATCTACCTGCGACCGGTGATTGCGATCATCACCGCGTTTGAGGGGGCGGTTCTGCTGATCTCCGGGGCGATCGTATTCATATCGGACATGCCGTCGTTGTGGGGTTTTTTCCGTTCCATCTCGGTGAGCTACGGTTTCTTTCTGCCGTTTCTGCTGGTCGTCCCAACCGTTGCGGGATCGCTGTTGCAGATGGCGGACGCACGGCAACGCGATTCAGGCATGGTGTCTCGATAGGTTCCCGGCGCTTTGAGAGGCTTGGGTACTCGGGCCTGTCAACGCGCCGGACGTCACCAGGCGCGGTATCGTCCGGCGCGGTTGGGCACCGGAGTCGCGCGCGTCACGAACTGAACTCCCACCCGATGCGATTGATCGCGGAGGAAGACGCAGTTTCGCACCACGCCGTAGAGTTTTCGTCGGCTGGCGGCGCTCGTCACGTCAACCACCACACGGGCACCGATGGAAACCGGCTGGTCGTGCAGGAAACTCAGTCCGCCCTGTGACACGTCCAGCGCGTCGGCCGGAATCTCGCGCGGCTGTTCCGCCCAGCCCGGTCCTTCCAGAATCCTCACCCGGATGCGAACCTCAAACGGATACCGCCGATGGGTGCGTCGATTGCCAAGCACTTCGGCCATGTTCGGCGGCGGCGCGGCCATGGCCGGGGAGGAAGCAACCGGTCCTCCGGGAAGAGTCGCCGAGGCTTCTGCGTGGCGGATTCCGTGCGTAACGGGAACCTGGGGTGCGGAGTCTGCCTGCGGCATGGCAGTAGCCGTAACCGTCGATTTGTCCAACGTCTTCGAACTGCCTGATTGTACCGTGTTCTTTGCCGTCGCGTGCATATCGGACCCTTTCATCCGGCGGCAGAGCCGTCGACTGATGCCTGCCCCAAGGGAAGTACAATTCAACGTGTGCAAATGCCAGCCGAGCGCCGCACATCATGCCCATTCTCTCAGCAGATAACCGTGCGTCCCAGAAAAAGGCCTTTGGGGGCCACTGGGAAGGCGAAGGTGTGGAGCCGCTCGCCGCCGGCCGCTCCCGCGGGAGCGTGGCCGTCAGACTTGAGGCCCCCCGATCCGTGGCGGAAGACGCAGACACTGTGCGTGCGTCAACACCCGTGGCAGCTCTTGGCAAGCGGGTGCGAATGGAGGCCGTCACAGAAGGCAGGGAGTCTGACTCAGCCGCATCTCGTGCACCGCGCAAAGGAAGCGGGCGAACCGTCTCGGTTCGCCCGCGAAGGCTTCTTGGAGAAGGGGGTTCGGCGTTACCGACTAGCGCCGGCGCAGGGCCAGGGCCGCGCCCAAGCCGAACAACAGGAGGCTCGCCGGCTCGGGGATCGGGGTCGGATAGACCATCACGCCGAAGAACGAAAGCTGATCCGGGTTCGAGGTATACACCTCGAAAGTGGCCGAGTCACCCGGGTTGACCGGATCGCCATAATAGTACAGATCCAGCTTGGCGCCGACGGACACATTGTCAACCACCCAGGTCAACGGGCTCTGGGTGCTCATCGGCTCATACGGCGGATCGACCAGGAAGTCCACGTTCGAAATGTCCTGATTGCCCATCGGGTCGTAAATCTCGAAGTGGAAATCACCCCATGCCTCGGTACCGTTGTTGGTGACATTGACGGTCACCCAGCCGGCAAAGGGATCGGCATCGTCATGCACATACGACTGAGCCGCGCCTGCACCTGTGTCGTTAAAGCTCGTGTTAATGACGAGCGGATCCGCGAACAGCGGAGCCGCCGCGAAAAGAAGAACTGCCAACATGAGTCGCATCGCTGTTTCCTCCTTCTTGGGTTCAAGCCAAGAGCACTTCCCAACCCTTCACACGGTGCCTGTCTCTCTCCCAAAGGCGGTCCCTGCGACTCGCCTCTAACCCACACCATGCATTTTATACCGGAAATGCGCGATGGAAGTCAAGAAGGTCCCGTAACTACGGAAGAGGAAAATCCTGGAAATCGGTCTGCCAATGCTGACAAAAAAGAAGCAACAGTGTAAATAATAAAGTTACAGCCAAACATCCGAACGCCGCCCGTACAAAGTGCGATCCGGAGGCACCGTGCTTTTCTGTTGGCTCAGTCGTCGGTTTCACCGCGGTGTGGCCCCACCGCGTCGCCCTCGGAACGGCACGGCACAGACGATGGGTGGACTGATTGTTTGGCAGGACAGGTGAGTGTGCATGAGTTCTCGGATCGAATGCCGGCTCCGCAGCCGGATTGCCTGCAGCGCTCTCGGCACTCGCGGATTTCGTTCGCACAGAGCGCGAAGAGTCTCTTCTGCTGATCGGATGACAAGTGTTTCCGCACCGCGATCAGGTATTCTGAAACACGGCGTTCCAGCTTGTTGTGCGCGCTGATGCTGGCATCAACCGCCGCGCGGATCTGCTCGTCTGAAGCGGAGATAGTCTCAAAAAGCTCCGCCAACTCGGCACGGGCGGCATCCAGCTCATGTCGCAGTGTCGCCACGTCTTGCGTGAACGCCGGATCCTGCGCGTGAATGACCGCGGCGGTCTCCGCATCTACGCCCAGCCAGCGAGCCAGCGGGGGCAACGGAGTGTCTGCCGGAACCTTCGGCGTTTTCGCGACCGTCGTCAGGAAGGCGCCGGCGAAAACCAGGACAGCCACCGCCATCAGAGTAATTCCCGCTTTGGAAACCATGATGCGCTACCGTCCTTCCTGGTCGGAACCCTGCTCAAAATGCAGGGAAATTCCCGTGGCGGAATCGGTGGCCGCGAAGGCCGATGTCAGCGTATCCAGAAAATCGTGGCCGGTACGGTCGGCCATCGCGATCGCGCCGTCCGACGCCCGCGATCCAGAGACGAGCCGACCCGCCCCCACGCCCAGTCCGGTCGCTATGGCGACGGAGGCTGCCACCCGCATGAGCGCCGGCCACCGCCAGTAGTGACGCTTCGGTGTCGCCGCCTCAATCTCGACGGCTCTCAGGACACGTCCGGAGATATCCGCCCCGGTCGTTTCCGGCTGCCAGGCATCCAGCGCGGCCCACGTTTGGCGCAGGGCCGCGATCGCGTCGGCACAGGCCGGGCAGTCCGCCAAATGCCCGTGGATGGCGGCGGCCTCATCGGGCCCGGCCTCGCCGGACACGCACCGAAGCAGGTCTGCTGTGGTTGGGCATTGCATGGACAACTCCCTCACTTGGTTTAACGACAAACGCCGCAACATCCTGCGGCCGATAACTCCTATGGGCCAAGGCCCCTGAGCTTCTGGCGTAATGACGCATAGGCCCGCACCAGGAGCGATTCGACCGCCGATTCGCTCCATCCGGTGGTCTCGGCGATTTGGCGCATCGAAAGGCCGGTGTATTTGTGTAGCAAAACTGCGACACGCTGGCGTTCGGGCAGCCCGTCCAGAGCGGCACGAATGACGGCGGCCCGATCGGCGTGGTCCAGAAGCACCTCAGTGGGGGTGTGCTGGGGGTCGGGCCGGTCGGGGGTTTCTTGGAGCAGGATCCGGCGTTTCTTCCGGGCGTCCAGGCAGAGGTTGACCACGATTCGGTACAGCCAGGTGGTGAATCGGGCACTGGGCGCGTAGTCCCCGGCAGATCGCCAGACCCGCAAGAATACCTCCTGGGCGATGTCTTCGGCCAGCGTGGGGTCTCTGAGGGTCCGCACGGCGATGTCCAGAACGCGGCGCTGATGGCGGCGGACGAGCTCGCCCAGCGCGGCGCGGTCGCCGTCGCGCAGCCGGGTCATTAGCGATGCGTCGTCCGACGTGTTCGGGTTGCGCGATTCGGAATCGGCCATAGATGCACGGTCCGCCTGACCGCGGGAAGCATACTCCACCGTCACGCCGACCTACAAGCGAACCCGCCCGCGTCATGCGGATCGTTCTCGCCGTGATCTATCGACGTATGGCGGGGCCGGCGATCAGACAGGAACCGAACCGGTGGGGGACGGTCCGCCTGTGCGGGAGCGGCTTCAACAACCACCCAGGATACGCCGCCTTCGCTTCCACGACTTCCACAGGATTCGGCTGGATTCCCTGAAACCACCCATGTCTTGCGGCCGCTCGGTGTGGAAGCCGGCAACGGGCCGATGCTTGCCGCCGGGTTTGAACCGGCTTCTACGAACCGGACGTCCGTGCGGTCATTTCGTCCAGAAGCGCCCAGCAGAGGCACAGCGCGCGTGGGATGTGGAAAGGGCCTTTCCACATGTTGCCTTTCAGATCGGTGGACGGGCTGCCGTCGCGACGCAGGTAGCCGAACCACTCGCCGTATTCGGGGTCGGGGAAGTGCGCGAACGTGTACTCGTGGACCTTGTCGAACCAATCCCAATACTTTTTTTCGCCGGTGAGGTGCCAGGCCAGCAGGCTCGCGTACAGGGCCTCGCTGTGCGGCCACCAGAGCTTCATGTCGTGTTCCAGGTACGGGGAGGGCTTTCCCGCGACATCCAGGAAATAGAAAAGCCCTCCGTGCTCGGGATCCCAGCCGCGTTCGAAGGACCAATCGAGAACGGGCAGGATGCGGCGGATCAGATCTTGGTTGCCGCGTCGCCGGGCCACCTCCAGGATGAACCAGGCGGTTTCAATGGCGTGCCCCGGATTCATGACGCGTCCCGCGGGAGTGTCGAGGCGGCGGCCCTCGGGGGTCACTGTCTCGAGCACAACGGCGTCTTCCGGCCGGATGAAGTCGCGGAACAACTCCTCGATCGCCGAGTCGATCAGGGTCTCATATCGCGGGTCGTCGTCGACGCGCAGCAGGGCATCGGCCATGCTGATGAGGCACATCCGCGGCGAGAGCGATTTGGCCGGCCGGGTCTGGGGGTCGATTTTCGGCGGCAACAGGCCGGGGGTGGTCTGGTATCGGCAAAACGAGTTGAACACGTCCACCGCTCGCCTGCGGACGGCATCGTCGCCCGTGGTCCGGGCCAGGGCCGCGTAGGCGAGGGTGGCGAAGACCTCGCTGTACGCGTGCCGCCGCATCTGCAGCGGTTTGCCCTCGCGGGTGACGCTGAAGTACATCTTCCCGTCCGGAGCGAAACAGTGTCGTTCCGAAAACGTGAACCCGTGGCGGGCCAGTTCCAGCCATTGCGGCCGCGGCTCCACACAATGGTACAGGGTGGCGTAGAGCCAGGTGGTCCGACCCGCGAACCACACCGGCTTGTCCGTGGAAAAAACCGAGCCGGTGCGCTCCAGACACGTAAAGAACCCTCCGTACTCGTGGTCGACCCCGTGCTCCATCCAGAACGGCACGACGTCGTCGAGCAGGGCGGAGCGGTATCGATCCCGGAGGCTCCGAATTCGGTCCGAATGCATGGCGTTTCCTTTCGAGGAGCTGCCGGATGCGGACGCCGTGGCGTCGTCCGGATCCTCGTGTGCGCGGGCCCCGGCCGATGCGTGGCGCCGGGCGGCCCGCGGCTCAGACAATATACGAGGTGGAGGCCGTTTCGCCTCCCCGACCGGTCCAGTTGGTGTGGAAGAACTGTCCGCGGGGCCGGTCCACCCGTTCGTACGTATGCGCCCCGAAATAATCCCGTTGAGCCTGGAGGAGATTGGCCGGCAGTCGTTCGCTGCGATAGCCGTCGTAATAGGCCAGGGCGGCGCTGGTGGCGGGCATCGGGATGCCCAGGGTGATGGCGGTCACCAGCACGCGGCGCCAGGCCGGCAGAGCCTTGCGGACCGCATCGCGGAAGAAGGGGTCCAGCAGCAGGTTCACCAGTTGTGGATCGCGGTCATACGCCTTCTTGATGTCGCCCAGGAACACGGACCGGATGATGCAGCCGCCGCGCCACATGAGCGCGATGCCGCCGTAGTTCAGGTCCCAGTTCTGCACGTTCGCCACCGCCCGCATGAGCTGGTATCCCTGGGCGTAGCTGACGATTTTGGAGGCATATAGCGCCTGGCGGACGTCTTCGACAAACGCGGCTCGGTCGCCCTGAAAGCGATCGGCCGGTCCGGGCAGCACTTTTGCGGCCGCCACGCGCTCGTCCTTCAGGGCGGACAGGCAGCGGGCAAAAACGGCTTCACCGATGAGTGTCAGGGGTTGACCCACGTCCAGGGCGGCCTCGGCCGTCCACTTGCCGGTGCCCTTCTGACCGGCGGCGTCGAGGACCAGATCCAGCACGGCCTGTCCGTTCTCCCGGTAGCCGAGAATGTCGCGCGTGATCTCGATGAGATACGAATCCAGCTCTCCGCGGTTCCACTGGTCAAACACGTCGCGCAGCTCGTCCAGCGACAGGCCCAGCCCCTCCCGCAGCAGGTGGTAGGCCTCGCAGATCATCTGCATGTCACCGTACTCGATCCCGTTGTGCACCATCTTCACGAAATGCCCGGCCCCGGCCTGGCCGACCCAGTCGCAGCAGGGAGTGCCGTCGTCCGTGCGGGCGGCGATGGCCTGGAAGATCGGGCGGACCTGCGGCCAGGCCTTGGGCGACCCGCCCGGCATGATGGAGGGTCCGCGCAGCGCGCCTTCCTCGCCGCCGGAGACGCCGGTGCCGATGTACAGCTTGCCGTGGCGTTCCACGTGTTCGGTGCGTCGGTTCGTGTCGGGATAGTGCGAGTTTCCGCCGTCGATGATGATGTCACCCTCATCGAGCAGGGGCAGGAGCTGTTCGATGAACTGGTCGACGGGCGCGCCCGCCTTGACCATCAGCATGACTTTTCGCGGGCGTTTCAGAGCGGCGCAGAGCTCGACGAGCGAATGCGTGCCGACGATCTTGAGGCCCCGGCCCCGTCCGTTGACGAAATCATCCACCCTGGACGTGGTGCGGTTGAAGACCGCGACCGTGAATCCGCGGCTTTCCATGTTCAGCACCAGGTTCTCGCCCATGACCGCCAGGCCGATCAGCCCGATATCTGCATTGGACATTCAGTTGTTCCTTCTGTGGGGTGTTTGTTCACTTGCGCAACGCCTGCGGCACGTAGGCCGCACAGACCGGTTCGGCAAAAACGGGTTTCAGCCGGGCAAACCGCTGCAGCCCGTTTTCCAACGGAACGTCCGGCCAGGCGCTGCCGATCAGCGGCCGGGCGTATCGTACGAAATCGTCCGTCACGTCGCACGCGTCCGGCGTGATCCAATGGGCCGGGAACGTGCGTTCGGAGTTCGCCACCTGCTCCAAGGGCACTTTGTCGTATCGTACGCGATACGCTTCGCCCGGCTCGCGGAGAATCGTGCCCATCCAGCCGTTGCCGTCGCGGCGGGCGATGGCGACGCACTGCCGACCCACCTGATAGGCCTCTTCCAGGTCCACCACGGATGCGTAGATCGCGGCGTTTCGCTGGTCCGTGCCGGGAATCTGGTAGCGGGCCTTGCCGGGCACGGGCAGCGCGCGGGCGTTGATGGTATTTGTCACGATCTGCGCCACGGACGACTGCGAGGATCCGAACGACGTGTGGCCGAAGGCGTCTTTGACGTCGCCCAGCGAACCCGCGTTGAAGCCCTCGCTCACCACCAGGATGCACCGGCCGTGTTTCTCCAGAGTCTCCACGACGCGGTCGAGGAGGTCCGCAAGGCACAGGCCGGACTCGGCCAGAAAGATCAGCAGCGGCATCTGTCGATCGGGATCGGCCAGTCGAGCGGCGGCCGGGATGAAGCCGATCCGCCGTCCCATGGCCTGGATGACGAGCACGGGGTCGGCGGGGCAGGAGCCGGCGTTCTCCTCGTTGGCGTTCAGGATGTACTGGGCCAGGTAGCGGGCGGTGCTGCCGTAGCCGGGCGTGTGGTCGATGAGCCGGAACTCCGCGTCGCCCACGTCGTTGTCGATGGTCTTCGGGCCGCCGACCGCCACGAGATCCAGGCCGCGCTTCTCGGCCAGTCGGCTGACCTTCAGCGCGGTGTCCATGGAATCGTTGCCGCCGATATAGAAGAACCAGCGGATATCGTGAGCGTGGAAGACCTGGAGCAGCCGTTCGAAGTCCTCGGGTTGGGTTTCTTTCAGCTTGTAGCGACACGTTCCGATCGACCCGGCGGCCGGGGTGCAGCGCAGCAGGGCGATTTCCCGCGGATCCTGGCTGGAGAGATCCAGCAGTCTCTCCCGCAAGACGCCTTCAATTCCGTGCCATCCGCCGTAGACGCGGCCGAACACGTCCGGATGCTCGCGGCAGGCGTCAAAAACGCCGCGGAGCGTGTTGTTGATGACGGCGGACGGGCCGCCGGACTGGGCGATGAGAACATTTCCAGGCATCAGGCCGATCCTTCAAACCGGGTCCGCAGACCCCATAACCCCAGCGCGGGGTTCGAGATAAAAAACACTTCTTCTCCATCCGGCAGCGTGTTGAAGCCGTTGCGCAGGTGGCGCGGATTGTAACGCCCGCACAGAACGTCCAGGTCTCCGAACGCGAAGCCCACCCCTTCGATCTGGTTCCGGCTCAGTCCACCCGGGCAGTAGCGGATGTGGAACCGGCCTTCCGACGAGCCGTGGATCAGGTGTGCCGCGGCGGAGAGGTTCGCGGCCAGTTCCGGATGCTCGGCCGCCATTCGCAGCGTGTGGGGCGTGCCGCGATAGCCGAACCGCCGGATCAGCCGGTCGATGGCGGGGTCTTCGCCGAATTCCCGCACCCCGGGGGCGAGGATGATCAGTTCGCCGCCGTCGGCCAACGCCATGCGCGTGCGGTAGATCGCCTTGTTGCCCAGCCAGGTGGAGTGGTATTCCAGCGGATCGAGCCACACGACCACGCGGCGCAGCGGGGCGGCCAGTTGGTCGATGTTGACGCGTCGGCACAGATCGGCCGCGGCAAGGAAGCATGACTCGTCGTCACCGGCGTACAGCCCGCGGGTCACCATCCCGCCGGCGGGGTCCGGCGCGCGGACCGTCAGGACATATGTGATGGGCAGGTCGCGGAGGAATCGCTGCGCCATGTAGTTCAACACGTCGCGCACCGGCGAGGCGGTACGGCCCATCATCCGTTCCATGCCGTGGACCGCGCCGAGGAAATGCGTTTTGTGAATGGTATCCGGGCCGCCAAGGCCCACCAGGATGTTTTTGTTGTGGTTGGCGATGCCCACGACTTCGTGCGGCACGACCTGGCCGATCGAGATGATGGCGTCCCAGCGGCCCTCTACCAGGCGGCGATTCACCTCGCACGATACCGGATAGTCCACGCGGCCTTCGCTGGCCTCTCGGATGAATGTCGCGGGCACCTCGCCCAGTCGGACCAGATCGTGGCGCCAGTCATGGGTGCGGAACGCCGACGCCGGCAGATCCGGAAACATGACGGCCCGTTGCTCCGCGGTCATCGCCGTGTGGGTGCCCAGGGCCGGCAGGATTTCCAGTTCGGCCGTGTCGATCAGGCGGCGGTAGAGCACGGACGTCAGCATCCCGGCACCGGAATGCAGCCGCGTGGCATCGGGCGGCACGATCAGCACGCGGCGCGGCCGGCCGAGCCGGTCGGCCAATGAGTGCAGCAGGGCGACGGCCCGGCCGTCGTCGATCACGGCATTCGGCGATCCTTCGGCGAAGTGGTCCATAACGCGATCCGACGAAGCTCCTCAGCGGCTCCAGGGCGGGGTGTCGGGCAGCAGGGCCTCGAATTCGCGGATTCGTTCCGCCTCGTACGCCCCGGCATAGCGACCGGTGAAGAAACGTTCGAGGCCCTCATGGCGGAAACGGTCCCACGACTCCGCTTCCGCGCCGGGGTTGATCGGGAAAAACAGGAACCCGTTTGCCTGGGCAGCCTTCCGGTCGCCCGGTGCGTCCCCCACCATCAGCACGTTGTGCGGCGGGAACTGACCGGCGGCGGCGATCCGCAGGTGGTCCGCCTTCGTACCCATCTCCTGCCCGGCGATAACCGCCGTGTAACGGGCGATGTCGTGCTCGGTCCACTCCTGCTCCAGGGCCGCCGCGGGCGTGGCGGAGACCACGACAATGTCCGCCCGCGGGACGGCGAGTTCCAGGCATTCCCCCACGTGCGGAAACGGCGGCACGCCGCGGACCATGTCGCGAATGGCGTCATTGACGGCCACGCTCCAGGCGAGCACGGCGGAGAGTTCCTCGGCGGGCCCGTTGCGGGCGGCGCGAGCGGCGGTCTCCAGCGAGGGGTTGGCCGGTTTCGGTTCGCCGGCCAGCCATTCGCGCAACGCCGTCAGTCGCGGGATCGTGACCCGGCGCTGCCGAACCGCGGGGTGCTCTTCGAGCAGATCCAGCGTCCGGGTCAGCGCGGGGAATCGGTTGACGCCCCGCCAGATGGAATAGAGATTTACGAACTCCGCGGCGTCTCGGGCGAATTTGGAGACGGCCTGAAGCCCGAAATGCCGGATGGTGTTGGGAATGAAGCACTCCTTGTGCTTGATTTCCATTGTGTCGAAAACGCAGCCGTCCGAGTCGATTCCGATGAAGAACTCGTGCGCCCGGCGGAACGCGGAAAGACGTTGTGTGTGAGCGTCCGACATGATTTCTCCCGATCCTCGGCACCGTCCCGCGGCGCTCAGACGCCGCTGAACGCGGAAAATCCTCCATCCACCGGCACGACAATTCCTGTCACGAACGCCGAGGCGTCGGAACACAGCCACAGCGTGACACCCGCCAGATCCCGCGGCTGTCCGAACCGCCGCATGGGCGTATGGTCCAGGATGGCCTGTCCGCGAGGGGTCAGCGCCCCGCTCTGCGCCTCTGTCAGAAGGTAGCGGTTCTGATCCGTCAGAAAGAATCCCGGAGCGATCGCGTTGACGCGGACCCGCGGGTTGTATTCCTGCGCCATATGAACGGCCAGCCACTGGGTGAAGTTGCTCACCGCCGCCTTGGCGACTGAATAGCCGGCGATGCGGGTGAGTGGCCGGATGGCGCTCATGGACGTGATGTTCAGAATCACGCCCCCCTCGGGCCGGTCCGCCAGCATTCGTCCGAATACCTGCGCCGGCAGCAGCGCGCCGCCGTACAGGTTCAGGGCGATGGCCTTCTGGATCGCGTCCAGGGGAATGTCGAAAAAGGACCGCTCGCAAGACGTCGTGGCGTCCGGCAGGTTGCCGCCGGCCGCGTTGACCAGAATGTCGATGGGGCCGACGGCGGCCGCCGTGGTTTCAAGGGCCTGGCGGTCCAGCACGTCGGCCGCCCGGGCGTGTGCGTCCAGTCCGTCGCTTTGCAGGCGGGCGGCCACTTCCCGGGCGGCCTGCTCGCGCAAGTCCGTCACCCACACGCGGGCCCCGGCCTCGGCGAGGGCACGTGCGAACACGGCGCCCAGTATGCCACCCGCGCCGGTGAGCAGGGCGGTCCTGCCGCGCACACAGAATGCATCGAGGTTGCTCATAATGCAGCCCCTTCATCGTCCGTCGCCGCCGGCAAGGCGCACGCCCAACGACGCAGGACGTCGTAATCAGCCGTCCAAGCCATTCCCGGTGAGCCGGGCATTGTAAATCAGCCGCCTGGCGCACGCAAGACGATGGCGGATCGCGGCGGCCTGCGGTATGAACTAAGGAGACGGCGTTCGGCACGTGGCCGAGCGCGCCGCGTTTCATTCTGGGAGGGTTTCGTCGTGTCCAACTCGGAACACCTCGCGCCGCGGCTGACCGGTCCCCGCGTTTTCGGCGTTCGCCCGGGCTCGCCGGTGCTTCATGCTCTGCGTGCCGTGGGTACGGCGCCGCGCCGATTCCAGACGGAAGGTCTGCCGTCCGGCCTGACGCTGAATCCGCAGACCGGGCTGCTGACCGGGTCTGTTGCAGAGCCCGGCTCGTACTGGGTGCGTGTGGCGGTCTCGAACCCCGCCGGCAGCGATGAGGCCCCTCTGCGAATCGAAGTCGGCCAGACCATCGCCCTGACCCCGCCGATGGGCTGGAACAGTTGGAACTGCTGGGCGGACTCGGTGGATGCCACGAAGGTTCGTCAGGCGGCGGACGCGATGGTTGCGTCCGGGCTGGCCGATCACGGCTGGACCTACATCAACATCGACGACGGCTGGCAGGGCGTGCGCAGCGGACCGCGCCGGGCCCTGCAACCCAACGAAAAATTCCCCGACATGAAGGGACTGGCGGAATATGTGCATGGACTGGGCCTCAAGCTCGGCCTTTATTCAACGCCGTGGGTGCGGTCGTATGCGGGGTATGCCGGCGGGTCGGAGGGCGGTCCGGTCGGCCCGGTGACGCCGGAGGCCCGGCAGCGCGGTCATCATCATGGCGACACGACGTTCGAGGACGCGGACGCCCGGGAATGGGCGGAATGGGGCATCGATTATCTCAAATACGACTGGGCGCCGTGGGACGTGCCTTCAGTCGTGCGGATGCACGACGCGCTGCGGCGGTGCGGGCGTGACATCGTCTACAGTCTTTCGAACACCGCACCATTCGAGCAGGCGGCCGAATGGTCTCGCCTGGCGAATTGCTGGCGGACGACCAGTGACATTCGCGATACCTGGCGACTGCGGGACAGCGGGTTTCTGGGGGTGGAGGACATCGGTTTCTCGCAGGACCGCTGGCGGCCGTTTGCCCGGCCGGGTCATTGGAACGATCCGGACATGCTGGTTGTGGGCCACGTAGGCTGGGGGCCGCAGTTGCATCCCACGGGATTGAGCCCGGACGAGCAGCGCACACACATCAGCTTGTGGTGTCTTCTGGCAGCGCCGCTTCTGCTGGGCTGCGATCTGACGAGGCTGGATGATTTCACGTTGAGTCTGTTGACCAACGACGAGGTGCTGGCGGTGCATCAGGATCCGCTCGGGCGACAGGCCGTGCAGGTGGTTTCGGGCCCGGCGGAGATCTGGGCCCGGCCGCTGGAGGACGGGTCGCTGGCCGTCGGGCTGTTCAATCTGCACGACCGGGAAACACAGATGATTCGTGTGGAGTGGTCGGCGCTGGGGCTGCTTTCGCCGGCCTCGGTGCGCGATCTGTGGCAGCGCGCGGATTGTGGCGTTCATGGCACGGGTTTCGAGGTGCGGGTGCCGTCGCACGGGGCGACGATGATTCGGGTGAGTCCGCAACCCGGCTGATGGCCTCCGGACAAACCGTTCTCCTCCGTCGATGGGGGTCGAGGCGACAGGATCGTGGCGCCGACGGGGTCAGGCCGGCACGTCGATGTCGTTCATCCGGGCCGACACCTTCCGGAAGCTCCAGCGAAACGCCACCCCGGCGAGCAGGCACAATGCGACCGCGACGGCCGCTACCGACCATCGAGCCACGTAGAGGCTGGAGAAGGCGATGGTGCCGGCGGCAACGGCCGTCATCCCCAATACCGCCACCCCCAGGCCG